>Ga0209039_10004553_pt1 | contig 10045 bp, 7 predicted proteins | sample BogFormECP12_OM1_FD_188238 | JGI IMG/M metagenome (GOLD analysis project Ga0209039, IMG submission 188238) | Bog forest soil microbial communities from Calvert Island, British Columbia, Canada - ECP12_OM1 (SPAdes) (version 2) | ecosystem: Environmental > Aquatic > Freshwater > Wetlands > Bog ... | reverse complement strand
TCCGTGAGTATAGCCAGCGCCCAGGTTAGCGCCCAAAAGGCGGGCGCGAAACCTGGGGCACCTTGCACATGCCGAACTGGACACGGCTCAACAGGCGCTCGATGTCCTCTACGCGCGCTGGGCTGAACTGGAGAAAAAGAGCGGCTGAAACCCTCAACACGCCAAAAGAGGCGCTACTGGTGTAATGGCGATGTTACGTCAACTGACAGGGCCTAATCGCCGTTAAGGCTAGGTTGTGAAGTCTTTGCGCTGTGAGGTGGTGGTAGGCGAACGGCACGGGCATCACGGCACGGGCATCGCGTCGCAGGCCCAGCGCACTGAGTTCTGCTAAGATTCGACGCGGCCAGAAACAGCCTCATAGTTTCTGCGTATGCCACTCGACTGGAGTCATGGAGATCTATTCGAAGGCCTGCGTTGTTTTCATTCCGGCGCGTTCTTCGAAGCCCACGAACACTGGGAATCCGTGTGGCTCGCGGCGCAAGAACCGGAGAAGACTTTCTTGCAGGGACTGATCCAGGTCGCAGCATCGTTCCACCATTTTCAGCGCGGCAACTGCGCGGGAACCATTTCGCTTCTGCGATCGGCACTCCGCCGCCTGGACCGGTATCCAGAGGTCTTCGCGGGCATTGTGGTCGCACCGCTTCGCGTGGCCATCCGTTCTTGGCTGGAAGCCCTCGAAACAGTTCCGCAGTCTGCCCCGCCGCCCGTTCCAGCGATCACGCTAACAGTCTGAGGGGGTAGTCCTCGGAACGTCGTGAGTGTAATCGGGATTTTGCAACAGTTGCGGTAATGCAGCCTTTTACTCTGTCAACGCCAGCGATGCGCGCAGGTCCTCGCACGAGTACAATGCCTGCGTATTGTGGAGGCAGATATGAACTGGGCGCGACTCGTTGCGATCATTATTGGCGCTGGTGTCGTCTCGTCGCTCACTGACTGGTTCTTCGCAGGCGATTGGATTCATCGACGCTACACCTACCCAGAAATCTGGCGTCAGGGTGAAGAGAGTAGAGCGATTGCTCTGACCAGTCCGCTGCCATTTGTGACATGCGGAGTGTTTGCCTTTGTCGCCGCCCGGCTGGGTCTTCATTCTGTATCGAGCGCGCTCAAATTGGCGGTTGCGGTGTGGGTGATCGGCCCGTTGCCCCTGATCCTCACTAACGCCGCATTTATGAAGCTGCATCGGGTTTTTGTGGTGTCATACGCAATCGGCTGGTTGACAAAGCTTGTGATTGTTGCGGTCGCAGTTGGCTGGTTCCTTCGTTGACGCTCGGTCGATGAGTGAAATCGCGATGTTGCGCCAACTGAGACGATTGCTAGCCAGTTGGCGGCTCGGATTACTTCCTGTTTGCCGACAATTCGCCCGGAACCTCATCTTTAGGCTTCCCAGAACTCTGCTTGCGCCGGTATCGTAGGGTCGCGCCGCACTCCTGTCGGAAGGAGCACGGATTGCGAGGAAGCGCGACCCGGAAGTAGAAGTAAATGACAGTATTCGAAGCGGGAGAGTTCCATGGGCAAGCGGCTGGCAAGGCGTGAGCTATTTCAAGAAATCAAGGTGGAGCGGGAGGCGCTCAACGCGCTCCTAAAGCAGATCAAACCCCGGCAGATGACCCTGCCGGGTGTTACCCCCGGCGGATGGTCTGTGAAGGACATCCTGGCCCACGTCGTGGGCTGGCAGGAGAGAATCCTGAAATGGCATGAGGCAGAGCAGCGAGGTGAAACCCCGGCCGTACCGGCACCCGGATTGACGTGGGGAGATTTGAAACGCTTCAACGAGATGATTTACCAGGAACATCGCCGCCGTTCCCTTAAAGCTGTGTTACTGGACTATGAGGTCTTTCATAACCGCATGATCGCTCTTATCGAAGCCACTCCCGATGCAGACTTGGTGGCGGTAGGCCGGTTCAAGTGGATGGGGCCGACGTGGACGCTCAGTGACTATTGCCGCGCGGAAACTGCAAGCCACTATCGTTGGGCGCGCAAGTGGATTCGCCGCTGGAAGCGCGCACAAGACCAGTCTGAACATCGGACGGCCGCTGATTGTGTTAACGGGCCGCAGGCCCAAAAATGACAAACCGAAAATAACCCTCAACGGAAAAGCCACGCGGGGAGAGGATTCTGGATAGTTTACGTAACCAGGCGTTAGCGCTCAGAACGGTGTCAATGGGCGTGATTGCTCACCCCGCGACGTGCTAAGCCGGAGCAAAATCAATAAACCCACGCTGCACATCAGTCCGAGTGAGTTTCGCTCGCACCTTGTCGCCCACGTGTAACCCCTGCGCTCCCTGAGCCAACAATCCTTCAATATGCGGTTGCATGACACGAACAAACGTCCCATGCGGAGTGACTCCGGTGACGATGGCGTCGAAGGTTTCACCCACCCGATGGCTCATCGCCACGGCGGCCAACCGCTTCGACATTTCGCGCTCCACTTTTCGCGCTGCATCGCCTTTCTCAGTGCAGTTCGCGGCGATGCCGGAGAGTTCGTCGTCGGAGTAAGGCCCCGCTTTTCCATCGAGCAAAGCCTTGATCAGTCTTTGCGTGACCACATCGGCAAACCGCCGGTTGGGCGCGGTCGAGTGCGTGTAATCCTGCACGGCAAGTCCGAAGTGTCCCTGCTCGGGATCGCCCGGACGCTCCAGAACATATTCGCCCGGCCCAATCAGCTTGATGACCGCAAGCGACAGGTCGGCGAAGTGGTCGGGATCGGCGGATTTGCTCTTCAGAAGAAAATCGTTGAGCGCCTTGGAATCGGCCTGTACGGGCAGCGTCTCGCCCTGCGCCGCCGCCAGCCGCACGATGCCGTCCCAATGCGCGGGAGTTTTCACGATGCGGCGCAAAGAAGAAACTTTTTCCAGCAGCCGCGCCACCACCCCGTTGGCGGTGATCATGAAATCTTCGATCAATTCGGTGGCGCGATTCTTCTCTTGCTTCACGACGCCGACCACCTGCTGGTTGAGCACCAGCGGATGAACTTCGCTGGTGTCAATGTTCAACGCGCCATGATCGTAGCGCAGTTTCTTGAGCGCCTGGGCAACTTCGTCCTGCAGCTTGAGCTGCGCCTGCAATTCTGGCGACGCGGCCACTTTCGGCGGAGCCGCCGCCGTGCCCTCCAGCCATGCTCCGACCGCGCCGTAGGTGAGTTGTGCCTTATTGCGAACGATGGCCCGATACACATCGCTTGAATCTAGCGAGCCGTCGGCAGCGATGACGAATTCAACCACCACGCCCGGCCTGTCCACGTTTTCGAGCAGAGACGACGCGCCCGTCGAGAGCTCTTCCGGCAACATTGCGAAATTGCAAATGCCGGTATAGACGGTAGTCGTCTCCTTGGCTGCATGCTGATCGATCGGAGTGCCCTTGGCGACAAAAGCATCCACATCGGCGATGCCCACCATCACCTTGACGTCGCCATTAGGCAAGCGTTCGGCGACCTCGATCTGGTCGAGGTCCCGCGAAGTATCGTTATCGATGGATGACCAAAGCAGGCCGCGCAAATCCCGCACCTTATCGGAAGGCGCCAGCAGCGGCGGATGCGCGCTGATATCCGCCAGTTGTTGTCGGGTCGCAGGCGGAAAATCCGGCTCGAAACCCTCCGCCACCATGACCTGCCGCGCCATTGCCTGAAGATTAAGAGAAGAAGGCCGCGAATCGTTCATTGTGCCCCGCTTTCAGGGAATATGAGTTTGAAAAGGCTAACACGAATCCCGGATGAGGTCAGAGGTTAGAGGTCAGATTGCAGAGGTTAAAACGGTTCACTTCTGCAATCTGACCTCTAACTTCTGACCTCCTCGTGATATTCTAATAGCAGCAGCTGCGTATTCCTCCGATTGGATCGATTCCCGCAGTTCCCTAACTATCATGATTTCAGTCAGCAATGTGTCCATGCGCTACGGCGCCAAAGTTCTGTTCGACGAAGTTTCCACCGGCTTTATTCCGGGGAAGCGCTACGGCCTTACCGGCCCCAACGGAGCCGGTAAATCCACGTTCATGAAGCTTCTGACCGGCGAACTGGAGCCGCAAAAGGGAACCGTAGTCCGCCCGCGGAAGCTCGGCGTTCTCAGCCAGGATCAATTCGCCTTTGATCGCTATCGCGTGATCGACGCGGTCATCATGGGCAACCGCCGCCTCTGGGCCGCTCTCGAAGAACGCGAACTCATCTATGCGAAGCATGAGATGACCGACGCGGATGGTATGAAACTCGGCGAACTGGAAGGGATCGTCGGCGAAGAAGATGGCTACACCGCCGAAACGGACGCTGCGATTCTGCTGCAGGGCCTCGACATTCCCGACGAGATGCACGAGCGCAAGATGTCAGAGATTCCGGGCGGGCAAAAGATGCGCGTGCTTTTGGCGCAGGCTCTCTTCGGACATCCGCAGGCGCTGCTCCTCGACGAGCCCACCAACCACCTCGATCTGGACTCGATCCACTGGCTGAAGAATTTTCTGAATCAATATGAGGGCGTGCTGATCGTGATCTCGCACGACCGTCATTTCCTCAACGGCATTTGCACCCACATTGCCGACATCGATTACGAAACCATCATTACTTATACCGGCACGTATGACGACATGGTGGTCGCGAAAACCCAGATTCGCTCGCAGATCGAATCGCAAAACGCTCAGCGCGAGAAGAAGATCGATCAGTTGAACGAGTTCATCGCCCGCTTCGCCGCCGGAACCCGTTCCAGCCAGGTGCAGTCGCGGCGCAAAGAAGTCGAGCGCCTCCAAGTTACCGAACTGGCGAGGTCCAACATCCAGCGTCCCTACCTGAAGTTCGAGCAGAAGCGGCCCTCCGGCAAACATATTCTGGAAGTGGAGGGAGTGACAAAGTCGTACGGAGAAGCGAAGGTGATTTCCGGCTTCACGGCGAGCGTGCTCCGCGGAGAAAAGATCGCGCTGATGGGCCGCAACGGCTCCGGTAAGACTACTTTGGTGAACGCGCTGCTCGCGAACTCGCCAACGGTTTCGGAATCAGAACTGCGCAAAACCAGCGGCTATGACGGCCCCTTTGTGGACGGCGGAAAAGTTATCTGGGGTCACGAAGCGGCCGTGGGATATTTCGCCCAGGATCACAAGGCGCTAATCGAGCCCGGCATCAAGGTTCTGGAATGGCTCCATCAGTGGGATCCTTCCGCATCGACCGAAGAGATTCGCGGCTTGCTGGGCCAGATGCTGTTTCCTCGCGATGACGCCGAGAAGCGTACCGACATACTCTCCGGCGGAGAGGCGGCACGGTTGCTCTTCTGCAAACTGATGCTACAGAAGCCGAACGTGCTGGTGCTCGACGAGCCGACCAACCATCTGGATCTCGAATCAATCAACGCCCTTAATATTTCGTTGCAGCGCTATCCCGGAACGGTGCTGCTGGTCACGCATGACGAGGATCTGATCGATGAAGTCGCGACCAGGGTCTGGCACTTCGATGGCACCCATGAAATCACCGACTTCAAAGGCGCCTATGGCGAGTACGAGGCGGTTCTCGCCTAACAGGCCGCGGTAGAAGTAACCGAAAATAGGTTGTCATCCTGAGCGGAGCCGGGGTCCCCGGAACGCGCGTCTTTTGCGCGTTCTGGGGTGGTGGAGCGAAGGACCTGTCTTTCTGGCACGCTGACGGAATTGCTTACTTACTCTTCACACCCTCGTGAACGATCGACAACGCAGGACCTTTCTTCGCCTTCTTCTTGGCGCTCGGTCGTTTGCGGAATTTAGAAGAATCACCCACGATGTCAGCGACGCTGGTGTTCTCCAGTATCTTGGCCGCGGCATCGCGCACCTCCAAGAACACACCATAGAGCGCGCGATGGTTGGGGTCGGTGACGATCAGGCTGCGGAGTTGGTCCGCATCCCCAAAGGGTGCGAGTGGACCGTCAACCAGACGAATGATCTCGCTGAGTTTGATCTCCGCTGGCGCGCGGCGCAGCCGGTAGCCGCCCTTCGCGCCCCTAACGCTTTCCACGATGCGCGCGTTCTTGAGTTCCAGCAGAATCAACTCAAGAAACTTCTCCGGCAGGTCGCTGTCAATGGCAATGTCCCGGATCTTGATAGTCTCAGTTCCGTATCGGCGGCCCAAGGTCATGATCGCTTGCAGCGCATAAAGGCCTTTTTGCGAGATCTTCAATCCCGAATCCTTTCCAACTGTTTTCTGTGATTCCCGGCTGCTGCGTCCGCCACTTACCCCCGCAGCGAACCTTCCGCCTTTGACGTACTCTAGTGCCCCCGTGCCCGCTTTGCAACTGATCTTATTGCCAAGCGCGGCACAGTTATGTGCAAGTCAAAATATTGCACGGGAAACGCGGATGGGTACCCGCTCCGTATCGGAGGTGCCGGTCTCACAGTGGTGGATGGTGGTGCGGGAAAAAGCCCTCTACCGCGTCGAAGCCGCCTTCATCGCAGGTTCGCCAACTTCGTCGTGCGCTTCGCCTTCCAGACAAACCCGATGCCACAACTCAAGATTGAGCAGTCGCCAAATACGATCGTAATTATCGCGATGCTTCGCGTGATGCTCGTCGAACAGCCGCTCGATCGCTTCGCGCCGGAAGTATCCGCGATTCACGCTGCGCGGTTCGAGCAGCAGCTCGCGAATCGTTTCCAGCCGCGGTCCGGCCAGCCACCCGCTCCACGGCGTCGGAAATCCCAGCTTCGTCCGGTACAGAATCGAGTGCGGCAGCAGATCATCCACCGCCTTCTTCAAAATCCGTTTGCCGGCCAGTCCCTGGATCTGCACTTCGCGCGGAATCCTGGTCGCGAATTCGACCAGAACATGGTCGAGAAACGGCACCCGGCTTTCGATCGATGCGGCCATGCTCATGTTGTCCTGTTTCATGAGCAGTTCCACCAAATAAGTCTTGATGTCGGTGTAGAGCAGCCGTTGCAGCATTTCACCCGACGAATGTTCCCAGTAACCGGCGACATTCTTATACGCCGTGCTGGGTGCGGCCTCCTGCGCGAATTCGCTGGTCAGCAACCCACTCTGCTCCGCTTCGCCGAAGGCGGAAAAGAAATTATCGAAGTAGAAAGAAGCCCATGAATTTCCATCCTTGCCCAGAAATGTATGTTCCAGTTTCCGGCGCAGAGTTGCTCCCAGCAGGGAAGAGGTCGCAACCGTGTTGCGCAATCCGCGCCGCAAAAAGCTCGGAACGACGCTGCGGTACGCTCGATCCAGGGCCGCATTCTTCAAGGTGAAGGCATAGCGCGTATAGCCGGCCAGGGTTTCATCCGCGCCCTCGCCGGTCAGCACCACCGTAACTCGCTCGCGCGCGAGCCGGGCGACAAAATAAAGCGAGATGCTCGACGGCCAAACGATCGGCTCGTCTTCATGCCAGATCAAGTGCGGCAGCGCACCAAAAAAATCCCGCTCGCCGACCAGCACTTCATGATGCTGCGACTGGATGTGATCCGATACCGTGCGCGCAAAAGGCAATTCACTATAGGTCTGCTCGGTGTAGCCGACCGAAAAAGTCTCCACCGGCTCGCGCCGCAGTTTCGTCATCAGAGCGGCCACCGCGCTCGAATCCACGCCGCCGCTCAGGAACACGCCCAGCGGCACGTCGCTCATCAGGTGGCTCTGGACTGCGCCTTCCAGTAACTCGCGGTAACTCTGAACGTAGTAACTTTCATCTCGCGATTCGTGCGGCTTCGATGCATCCAGGTCCCAGTACTGCCGGATTTCCGCTTTGCCCTCCGGACCAATCGTCATGGTGCACGCGGGCAGCAGCTTTAGGATTCCAGCGTAGAAGCTTTCCTCGCCCGACAAATATCCAAACGCCAAATACTCCGGCAGCGCCGCCCGATTGAACTCCGGACGAATCCCGCCGTGCGCCAGCACCGCTTTGATTTCCGATCCGAACAGCAGCCGCTCCGGCGTCAATTTGTAGTACAGCGGCTTGATGCCCAGCCGGTCGCGCGCGATGAAAAGCGTTTTCGTATTGCGATTCCAGATGGCAAAGGCGAACATGCCGCGCAGGTGCTGCACGCATTCCGCGCCGTACTCTTCGAACAGGTGGATGACAGTTTCGGTGTCGCTGTGAGTGCTGTAGCGGTGGCCGCGCGCGATGAGTTGCTCGCGCAACGCGAGATGGTTGTAGATCTCGCCATTGAACACGATCCACAGCGTGCCGTCTTCGTTCGAGATCGGTTGATGCCCGCCCGCCACATCGACAATGCTGAGCCGCCGCATGCCGATGCCCACCGCGCCATCCGTATAATAGCCTTCGTCGTCTGGCCCGCGATGGCTGATCACGCGGCACATTTCGCGCAGAGCCGCGGCGTTTGCCCGCGCGTCGCGTCCGAATTCAAGAATCCCAGCAATCCCGCACATTTAGTGCTTCTCCGCGTATGGTGACGGACTGCGATTCGACAAGCCATGACTTAAGTCCGCCGATGAAGAACACGAGTCGCCCGTCAGCTCTTCGAACAAGGACGTAACCGAAAACTCGCCCAGCGCTGCATTCATCACTGCATCCCGCTTGCGCCACTCGAAAAATACGGATGGCCCCGCCGCCTTCAGCAGAGGCCGTCCCTGCCACGCGACGTGCGTCCCGCCGATCGCGACCAGGTGCGCGAGTTTCTCTTTTTCGATGCGGCAGTACAGCACGCGCGCGTCCGAAGACCACGGACCGAAACTCCACGCCTCGTCGCCCATCGCAAAAAAGAATCCCTGGCTCTCGTCATGATAGTCAAGTTCGTAAACCTGCACCGCCGCCTGCGCCATGCTGGCCAATCGTGGCTCGAAGTTTTGTTCGGTAAGCGGATCGCCCTCCTGCCGGATTGCGCCGCAACGCGGCACCAGCACAGTCGCCATCTCTGCCGGCAGCAACACCCGCGCATGGCATCGCACCAACGGCGCAGGCTGGAACGCACCGTAAGCGGGCGAAACCAGTGTTCTGCTAACTTCCGTCGCCGTATGCCAGACCGTTTCTTCCGGCACGATCAGGCTCAACCCCGATTCACCAGACGCAGCGCCGGCTCTTGATATCTCCACCCGCCCCGGGCCGACGGCTTGAACTTCGAGATCGGGCGCGAAGTGCCACCGTAACTCCAGTTCATGTTCCGTTTGACCGAGCGCAACATCACGTACCAGCCACACACCGCCCGCGATCTTCAGCACGTGCCGCCGGTGCAAAACCGGATCCGCCAGCCGCTCATATCCATTGTGACTGCCCACAAAGTAAGTGAAGCTTTTGCCCGCGATCCAGTTTTCCGCTTGCGTGGTCGGAATGTGAGTCCATGAGAAAGGCTCATCCGCAACCGCCTGGTCCGCTTCATCGACGCGCATTGTGTTGTGCGCACCCGTCCCGCGAAACGTGTTCCGGTCTGCCGGATCTTTCGAAATATAAACGCCGCTCCCGGAGTCCACCAGCCAGCGCCGTCCGTCCATGGTGAGCCGCAGGCTGAGCGCGTCGGCGTGTCCGTGCCCCGAGCGGCCCACACCCTGCGGCCCGCCATCCACAACCATCGCCTGCCCGTACGGCTGCGAATCCGTCAGTACGTAAATCCCGCCATCGGGAAAGGCAATCGAACGCACAGCCGAACTCGTTTGTGCCCGCGGAAGCGCCCCGATCGCTTGATTTCCGAACAACCAGATCGCTTCCTCCGTCAGCCGCGCTGCAGAAAACTCCCGCGAGTACATCACCGCGCCCAGCGCCAGCGGGTCCGTCATCTGCTCCGTGCGATTACGCCGCGGATTCCATAACCGCCCGCCATCGTCATCGCCGAAGCCCTCCGCCGGTCCTGCCTGCGCGAGCGCCGCCACAACATCCAGCATTCGTCCCAGCACCGCGTCGTACTTAGGCGGAATTTCCATTCCATTCCGGGCCGCGAGGTACCGCGCATAGAGAAAGAAATCGAGCGCATAAACGTGGTAGTACAGCGATTGCTCGAAGTAAACGCCATCTGGACGCACCTGCCGCCCTGCCTCGCGCAGCACAATCTGCCACGAAGATTCCTTCCAGCGCGCGGCCCCCGGCATTTGCGGATACAACGTGCCCAGAAAGAACAGCGCCACCGCTTCTCCCAGCAGGTGCGTGTTCGGAGAAAAATAAGTAGA
>Ga0209039_10004552_pt1 | contig 10048 bp, 7 predicted proteins | sample BogFormECP12_OM1_FD_188238 | JGI IMG/M metagenome (GOLD analysis project Ga0209039, IMG submission 188238) | Bog forest soil microbial communities from Calvert Island, British Columbia, Canada - ECP12_OM1 (SPAdes) (version 2) | ecosystem: Environmental > Aquatic > Freshwater > Wetlands > Bog ... | reverse complement strand
CATGCGAACGGCTGCGGCGCCAAGACCGAACCGCGCGGCAAAAGCTCTTCTGCTGAGCATGGGGAGCCTCCTGAGTTTATGACAGTCATCATACCGCGAAATGTAGGGCGAGATAGAATGAAGCAGTTCATGACAAAAGGTGAAGCCTCGCTCCTGGTTTTGGCCATCTCCGCGACCTGTGTCTCCGCGGCGGTTGTGGGCGCCAACACCGCGGCGCAGTCCATCACCGCGGAACGCATCGCGAAGTTGCCGCCGAAACGGCAGACGGCCTGGAGGGATTACCTCGCCCGGTCCGTCCGGCAGATGCAGGCAGACCGTGCCGCCCTCCAGTCGGAAGTGAAGGCCGCGGGGCTGGCCGAGCCATTGACGCCGCCCAACGGCTTTACCGGCCGGAACATGCCTCTGACGAAGCCCGCCGAATGGTACGGCGGCGCGGAGGCCCGACGCGTGGCGGACATTGTCGTCTCGTTCCAGACTCCGGCCGGAGGCTGGGGCAAGAACCTCAACCTGGCCGACCATGTGCGCAAGCCGGGTGAGAGCTACGTTTCAAACAACCTCTCCAGATACCTGGCTCCGGACGATTTCGATACGCCGCGCGACCCCAAGTGGAATTACGTGGGGACGCTGGACAACGACGCCACGGCGACCGAGCTGCAGTTCCTCGCGAGGGCGGTGACGGCGCTGGACGCCAAAGACAACGCCCCCTACCGCGCGTCGTTCCTGCGCGGGCTGGAATACCTGTTTGCAGCCCAGTTCCCCAACGGCGGCTGGCCGCAAGTCTGGCCGCTCGAGGGCGGGTACCACGATGCCATCACGTTTAACGACAGCGCGGTCACCAACACGCTTGAGTTGCTGCAAGCGGTGGCGGAGGGGAAGGACGCATTCGCATTCGTGCCGGAGAAGGTCCGCAAGCGCGCCGAAGCCAGCGTCGCCTGGGGATTGGAGTGCATCCTCGAGACGCAGATCGTGGAGAACGGCCATCGCACCGTGTGGGGGCAGCAGCACGATGCGTTCACGCTGCAGCCGGTGGCCGGGCGCAATTATGAACCAGCGGCGCTGTGCAGCAGCGAAAGCGCCGAATTGCTGCTGTTTCTCATGGGTCTGCCCAAGCCGAGCCCGGCCATGGCCGGCGCCATTCGTGCGGCCGCCGCGTGGTTTGAGAAGACCGCGATCCGCGACAAGGCATACGAGCGCGGTCCGGACGGAGGGCGGCTCACTCCGGCCAGCGGCGGGAAGCCGATCTGGGCGCGCTTCTACGAGATCGGCACGGACCGTCCCATTTTCGCGGACCGGGACAAGAGCATCCACGACCACGTGGAGGAACTTTCGCGCGAGCGGCGCTTGGGGTATAGCTGGTACAACTCCGTTCCCCAGGAAGCGTTGGAGCGGTATGCGCAGTGGAGCTTGGTGCATCCGCTACCATAGCGGAATGCGTTCTATAGCGTTGGTGTGGACGATTGCCGCGCTGGCGGTGGCTTGCGCCGCGGCCAAGGAGCGGCCCATCGCGGTGAAAGTGGTGGTGGTCACGATGTTCGAGCGGGGCGCGGACACCGGCGACGAGCCAGGCGAGTTCCAGTATTGGGTGGAGAGGAACAAACTCGACCGCGTGATCCGGTTCCCGCAAGGCTACCATGACCTGCGCATGAACCGTGACGGGGTGCTGGGGATTGTCACGGGGGTCGGCACGGCGAAGGCCGCGGCCAGCATCATGGCGCTGGGCCTCGATCCGCGTTTTGACTTACGAAACGCGTATTGGCTGGTAGCGGGGATTGCGGGGATCGACCCGGCCGACGGCCCGGTCGGGTCGGCGGTGTGGGCGGAATGGGTGGTGGATGGCGACCTGGCTCACGAGATCGACGCGCGCGAAATCCCCGCGGACTGGAAGACGGGGTATGTGCCGCTGCGGAAGTCCGTGCCCTACGAGCAGCCGCACCAGGTTTCAGTTGAAGGCGAGAGCTACCACTTGAACGCCGCGCTGTGCGACTGGGCATTCGGCCTGACTAAGGGCGTGCAATTAGTGGACACCGAAGCGATGCAAGAGGAGCGGAGCCAGTATGACTCCCCCAACGGGCGGCGGCCGCCATTGGTGCTGAAGGGCGACGAGCTTTCGGCCTCCACATTCTGGCACGGAAAGCTACTCAACCAGTGGGCCAACGACTGGGTCAAGTACCACACGGATGGCAAGGCCAACTATGTGACCACGGCGATGGAAGACACGGGAACCCTCCAGTCACTGACCTTCCTCGCCAGAGCCGGGCGCGTGGACCTTAGCCGGGTGATGGTGTTGCGAACGGCCAGTGACTTCGACCAGCCAAGACCGGGCATGACCGCGGCGGAGAGCCTGGCGCAGACCAAGATCGGGCAGTACTCGGGATATCTTCCCGCCCTGGAAGCAGCCTGGCGCGTGGGAAATACCGTGGTGGCGAAGCTGTTGGAGGGGTGGAAAGAGTATCGCGACCAGGTGCCGGGGGGCAGGCGGTAGGAGATGCGGTAAGCTATGGGTATGGCGTCGGTTACCGAGATCGGAACTTTGATCGACCGCGATCCGAGGATTCGCGGTGGACGGCCGAAGATTGCGGGCACGGGATTGACCGTCAGCCGAATCGCGGGTTGGTACAAAATGGGCATGACTCCCGAAGAGATTGCCCTCGAGTACGCGCACTTGACGCTGGCCCAAGTCCACGCGGCTTTGGCCTATTATCACGTCAACCGGGATGAGATTGAGGCGGATCTCGGTCAAGAACAGGCGGCGGCGCTCCAGTGGGAGCACGAGTCCGGGACCCAAGCGACTCGCCAGTGAGTGATGTTCGGCTCTATCTCGACGAAGACTGATTACTGCGCTTTGCATCAAAGCTGGATGAGCGCGGGGCGTACGCATGCGGGCATTATTGTCGCTCCGCAGCAGCAGTACTCGGTAGGCGAAGAATTGCGGCGAGTCGTGCGGCTGATCAGCCGTCGCCCAGCCGAACAAATGAAGAACCGGTTGGAGTTTCTCTCCTCGTGGGCTTGACCTGAGACAATTTGCTGCGTTGGCCGGAAGCGGTTATACTGCATCCAGCCGGTGATCCTCCAGTACGGCCTAGTCTTTGATCTCTGTTCGGGCAAAAGAGTGCTGAGAGATTACGCTAGACCGGGCACTGGGGCCGATGCTCGGCGGCCAGATCGTGTTGCTGCTGGACCTCCCACCACCAATGCCACAGTGCAGCTTGGACTGTCCACCGGCCGGCGGCGCAACGCTTTATGCCGCCGGCCGTCGCTGCCAACCCGGCCTATTTCCCCACTACCAGCACGTGGAAAGAATCGGGGAGAACCGGCGGGCGGCCCTTCTTTCCTTCTTTGGCTTCCGGGGTGGGGCCGTACTCGGCGGCCAGTAAGTAGACGCGGTGTAGCTTCGGGTCTACGGTCATGGTGCGGGCGCCACGCTCGGTGGTCACGGTGTCCGTGGTTTCGTATTTGCCGTTGACTAACTTGACGATGGTCAGAGTGCCATCGCCATTGGAGCTGAAGGCCAAGCCGAGGCCGGGGTCGAAGCCCGCGGCATCGGGGCCGGTGCCGATGGCCGGCGTGGCGATCACCTTCATGGTGGCGATGTCCGTCACCGCCATCATCTTGTTGTCGCACACGGAGAAGAGCTTCTTGTTTTTGACGTCAATCGCCAGGCCGGAGGGGCCTTCGGCGGGGGCCAGCGAGACGCGGCGGGTGACGGTTGGCTTGGCGGCATCGATCTCAATCACTTCGCTCTTGTCTTCCAGGTTGTTGTAGAGCTTGCCGGCGCCATCCGCGACGCAGAATTCCGGCTTCCCGTTCAGCGGGAGGGTGGCCACGATCTCATTGGTCTTGGCATCGATGACGGTGGAATCGTTGGAACCGCCATTGAAGGTGAAAACCCGCTGGGTCTTGGGCTCGTAACATACGGCGTCGGGGTTGGTTCCGGTGGCCGGCTCGCCGAGCTTGGCGAGGGTTTTGAGATCGAAGACGGTCACGCTCTTGGATTGGCCGTTGGTGATGAATCCCTTGTTGAGTTCGGGTGCGATGGCGATGCCGTGAACGCCGTGCAGTTGGGGGATCTGTCCCACCACCTTGCCGGCATCGGGGTCGACCACCTCGACGGCGGTGCCGTGCGAGGCGTAAATCCGGCGGTTGGTGTTGTCCAGAGCGACGTAGTCCCATCCACCGCTGCCGCCGATTTTGATCTTGTTGAGAACCTTGTAGCCTTCGGCGGCAAACGCCGTGGCGATTAACAGACCTGCTGTCAGAAGCGTTTTCATAGAGTTACTCCTTTTCCGTTAGTTCCGGCCTCCGATGTAGTAGCGAACGGCCGGGGTGACCACCAGTGAGAGAACCATCGAGGCGAGGATTCCACCAATCACCGCGATGGCCAGGGGTTGCAGCATTTGAGAGCCGGCGCCCAGAGCGAGCGCGAGGGGAAGCATGCCGGCCACGGTGGCCAGCGCGGTCATCATAATGGGACGCAGCCGGCGCTCGCCGGCGCGCATCATACTTTCTTCCGCGGGAATGCCGGAAGCGCGGAACTTCTGGTCGGCGTCCAGCAGCAGGATGCCATTCTTGGCGACAATGCCGATCACCATGATGAGGCCCATGAAGGACGACAGATTGAAGGTGGTTCCGGTGACCAGCAGCGCCAGGAACACACCGCAAGTGGAGAGAATCGCGGAGGCCAGCACCGCGATGGGCGCGGCGAAGTTGCCGAATTCGAACAGCAAAACGATGAACACCAGCACGATGGCCAGCAGCAGGACAAAGGCCAGGTCCTTGAACGACTTCTGCTGTTCCTCATACTGGCCGCCGTATTGGATGCGGATGCTGGGCGGCACATTGGCCTCGGCGATGGCCTGCTGCACCTTGGCCATGCCGTCGCCGAGATTCATACCTTCGAAGCGGGCGGTGACGGCGACGTCGCGCTGCAGGTTCTCGCGCCGGATTTCGGTTTGTCCGGGGATCTCGACCACTTTGGCCAGCGAGCCGAGGGTAGCGGTCTTGCCGGTGGAACTGACCAGCAGCGTGTTCCGAATGGCCTCCGTCGAGGCGCGCGTCTGCTCGGGGAAACGGACGCGAATGGTGTACGCGCGGTCGTTGAGCACCACCGGAAGGGAGGCGGGTTCCCCCTGGAGAATGGCGCTGGTGTCCAGTTCCACCTCCTCGGGGGAGAATCCGGCGCGCGCCGTGACCGATGGATCTACGTTGAAGAGCGTGGCCGGACCGCTGATGGTGTTCTCGATGCCGTCGAGCACGTCCACCACTCCGGGAATCTTCTTGATGGTATCGCCAATCTTGGGCGCCCACGCCTGGAGCAGCTCGGGGTCCTGGGAGAAGAGCTTGATGACCACCGGTTCGGGCGCGTTGGTGAGGTCGCCGATCATGTCTTGAAGCAACTGCGGGAACTCGACGTCGAGCACCGGTTCGGCTTTCGTGACCTTGGCGCGCACGTCGGCGATCACTTCGTCGCCGCTGCGGCTGCGCTTTCGTTTCAGCTTGACCGAGATATCGCCGGTGTTGGCCTCGGTAACGGCGGCCAGGCCGAGTTGCAGGCCGGTGCGCCGCGATGTGCCCTCCACCTCCGGGACGGCGCGCAGGATCTGCTCCACGTGGGAGACCACGCGGTTGGTCTCTTCGAGCGACGAGCCGGCGGGCATGATGTAGTCGATGATGAACCCGCCTTCGTCCATGGCGGGCAGCAGGTCGGACCCGCAATTGCGGTAACAGACGTAGGAACCGCCGATCAGCACAAGGCAGAAAACCGCCAGCAAGACCGGATGCTCGAGGGCCACGCGCAGCACGCGCTCGTAGGGGCTCATGAGCCAGCGCGGCACGCTGCTGTGCTCCTCCGCCCCGGCGTGGGCGCCGGTGCGCTTGCGAATGAAGTAGTGGCTGAGGGTGGGAGTCCAGGTCAGGGCCAGAGCCAGCGAAGTGAGCAGCGCCATGCCGACGGTGACGGCCAGCGCGCGGAAGAATACGCCCGTCACTCCGGTGATGGAAATCAGCGGCAGGAACACCACGATGGGGGTGACGGTGGAGCCGACCAGCGGAACGCGGATCTCGCGGATGGCGCTGCGGATGGCCTCGGCGCGCGACTGGCCCTTATCGCGATGCATCACGATGTTTTCCACCACCACGATGGCGTCGTCGATCACCAGTCCCACGGCGGCGGCCAGACCACCCAGGGTCATGAGGTTAAAGCTTTCGCCCATGACTCGCAGGGCGATGAAAGTCACGGCGACCGTCGCGGGAATCACCAGGCCGGCCACCAGCGATGTGCCCCAATCGCGCAGGAACAGCACCATGATGAGGGAGGCCAGCACCAGGCCGATCAGGATGGCGTCGCGCACGCTGCTAATGGAATCGTTGACCAGCTCCGATTGATCGTAGAAGGGACGCAGCTCGACGCCTTTCGGCAGCGTCTTGCGGAGCTGATCGATCTCCGCGTGGATGGCGTTGGCCACCTGCACGGTGTTGCCATCCGGCTGACGGTACACGGAGAGCAGCACCGAGGGCTTGCCGTTGGCGGTCACCACGGTATAGACGGGCATCACCGAGGGCGCCACAGTCGCAATGTCGCCGATGCGCACGGGCGCGCCGGCGGGCGTGGTCTTGACCACGATGTTGGCGATCTCTTCGGGGGTCCGGGCCTGGCCGCTCACCAGGCTGAGCACCAGTTGATGGTTGGTCTCGATCAGGCCGGGCGAATCGATCATGTTGCTGCGGCCGATGGCATCCAGGATGTTGGAGATGGTGGCGCCGGTCTGAATCAGCTTGGCGGGATCGGGCTGAACCTGAAACTCGGGAACTTGGCCGCCCTGCACCACAATGGACGAGACGCCGGGCTGCCGGTTGAGGCGCGGTTTGATGTCGTAGGTGGCCATCTCCCAGATGCGCGTTTGCGGCACCGTGTCGGAGGTGAGGCTATAGCCCATGATGGGGAAGGCGGCGAACGTCAGGCGGTTGGCGACAATCTTGGCGGTGGGCGGCAGGGTGGGCTGGATGCGCGCGATGGCCGCATTCACCAGCTCCAGCGTGCGGTACATGTCCACTTTCCAGGTGAAGAACAGGTCGATTTCAGCCGTGCCGCGGCTGGTGATGGACCAGACGTAATCGAGGCCGGGCACGGTGTTGACGGCTTCTTCGAGCGGCTTGGTGACCGTGACCAGCATCTGGTCGATAGGAAAGACGCCGTTGTCGACGCCGATCACAATACGCGGAAAATCGGTGTCCGGGAAGACGGCGACGGGGATGGTGAGCGCCAGGTAAATTCCCACGGCCACCATGGTCAGGATGACGAAGACAATCGGCTTGCCGTGGCGGGCAGTCCAGTGCGGCGCGTCGGCCGCGGTGACGGGTGGAGGTGTGGAAAGGTCGCTCATTTCTTGGTGTCCGGCGGCGGGGGGTTTTCGTCGTCCGGTTCTTCCTCGACGGCGGTATTGATGATCTTCACCTTGGCCTTGTCGTCCACGCCCAAGCCGCCCACGATCACCACTTCTTCACCGGGCCTGACGCCGCTCAGGATCTGCACCTTATCGCCCTCGCGGACGCCCAACTCGACCTGCTTCTTGTGGGCGGTGGAATCCGCGCTGACGGTCAGGACGGCGGTGCCTTTTTCTTCTCCCGGAAGGATGGCGGTAATCGGCACAACGGTGGCAGCTTTGAACAGCTCGGTGATGATGACGGCGTGCACGCTGGCGCCCGGTTTGAGCTTTTCGCCGGGATTCTCGGCCTCCACCCAGACTTGCACGGTGGTGCTGGCGGGGTCCGTGGCGGGGCTGACGACAATCACTTTGCCGGCCACTTCCTCCCTGCTATCCACCTGAGTAATGGTCGCCGGGTGGCCCACCTTTACCGTGCCGGCCTGGCTCTGCGGAACGCTGACGCGGGCCACCACGCGCGATATATCCATCACCGTGAGCAGCGGCGTGCCGGGGGTGGCCATTTCACCGGCGTAGAGCGGCCGGTCGGCGATGACGCCGCCGATGGGGCTGAGGATCCGCGCATAACTGAGCTGGGCTTCGAGCGATTGATGATGCGCCTTGGCGGATTCCACCTGCGAGGAAGCAGTCTTGATCTGTTCCTCTTTGGCGACGGCTTGGAGCACCCGCAGATGCTCCTGGGCAGCTTCGAACTGGCTCTTGGCTTGCGTGTAGTTCACCAGGGCTTCATCCACCTGGCGCTGCGCCAGGGCCCCCTCTTTGAACAACTGCTGGCGGCTGTCGAACACTTTCTTGGCGGCATCCATGGCCTGCTTGTCCGCGTCCACATCGGTCTGCGCCTTGACCACCGCCTCGGGAACGGACGCGCCCGAGGTGGTGCGCAGATTGGACTCCGCCTGGTCCATGGCGCCCTGGCCTTCGGCGGCTTGGGCGGTGAGGTCGCGGCTCTCGAGCACGGCCAAAAGCTGGCCCTTTATGACGTGGTCGCCGCGGTTGACGTAGAACTTCTCCACCGGCGAGGCGATCTTGGGCGGGACGCCGGCCTGGTCGTGCGGGAAGAGCATGCCATCGCCGCTGACAATACGCCGGATGGTGTCCTGGGTGACCGCCGTGACCTGGACCGGCGCGGGCGCTTCGGCTTCGGTGGCCTCCTTCTTGGAGCAGCCCGGCATAGCTACCAGGCAGGAGGAGATGAGGAAAATCGTGGTTTTCTGCATTGGCTAAAACGCCCCCGTGAGAGTCTGAAGGTTCGCCAGGGCGACACGGTAACGCACCATGCCGTCGTCAAATGCGTTGCGCGCCTCCACCAGGGTGGTCTGCGCGTCCACCACTTCGAGCACCGAAACCTCGCCGGCCTGGTAGCGCATGAGCGTCAGTTTGAGGCTCTCGGTGGAGAGGTCCAGGGAATGGCGGAGGGAAGCGATTTGCGAATTGGCGGCAACCGCCTCCAGGTAGAACGAGTTGAGGTTGGCGAGGAGCTGGCGATAGGTGAGGCTGAGATCGTTCTTGGCCTGCTGGAGGCGCAGCTCCGACTGCTTCACCCGGCTGCGCGCGGCGCCCCAACTCCAGATCGGAATGTTCAACTGGGCCTGGACCACCGACCCAATGTTCCGGTAGCCTTCGGGATTGTGGATGGCGAACTGGTTGGCATTGATACCGAAGAAGTAGTCGGCGGATAGGGTGGGCAGCAGGGCGGCGCGAGACGATTTGATTTCCCAGCGCTGCTGCTCCACGGTGGCCTGGGCCGCGCGGATATCGGGACTTTTCTCGCCGGCCAGAGCCTGAATGGCGGTGAAGACGGGCAGCGGGCGGGGGGTATCGAGGTCGTCGACCACGGTAAAATCCTGGCGGAAATCCGGGAACAGGAGGACGGCCAGGCCGATGCGGGCTTTATCCAGCCCGAGTTGCGACTCCGCGGTGTCGCGCTGGCGCTGGATGAACTGGATCTCGGCTTTGACCGAGTCGGAGTGCGCCACCTCGCCGCCGCGTTCCTGCTTGCGGGTGATATCCAGGAACTGTTCGGCCTCATGCTGGCTCTGCTGGGCATTGGCGTACTTGCGCATGGCCGAGACCATGGCGTAGTAGTTCTCGGTGACGGTCGAGACCAGGCCGCGCCCGGCGATTTCCGCTTTGGCGTGGGCCACGGCTTCGGCCACCTGCATCTTGTGGTAGTCGGCGCGCTTCTCAAGATCGAAAATATCGCCGTGCACGACGGCCTGGTTGTTGTAGACGTGGGTGCCGTCGTTGGACACGAACGAGCCGGAAGGCGTGCCGTTGGGCTGGGTGTAGATGAACTGGTTGAAGGAACTGACGCCCGGCAGCCGGGCGGCCCTGGCCTGCACGGTATCCTCGCGGGCGAGCAGCGCGGCGATATTGGCGGAGAGGATCTGCGGGCTGTTGGCGCGAGCGCGCTCCATGGCGTCGTCGAGAGTGAGGCGCAGGGGAGCGTTGGGGGTAGCGGGGGGCGGGTTCTGCGCAAACGCGCCTTGGCACAAGGCCAGACCCAGCCCCACAATCAACGGAATGTGCGGCATCGGAAGATCCAGTATAGAGATCGGGACATGAACAGACGATGAATCAGGGTGGTGGGGTTACGGGGGGCCAGGGGC
>Ga0209039_10004551_pt1 | contig 10048 bp, 16 predicted proteins | sample BogFormECP12_OM1_FD_188238 | JGI IMG/M metagenome (GOLD analysis project Ga0209039, IMG submission 188238) | Bog forest soil microbial communities from Calvert Island, British Columbia, Canada - ECP12_OM1 (SPAdes) (version 2) | ecosystem: Environmental > Aquatic > Freshwater > Wetlands > Bog ... | reverse complement strand
AAGGTTCCTCTTTATGGCAATGAAGAAAAAATTGAGACCCCGAGAGAAAACCAGACTTGTGGGGTGTGCAGGATGAAATTGGAGATGATGAAAAATGAATGTTGATGAAATCCGGTGTGGGGACGCGGTCAGGATGATGCATGCGATCGACAGTGATAGCATTGACCTCGTGATAACGAGTCCTCCTTATAATCTTGGAGTTCAATACGATAATTGTGATGATTACCGATCGTGGCCGGAATATTATACGTGGTGCCGGATTTGGTTGGAAGAGGTATATCGCGTTCTCAAACCGGATGGACGGCTTTGTCTGAATCATTATCTGTCGTGCGGGACTGCAAAAAGTAGAAGTAACCCATTGATGAACCTGAATGCAATTTGTGTCGCTATCGGATTTAAAGAGCATGGGATAGCATTGTGGACCGAGAGTTCTACGTGCAAACGGACCGCCTGGGGGAGCTGGCTCTCGGCGAGTGCTCCCTACCTATCGTCTCCGCACGAGTGTATATCTGTTTTTTATAAGGATCACTGGAAGAAGGATCGGAAGGGAGAGAGTACAATTACCAAAGAAGAGTTTATGAACTGGACTCTTGGCATCTGGAAAATGAATCCCGAGCGTTCTCGCGGGGGCTGCCCTGCCCCCTTCCCGCCCGAGCTCCCGCGGAGATGTATCAATTTGTTTTCGTACGTGGGGGATCTGGTCTTGGATCCGTTCAACGGGTCGGGGGCCACGACCGCGGTGGCGCAGCAGACCGGCCGGCATTTCATCGGGATTGATATATCTGATGCTTATTGCGAAGATGCCCGCGAGTGGTTAAAGACTGGTATAAAGCCAAAGAGACCGGTCTTGAAGCGAATGGACAAGAGAAGCCGGCAGAAAGATCTTGTCCTGACGGTGCAATGTGCCTGCGGCGCTGTTATCGAGCCAGGTCAGAAAAGGTGTAAACTGTGCGCCGATAAGATAAAACTCGCAGAGAGAACAGGGGCCGCGGTCGGGATGCACAGGGAGTTGACCGTTTGATTGACGAGGAGAGACTCCAAAAGAAGCTTGACAAGGCGAAGAAAGACGCTGATTATGAGAGAAAGAAATATGCGAGGATACGGGCGTGGGCCATTGAATATCTTGGTGGGAAATGTGTTCACTGTGGAAGTACGGAAAATTTAGAGATTCATGATATTGAGCCCGTCCTTGAAGGTCGAGGGCATCGGCCTGGCTGGAATACGGTGAAGAGATGGCTCACGTTAATCCCGCGGGGAAAGATGAAACTTGTCTGTTCGAATTGTCACGTTCCGATAGAACACAACGGGAATAGTAACGAGTTAAAAAAGAGGAAAAACGATGGGAATCATTGATGTTGAAAATTACAACCGGAACCGGGGAATTTATTCTCCTCTTATTTTACATGGAAATATGGTCTGCGGATTCTGGATGGTTGGGAATGACTATCATAATAAATCAAAGATGTACGGGGCGTATCCGCCAAATTATTTGAAGAGGATTTCGTGGTTGTTCCCGGGGGCGAAGAATATTCTTCATTTGTTTTCGGGAATGGTGGAGAAGGGAACGTGGCCGGAAGCCTGTGAAGTTACGATGGATATCCGGTCAGAGATGAATCCCAACGTTATGGGGGATGCTGAAGAGGCACGAAAATATTTCGAAGACGAAACGTTCAATTTAATATTGTCTGATCCTCCCTACGGGGAAAATTATGTACATTATGGAACAGAAAAAGTCAATAAAAAGAAAGTAATTTGGGAATGTTCGTATTTGTTGAAAAAAGGAGGATGTCTTGTTTGGCTCGATGATATTACTCCCATATGGGCAAAACGAGCTGGCTGGAGGCAGGCTGGTGCGATCGGCCTACAGCAATCGACGAATCACAAGGTCCGGGTTATTACGATTCTGGAGAAGGTGAAGTAAAATGGTTACACAGGAAAAGTTGATGGAAATAGAGGAAAAATCGCGCAAAGAGAAAAAATTGTTTAAGAAATCTTTAATGTGTTTTATAGACTGGCCGGCCAGGATACGAAACGTGGCGTTTTTTATTCTGGCGATTTTTATAATATTTTCCTGGTACCAACCCCTATGGTTTGTATTGGCGTGTGTGGGTTTCGGGGCGTTTCTTACAACATATGTTTTGATGGTTATGAAAACGCTGGGTTGTTGTCCCTTCATGAGGATTTGCATGTGCACAAGAGCTCCCCCCGTGAAGTCCGAAGACAGTTTTGATCCCCTGAAAATACCGGAGAAGGAAGTGAAAAAATAATGTCCTCTGCAGCACAGCAGCACGTTTCTTATTTGACCCTCTATGAAAAAATGATAAGAGACTGGGGGCCGAAGATGAAAGAATTTCTGTCGAGACAACCGATGCATGTCCAGGCCCGGTATATCCGTCCTGATTTTTTAAAGGAGAATCCGGATTTTTTCCCGGATTCCAGCGTTAGGGGGAAAACGGTTTTCCTGGGTATGCTCCTTGGTGGAGTGGGATGCACCGTGTATTCCCAGGGAAATTACGGGCACATCTGGAGAAATCCATACTTTAATGTAGATTGTGAGGAGAATTATTCCCTATGGCAGAAAATATGACTTGGCAGGCATCACAATGGGCCCGGAGAGCTATCGGGGACGAGTGGCTCGCGCAGGTTCAATATTGGCTCGAAGCCCTGAATATAGACGATGAGAACGAGGATGCTGTTTCGGAATTTATAGAACACGAACACGATGAATGGGACCACGCGACCGAACTTGCAGCCTGGTTGCGGAGTGTCCCGGGATGTGGAAAGTTACCTCGTTCTATCAGGGAAATTACAGCCTGGCAGCATTGTGGGTATGTTTTTCCTTCTGGATATACCCGGGAGGCTCTCGTGGGTGATGCAATCAAGGGAGAGAAATGTGCGATTGAATTTTATGAGCGATACATTTCTCTGATATCGGGGAAGATGTACAGCGGGCCGGACCTCGGGGAGATCCTGGAGCAGATTTTGGCCAAGGAAAAAGAGCACCTGCGGGACTTGGAGAAATTATGACCTCCAACCCCTATAACCAGACCCCAAAACTCGGAGGAGCAGAGCAGATAATCCACGATGGGCCGGTTGTATGGAATATCGGACAGACCGGGTTCCCATTTGCTGACAATTCCATTTTTCATTATGAGAATTCTCATCGTCATTATGATCCCGAATTTGAATGGATGCCTCTCGAAGAATTCATGCGGGTCCAGTGGAAAATTTATCGAACTTTCTGGAGAGCGAGAAGCGACGATATTGCTCCTTTGAATTATGATGAGTATTGGAGGCAGACGGTCACTCAGTCGCACGTAGATCGGTTGATTGAATTGCTGTCTAGCGGCACAGTGTTCGATGCCCTGGTCATAGAAGTCGACAAAGCTGGGAATCTTGATGATTTCCAGGAAGGCAGGCATCGGTCCGTGGCCCTGCAGCAGATGGGAATTCGAAAATTGCCGGTTTGGATCATGCATAAGAGGTTCTGAGTTGATCAACGAAGATCTTATTGCTCTCGCGGAGCAGTACGGCAAATTCGATGTTCTGGTTGCGGATCCACCCTGGCCATTTTCAAATGTTAAAACTGGAGCTTCGATGAAGTCGGGCTCTGCTCAGCACTATTCGACGATGGCAATGGAGGAAATTGCAGCGCTTCCGATAAAGCATATTGTGCAGACAGATTCTGTGGCCTTTCTCTGGGTACCGGTCCCGCTTTCATATGAGATTGCACGGTCGGGAATTGTCGAACGATGGGGATTTGCTTTCAAAACTAAATTGTTTTGGGAGAAGGGCGGCCGTCTTGGGATGGGATTTTGGTTTAGAGGACAAATAGAAGAGTGCTGGTTGCTCAAGCGGGGCGATGCCCGTCCGTTCCGCTCTTCGATAAGGAATGTTATTCATTCGAATCCCCGGAAACATTCTCAGAAGCCGGATGAATTTTTCGAGGTTATTGAACTCGAACTTACCAAGGCTGGTCTGAATAATCGCCTGGAGATATTCGCGCGTGAGCCCCGCGCAGGATGGATCGGCTACGGAAACGGGTTAGTTATTTAAACCACCGGGCCAATCCTTCTTTTGGCGTTCCGGTTTTTCCTTGGACCGGGCGCCGAAATAACCGTCGTGGCGAAACGGATCTCCTTGTGAGGCGGTGGGGTTTTCTTGATCTGCTCCCCACCGCTCAAAATTTGGCGGATAACCGACAACTATATATGGCGGACTTGCGACACGCTTTTATGGCAAGTACGAAAAAGAAACGGCCTGTTAAAAAGCGCTCGGAAAAGGACGAGGTTCTGGAATGCGTTGAAATGTTCCAGTTGTGGCTGGCCCGGAAGCCCATGGACGAAATCTGTGCAAAATACGGAGGAATCTCCAGGCGTACTGCGGAACGGAGAATCGCAACCGGGAAGGCAATTGTCGAGACGGCGCAGGCTATTGTTCCCCCCGGGTATAAGGGGCAAATAAAGGATCCGGCTCCTTCTCAGGAAGAGGAGAAGAAACCGGATCCCGGGGTCGTCTCCAGGGGAATTGTCGTCAGGAACGGGCCGAGCAACCATGGTGCTCTCGTGCTGCCGACAAAGAACCCACTTGCAGGAATTACCGACCTTGCTGAAATGAGCAAGGTGGGCATTCAGCTTGGTGTCATTGCTGGGGGAGCTGCCCACGATATCCATGAAGCATTTACACGAACGGATCTTCCCCTGGACGAGAGAATGTTGACGTTGTCGCGGGGATCCACTGTGGCAGCGAATACTATTCTTGGAATTGTCGAGATGCTGAGAGTTCTTGGATCTCCGGAGACATCTCGTCCGATGAAGGAGGTGGACATCAGTGGCGGCCAGAGGTAAAAGAACAAGTCTTAACCTCACCTGTGTTCACGAGCACGATTTCGTTCTCGATCCCGATATCCAGATAAATTCGGTGGGCGCGGGGTTCCAGGCGATATGCCCGACATGTGGGGGAGTTGCCCCAGTAAAAAATGCGGCAGTGGCCAGGCTGTTGGATCTCGACGAGTCATCTACGAAAGCTCAGATTCTGGTTGCCATGGGAAGGGATCCGGTTTCTAGTCTGGCAGTGGAACTGGGAAAACCCGAAGAGTCTCCTTCTGGAGAAAACAAGGATGATCCGGAAGATCCCGATTTACAAAACCAGGACGAAAATCCAGAGGGGGAAGACCCCCCGCTTCTGGTAGTAAAACCGATTTCGAGGTCGGTACAAAAACAGAGGGTGGCGATGAAACCTATGATTGAATCAGCAGAGCCAGAAGTGAGAACTTCTGATGAAGATCATATTCTCACGGGGCAGGACGTATTCCTCGATATTGTACAGACTTCGGGGTTGGCGGATGACACCGTGGTATTCCTGAGGCAATGGATTGCAGTAGAGGGTAACTGGGACGACCCGAGAAATGTGCGGGAAGCACTTGCAAAAGCGGCTGTTCCTTCGGCCAAGGCAGATCTTCTTGCCAAGAAATTTGAAAGCAGGATGGAATTGTACCGGAAGAAAGCTGCGATGAACGAGGGAATGGCTGAATACATGACGGCGACTCTCGGCCAGCGCAACGGGCCGGGTTCTGTGCCGCGGTATCCCGGTAGTCGGCCGGGTCCTTCCGTGCGACCCGGAGACGGCCTGGAGACTATTACGATCAACGCCATAGTGGAACAGGCCCGGGGAAATCTTACACCTGATGTCATGGCCAAGATCGATGAAGTTCGCAGGATGCATGCGTTGGCCCGGGGGGAAGTCTCGCAAACAACTGCGGGCGGGTTTGTTTCACAGACCGTGTCTCCCGCTTCAATCCAGCAGCTGGTCGCAGAGAGCCAGAAAAACACCCTCGATGCCGTGAAGCAGCTTCTTGAGAACAAGAACCAGGAGGAGAAGCGGGCCGAGGAGGAGAAGCTCCGGAGAGCAGCTGACGACAAGCGGTACAACGACATGATGCAAATGATGCAGATGGTCATTGCCAGTAAAAACAACGCCCCGGCCCAGCCCGTGGAGTCTCCTGAGAAAATGATGCTGACCGAGGTCATGGGGATATTGAAGGAGAATATGAAGCCTCAGGCTCCTCCACAGGATCCCATGCAGCATCCACTGGTTGTCAAGATGTTTGATCATATGTTCGATGAAAGCAGGGGAAAACCCAGCGATGCCCTGGTGAGTCTTTCCCAGGAGATTGCTGCGGTGAAGGACACGCTCGAACACCTGGGGGGTGGTCCGCGGGGTCTCCCTGCGAATCCTGAACAACTTCATGCTTATGTAGACTACTTAAAGACGATGGCAGATATCGATCGGACCAAAAACGAGTTCACTGAAAAATCAGAGACTCGTAAACTGATTTCCACGATCGCAGAGACCGGGTTAAAAACGGTGGGGGAGGCCATTGCAGCCACGTTCATTGTGAACCCGGGAACCCCCCAGGAGCGTAAGGTTCCTGTTGCCATGCGACCGATCGATGACGGATCGGTAATCCAGTTCCCGTGTCCGGGATGCGGGACCCCGATATCCGCACCTGTAGATGCACGGGCTGTCATGTGTCCGGAGTGCAAGGCCATCATGGACCGTGCGGGTCAGCAGATGACCCAGGAACAGCTGGAAGTGCTGGAGAAAGAGGTTCTGGCCGAGCGGCAGGCTTCTCATGGAGAATTACCCCCCGCCGAACAACCCCCTGCATCACCGGCAGCTCCGGCTGCTCCTCCGAAGAAAGCGGATCCTGCTTCGGACGAGCTGGGACCGGTGAGCCGGCAGATGCACCAGCCGCCCTTACAGCCTCAGAAAAAGGAGGAGGTCCAGGCAGAACTTCCCCAAGAGCTGCCGGTCCAGCCGGAACAACCCCCCGCGGAGGAAAGCAATATAACTCCTCCGGAGCAACCATCACAGCAGGGAGGATGACAAATTGGGAGTAGAGGATTTATTAAAGAATATCGGCCCGGGACTGGTGTCTACTGCGATTGTGTCTGGTATCCGCGCCGTGGTGAACAATTCCCTGGCCGAGGTGAGACCGGGGCAGGTTGTCAAGGCCATCGAGAGTAATACTTCCCTGTGGGAGGTTGCCGGGGGGAAGATGACCGCATATGCAAGCAAGATCCCCCCGACATTTATCCAGACCGGCCGGCCCATGTACCTGAAAGCGATTGCCGATTACGGGAATGCAACCGAGCTGGTAATGTCCTGGATGAAAGAGGACAATCCCGTGATTTACAGTCTTATCATCAATACCCCGGGGGGGCAGGCGTGGTTTGACGAGCAGATCCGGGACGTATGCCAGAAATTCGGTCTTGAGTATTCGGCAGGTGAGTAGATGGCCCAGGGCCCGGGAGTGGCAGTCGACGCGATCGGTGTCGCTATAGCCGCAGCGATAACCTCGGTGATTATTTCGAAATTGTCGGGAAAAATTGCGGATGTTGTTGCCGGGTCCGGGGAGAATGACCGCGATCGGATGTACGAGGAGTTTCACAGGAAGATTGGAAAGGCCAATTTCAACATTGTCCCGGAGGGAAAAGAGGCTCCACGAAAGATAATGACTGTGATGGACCGGCCCGAGACCATGGCATATGTCCACCGGGCAATTCAGGAACTGGAAGATGCAAAGAAAACGACCAATTGTAGGGTGTGCCAGCAGAAGCTTGATGCTGCGATCGTTGCTGTGGGCCGTGAAGCTAAGGTGATCGCGGTCAGCGATGCAAAGTATCAGATCATCCAGGAACTGAAAAGCAATGGTAAAATCCCGAAGAATACTACCTGGGACAAAATGAGCCCTGAGCAAAAGAAATTTGTAAACAAAGTAGCTGAAAGAGGTTTGAAATCATGATGGACGAAAATATGACACCGGAAGAAAAGGAAAAGTGTGCGATCGCTCTCGACGAGGCTCTTGCCATGTGCGGGGGGAACGATCACCTGTTCAAACAGATTGCGACCATGATGGGGATCCGCAACGATGCCCTGTCTGCGGTTATGCCCCTGGACACAAAGTACCGGGGTATCGTGAATGCAGGCCCCGGGAGTGGAGAAAAGGCAAATACCCAATGGGTCCTCGCCCGTGCATGGCAGCTGGTCGTGGAAGACGAAATAAGCGCTATGACCGCGATCGACCAGGCATGGGACGAGCTCGATGAGAAACTGGCTCCTCCCGAGAAAGAACCGGAAGACGATCTCGATGAATTCCCCGAGGGACCCAATAAATGAAGGTCCCTCAAGATGTAGAAATAAGGGAAGAACTTCGCGCCCGGGTTAACCAGCGGTTTTACGGGCATATCCCGGAAGGAGAAACCCGTGAAGTTAAGGTAAAGGCACTATGGCTTGTCCTTGCTGGGTTCGGGTGCCCCGGGTGCGATGAGGCCGAAGAGGAGTATAAAAAAGAAATCGAATCTGGAGATGTTACGGTAGTGAGTGTAGAGGACAAGAATGAAAAAGCCATGGATATTATGATCAAGCTGGGTCTCTATGCGTTGCCGGCGCTCGTTGCTGAAGATGCCGATGGAGAGTATCTAGTCATGGATGGCGGGGTATAAATGGCCAAAGGTAGCAATCTCGATCCAAATGATACGATAATGGCCATCTTACGGTACATTATCAAATCGAAGGGTTCTACGATATACGGGATTGCCAAGGCATTGAAAATTCCTCAGCAAAAGGTTGGGTACCACATGCCGGGCCTGGAAGAGGCCGGGTTGATCCTGTCACGCGAGATTGAGGGGGCGAAGATTTTTATTCCCCAGCCAATCCTGGTGGATGACGAGTTCAATCAGGAGATTGAGGGTGCCATGGATGCTGTTTATCGTGCGTCTGGAATTGCTTCTAAAAAAGTATATGCAGAGACGAACAAAATTGAAGATATCGAAGCGATTGTAGAAAATTGTACCAGGGCAAAGATTATTTTGTCAATATGTCAGTGAAAAACTTTTTTTGAATAGGAGTATAAATACTCTGCCTTCCCACATGATATTTGGTGAAAAACATGGGAAGAACAGCAGTTCCAATCGTTGCAGCGAACATGACCATCGTTAAGGGTCCGTTCGGTGTGTATGCACGCTCGAAGCACAACACTGTGGTCTCTCCGAGGCTCGCGACTCGCAATAGTTGCATTCGCGCACAGCTCAAGGGCAAGACCCATGCAGATCTCCAGTCCGTCTGGGATGCATTCCGCCAGGCATCAAACGCCTGCCGCGGTGGGGGCGCTCCGGCAGCAGCCGGCAGGCGCATGAGCCGGTTCCGCCGGTAAGGTAGAACCAAACAAATTTTCTTCTTTTAAAAAAAAGTTTCAAGCAAGTTCAATGCCATTGGCGATGATTATCTTTGCCTGATCTTCTGAATAGGTGTTTTCAATTTTAGATATCAGTTGAGACGGATTACCAATTCGTCCTCCAGCTGCTTTCCAGAGGGGACTTTTGATTGAGGGGCGCATGAGAGAAATTGTGCGTTTGTAATCGTAGTCCAGCACATCGGATGGATAATGCAGATTTGTAAAACTGGTCGGAGAACTTCCCATTGCATAGGCTATCATTTCATGTATTTTATCGTCGATTTCTTTTTTATTGTAAATGATAATTCCCCCAGGAATGGATCTGTGTTTAAGATCATTCAGATCTTCATCGTCTTTCCCGATATCTTCGCGTATACGGGTCTTCGGAAATATTTTGTCTTTGCGTCCTCTCATGATCTTTGCGATGTTTGGAGGGGCGTGAGCGGATGTTTCAATGGGTTTTTCTTCGGTCATGGGTTCTCCCGATGCGATTTCTTGTATGGCGGTTTCCAGGCTTTTTTTACCGGATGCAATTTCTATTGCAAGCACTTCGATGTCTGCTTTGGAGTCTTCGCAAATGAGTTTGGCTGCCTCCAGGGGAACCCCCTGCCCCAGCGAGGAGGCGAGACAGGAGTTCTGGAGGATCCTGATGGTACATGGGTCTGCCTTTTTCTGGCTCTGAGGGATGATGCCCCCCGTCTTCATGAAGGTGTCGTACTGCTTGGCAAGATCTTTGGTCTTGGTTGGGGACGGGCCTGGGCCGGCCGGAGCGGGGGTTGCCGGCCGGGCGGGGGTTGCCGGCCGGGCGGG
>Ga0209039_10004549_pt1 | contig 10049 bp, 9 predicted proteins | sample BogFormECP12_OM1_FD_188238 | JGI IMG/M metagenome (GOLD analysis project Ga0209039, IMG submission 188238) | Bog forest soil microbial communities from Calvert Island, British Columbia, Canada - ECP12_OM1 (SPAdes) (version 2) | ecosystem: Environmental > Aquatic > Freshwater > Wetlands > Bog ... | reverse complement strand
CGACTCCGGCAGCGACGTGCGAACTGTCCGGCTAATTGGTCACGGCGGGAGATGGCATGGTGCGCTCACCGGCGCCGTAGCCCGTGAGTGTTATTCAGAACCGGCTAGCGAGCACGGGCCTGTTGAGCCCGTGCGAGCGGCCGGTGCACGTAAGGTACGGCGAGAACCGCCGCATGAATCTGAATAACACGAACTTTTTAATGCAGCACAGTTTATAGTTCCGCTGTACTGATCCCAGTTTCGCGTATCGCGCCGTTACGTACCGCACCCCGATCCCGGAGGCGCGCCGTGCCCGAGCAGGAGTTCCTGCCGCCTCACCCGTCGGCCAGGTCCTACCGCCCTGACCGCGACGACGAGGACCCGCCGCCGTGGGCCAACCTGCCACCGGTCCGTCCGGCCCGGCCGCGGCGTCCTGCGGGCGGAGGCCATCCGGCTGGTCCCGGCCGCCCCGTCGGTGCCGGGCGCCCGGGCCGTCCCAGCGAGCCGGGGGTTCCCCTTGGCCCTAGCGGTCCCGGCGGCCCTGGCGGTGCCTTCGGCGGTCCGCGCGGCCCTGGCGGTGCCTTCGGCGGTCCGGGCGGCCCTGGCGGCGGCGTCAGCGGCCCTGGCGGTCCGGGCGGCCCTGGCGGCGGCGTCAGCGGCCCTGGTAGTCATGGCCGCGCCGTCGCCCCTGGCGGCCAGGGCGGCCATGGCCGGATGAGCCCGGAGCATCCTACTGGTCCTCAGCCGCCCGCAGGCGCGGCGGCGGACACCGCCGATCCCCGGGGTTTCGCCGATCCGCGTCAGGACGAATCGGTGCCGCAGTGGGCCCAGTGGGATGAGCCCGAGGCGGACGGCGCCGAGGTGCCGCCGACTAAGCCGCGCGGGTCGCGGGGGCCGGGCGGCCGCGCCCTGCGGGCCGCGGCGCGCAGGCGGCGACGGTGGTTCGTCATGACGGGCGGCCTGGTGGTCGTGGTCGCGGCCGTGTTCACGGTCGTGCTGCTGGCGACCAGCCGGCCGGGCCCCGCGGCGGTGACGCCCGGCGCGCTCATCACCACGTTCCAGCCGGGAGAGCTACGGCAGGTGCCCAACGCGTGCAACGCAGTGCCCGGCGGCACCGTGCAGCGCTACCTGCCGGGCCGGCCCAAGGTGGCGTCCCCGCTTCCGGTCAACGGGTCGGCCGAATCGGCCTGTAACTGGACCATCGACAAGCCGCCGGTGTACCGGCTGATGGAACTCGACATGCTCGCCTACGCGCCGAACGGCCTGGCCAGCGGCGACGGCAGTGCCACGTTCGCCGCGATCGACGCCTACGACCTGGCGTTGCAGGACATGCAGACGCCGCCGAAGCACTCCCCGGCCCCGCGGGCCGTGGTACAGACCCTGTCCGGGTTCGGGAACCAGGCGTTCAGCGCCATGCAGGTGTTCCGCGTCGGCGGGGCCGTGACGGACGTGGCCACCGTCATGGTGCGTTACCACAATGTGGTCGTGACGGTGACGCTGAACGGACTCGAGCACTCCAACCGCAGGTCCTACGGGCCGGTGTCACAGGCCCAGCTGTCGGCGGCCGCCCTGGCGTTCGCCCAGGCGGCCGAGGCCTCGCTGCACTAACCGCGGACGGCGCGGCCTGGCTCGGCCACGCCGCGCGCCCGCTAGGCTGGGCGGCGTGCTTGTGGTGGGTTTTGATACCGCGACCCCGGTGGTGAGCGTGGCCTTGCACGACGGGGAGCGGGTTGTTTCCGAGGCGTTCGCCGCCGATGGCCGTCGCCATGGTGAGCTGCTGGCGCCCATGATCGCGAAGGTCATGGCCGATGTCGGCGCGTCACGCGCGGATCTGACCGCAGTCGCCGTGGGGGTCGGCCCTGGGCCCTACACCGGGCTGCGGGTCGGCGTGGTGACCGCGAGGGTGCTCGGAGCCGTGCTCGGCATTCCCGTGCACGGGGTGTGCTCCCTGGACGTCATCGCCGCCGCGACGTCGCTCGCGAGCGGGCCGGGGCGAGAGTTCCTGGTGGCGACCGACGCGCGTCGCAAGGAGGTCTACTGGGCCAGGTACGACGCCGCCGGGCGGCGTTTGCAGGGTCCCGGTGTCGGCAGCGCGGCCTCGATCCCGGGGGCAGCGCAGCTCCCGGTGGCCGGCGGCGGGGGACAGCTTTACCCGGAGGCGTTCGGCGAGGTGATCGGGCCCGCCTATCCGGATGCCCGCACGCTCTGCGCTATCGTCGCCGGGCAGCTGGGCGAGCAGCCCGGCCCGCCATCACCTGCCGCGCCATCACCTGCCGCGCCGTTGCTGGCCGTGCCGTTGCTGGCCGCGGAGCCGCTCTACCTGCGTCGGCCGGACGCCAGGGAGCCGGGGCCGCCCAAGCGGGTCACGCCATCGTGAACGCTTGGCCGGATGATGTCTGCCCGAGGGAGGCCAGCCCAGATGGTGCCAGCCCAGATGGTGCCAGCCCAGATGGTGCCAGCCCAGATGGTGCCGGCAGGGTGCGGCTGCGGAAGATGACCAGGGCTGACATGGCCGGGATCCTGGCTCTGGAGCGAGCACTCTTCCCCGAAGACGCGTGGACGCCGGAGATGTTCGCGGCGGAGCTCGCGCAGCCGGCCTCGCGCCGGCTCTACCTGGTGGCCGAGGAGGGAACCGCGCTGATCGGGTACGCGGGGATGATGTTCACCGGCGGGTCGCAGGCCGACGTGGTGACACTGGCGGTGACCCCGGCCCGGTGGGGTGAGGGTACCGGCACGGCATTGCTTACGACGCTTGTCGATGAGGCGACCAAGCGCGGCTACGAGGAGGTCTTGCTCGAAGTGCGGGAGGACAATCCCAGGGCCAGGCAGCTTTACCTGCGTCACGAGTTCGCCGAGGCCGGGATCCGGCCCGGCTACTACCAGCCGTCCGGCGTCGACGCCGTGGTCATGCGGAAGGCGATCGCGTGATGGCGTCCCCGCTGGTGCTTGGCATCGAGACGTCCTGCGACGAGACGGGTATCGGGCTGGTCTGCGGGCACGACCTGCTCGCGGATTCCGTCGCCTCGAGCGTGGATGAGCACGCGCGGTTCGGCGGCGTGGTACCCGAGGTAGCCAGCCGGGCGCACCTCGAGGCGATGGTCCCGACCTTCGACCGGGCCATCGCGACCGCCGGGGTGCGGCCGGACGAGATCGACGCGGTGGCCGTCACCGCCGGGCCGGGGCTGGCGGGGGCGCTGCTCGTCGGGGTGGCCGCGGCCAAGGCGTATGCCCTCGCGCTGGGCAAGCCGCTGTACGGGGTCAACCACCTGGCCGCTCACATCGCCGTCGACCAACTGGAACACGGCACGCTGCCGTCGCCTGCGGTGGCCCTGCTGGTGTCCGGCGGGCATTCCTCGCTGCTGCTCGTGCCGGACGTGACCCAGGAGGTCATCCCGCTCGGGGCCACCATCGACGACGCGGCCGGCGAGGCATACGACAAGGTGGCCCGGATCCTCGGCATGCCGTTCCCCGGCGGTCCGCCGATCGACAAGGCGGCCCGTGAGGGCGATCCGGCCGCGATCAGCTTTCCCCGCGGCAAGTACCACGATGGCACGCTCGACTTCTCGTTCGCCGGCCTGAAGACGGCGGTGGCCCGCTGGGTGGAAGCACGGCAGGCCGCCGGGGAGCCGGTCCACGCCGCCGACGTGGCCGCGTCCTTCCAGGAGGCGGTGGCCGACGTGCTCACCCGTAAGGCCGTGCAGGCCTGCCAGCGGCACGACGTCACCGACCTGATCGTCGGCGGCGGCGTGGCGGCCAATTCCCGGCTGCGCTCGCTCGCCGCGGAACGGTGCGCCGCGGCCGGCATCAAACTGCGCGTGCCGCGGCCGGGGCTGTGCACCGACAACGGCGCCATGGTCGCCGCCCTCGGCGCGGAGATCGTGTCCCGGGGCATATCACCATCCCCGCTCGACCTGCCCGCAGACTCCTCGCTCCCCGTCACCGAGGTCGTCGTCCGCTAAGCCGCACGACCGCATCATTGCACCCCATTGCTCGGATGCGAACGTGTGAGCGAGGTGGTGCGGCTGGTTATCAGGCGGGTTGCTCCTTCTGGCCGTGCTCCCCACGGCGGAGCAGGTGCCGGAAGCGCCGGCCGAGCAGGACCAATGCGGCCGCCGCGATGGCGACCGGGATGACGCGCTTGAGGATCGCGGGGCCGACCAGGCTGACGAGGTTGACCGAGTCGTCGTTCTGCTGAGCAGGCGGAGCGGACGTCGTGCTCGCGACTGGGATGGTGACCGACGGTTGGGTGCTGCCTGGCCCGGTCTCCGCCGTGTCGGCGGACTCGCCTGAGCTCGCGCCGTCCGTGCTGACGTCTCCCGCCGCAGTGGCGCTGTCCGCGGAAGCCGCGCCGTGTGCCGCGGCCGCGGCGTCGCCGGATATCAGCTGGGCCAGGTTCTCGGCGAACTTCTCCACCAGCTTGCCGCCCACCTCGACCATCACGCCGCGGCCGAACTGGGCTGGCCGCCCCGTCACGTGCATCGTCGTGTGCATGGTGACCTTGGTCGCCTCACCGGACGACTCAGGCTCCAGTGACGCCCGTACGGTCGCGGAGGCGGTGCCCGCGCCGCGGGTCTCCTTGCCGGACGCCTCCATCACCACCACCTGGGCGGCCGGGTCGCGCTCAATGAATTTCGCGGTCCCGCGGTAGGTCAGTGACACCGGGCCGACCTTGACTTTTATCCGCCCGGTGACCACCTCGCCGTCGAACTCGTCGACGGTCGCGCCGGGCATGCACGGCGCGATCCCTTCCACGTCCAGCAGTACGTCCCAAGCCCGGTCCGGCGGGACGGGGACGGTAAAGGAGTGGTCCATCTCCATGCTCATTAGGATTGCGGCGTGAAGACCCGGCGCTCAGGCTGGGGGAAAACGCCGCTCCCTCCTTCCAAGAAGGTCAGTCGGGCGTGATACCTTCAGGCCGTCCGCGAAAGCCAAGCGGGCACCTGCACCACTCAACATGAAACCGCGGCAGGGCATGCCGTGGCTGCGCGGGGAGGCTTCGGGGTTGCCGGGCCTGTGAACCGCGAACCTACAGCGCGACCGTAAGTCGCGGCTGGAATCCCCGCCCTTCAGGGCGGTGGAGGATGTCAACGTGAGTCACTCTCTCTGGCTGGATTTAATCAGGGAATTATGCCCGGGATCGGCCCACATCGGCAAAGACGCCACCGGCGTTGCCCGTCCCGCTCGCTCCGCCGGGCGGGGCGGGTCAGGCGGTGTCCAGCACTTGAAAGGGTTCGGCCAGGCGGCCCTCGGGAAGCCCGGCCATCCGGGCGGTAAGGCCCAGACGGGTCCGCAGCCGCTCCTGTAGGTCATGCATGTGACCGGTTTGGCTTTCGTGAGCGCGCAAAGCCGCCAGCTTGCGCGGGAAGGTCGCGGTCACGTCGACGTAGTGGTTCGGGTCAGGTCCGCCGGCGATCCAGACCTCGCGCACGGTCCAGGCGTCCAGCGACTCGCTCCGGAGGAGCTCGGGGAAGGCGAACGGGTTCCGTGCGTCCGGGTAGACGGCGTCCAGGGTCGCGGAGCCCACCGCGCGGTGGTCGGGATGACTGATCCCGATCCTGGCGTAGCTCCGCTCCGGGCTGGGGCATACGATGCGGTCCGGGCGGACCTGCCTGATCACCCGGGCCAGGTCCCGACGCAGGTTCAGGGTGGCCTCGACCCGGCCGTCCGGATAGCCGAGGAAGCGCACGTCCTGGACCCCGACGCACTTCGCGGCGGCCACCTGCTCGGCCCGGCGCAGGGCCGGCATCTCGGACCGGGGGAAGTCCTCGTCGAAGCCGCCGGCGTCGCCGTCGGTCACCACGCAGTAGACCACCTCGATCCCGGCTTCCGTCCAGTGCGCGACCGTTCCCGCGGCACCGAAGTCCACATCGTCGGGGTGGGCCGTGATGGAAAGCACCCGGCCGATCTGAGCGTCATCGAGCACGCCCGCCATACTAGCCGCGGTCCGGTGCCCGCCTGGCGGGACACCATGGCCCGCCGGTGCCGCCCGTCGGCGCAGCCCTCCGGCTCGCCAATGCCGGCTGGCGGTGTCAGGTCAGCTATTCATCGGGGACCAGGGTCGCGGTGGCCCGGGTGAGGGTTTCCTTCCTGAAGTACGCGGGCGCCGTCAGCCGCATGTAGGTGCACGCCAGTAGCCCGGCCAACGCCGACAGGAAGATGATCATGAAGGTGCCGCCGACGTGCCAGTTCGGGTAGAACGGGAGCTTAAATGACGTGTAGCTGTTGCCGGTGCCGACGTCCCAGTCCTCCCAGAGGCTGTACGCGCCCGCGGCGTACATGATCAGGCCGCCGAGCAGCGGGAAGATGCCGCGCATCCACAGGTCGCGCATGTTCTTGGTCAGGCTCTTGCGGTAGTACCACACGCAGGAGAAGCCGGTGAGCCCGTAGTAGAAGGCGATGTAGAAGCCGATCGCGGTCACCGCGTCGGCGATGACGCTGCCGCCCGAGATGTAGTTCATCGGTATGTAGAGCGCGATGGAGACCACCCCCATCACGATGGTGGACACGGTCGGCGTCAGGTACTTCGGGTGGATCTTAGAGAACGCCGCAGGCAGCGCCTTGTAGGCCGCCATCGACAGGGTGGTGCGGGCGGTGGGCAGGATCGTCGTCTGGGTGGAGGCGGCGGCCGAGCTGAGCACCATCAGGATAAGCAGTCGGCTCAGGAAGGTGCCGAGACCGCCGCCGCCGAAGATGGCGCCGCCGAGCACCGAGAGCACGTCGCCGGCGTTGTTCGGGTTATTCAGGCCGATCCCGCTGGTGCCGATCCCGGCGAAGGACATCACGGAGAAGATCACGATCGCGTAGGTGACGAGCAGCAGCACGGTGGAGATGATCGCCGCCTGGCCCGGGGTCTTGTTCTTGTCCTTGGTCTCCTCGTTGACCGAGACCGCGGTGTCCCAGCCCCAGTAGATGAACAGCATGAGTATGAGCCCGCCGACGAAGGCCTGGATGCCGCCGAGGTTGAAGGGGCTGAGCCAGCTCAGGCTCGGGTGGACCGAGCCGGCCGGGTGGTGCCCGGTGCCGACCCGGACCAGCGCGGTTATCGACAGCACCAGCAGCATGACGACCTCGATGGACAGCAGCACCTTCTGGAAGTTCGCGGAAACCTCGATGCCGCGGTAGCAGATGTAGGTCATCGCGATGATCCACAGGATGCCCACGAGCAGCACCCAGCCGCTGGCCGGATTCGAGCCGATGCCGTCGGCGCCGAACAGGAGGAACACGTACTGGCCGGCCACCTGCGCGAGGCTCGCCATGACCAGGACGTCGGCGGCGACGATGCCCCAGCCGCCGGCCCAGCCGGTCTTCGGCCCGAATGCCCGGGTCGCCCACGTGAACGTGGTGCCGCAGTCCGGATCCGCCTTGTTCATCTCGCTGTAACCGATCGAACAGAACAACATCGGCACGAACGCGAGCACCGCGACCGCCGGAGCGTGGAAGCCGACGACGCCGACCACCAAGGCGAGGGTGGCCGCGAGGCTATAGGCGGGGGCGGTCGAGGCCACCCCCATGACGACGCTGGAGACTAGGCCGAGGGCGCCCGATTTCAGGCCCTTGTCGGTGGACTGTTCCGTGGGCTGTGCCGACGCAGTGGTGGCCATGTCTCACCCTCCTGGCTTCAACCCGGCGCGGCCGGGACCCGGAATACCCGGTAAGCGGTCCGCCGAGCGGCCGGACCTGATGACACGATGTGAGCACCGGGGCGCGACAACGGTATCAGCACCCATGATGCTACGGTTCTAGCATAAATTTCGCTTTGCGGCAACGATATCCGTAGTAACGGCTAGATATCACGGCTGGTCTCGTCAGCCGGAGCGTGAAAGGTCTAGGATCGGCGCATGCGCATACTCCTGGTGGGCGCGGGTGGGGTGGGCGCGGCATTTACCCGGATTGCCGCTCGCCGCCCATTCGCTGACCTGGTCATTGCCGACTACGACCTAGGCCGGGCGCAGCGCGCCGCGGCGGCCCGCGACGGGTACGAGGCCGTCCAGCTGGACGCGCGTGACGTGCAGGCCACCGCCAGCCTGCTCAGGCAGCACCGTTGCGATGCGCTAATGAACGCCACCGATCCCCGCTTCGTGATGCCGCTATTCCGTGCCGCGCTCCAGGCGGGCACCTATTACCTGGACATGGCGATGTCGCTTTCGTACCCCCATCAGGATGACCCTTACCAGCAGACCGGCGTCAAGCTCGGTGACGAGCAGTTCGCGATGGCGCCGGAATGGGAGCGGTCAGGAAAGCTCGCGCTGGCGGGGATGGGCGTGGAGCCGGGGCTGTCCGACGTGTTCGCCAGGTACGCCGCCGACGAGCTGTTCAGCGAGATCGCCGAGCTCGGCGTCCGAGACGGAGCGAACCTCGAGGTGGCCGGATACGATTTCGCTCCCACCTTCTCCATCTGGACCACGATCGAGGAGTGCCTGAACCCGCCCGTGATCTGGGAACGCGGCCGAGGCTGGTTCACCACCGAGCCGTTTAGCGAGCCTGAGATCTTCACCTTCCCAGCCGGCATCGGCCCGGTCGAATGCGTGAACGTGGAGCACGAAGAGGTGCTGCTGATGCCGCGGTGGATCGAGGCGCAGCGGGTCACCTTCAAGTACGGCCTCGGTTCGGAATTCATCGGCGTGCTGCGGACCCTGCACAAGCTCGGCTTGGACAAGACCGACCCGGTGCAGGTCGGCGCGGCGAGCGTATCGCCGCGCGACGTGGTGGCGGCGTGCTTGCCAGACCCGGCCGCCCTGGGAGACAAGATGAGCGGCCTGACCTGCGCGGGCACCTGGGTGACCGGGACCGGCGCGGACGGCTCGCCGCGAGAGGTGTACCTCTACCACGTAGTCGACAACGCGTGGTCGATGGCTGAATACGGATCCCAGGCGGTGGTCTGGCAGACCGCGGTGAACCCGGTGGTCGCACTGGAGCTGATCGACTCAGGCGCCTGGTCCGGAGCCGGCGTCCTCGGCCCCGAGGCGCTGCCGCCGCGACCGTTCCTCGACCTGCTGAACGACTACGGCTCGCCGTGGGCTTGCGAGGAGCGCACACCGACGGGCAAAGCTTAGCCCGCGGGGTGTCCGGGGCGCGCCGCCCGGGTCAGCACCCGGGGGGCGCCGGGGGATCGCCCCCCGGGTCAGCACCACCGGGATCAGGTATCGGCGAGGATCTGGTGAAGCATCTTGGTGGTGTGCGCCACCGGCTCGGCCTGCAGGCAGAGCTGCTCCATGACCTCGAGGTAACTGTCGACCTCGACCGGCTTGTCCAGGTAGAGCGCGCTGGTCAGCTGCTCGATGTAGACAACATCGGCCAGGTCGGGCTCGGCGAAGCGCAGGATGGTGAACGGGCCGCCCATGGCTGAGTGCGCGCCGGCGCTGAACGGCAGGATCTGGAGCGTCACAGCGGGGTGATCCGCCACCTCGATGAGGTACCTCAGCTGCTCACGGACGATTTCACTGCTGCCTACCGGACGGCGCAGCGCACCCTCGTCGACGACGACCCACAACTGCGGCGCGTCGGGCCTGCGGAGGATCTCCTGGCGGCTGGCCCTCAGCTCGCTCCGGCGGGCGATCTCCTCTTCTGAGGCCGCGGCACCCTGCCGGATCAGAGCGCGGGCGTAGCCCTCCGTCTGCAGCAGCCCCGGCACGAGCTGGATCTGGTAGGTCCGGATGACCGAGGCTGCCGCCTCCAGGCCCACGTAGGGCTCGAGCCACGCCGGGAGGATGTCCGAATAGGCGTGCCACCATCCGGGGGTATTGGCTTCCCTGGCCAGGTTCAGCAGTGCGGCACGTTCTTCGCTGTCAGTCACTCCGTAGAGGGTAAGGAGGTCGCCCACGTCGCGCTCCTTAAATCCGACTCGGCCGTGTTCCATCCGGCTGATCTTGGAGTGCGAACCGCGGATAGCCTCTGCCGCCTGCTCGGCGGTAATCCCGCGCGACTCACGCAGCCGGTGCAGTTGGCTGCCAAGCACCAGACGCTGGACGGTCGGGCCGCCCGCGCGCGTGCCAAAAATGCTGGGGGGAACGTCCCAGGCCGAGTCTTCAGACGAGACCATCGGCACTCCTCGCATCGTCGCACTCTAGATC
>Ga0209039_10004547_pt1 | contig 10050 bp, 10 predicted proteins | sample BogFormECP12_OM1_FD_188238 | JGI IMG/M metagenome (GOLD analysis project Ga0209039, IMG submission 188238) | Bog forest soil microbial communities from Calvert Island, British Columbia, Canada - ECP12_OM1 (SPAdes) (version 2) | ecosystem: Environmental > Aquatic > Freshwater > Wetlands > Bog ... | reverse complement strand
CAGCCAAACGTTTACTTGTTTGTACAAACCGCAAATTCGACTGGATTTGGAGGGAAGATCAACCACTAAATGCCAAAGCCCAATTCAGACCTAACGAAACAATTGGTCAGGTCCACATTCTTGTCTCCGCAATTGGAGGCCAACCATCTTCATTCCATGAGGCGACAAGCGCCTTTGCAGTCAGGGTTGAGCCGCCGCCATGAAATTGCGGAGCTAAACTATCGCCAAAAAGAAACTGAAGGCATCTTATCTGATATAAACATTTCTTTAGCTTGCCCGCAAAGGTTCAATTAACATATGCGATGAACTTTATGGAATGGGCGATATCCTCTTGTGACTTATTCTTTTCAGTGTGGTCCCGTTTGAAGTTGACCCTATATTTGCGGTGGATAATTCCATTCTTTCGCAATTGTATCACTGTCCGTCTGGACTGTAATGGTTTCATTATAGTAGAGGTCCATCGGTGGCCGTTCACGACAGAAAACGAAGGTTTATATTGTATATTGCTATACAATATACTGGAAGAGTTGAAAATGATGAAAATTGACGCGAAGTGCGACGAAATCAGATGGCAGGTTCTCAAGGCAATGCTCGATGAATTTCCTTGTCTAAAGGAAAAAGCTCAGAGATATTTGATGGTGAGAGATCGAAAAAGAGAATAGAATTTCAACTGCCAATTTCCCAGCAAGTATTTGTTCAGCATCACTCTGCGGTCAGTTTTTCGCGGGCGCAACCTTCGTAGAAAATATGCCCATGTGGTTAGCATAAGTTTTGACTTTTCTTGAGCAGGTGAGGAGGAGGGATCTTGACTCCGTTCTTGCCATTGGTTTCTTCCTCGTTCTTCAGGAGCTCCGTTATCTCGCGGTAGCGTTGCAAGAAATCCATGCCTTTGACCGTAGTCTCGTATCTCTCTTTTTCATTCTCGGTAATCTTCTCCAAAAGGCTAATCCTCAACATGAAACTCAGATAATCATTCAGCTGGGTAAAGCTAAGGTTTGCCCGATACATGATCTGGGTCTTAAGAGTGCCCTCCTTGGCAATTTCGAGGATCTCGGCTATTATGAAGAGTTTGTCCCTTCTTTTCGAAGACGGATTGGAACCCCAAGGATTCATTTTCTATATTCCTCTTTTAGAACTGTTTTCTAGAATACAAGAAAGCCGAGGGTTTTCTTAAGCAGTGTTTCGTTCATTTTACTATTCCCAGAATCGAAATATTCTCTGAAACAAGCCTCTGTTCGCCTTGAAGGGCTCGCTGTTGCAAGAATTGCCGTCACTTGGGCAAGGTAGGAGTAGCTCATAAGAGATTTATGTGTGGAGACGAGAAATACAGTTGGGCCGAAAGTTGTTAGTCGGTGTGATTTCAGACACGCATGATAATCTCCCAATGATTGAAAGAGCGGTGAAGAGGCTGAACGAAGAGGACGTTGGACTTGTTCTCCATGCTGGGGACTACGTGGCTGGTTTTGTGGTTCCGAAGTTTAAGGAGTTGCGGGCAAAATTAATCGGTGTTTTTGGCAACAACGACGGAGATCATGAGTTTCTGAAGAGGAGGTTCAGCGAAGACGGAAAGCTTGAACTGCGAGGCAACTTTGCAGAAGTAACAATAGACGGCCTGAGAATCGCGTTAATGCACGGCGGCGAAATTGAGCTTCTTAACGCGTCAATTGAGGGTGAGAGCTTTGATGTCGTGGTCTACGGGCACACACATGTTGCTGAAATTCGGAGGAAGGGGAGGACATTGATAATCAATCCTGGCGAAGTCTGTGGATACGTGACTGGCAGATCAACTCTCGCCTTGCTCGACACGGTCAAAAAGGAAGCTAGGATAGTTGATCTGTGAAGCAACCAGTGAATAGTTGTTTCTTTTTTAGTCTTGCAAAATACGCGGGCCAGTTTGGTATGGTCGTCTTTCTTGGTTTGCACGCGTGAAAAGCCTTGTGAGTTCGCGGTCTGTTGTTCCATTTCTTATAGGGGTCAGAATATCTGTTAGGTTATCATTTCTCATTAGACAAGGTTTGAGTTTCCCATCGCTCGTAACTCGTAATCGCGTGCAGTTCAGGCAGAACTCTGTGTTTTCTATGGGTCTCACGACTTCAACCGTCGCGCGTGGCAAATAGTAAACGCGGCGATTGTGCATGTACCGTCTTGTCGCAACGCGCTCCGCTTCTTTTTCTAACTGTTTTTCATACTCGTCTAGGGTTTTGTGTCGTTGATAGTAATATTTTTCGCTCACGTTTATTGGTTCAAGCTCGATTAGTTGCAGAACGGCGTGGGTTTCTTCGGCAAACTCAATCATTCTTGAGACGTAATCCTCATTTATTCCCTTAAGGACCAGCATATTGAGTTTCACGGGTGAATATCCACTTTTCACGGCGACTCTGATGCCTTCAAGTGCGTCTGTTATTCTTCCTCCCGTGAGTTTCTTGTATTCTTCTGCATTGAGTGTTGGGAGGCTTATGTTTATTCGTTTCAAACCATTTGCATGAAGCTTCACGGCTAAAGGCGCTAGCAAAGTTCCATTAGTTGTCATGGACAAATCAGTCAAACCATGTAAAGAGCCGATTCCTTCGACGATTCCTGCAACATCAATGCGTACAAGAGGCTCTCCACCAGTAAGCTTGATTCTTGAGATGCCTAGGTCAACAGCAATTCTTGCAATTCTGATAATTTCTTCTGATGTCATTTCCCTATTGGTCTGGCTGCTAAGTCTCTCCTGTCCTTCTCCGTGGCAGTAGGAACATCGCAAGTTGCATCTTCCAGTGATAGAAATGCGAAGGTTAAGGAGTGGCCTTCCGCAGCCGTCTTTCAGAACCATCGTTATTCCCGTGCGTGCCTAACGACTAGGCTGGGACGGCGAATATAAGTCTACCGGGCATCCTTGGCTTATTTCATATTGCAGTTCCAGACAAGGTGTGCGTGGTCATGGGAATCTGAAAAGACGTGAGAATCTTGAACGCCCACGTCAAAATGTTCGAAAATCGGTTTATCTTATTCACGGGCGTGTTTGACTAGGTGCGCTGCTTCGGGCAGGATCAATTTGGAAAGGCAGAGGTGCACAGCATTGGGGGAGCCTGGAATGCAGAAGATTACTTTTCCCTTAGCGACGCCTGCTATTGCTCGAGAAAGAATTGCCGCAGAACCAATCTCATCGTAACTTAGCCGTCTGAATATCTCGCCGAAGCCTGGCACTGTTTTTTCGAGGAAGGGCGCAACAGTTTCGATGGTTACGTCAGAAGGAGTTATGCCTGTGCCGCCACAGAAAATCGCGGCGTCAACTTTTTTGCGAAGAATTTCTTTCACGCCTTGGGTTATCATGTCAGGGTCGTCGGAAATTATCTTTCGAAACAGGGCGACTTGTCCCGCTTTTCTCAGCGCAGATTCGATGAGGTCTCCGGAGAGATCCTGGATTTTCTCGCCCTTCTTCGTTTGATTGTAGCGGGATGTGCTGCAAATGAAAATCCCATATTTCAGTTTGCTTGGTGCCTTAGCTTTGTGTTTCTTGCTCGTCTCGCTCATTCATTATTGACCTTCTTTGCGGTTGCAGTTTTCGTTTTCTTCGTTATGTGAATGTTCTCGATTGCTGTTCTAGGGTACTGTCCTTCGGGGTCTTTTTCGTATTGCTTGACCATGTCCCAAATAGTCAAGAGGCCTACGGCAGCGGCTGTCAAAGCTTCCATTTCAACTCCTGTCTGTGCCTTTGTCTTGACCGTAACAGTGACTTTGACATTAGTTTTGCTCACTATGGTGGTTTCAACGTCAACTTTGGTTATTGGCAGTGGATGGCAAAGTGGAATCAAGTCACTTGTTCTTTTTGCGGCCAGAATCGCCGCGATTTTCGACGTACAGACAGGGTCTCCCTTGGCTGTTTGAGTTTTCTTGATCAGTTCGATTGTGCTAGGTTTCAATCTGATTATGCCTGATGCTGTGGCTTGTCGAAACGTCTCAGGTTTGTCCGATACATCGACCATTACCATTCTCGTATATGCCTCCTCAGTTTTGTTTCGTTAATTGAGGGCGTAAGGCTCATTTTCCTTTTTTTGTCTTGCCACGCCGGAAGACCCCGTTCCTTTCTCTTTTGAAAGCTTTGGCTTCTCCGTCGTTCTTCTGGATATTCTAGTTGTCGTCTCTTTCCACACTTCTCTTATGTTTGTTTTCTTTGCCACTTTGCGACGTGCTTGATGAGGAAGTGTTGCTCACGGTTTATCTGACTGCTCCCACGTTTCGATCAGGGCTTGTACGGCTTTGGCTCTAGGTGAATTCTCGTTGAGTCTGTACATTCGGATTCTTCCGAAAACCTTGTGCACTAGGATGCCCTCATTTTCGAGGGTCTGCAGGTGTTTGGTTGTCGTCACATAGTTTACGCCTAGCTTGCGTGCAATTTCGGAGCTGTTCAGTTCCCTAAATCTGACCAGAATTCTCAGAATTTTCATGCGTAGCTTGGAGGAGAAAACGTCTTCGATGTTCATTTTTCACGTTTCCCCTTTCTCTATAAGGGTTTTCAATTCTTTTTCTAGTTCGTCAGCAGGAATTCTTGGGAGGTATATGCTTGTTGATCGTCCCCTAGAAGTGCTTGTTGCGACTTGGGCCTTCACGATGTCGAGGGCTGAGAGGTTTTTGAGGTATTTCCACAGTTGAGTGTGACTCTTAGGCTCTGAATCCATTTCTTCACACACGATGGCGTAGGATTGTTCAGCTTCAGCCAGAGTGACATAAGCTTTCTCGTTTTTCTTGAAAGTTCTTGCTATGCCAAGCAGGAAAAGCTTTTCATGGAGGCTAAGTGTGGCAAGGTCGCTTTTTCGCATAGTTGGAATTATGCTTGAGACGGCTTTTCGGACGCATTCTGGTGGAACAGTCTCCATATCTGCAGCATCCGCATATTTGCCTGCTCTCCAGAGAAGTTCGATTCCAAATCTAGCGTTTCCATTTTCGGAAAGGGCTAGTTCAGCAATCACGCTGACAGTGTCTTCGGGTACGGCTAGGGGTTTGAACGCTAGGGAAACTCTGTCGTTAAGAATGTCAGAAAGCTGCTGTTGCGAGTATCTTTCCAGTTTTATTATGTTGGATTGTAATGTGCTTCTTGTGCTTGCATCCAATCGCTCGATCGATGAGAGGTTTCGCAGGATGCTTATGAGTGAGAGTCTTTGAGGTTTGTTTTGTCTAGCTTCCTGCAAGCGGGTCAGTTTGTATACGGCTTCGGAGCCTTCTCTGTCCACGAGGCTGTCGAATTCGTCCAAAGCCAAGATTACATGAGTGTTTTGTTCATCCAGCATCTGTACGAACGAGTTTAGAATTTCCTCGGCGGAATAGCCGCGCTTTGGGAAATTGGGGTGAAAGACAGAGATTGCCTGTTGAAGTATCAGAAACAGGCTTCCATGCGACTCGCGACAGTTTACATGAATGTAACGTAAGTCAATTCCATGTTTGACTGCTTCGCTTGTGATGTTTGCCCCGAGACGTTGGGAAAGCACGGTTTTCCCTGTGCCCACGTCGCCTGTTATCACTACTCGCTGCGCCATTCTCTGCGGAGACTGGACGGCGAAGTTGAAGAATTCTAGCAGTAAACGCAGCTCTTTCTCTCTGTGGGGAAGCTTGTAAGGAACGTAGTTTATGTCAAGTTTCGTTTCGTCTTTGAATACGCTGCGCCGCGAAGACACCATGCTGCCCTCAAAGTGATTATTACATCAACCTTTGTTATTCTTTTCCCTCAGTTTGTGGGCTAGTGGTCGATGAGGACAAAAGACTAATAAGTGTATCAATATTATCTATTCGCGAAATGATACCACGATACTTCTTTCTGACGAAGGGAGTCGGAAAACACAAAGAGCAACTCCAATCTTTTGAATTAGCTTTGAGAGACGCCGGCATCCAGTACTGCAACATAGTTAGTGTTTCAAGCATTGTTCCTCCAGGTTGTAAACTCATCTCGCGAGAGCGCGGTTTGAAACTGATCAGGCCTGGGGAGATCACTTTCGTCGTGTTGGCCCGTAACTCCACCAACGAACCGCACAGGCTCATCGCATCCGCGATAGGAGTGGCGATTCCTTCGGGTAAAGAAGATTATGGTTATCTCTCGGAGCACCATTCCTTCGGCCAGACTGACGACAAAGCCGGAGATTACTCCGAAGATTTGGCGGCGACGATGTTGGCCACGACCATGGGAATTCAATTCGACCCCGAAATCGCTTGGCACGAGAAGGAACAAATCTTCAAGACTAGTGGAGTGATGATCAAGACGGCCAATGTTACTCAGTCTGCCACTGGAGATAAGGGCGGATTGTGGACAACTTCCATCGCAGCAGCCGTGTTCGTGCCAGGAAGGAACATGGCGAGAAGCAAAGAGTAGTTTCCTGCAATAGGCAACCGTTTTATGTCGCAACGAGTTACTAGCATAAGTTGACTCTGGAAATTAGGGGCGATGTTATGGCCGGAAAGATCAAGGCACCAATGGTGATTGTTAACTTCAAAACTTACTCTGAAGCCACGGGAAAAAGGGCTGTTGAATTGGCCGTAAAAGCGGAGAAGGTTGACCGTGAAACAGGCGTCAGCATGGGTGTAGCTCCACAGCTTGCAGACTTAGTGGAGGTCGCCAAGGCTGTTAGCATACCTGTTTTTGCGCAGCACATAGATCCAATCAAGCCAGGCGGGTTCACAGGTCACGTTCTGGCTGAATCTGTTAAGGAGGCTGGTGCGAAGGGAACGCTGATTAACCATTCTGAGAGGCGGCTGAAACTTTCGGATATCGAGGAAATAATCAGCATCACTCGTGAAAAAAGCCTGCTCTCTTTGGTGTGCGCCAATAATCCTGCGACAAGCATGGCTGCAGCCGCCCTCAAGCCTGACTTGATTGCTATTGAGCCTCCAGAGCTAATAGGCTCGGGGATTCCAGTTTCCAAGGCTCAGCCCGAAGTAGTGGCTGGCACTGTTCGGCTCGTCAGGGAGCTAAATGCTGATGTCGTGATTCTTTGCGGTGCAGGTATAAGCCGCGGTGAGGATGTTTTGGCAGCGCTAAAACTTGGGACTCAAGGCGTGCTCGTTGCAAGCGGCATCGTGAAGGCGCAGGATCCTTACTCAATTATGCTCGAGTTTGCAGAAGCGACAAAGAAGTGAAAGGTGAGTCAACGGGGCTTGAAGGTCGAATCTGACTGTGTGGCTTGCATAGTGAGCAGGGGAGCAGCTGAGGTCAGAGAAGCCACAACGAATCCTGCCTTGCGCTTTAGAGCCATGAGTGATCTTCTGAGAATGCTCACGAAGGAGTTCAGACCCACCGCTGTCCCAGCGAATCTCGGAACGAAGAGAGACGCTGTGATAAGAAGGGTTTCAGGCAACGCTGACCCTTATGAAAGAAGCAAGAGAATGAGCAATGAAAAGGCGTTGAAACTTTTTCCTTATGCAAAGAAGCTTGTAGAGGAGGGTTATACGCTTCAGGACAGGTTCAAACGGGCATGTCTATGTGCAATAGTGGGCAACATAATGGAGTTTGACATTCCAGGCCACCAGTTCACGTTCAGTGGGTTGAAGAAAGCTTTCAGGGATGCTGCGAAAGATTTGGCCATTGACGACTCGGTAAGAATCTACGAGTTGGCCAGGAAGGCGCATAAGGTGCTGTACCTGACGGACAACGCGGGGGAGATTGTTTTTGACACATTGCTTGTGGAGCAGTTGAAGAGTATTGGGTTAGACGTGACTGTTGCAGTGAAAGCGCGACCCATAATAAATGATGCGACTCCGAAGGATGCCGAATCATCAGGAATGTGCAAAGTCGCTGATAGAGTAATCACGACCGGAACGGATTCTGTTGGTCTAGTCATGGATGATGTTTCTCAGGAGTTTCGTCAAGTCTACGACAGTGTCGATTTGGTTTTTGCGAAAGGTATGGGCTACGCTGAAACTCTCACTGAATACAGGTTAAAGAAGCCCCACGTGTTGCTGTTTAGAACCAAATGCAACCCTGTCGCCAACTTTTTCGGTGTTCCCCGTGAAAGAAACATTGCAAAGTTGATCTAGTGAATGAAGTTTCCCTCAATAGACTTCAACAAAGAAAAACTCGGCTTTGAAGAAGCTGTCAAGAGAGAATGGCTAGTGACAAATGGGTTGGGAGGCTACTGTTCCTCCACAGTTTTGGGATTGAACACGAGAAAGTACCATGGCCTGCTCGTGGCAGCGCTCGATCCGCCTAAGGATAGAAGAGTCTTTCTCACAAAACTGGATGAGGACATCAGTTTTGGAAACCATGTTTTTAGACTGGGGACAAATGAGTTTCAGGATGGGCTCTTCCCTAAAGGATACTCATTTCTTTCCAAGTTTTCAGTGTCGCCTTTTCCGGAATTCATCTATTCATTACCCAATGTCACGATTAGAAAAAAAGTGTTTATGCCTTACGGAAAGAACGCTTCGATCTCTCTTTATGATGTCTCCAATGATAATGGTTTTGACATCAGCATACAAGTTTTTCCCATAGTGAATGGACGAGACTTCCATTCCGTGACCGACAGAGGGAAGACCTCAATTGAATTTGCTCAGAAACAGAGACACCTTGGAACGGAAATACAAGCGAAACCTGCTGAGCCCGTGCTGATGATAATTACAACCGAAGGAAAATATGTTGCAACAGGAAAATGGGTTGAACGCGTCTTCTTGCGGGAAGAAGTCGCTCGTGGTGAAAGCTATCTTGACGATTGCTATCAACCCGGATACTTTGAGGTCGAATTGAAAGCAAAAACTGGCAAGGAATTTGCCATAACTGCTGCCGTCGATGCCGATGAAGCAGAAGCGGAAAAACTCATGGCTGACTTGCCTTCTTCGACGCAGGATATTAGAGACATTTATGATGCTGAAATGAGCCGCTGTGAAAACCTTCTATTAGGATTCTATGGAACTCACAGATCGATAGTATCCAACAGCTGGCTGGATTGGCTCGTCCTGAACACAGGCACCTTCATAGTCCAAGGCGGAGGCCAAGGGCAGAAAGCGGTGATCGCAGGTTACCATTGGTTTGGATCTTGGGGGAGAGATACCTTCATCTCATTGCCCGGACTCGTGCTTGTGCCGGGAAGATTCGAATATGCCAAGAAAATACTCTTGAACTTCACGGATTATTGCAAGCAAGGTTTGATACCGAACTTTCTTCCGGAGAAGGATGCGGCGCCTGCCTACAACACTGTTGATGCAACATTATGGTTCATCAACGCAACTTTCCAGTACTTGAAATACACTCGTGACCTAAACTCTGTAAAGGAAAAGTTTTGGGAAACATTGAAGTCCATCGTTGAAAGTCACGTCAAGGGAACAGGCTTCAACATACGTGTGGACACGGATGGGCTTCTATCTCATGGGCCCAGATTGACGTGGATGGATGCTGCTTTCAACGGGAGAGCTTTTACTCCTAGAGAGGGAAAGGCAGTTGAGATTCAGGCTTTGTGGTATAATGCCTTGAAGATCATGCAGTTGCTGGGAAAAGCCTTCGAAGAAACAACTGAGTCAGAAGATTATGAAGCGATGGCTGAGAAGGCGAAGAAGAGTTTCTGTGAGCAATTCTGGAATGCAGAAAAAAGCTGCTTGTACGATGTTATTGGGAAGAATGGAAAAGATGGCTCGATGAGACCGAACCAGATTCTCGCAGTTGCGTTGGACTTCAGCGTTTTCGATGATTCAAGAGCAAAGAGGGTGGTCGAAGCGGTGCAGCGTGAACTCTTGACACCCTATGGCTTAAGAACCCTCAGTAGAAATGAATCCGGATACGTACGATTCTGCACGGGCGACCGTGAAAGCAGAGACAAAGCGTACCATAACGGAACGGTTTGGCCATGGCTACTTGGACCCTTTGTAACGGCAAACTTGAAAACAAACGGCTGCGATGAATCGAAACGTGAGTCTGCGCATGAAAGTTTCGTGATGCAGCTGTTTTCCAGCATCTTCTCTGAAGGCGGGCTTGGGACGTTAAATGAGATTTTCGATGGGGATCCTCCGCACACTCCGCGGGGATGTATTTCCCAAGCTTGGAGCGTGGCTGAACCTCTTAGAGCTTACGTTGAAGACATAATGCATGTTAGA
>Ga0209039_10004546_pt1 | contig 10055 bp, 8 predicted proteins | sample BogFormECP12_OM1_FD_188238 | JGI IMG/M metagenome (GOLD analysis project Ga0209039, IMG submission 188238) | Bog forest soil microbial communities from Calvert Island, British Columbia, Canada - ECP12_OM1 (SPAdes) (version 2) | ecosystem: Environmental > Aquatic > Freshwater > Wetlands > Bog ... | reverse complement strand
CCGGCTTCCAGTGCAGCTGAAACCAACTCTTTTGCCAGCTCAACACTTCCGTTATGGTTGACTCCCGCTTCGGCGAGGATAAAGCAGCGTTCATCAGGCCCTATTCGGAATGTCCCGAAGCTAAGTGACTTCATGTCCCAGGCGATCCTTTAGAATCAGGTCTGCCAAGTACAAGTCCCATGGAGTATCGATATCCAGGGAGCGTTCCATAGGCATGACCAAGGAGAACGTATTGTCCGTATAGAACGTTTTATGTTCCACCAAGACCTCATAACGGGCCAGGTAAATGGCTCCGTTCAGGACGTAGACTTCGGGTAGATCCTGGCGATGGTCTGTGGGCTGATCGAGTTTGATAAAATCCGTCATGCGACCGACGCCATCTATCTGCTTCATCCAGTAAGGATGCGCCTCGGCCGACGTCACGCTAACGATTGCATCCGCTCTTTTTTCGCGGATCAGCTCGATGGCTCTGTCGATGTCTTCGGGGATTCGCAAAGGTGATGTCGGCTGAAGAAGCATTATCATGTCAGGATGATAGCCTTCGTTATCTGCCAGCCATTGCGCCGCGTGCAGCACTGGGGCAATCCCAGGTGTGTCATCTTGCGCCAAGTCCGTGGGACGCAGGAAAGGTACCTCCGCTCCGTATAGACGAGCAACATCTGCAATTTCAGGCGACTCTGTGGAGACAATGACACGTTCCAGCAAGGTGGCCGCGAGAGCAGTTTCAACTGTCCATGCAATGAGCGGCTTACCTGCCACGAGCTTCAGGTTTTTGCCGGGTATTCCCTTTGAGCCGCCGCGAGCGGGTATGATTCCAGCACAGACAGGTCTTTGGGCTATAGACAGGTTTCTATTCTTCCGCCAGTTATAGTATCTCTAAACACTGCAGCGTTGAAGGGCTTTGAAATGCGTTGACTGTGATCACTCCGAATGTGCATTGTAGACAAAGCTTAGCCCGGATGTTATCAGTAGACGACTCTGCATGCCTTCGGTATGGCTGAGGCCTCAGTTCGATTACAAAGGAGACACACGTGGGTGGATTCGTGCAAGCTCTCGTCCAGCGAATGGCAAATAAGATGGGATATCAGATACTGTCGCTGGCCAACTATCATGGGATTCAATCCCGAAGCCCTGAACGCTTGTTAGATGCCATGAAGGAGCTTGAAGAGGTTTACAAAGAACTCGTATTCTCGAAGTTTCCTGTGCATGACTCCAAACGGATAGATCTATACTCTAAACTTGCCGGCACCCAGGTCAGCGCAGCCATCTACCTGGTAAACCATTTGCACAAATCGCTAAACTTGCCTGGAGATGTTTGCGAGTTTGGGGTAGCCCAGGGTCGTACTTCGGCGCTCATTGCAAATGAAATCCAGTCATCTTCAAAAAAACTGTGGCTTTTTGACTCCTTTCAAGGTCTTCCCAAGCCTTCGGCAAAAGATATTCTGACCGATGACGTCTTTAATCTCGGATCTATGGGTGCCTACGAGGGCACTATGTCGTTTCCGACACGTGTTTTGAAAGAGGCCCTCGCAGAAGTCGATCTCCCCGAAGATAGGATAAGAATTGTACCAGGTTTCATTGAAGACACCTTGAAGGCGCGCGAAGTGCCGGACCACGTCTGTTTCGCATATGTCGATCTTGACTTTTATGAACCCATATTGACTACCTTGAGTTTCTTACACGAAGTTATGGTTCCAGAGGGCTTCATCGTCATCGACGACTACGGCTGGTTTTCCTCCGGTGCAAAACTAGCTGTTGATGAGTTCTTTGAATCACACCATTCCAGCTATGCTCTTTTCTCCCCTATCAAATCCGCTGGGCACTTTGTAATGCTCCAGCGATTAGAACAGGTCTAGTTACGAAATCCTCGATTTAGAATCTCTTCATACAAGGCGACATATCTGCAAGCCGTTTTTTCACTGGTAAAGTTGTCTTCCACTCTTGACCTGGCATTGCAGGACAATTCCCGGCGTAGGCCATCGCTATTCAGGACTCAGGCGATTCCCGCAGCCAAGTCGGCGGCATCGGAAGGCATGGCCAAGTAGCCGGTTTGCTTGTGAATAACCATTTCGGAGATGCCACTGCCGTTGAACGCAACAGTAGGAGTGCTACAAGCCATGGCCTCGAGGACTGTTAGACCAAATGCTTCCTGTTTTGAAGGAGCTACAAACACATCTGCCGCGGAATATAATAAAGACAGGGTAACATCATCGTGAAGCACTCCCACGTAACTGGTTTTTAGGTGCAGCTTGGGAGGGTCAAGAGGCGTTGAAGCGCCGAAAACCACGATCTCGACCTCGGGGCCGAAGCCGTGCAAGGCCAGCTTCTTAGCTGCATCGCAAAACATGAGAAAACCCTTGTTGGGATCAGTTAGAGCCGCGCTGGCACCATACAGCACGATCTTCTTGTCACGAGGAAGCCCGAGAATCTCACGTGCCATCGTCGGATCATGAGGCCTGAATGACTGCTGATCCAACCCGTGCGGTACAACCTCAACACGGCGGTCCCGGAAGAGCGAACTCGATTTGGCGCACTCGGCCAGCCACGTGCTGGGCGTTACCACGGTCATATCAAGCCGATCCCAATGGCGTTTCTTCCGTCGCCAGACCAATCGGCTGAGGTCGGTGTCCATATTTGATCCGAGTTGGGGACATCTTCCGCAGCAGTCTCGATAATTCAAGCAGTCGCCAGGTATGTGGCACCCACCTGTGAAGGCCCATGAATCATGGAGAGTCCACACTATAGATCTCTTGAACTTTTGAAAGGCAGCGACGGGAACATATCCGCGACCGATCCAGTGTAGATGAACTAGATCAGGGGCCTCATCTTCAATTCTTCCAAGGATATCACTCTTTAGCCAAGCCAGCGACCACGGGGTGGATTTTCGGCGGGGATAGGCGGAGAGGGGTAGAAGATCCAGTTCCCAGACGCGACTTCTTAACTTGTCTAAGAGGCTCTTAGGCTTGTCTACAGTGACGTCGTCACTTTGCTTGCGCTGGACGAGCATCCTCGAGTTTATGCCGGCGGCCAAGAGAGCCTTATGGTGACGATACGCCGCCCTGGCTGCTCCTCCGTACGTATCAAACGTGCTTATTTGGACCACTTTCATCGCAGTTCAGCCGGTCCGACCCAGTCGCAAAAGGTCGACTTTGCTTCAACCTCAAGCCTAATATTGTTCATCGTGAAAAAGCGCACATGGTCTTGAAGACTCAAAGTGACTGTGCTCGTTTCTTTTTGCATTGAGGAAACAGAGAAAAAGTAGAACGGATCATGCTAAGAATCAGAAAAGTGCCACCATATAAGCGGTGAGAATCAGCCACCTTAATTTGAAAATCAGGCCTGCTTTTAGAGCCGTAAGGAGAACGCAACCTCTCGTCTTTATATCCTGTGGAAAAAGTTCCGATCGCGTTGATATTTGCTAAATGACACTCATCAAAACAGAGGGCCAAAAAATGCTTTGTTTAGCATGTAATTAGCCTCCCTGCGTGCAGGGGCAACGGGCAAGTGATTGTTCCCGGAAAATTCAGCGGGCTTGGCTATATAGCAACCTACTGACCCATCTTTTCAGTGCTCTACACAAGGAGTAGGCCGTTTCCCACGGCAGCAAAATCTTCTTGAAAAAAAGCTCTATGTCAGCCGTCAAGAAATTGCTTAAAGGGCCATGCCTGAGAGCAAGTCCTATGAGCACAAGCTTTTGTGACAGGGATAGGCCATGAAAATGCAGAATTTGGCTGATAAGGACTCGGCATGCACGTGTGTTTGGGAACAGCTTGACCTTGAACCCCGGACCGAACGAATCCTTCGTATACTGATTGAGAGCTTCCAACACAGTGTAGAATTTTCGTACTGAGAAATGTCTTAAGGTCTCTTTTACTTGCCCACATTTCCCGACAAGACACATCTGGAGTACGAAAATCGTGTCCGCGTGCCACTCTAACCTAGGGAAAGGTAATAGCTGCTCCAGTGCCTCCCTCCGAATCAGCCCGTAGAGTGCGTGATATTGGCCGTAAGTGTTAAGGCATTTTCTGAACCGATTCTCGGGACGATCGTCGTCCCAGACGAAATCGTATGGCAGCGAATACAGGGGACTTCTCCCTCGTTCGTCAATTGCGCTGTTTCCTGTAGAGCAAAGGACATGATTTCGGTTGCTGTCCAAGAACTGCACGCATTCCTTCACGCTACTGGGGGCCCGAAAATCATCATGAGCATGCCACATAAAATACGGGCCGGTGGTATTTTCGAAGACAAATTCAAAGTTTGCAGTAGCACCGACATTTCTTTCGTGTCTATGTAGCCGTATTCGCTGATATCTGGCAGCATATTCTTGGCATATATCCCAGGTGCAATCCGTGGAGGCGTTGTCTCCAATGAGAAGCTCAAAATCGGTAAAATCCTGGGTTAGTATTGACTCGATCGCTTCGCGCAGATAACGCTCCCCGTTGTAAACGGGCAGACCTACCGAAACCTTGGGCTGTGACCTTTTCCGTGCAACCGCAGTCTGACTTGTCTGCGGCTTGCCTTCTACGCATTTAATGCTACTATCGGCATCAGATTGGTCCACGGTTGGCATAATTCCACTCATCCTTATCTTCGCTGACCTCCTCCGGAGGAAAAACATGCATATTTACGGGGTTAAGGACGGGTTGTCTTCAATGCTCCCAAACCCGCTGCGTCTTGAGGTATGTTCTGATCGTGGTAAATGTGACATGTCGCACCATGGGAGCCGCCATCATTGTCATGGCGAGGCCAAGAGTTCCTGTCAAGGAAAGAGATGCGAGCATGGCCCAGCGAGGTTCTGTTGATGGCACGATCCAGTATGCCAGCACCAGACCGCCCAACACAGCAGCGCCGGTGGGCAACCCAACATCATGGAAATACCAAACCCACTTCTGATCCTTGAAAATGCGCCGGTGCATAAGGCCAATTCCGATCAGCAAATATCCGCTATTGAGGGCCACCCATCCGGTAGCCGCTCCCACGGGACCGTAGAGACTCGTGCACACGACTATCATTGGGGCCAAGATGATGGTTGAGGCAGCGTTCATCCAAAAGCCAAGGGATACCCATCCATACGCAAGTTGTGCATAATACGGAATGTGCATGAAGCCGTTGAGGCAGGTGCCGACCGCCAGGAGGCTCAAAATCGGCGCAGTATAGTGTGAAATGCCTGGATCGCCGGTCCACACGAAAAGGACTTTTTCCGAAAATATCGCGAGCACCATGGTGGCCGGCAGCAGGATCACCGACATAGCTTGGCTGGCCTTATGGTAAAAAAGCGTAAGCTGCTCCACATCTTGCAACGCCACTAATTGAGTCAACCTGGGATAGATTGCCGAATCTAGGGGTGCCATTATCCGGTAAAGGATCGATGCGGCAGTCCAGGCCAGTGTGTAGTATCCGAAATCTTCCAAGGAGAGCATTCTGCTCAAAATGACCTTGTCCGTCTGAGTCAGAATCAACGTAAAAACGCTGGTACCTGCCATGCCCGCTGAAAACCACCAAACTTCTGACAGGAGCTTAATGTCAAAGCGAGGCCGCTTCTTCTCGGGGGGGAGGCTTATCCATAAATACACCATTAGGGCTGATGTCTCTGCCGCGCTTGCAACAATTTGAAAGAGGAAGAAAGCTCTTATCGAGGGTTCGATCAACCAAAGCACCAGCACTGCGCCCACTCCACGAATGGTAGCACATGATGACGAGACGACACTAACTCCCAACTGCTTCTGGAGCCCCATCAAACCGCCGAGGTATAGGGACGCCGGCCACCTGAGTGCAACCACGAACCCCATGATGGTTATCGCTTGCCCCACGGCTTCGCGAGACAAACGATCGGGGTTCACCCAGTATTTGGAGATCGGATCGGCCAGCAGAATAACGGATCCTCCGATCAGCACGGCAACGCACCAGTAAATGATCTCCAAGGTCCGGGCCAGATTTCTCAGCTGGCGGGCATCTCTGTTCAGCGCTGACCCGCGAGCCATTTCCCTGTTGATCGCGACACTCAGCCCCATGTCAAACAACGCAAAGATAGTGAGGAGTGAAGAGAAGACCCCAACCAGACCGTAGGACTCAATCCCCATGAATTTTATATATTGAGGGACAAATATTATGCCCATCATGCCGGTCCAAAACGACCCTGCATAATTGGCAAGTATATTGAGTCGCACTGAGGTCATTGGTGAGAGTCTTTACGCCTTAACAATCCCCGGCAAAGCCGGCGCGTCATTTAACCACAGTGAATCCCATAGCATGGATTAGTTTTCTAGAAAGGAGGTGGCAAGGCCCCGCTTGCGGTGGATTGTCAGGCAAAAAAGGAGGTAATGCCTTCTATCACCCTCTCTACGAACTCCCGTTTCATGTTCGAGTGGAGCGGCAAAGTGAGGATTTCCTGGCTGACTTTTTCGGTGACCGCCATGTCGCTCCGGCGGGCCGATGAAAAATACGAGTGCTTGTGAACCGGAATGAAGTGAATGCCCACATCAATGTGGCGGCTCCGCAAGTGCTCGATCAGTGCTTCCCGCCTGCCATCGATTACCCTGAGGCTATAAATGAATGGAGACACATTAGAGAAGTCCGTCACCGGCACTTTTAAGCCTTCAATTGTGCCGAAAGACTCATTATAAGCCAGACACACTCCCCGTCGACTCAATATGAACTCGTCAGTGCGCTTAATTTGAGACACTCCAACACTTGCAAGGATATTAGTCAAATGGTATCGGTAGCCCGGTCCCACCACGTCATAGTCCCAAGCCCGTCGGTTCTTGTAGCGTTCCGTGGTGTCTTTATCAACGCCCAACAGCCGCAGATGGTGAAGTTTTTTCATTTCCTGGTCGCTGTTGACAATGACGCAACCACCGTCAATAGATGTGACGATCTTGACCGGATCAAAACTGAAACAAGCTATGTCCCCGAAGCTCCCGATCTTTTGGCCGTCAATCGTACTGCCGAACGCGTGACAACAATCCTCGATCACCCGAAGTTGGTATCTCTCTGCCAATCTGTGAACGCCATCCAAGTCACACGGAATCCCAGCAAAATGAAGCGGCATAATGGCTTTTGTCTTGGGTAGGATTAGTTCTTCCGCTTTTGCACAGTCGATCCCTAAATCGTCTTGCTGAATATCACACATGACCACATCCGCGCCGGCCATTCGTATGGCCTGATGGTCAGCGACGTAATTGAAGGACGGCGTAATTACTTCGTCTCCCGGTCTGATTCCTGCCGCTTCGATTGCAATATGCAGTGCGGAAGTACCCGTGTTTGTGGCCACCACATAACGATTCTTAAGCCCGAGGTAACCGGCAATGCAATCCTCAAATTCTTTGGTAGTAGCGCCCATTCCTAGCCAGCCCACATGCAGTGCATCAGTCAAGTGTTTGAGAGTGTCAACATTAATATGGGGTTGAAATACAGGGATGGTTTCCATGATCTGACTTGTCCTGGTAGTTGGGTTGGGAGTTTTTGCTCGCGCGGAGGATCCGGTTTAAGCAAGTGCCTTGTGTATTACTTGGAATGTCCTCTCGATGTATTCATCATCCGCTGCCTCATCCACCCACAAGTTGAGGAGACGTGGAGAGACGTAAGCTGAATTTCTGAGCGATTTCTGGTCGTACATGAGGTCGGCAACAGACCAATAGTGGTTGGATGCGTGAATTAGGTTATTGCGAAGTTGGGCCGTAACTTCCAGGAGCTTTGCCGGTTCTCGAACCAACAGGGTGTACCGCCAGATGACACCGCTGTCTTCCCATGCATTGGACAGTTGGACTGAATCGCCCAGACGTGACAAGAGATCCCGGTAACGGCGGGCCCTCGCCACTCGGGAACTGACGTTATCACGGAGACTTGCCAGTTCTTCGTCAAGTTTCCGCAGGATAACAGGGTCATCCGGGAAAGCATGGAAGTACTGTTCCCGATAAAGTGGCATTACAGCCTGGAATGAGGGACCTACTGAGTAGTTCTGGTCCAGGCGAAGCAGATCGACGAGTCCATGACACAAATTGCGGTGGCTCAAGGCCCTTAAACGATATCGTGTATCAATAAGTAAAGGCGGTAGATCGCGAATCCACTCACGAATCATACCCGCGAATTCTGCGTCGTCGGTGAGCAATGCCCCTCCCGCGCCCGCGGAAAGTATTTTCGTGGTTCCAAAGCTAAGTACTGAGAAACTCCCGTAAGAACCGTGATTCCAGCCTCCCGTGATGCCGCCAATCGATTGTGCGGCGTCCTCAATTACAAAACTTCCGCACTGTTCCGCGGCCTCTAGAATCGGGTTCATTTGGACTGCATGACCGAAGATATGCACCGGAACTATCGCGCGCGTCTTCGAACCCACTAGGCTGGCCATGGAGTCAGGATCAATCGTGCAGTTAGGAATTGTCACATCTGCAAAGACCGGGGTGAAGCCGGCGTATCGGACAGTCTGAGCCACAGATGGACAAACGACCGTTGGCAGGATGACGTCACCGTAACCTCTGAGACGCTCGATCACTTTCAATGCGAGGGAAATGCCGGTGTTCGCGTGCCCCACAAGGAAACAAAACTTCCGGTGACAAAAATTAGCAATGCGGGCTTCAAGGGCGGAGCAATCCACTACCGGCTCCTTTCCCAAGTAGGTAGACCTATAAATTCAGGCACCGTGCGAACTGCTAACGACCTGACGCCCATGCCCCTGGAGGCGATGGCCTCAAGCAAGTAATTCAGATTTCTCTCCACGCTGGCCAACGAGAATTCATAGAGAGGATGGGCGGGACGTTCCGGCATGACTTCGTCAGGGTGAACAATCAGTGTGAAGTAAGTGTCCCCGGGCCAGTGTTCGACCGAGGTGAGATAAGCTTCAACCGCCTGCTTGAAGAAGGGATGACGATACGAGAGATTCATGTATCTCAGCAATGGTTCCTTATCATATGGGGCTTGAATTGGCGCCGTGGTCATAGGGACCTCAACTATGGATAGTCCTCTCGTAACGGCTGGGACGCGATAATCGTTGACATCGGGAACATATGGTTGATTCGGTGACAGTGCCCAGTCAAACGTTCGTGCAGAGTCAGCTCGCCTGCGGCCTGGAATCGCCGATGAGTCAGCTTTCAGACCCAAGCCGGCGAGAGTTCTCATGATTAGGTTCGTACCAAAGGCCTCACCAACGCGCACTGACAGGTGTTCGAACCCTTCGCGCTTAAGGTCTGCTCGTATGCCGGTCAGCTGAGAGCAAAATCTATGTTCGTCCGTTTCCATGCGGTATTCGCCGGTATTGGTGCGCCTGTAGACGTGCGGATGCCAAGCAATTTCGTCGCCTGAGGCAGCCAGTTCCTTCCATAGCCAATTGTAGGCGAGCAAGAGGTAGGCTGGCGATCCGTAGAACGTTTCGAGCTGGTTATCCGCCCGAACAAACCAAGTAGTGTATAAATCGAAGCCCCGAAAAATCTGTTTTATGGCAGGTATCTGTTCCAAACAGCCCCAACTCAACGAGGTTCGTTCGTTTTCAATGTTGGCGCCATCCTGGTCAACGTCGACGGTGATAAGCAGGTTGAGCGTCATTGGGCTACTACTGAAAATCCTTGACGCATTTGAGATATCCATCCCGCGAGACGGTAATCAGGAGCTTGTTTTCAATCTCCTTATCGATCACGAACCGGTCACATTTTTTTAAGAACTCCCATACCGCGGTCTTCGGATTATTTGTCTTTCCCCACGGACGGTCCGGCCAATAGCCTTCCGGTTGGTCTTCGATGATCGTGTCGAAGACCACCAAATAGCTGCCGGCATTAACGAATGCCGAATACAGTTCGAGTTCCCGAAGCACGTGCTCATGAGTGTGGTTCGAATCCAGCAGGACCATTGCTGTACGCCCGGGTTTAACCAGATCGCGTACTCGAGCCACGACCGCAGGGTCTATCGACGATCCCTCAATCATGGAGATCCTTTTCCGCATCGGGTGGTTATCAATGGCGACGCGATTATGATGCCTCAGCTCAATCTCAACGCCGACAACGTGGCCATTGTTTCCCAACAACTCCAGCATAGACGCATAGAAAATGAGTCCTCCACCATGCGCTACA
>Ga0209039_10004544_pt1 | contig 10057 bp, 9 predicted proteins | sample BogFormECP12_OM1_FD_188238 | JGI IMG/M metagenome (GOLD analysis project Ga0209039, IMG submission 188238) | Bog forest soil microbial communities from Calvert Island, British Columbia, Canada - ECP12_OM1 (SPAdes) (version 2) | ecosystem: Environmental > Aquatic > Freshwater > Wetlands > Bog ... | reverse complement strand
TTGGAAGCCCCTGGTGACGTTGATCTGGCTCGGCGCGGCCGCGATGGCGTTCGGCGGGGCGCTGTCGCTGGCCGACCGGCGCCTTCGTTTCGGCGCCGCGGCGCGGGCGAAGGCCGGCGGCGGCACGCTCGCGCAGCCCGCGCAATGATCATGGGCCTCATTCGCCTGGCGCTTTTGGCCGCGCTCGCGCTTGGCTCGGCGGCGGCGCTGGCCGTGCAGCCGGACGAAGTGATGAAAGACCCGGCGCTCGAGGCTCGGGCGCGGGCGCTGTCGGAGGAATTGCGGTGCCTCGTCTGTCAGAACCAGTCGATCGACGATTCCGACGCGCCTCTGGCGCGCGACATCCGCATTCTCATTCGCCAGCGGATCGCTGAGGGCGAAAGCAACGACGCCGTGCGGACCTATCTCGTCTCGCGCTACGGCGACTTCATTCTCCTCAAGCCGCCGTTCAAGCCCGAGACTCTGCTCTTGTGGCTGAGCCCCGCGCTGGTGCTCGGCGCCGGTCTCGCCGCCGCGCTCTTCGCCCGTTCAATCGCACCGCGGGCGAGCAGGCAGTTTGCGCTTTCCGTTACGTAAAAGCGAGCGATCGTTACCGCCAAGGCCGAAATTTCTGCGGTCGCATACATCCAGTGCCTAGGTTCGATTCACAGCCTGAGTTAAGAAACTGGGTGATGTTCCGCTGGTGTTTGTTTAAAGCTTGTTGACCTGTTGTTCCTGCTGGCCACTGGGCTTGGACTGACAACTAAAACAGACAACAAATAGGTGCGCCAATTTGATGACAGCAGAGTCACGTTTTGGTAACGACTCAATGAAGTGCGCCAAAGTGCGTCAGAACCCGGCGACCTTGGTGACAGAATGGGCACCGCCGCAACGAAGAGCCGTTGAGTTCTTCATAGCGCTCACGATAATCCTTGGGACTTTCTAAGGCTGGAATAAAGCAGTACCTTTCTGCCTCTCGATTAAAAGCCGACGCGCATGAAATGGGAGATGGTGCTGTTTGATCGTCTCTCCCCAACGTAATCCGGGCGCGGAGGCGACCAGACACCAATCATACACAAAAAAGACTAATACATGAAACCATCCAAAGCAGTAATTGCCGGCGCCGCGGTTGCCGGCCTTTTAACCGGGTCTATGGCCCTCCGTACCTATGCCGCGAGCACATCCAGCCATCCGGGCGTCTCCCTCCAGACGATGGCTGACACTCAAAATCCGCTACCGAAACATGCATGCAAAGGTCAAAACGACTGCAAGGGCCAGGGCGGCGGCAAGCATCCTGGCAAAAACTCGTGCAAAGGAAAGGGAGGCTGCGCAACCGACGGAAGCAAGCCGCAGTAGTAATCAAACCCTAGCCGCCCATATTGGCGGTGCCTAGGGCGATTCCGTAAGGGAGGGACGGCTTCTGTGCTTTCCCGGTAGGTTGGTGGTGGTCCGCGCCGGTCAAGAATAGCCGGACCGGACGGAGCCTGTCCCTCCCGAGCGCGAAAGCCTATTTATTTTACGTACCCGGTTGTTTGGGGAAACTGTATCTCCCAGCGATGGATAGGCTTCTGGATCAATAGCTATGACTGGAAGCGTCCGAACAGCGGTATTAGGGATGCTCGCGGGAGCTGCTGCGGGCGCTCCTCTGGCGCTGAGCCTTGGCCACCCCCGCTTCAGCGTCGCCCTCGGTATGGCGATCGGCATCGCCTACGCCGTCAGCATGCGACGCACGCCGCAGGCCTATGTTGACAACCTGATGGCGGCCGGCGCGCTCGGAGTCCCCTTGTGGGGGCTGATCAGCATCATTGCGCTTCCCTTGTTGTCCGGTCAAAGGCTTGAATGGAGCGCGGAACAGATGAGAGCAGACTTCCCTGCACTCGTAGGATGGGTGCTCTACGGCGCCTTGCTCGGTTTGTTCACTCAGGCGCTAAGCGACCTCGCGAAGCATGTCTTTGGCCCCGAAGCTGAAGGCGTTGCGCCGGTTCCACAGCAAAGGAAACGGATCGTAATCCTGGGAGGTGGATTTGCGGGCATGAAGACGGCAGAGTGCCTGGAGCAGGAGCTTCACACGAACTCAACAGCGATGATCACGCTGATCAGTGAGACCAACGCGCTGTTGTTTACGCCAATGCTGGCGGAAGTGGCTGGAAGCACCCTGGAGCCCAGCCACATCAGCACGCCCTTGCGCAGCAGCCTCCGCCGCACGGAATTCATCCGCGGGCGGGTCGACGCGATTGATTTGGAGAGCCGGAAAGTGGTCTTGGCCTCTGATTCCCCGACAGGGCAGTTGGTCGTTCCATACGACCATCTGGTCCTGGCGCTCGGCTCGGTTTCGAATTATCTGGGAATGGCCAACATTGAGAAGCTGGCCTTTAACTTCAAAAGCCTGCTGGATGCCATTCGCATCCGCAATCACGTGATTGAGATGTTCGAGCGTGCCGATCGCGAGTCCGATCCATCGCAGCGGGCGCCCCTCCTCAGTTTCGTGATTGCTGGCGGCGGATTTGCCGGAGTCGAGCTGGCTGGGGCGCTTAACGACTTCGCCCGCGGTATTCTGGCCGACTATCCAAACCTGAATCCAAACGAGCCGAACATCGTCCTGGTTCACTCCCGAGACCGGATTTTGCCGGAATTGAGTGAGTCGCTGGCCAGGTATGCACAGAAGAAGATGGAAGCCCGCGGCGTGAAGTTCCGCTTAAATGCCCGGCTGAGTGATGTGCAGCCCGGTGTCGTCGTGGTCAGTGATGGAGAGATCCGCGCCCAGACTCTGGTGTGGACTGCCGGCACCGCACCCAATCCTCTGCTCAAGTCTCAGCCCTTCGAGCGTGACAAACGTGGCGCAGTCAAGGTGGACTTCACCCTGGCCGTGCCCGGTCATCCGGGTGTATGGGCGCTGGGAGATTGCGCCGCAGTCAACGACGCCAAAACTGGCAAGCCGTGCCCTCCAACGGCGCAGTTTGCCATTCGCGAGGCCGCAACCGTGGCCAGAAATATCTCTGCTCAATTGGGCGGATGGCCGCTCAAGAATTTTCATTTCGATTCACTGGGAGCACTGTGCGTGGTGGGCCATCAGACCGCCTGCGCCGAATTGAGAGTCCCTTTTGCCCGGGACAAGTCCGTGCGTTTCTCAGGATTGCTGGCATGGCTGATGTGGCGTGGAATCTATCTCTCGAAATTGCCGGGGATGGAGAGGAAGATTCGCGTACTGATGGACTGGATGATCGAGCTTTTCTTCCCTCGAGATATTGTGCAGACGATCGATTTGCAGCATGAGAAACCTTAAATGTCCGTATCACAACCTTCATTGACTTTGCAGGCGGTGGCAGCGGCGAAGAGTCGGGCCTGGCTTGAACCGCTGCTTGGGCTTTCGACCGGCGTGCTGGGCGGCGCAGTTCAAAGCAAAATACTCTCGGCTCCAACGAGTCACAGCATCTTGCTTGGGGGAATTTTTGGGCTCGCCTTCAGTCTTTTCTTTGCCAGACGCGCCACCACTCCGGGAGCGGGCCTGATCTGGGGCCTGGGCAGCGCGTTGCTTCTTTGGTTTGTGATGCCCGCTGGGATTGATCTATTGCTCCGCCGTTCCGCTTCCATGGCCATGCTGAACGACGCCCAGGCGCGATTTCCCCAGCTTGTCGCTTACCTGGTTTGCCTGGGCATGCCCGCAGGTGTGGTCCTTGGAATCCGCGGAGGCCTTCGCACCAAGGAAGGACAGCCGCAATTTCGCTGGGGCCGTGCGGTTGTGGCTGGTGGACTTGCCGGAACCATCGGTGGACTGGTGTTCAGCGGCTGGGAATATGCAGGAGGGTACTTGCCGCTGCTCGAGGGGCTGCCGGACTTCCAATCTCAGACTAGCGCGGTAATCTTACATTTTCTGGTGGCGCTGCTGATTGGCTCAATTTTCGGAATTCTCTTCCAGCGCGACGTGCGCGGCTATGGCTCCAGCATGGGCTGGGGCCTGGGATTTGGCATCTTCCTGTGGTTTTTCGGCCCGCTCACAGTTTTCCCCTTCGTCGGCCGTCAGCCTCTGGATTGGTCCGCAGAACAGGGCACCGCGCTATTCGGGTCGCTGGTCGGCTACATTATTTACGGATTCATCCTGGGTACCATCTATGCATTCCTGGACCGGATATGGGTGAGACTGTTCATTCAATCCGATCCATTGAATCGCGAACCCGAGGGTCTAGGCCTCCATTTTCTGCGTTCCATCGAATGGGGAGCGCTGGCTGGGCTGGTCGGAGGACTGGTCTCGATTCCCGTCATGGCCGCAACCGGAATTCTGCCGAAGATTGCGGGGCTCGACAGCAGTTTCGGCGGCATCAGCGGCCTGGTCATCCACCTTCTCGTAAGCGTAGGAATCGGTATGACCTACGGCCTGTTATTCCGCAATGAGGCCCCCAGCATTGGGCTCGGTGTTCCCTGGGGATTTCTGTTTGGTGTGATCTGGTGGTATGTGGGCCCGCTGACTCTTTTGCCGTTGATCTTGACCGGAGTCTGCGATTGGAGGGCAAGCGCGGCCGCTGCGCTGCTCCCCTCGCTCATCGGACACTTGATCTACGGCGGGGCCACTGCATTTACATTCCTCCTGCTGGAGCGGCGTTATAAGCGATGGCTGCTTCTCGATCCACGCATTGCAGCCCGCGAGCAGCGTCGCCTTCGTCCGATAGGAACGCCGGCCCCGGCACTGTGGTTCTTCGCGCTTGGGCTCGGAGTACTGCTGCCAATTCTACTTGGCTAAACCTAATCGGCATCTTTTGCGATTACAGATTCTCGCACGCCGCAATGCTGGTTCATGTTTTATAACGGGGCTGGCGGGATCTCAGGAATAGATTTGCACTGAGAATTCAGTGCGTTACGATCGCTCGAAATGAACACGATCACCACCAAAGACGGCGTTGAGATCTTCTACAAGGACTGGGGCAAAGGTCAGCCCATCGTGTTTAGCCACGGCTGGCCGCTGTCGGCCGATGATTGGGACACGCAGATGCTGTTCTTCCTCGGCAAGGGCTTCCGCGTGATCGCCCACGACCGGCGCGGCCATGGCCGCTCCACCCAGACCGGCGGCGGCCATGACATGGATCATTACGCCGACGACCTAGCGGCGCTGACCGCACATCTCGACCTCAAGGGTGCGGTGCATGTCGGCCATTCGACCGGCGGCGGCGAAGTGGTGCACTACCTAGCGCGCCACGGCGAAAGCCGGGTGGCAAAAGCGGTGATCATCAGTGCGGTGCCACCGCTGATGGTAAAGACGGCGACCAATCCGGGCGGGCTGCCCAAGGAGGTTTTTGACGGGTTTCAGGCGCAACTCGCCGCCAACCGAGCCCAGTTCTATTACGATGTGCCGGCTGGACCGTTCTATGGTTATAACCGGCCTGGTGCGAAACCCTCTCAGGGGGTGATCTGGAATTGGTGGCGCCAGGGTATGATGGGAGGCGCCAAGGCGCATTATGACGGCATCGTCGCCTTCTCCCAGACGGACTTCACCGAAGACCTGAAGAAGATCACCGTGCCGGTCCTGGTGATGCATGGCGATGACGACCAGATCGTGCCTTATGTCGCTTCGGCACCGCTGTCGGCAAAGTTGCTGAAGAATAGCACATTGAAAACCTACAAGGGCTTTCCGCACGGCATGCCCACGACCGAGGCCGATACCATTAACGCCGACCTGCTGACCTTCCTGAAAGCGTAACGCCGCGGCCGTGGCGGCGACCGTGAGGTCGGCGCCGAAGACACAGCCATTTGTAAAATGGCACCGCTCGATTTTCGCTATAAAGCGGGTACTCTTCGGGTAGAATCCCCCGCAGCATGAGATTTGCTATTTTCGCGATGTTTTTGGCCGTATGTGGTTGTACACAATCTGTTCAGTATCCTCCGACTGGCAAAGGATGGGTGAAGCTAAACGATGCTGGAGCAGTCCGACTGGGGGCGTTAATGGCGCGCGCTTCCTTCTACCATCCCGTTGATTTCCAGGTTGTCATTGACCCAGTGTACGGCACCAATATCTGCGATGGTGCGAGGACTCTCCGGCTCGATTTTAAAGGTAAATGGCGCATATGGGACGCTTGGCCTTGGTTTGGACCGAGTGGTGGAATTGGGGGTGGGCGAGTAGTCATTTATTCGCATGCAGGCAGCTCGGCTTACTATCGCTTTTACGATGGACCGATCGACATTCCTGGCGGTAGACCGGACGTGACGATAGCAGCGGCATGCTATAATCCTTCAGGATATTTTTGGGAGCTTCAAAACGAGCCTGGTAATCCCATGACTGCTCAGGTGACGTTCCGTTAACCGAAGGTTGGCGGTCTCACACGCCAATCACACCCAGAATCGAATCCTGGCCTCATTCCTCGGCCCTCCGCTTCCATCCATCGCATGCTCAGCCCGCGGTATGTCGGTGTCGCGGCACACACCGGTTTTCCGGTATTTTGCTACTGAATTGTCCACAATGGGAACGACTTCCCTGTACAATCAACTTTCAACCCCGCCTCTTCGCCGTTAACCGGGTCGTTTCGGGAGCGACATATTAGCCGACCCGCTGCATTTATAGGCTCAAATGTTCGCGGACCTGGTCTTCGAATTTCTCGAGATCGTCACCGCTCATTTCCGAAATGCAGAGATAGTTTAATCCTGCCTGGTTCCAGCCACAGAACTGGTAACCGCGTTCCGACCGAACATCCATATCGATTTTGCGGCGTGTCGCCGGCCAGACGAACAAATTGATGATCTGTTTCCCACGCTGGTAAACAATCGCTGCCACAGGTCGGTTTTCCAGAATATCGACTCGACCGCCGACCAGCGTGTATCCTGCCTGATTAAGTTCGACCACCGGAGGCGAGTAATCCAATTTACCGTTGAACCATGGCCTAACGGTCTGCAGGTCGCTGGAGCGACAATCGACCAGATGAGAAACCATGAGCGAACGGGAGTGGTTTGAAATCGCTTCGGCAACCAGATCCTGGTCTTTGCTCGGAGAAAGTGTCACCCAGGCCCAGGCAAGAGCAAAGCTCAGAACCAAGACGGCGGCGGCATAGGCTAATGGGCGGCTGTACTCAAAAAACCACGCGAACTTCGGCTCAGACTCCTTTCGCAGCGATGTTCGAATCTTTGATTTTAGCCCTCGAGGCGCATCGTACACTTCCATATCCATCCGTACTAATGAACTGAAGTTCGCTATCTGGTCAGCCGCCTCTTGACAGTCAGGACAGCCAGTCAGATGCGTCTCCACGTCGAGCTGGTGGGTTAAATCCAGCTCCCCGTCAACGTAGGCGTCTAAAAATCGCCTGACTTCGTCACAATTCATTCGCTGCCTCCGAATTTCGAACTTGAGCGAATTCTTGTTGAAGCCGCCGGCGCGCTCGACTCAACCGGGACATTACGGTCCCAACTGGAAGACCGAGCGTCAACGCCAGTTCCTTGTATGATAAGCCTTCGAGCTCATACAAAATGATGATCTCTCGAAACTCGGTAGATAACCGTTCCAACGCACTTTGTAAGTATTCCTTTCTCTTTTCGATCACAATTTCGCTTCCTGGTTGGTTGAACGAGATAATCGCGGCGTGCTTCTCCTCCTCGTAGGGCACGAGCTTCTCGTCCGCAGCATGCCTATTGATCCACGTATATGCGGTGTTTCGGACAATCGTAAGTAGCCAGGCCCTGCCATTCCCGCCTCGGAATCCGTGATACCCTTTAAACGCCCGCATGTACGCCTCCTGGACAATATCCTGCGCATCCTGGTCATGCTGGACAATCCAACGCGCAAGATTGTACGCGGCATCCAGAAAAGGCAGGAAAATCTCTTCAAACCGGCGCCGTTCTTCTCCCATAAAGTATGGACTGAAAAATACATCAATTTATTCCCGAGCTAGCCCGCAAAAACCACGCAAAGGGCGAAGCGACGAGCTCATTGCCGGCTAGTGGGAATAAACCAGCCGCAATTCCAGTATGCACAGGTGATCGGACATCCTCGTGATTCGGTGACCGATCAGAACCAAAATTAATCCAAGAACCACCTGTCTAGATAACCATTGACTCAATTCATCTTATGAAAAATCTTCCTGCGGACTACATAGCAAAGAATAGCGATGAGGACAAAATCGATCGTCGCGGATTCTTGAAATGCATGGCATGGGCCGGCACCGGTATCGTTTGGTCGATTAACGGAGGAGTTCTGACATCAACGGTTTTGGGCGAGTCAGCGACTGATGGGTCTAAAATTGCGACGGCCGAGCTGAATTTTGTTCAGATAAGCGACAGTCACATTGGTTTTAATAAACCGGCCAACACGGACGTGGTAGGGACATGTCGCGAAACGATTGCGCGCATCAATGCCCTCCCAAAAACACCCGAGTTCCTGCTCCATACGGGCGATCTAACGCACCTTTCTGATCCGGCGCAGTTCGACACTCTGGCGCAGCTGTTGAAAGATTGCAAAACCACGAACGTTTTCTATGTCCCCGGCGAGCACGACATTTACGATAACGGCGCCCTATTCAAGGAGCGATTCGGCAAAAACACCCTTGGGACAGGTTGGTATAGCTTTGACCAGAGAGGAGTGCATTTCATTGGGCTCGTCAATGTCGCGAACATCCAGGAAGGGGGCTTGGGCACGCTAGGCCAAGAGCAACTGAACTGGCTCGAGAACGACGTAAAAGGCTTGTCAGCCAGCACGCCAATCGTCCTATTCGCTCACATTCCGCTCTGGGCTGTCTATCCGCAATGGGGCTGGGGAACCGACGACGCGGAGAGAGCCCTTTCGTTTTTGAAACGGTTCGGATCGGTTACAGTGTTGAACGGGCACATTCACCAGGTCATGCAGAAGGTCGAAGGCAATATCATGTTCCACACGGCCCGAGGAACGGCGTTCCCTCTGCCAACACCGGGCTCGGCGCCGAAACCTTTGCCGGTTGTCGTAGAAGCCGCTCAGCTCAAGAAGATGCTCGGATTGACCACCGTCACTTACACCGAAACGAACCATAGCCTGGCCGTCGTTGACTCGACGCTCTCGTAAAGAAAAATACCGATGATCTCTTGGGATCAATTTCACGGGGCGATGACCCACTTTCCGATTGCCCTGCTCCTGTTTTCCACCGCTTCCGACTTTGCGTCGGTTGTCCTGCACAAGTTCGCGTTTGCTCGTGAACTCCGGCGGGTAAGCTACTATGGCCTGGCATTTTCGGCGATCGCTTCAGTGGGAGCTGTCGTGTCAGGGATCGCACTAACGAAGGGCAATATGTGGGGCCGTGGTGATCTGGGCTGGCATCATCGATTTATCTGGCCGGCGTTTGGCTTGCTAATGGCCTTGGCGGTCTGGAGGTTGATTGTAAGAGACGAAATGTCAAAAACCGGACTCTGGCTTTACCTGATCTTGATGTTTGTGACGTCCGGGTTCATGGCCGCCGCCGGGTATTTCGGTGGAGAAATGCTCCTTGGCGGAGGTTGAGTCATGTTGAATGCGCTCGAAATCAGAGCTGCCAAAACGGCGTTCATCGCTTCCGTCTGCATGCTGGCAACGACCTTTATCGCGGGCGGGATCTACTGGCAGCACAACGGCCGACTGTCGGAAAACAAACCCTCGTCTGACTCCGGAAAGGGACGAAGCTTTTTCCTGCTAAGTTGCGCCCACTGCCATGGGCGGGACGCGGATGGAGGCGAGGATGGTCCCAGTTTGCTAAAGCTCCAAATCAGCGCCGCTCACATGACTCTGGTTATCCAGAGCGGAATTAAAGGAGAAATGCCATCGTTTGCCAAAAAGTACACGGATGCCGATGTTGGAAAAATCGTGGCATACCTGAATACGCTGAAGTGAGTAAGTAGCCTGCATCTCTCACAAATCCCTAGCTTAGAGATTTGTGCTTCTCATTGGGTTACGGGTCCTATCGACGTGCAACGACGCATCGCGCGGCAGGAGGGAGAGAGGCTCGCACGGAGGGCACGGAGCCACGGAGGATTTTTAGCCATCGATCAATCGCTTGATGCCGGCTTTGGCATGGGTCGCGAACTGCACCCCATGCAAAGGATTCAGAACAGCATTTTCGTGTAACGCACCCTTTTCACCCCTGGCGAGGGCGGCAGTTCGAGT
>Ga0209039_10004543_pt1 | contig 10059 bp, 6 predicted proteins | sample BogFormECP12_OM1_FD_188238 | JGI IMG/M metagenome (GOLD analysis project Ga0209039, IMG submission 188238) | Bog forest soil microbial communities from Calvert Island, British Columbia, Canada - ECP12_OM1 (SPAdes) (version 2) | ecosystem: Environmental > Aquatic > Freshwater > Wetlands > Bog ... | reverse complement strand
ACTCATTTGAACGCACATTCGTATGAAATATTGATTCGTTGGTTGCCTCACCCAGCGATGGGTGATCAGCGCCGCTTCTTCAGCGGGCCGCCCCCTCTTCCTCCATGGCCTCCGCAAGGACCACGAGCCTGTCGCACATCTTGGCTATGTATTCGTTAATTCCATTGATGGAGTCCAGCATGTCCAGATAAAGCGACGAGGCTTGAGGTGCGCTGAATCCCCGCTCCAGGCGTTCCCAGTGAGCTAGCCGAGAATCTTGAAGAGCTTGGCTGAGATTCTGGCCATCAGCTAGGATACGAGCCACAAGGAATCTATTGGTGGTCACGAAGGCATCGCGAAGGTTGACCAACATGTCCCCCAAAAGTGCGAAGAGTTGATCGAGTTCGGCATGGGCCTTGTCACCGAACGGGATTCCGTCTCGGGCCTTAATGCGGCAGCATCTCAGGATGCTTTCCAGCAAGTCTCCTATCCTCTCCAAGCGGTAGGGGAAACGGATAAGATCACTGAGCCTCACCGTCTTTACCTCGGAGGATAGCAGATTCCTGGTTAGCACCTTTTCCTGCTCATGGACATCTTTTGCCAGTGCCGCGCACTTGTCCATCTGAGCCTGGGATCCACTGACGACGCACTTTGAAAGCAAGCGGGTCATTTCGATCGCTTTGCTGACCATTATCAACAAGCCCTCTTGCAGCGCGACGGTCTCTGAAAAGGGTTTCTCGTGGAATTCTTCCAGCCTCAGAGCCTCGGAATCGAGCTTGGGGCTGATCATCCGAAAGGGGTTCACAACTATGCGATGGTCTTTCATTCTGAATCACCTCCTGATGCTGCACTGGTTTTTTGGAGAGCAAGAGCTATGCCATGACAATATGAAAGCACGCGGATGCGGTTGGTGTCCATAGTGAAGTCCATTAAGATTTGCGCCGGAAATCACCCTCCCCTAACCCCTCCCGCCAAGGGAGAGGCGGATCTTCATAGAAGTTACTCACCGGAATTTTCAGCGCATGGCACTATAGGAGACTCTCGCATAAATGCATTCCCCGACACCATCGTGCTATGAATTCGGGAAAGTCCCGCGGAACGCGGGATCACGCAACAGCCGCCGAGACCGACATTTGTTCTTTAAGCTTGCCGTCGCGCCCCCGGCAGCGGCTCAAACAATTGTCAGGATTTTTTACGATTTGTAAAGGATGAATTTACAAGCGACAGACAGGAGTGTTCCCAGTTCCTATTGCTATATTAATGAGTTGACATCAAAATATACTTTTTTCGTGGCGGGATAGGCCCCCATACATTATCCTTATCAAGCCATCAGCTCATGAATACCGACATAATGACCTGTTTTCGCCCATCGACAATTATTATGGTAAAGGGTAACCGTTCACAGCGCATTCGGTGACCGACACGGAGGCCGGTCCTACCGGGCTCATAGCAGGGCCGGCGTCCCTGCCGGCCACGTATCAGACGGGGTAAACTGCTTTCCCGGCGAATGGTTATGTAAAAGGCACGCGCAAAGAAGGTGGACCTTCGTGTCTAAACCGAAATTGAAAATCAGTGCGGGGAAGGCCGCGGAAGATATTAGGTCGGGACTGAATGACTCTGACATGATGCAAAAGTATATGCTGTCTCCCAAGGGCCTCGTCAGTCTTTACAAGAAGCTGCTTGAAGTGGGGATTGTCGATCAAGAGGATATGGATCGGCGGATGAATGCGCTGGAAACGACCATGGAGCTGAAGCCCTCATCTGGGCGACCACCAGTCGCCCCTACGCCCTGGATCAGAGCCTGCCGCGGACGCGGATCCGGGGGCCGGGGTAACGGCGTCATTCCCGCAAATAGGACAAAAGTTTTGGCAATAAGTCTAAATCAAAACACGGATCTGACAAAGCCCAGATCCGTGGCACCCCTGGCCCCATGTTGATCGGTTGCTCGGTGCCACTGACCTGGGCACCAAGTCAGTGCTGGTTTTCCTACCAACCGATCCTCACTGTTTAGTGGTGAACCGGTACCACTCACCAACCAGACTTCCGCACTACCTCAGCAATCGAGAACCATCCTTTGGGGTCCGAATGCCATCCGGAGATCGTCAGGCCAGCCTCATCGACCATCGTTTCCGCGGTCACCCGGCTGAACTTGCGGCATATCTCGGTACGTATGGTTTCCCCTTTGTCCAGAGTTACAGACAATCCGAGATCGCGAATATGGGCGGTGACAGGACAATTGGCTCGCAGGTGCATCTCTACTCGTTCACTGTGCGGATCAAAAAAAGCTACATGTTCGAAATCATTCAAATCAAATGTGGCGTCCAACTCACGATTCAATACCAGGAGAATGTTCTTATTGAAGGCCGCTGTTATCCGTTGCGTATCATTGTACGCAGCTTCCAGGATTTCTCTGGGCTTCAACATATCGAGGCCCAAGAGAAAGCGGTCGCCGGCTTTAAGGGTGTCGGCAACAGCCCTTAGGAAGATTCGGCACTCGTCTTGATCGAGATTGCCGATAGTGCTCCCGAAAAAGAGAAGAAGCTTGCGACGGTCAGAGGGGATGTTGCTCAGATCTCGCGTGAAGTCAGCCTGGACAGCAGCCACCTTTAATTCCGGGTAGCGCCTCACCAACCCTTGGGCCGCGGACAGAAGGGCCTCCTCGCTTATATCCACAGGCACATAACGAATGGTCGCGCGACGTGAACGACCCATGGCATTTAGCAGAGCACGAATTTTCAGGTTCGAGCCCGAACCCAATTCCACCAGGTCGCCTTTGTCAAATCCATCGATTAGTTCGCTTGCGTATCGCCGCAAAACGGACAATTCCGTCCGCGTCGGGTAGTATTCCGGGAGCAGACAAATCTTTTCGAATAATCTCGATCCACGTGCATCATAAAAATATTTACTCGGAATGATTTTTTGGACCGCAGTCAAACCGCGGCGGACGTCTCTCGCTATTTGCGAGTCGACTAATTTTTTAGGGCCTTTTTGGACCCTAATCTCTCTCTTTTCGGCCAACAAAACCTGATACATTTCACTCCCTCTCTCATTGCGTCAGCGGCAAGAAACGAACCGAATTCCTGAGGACACGTCTCTCATTAGTTCGCCCAAAAGCTGCACAGTGCGGTCAATTTCGCCCTCGGTGTTACCAATTCCCAGTGAAAATCTCAGGGCGCAATGAGCGTCCGTTTCAGATAGGCCCATCGCCAGCAAGGCGTGCGAAGGATCCGGCGAACCCGCTCGGCACGCCGACCCGGATGAAAGTGCAACCCCCTTCTGATCCATCGCCAGAACAACGGACTCACCCCGCAGGTCGGGCAATGTTACGTTCAATGTATTGGGGAGCCGATTTTCTCGCGGCCCGTTGAGTTTTGCCCCAGGAACGATTTCCCGGATGCCTCGTTCCAATCGGTCCCGGAGCGCCTGCACATCAGCCATCCGTGGCAGCCGCTGCACAGCTAATTCAGCCGCCTTGCCCAACCCTGCGATACCAGGGACGTTCTCGGTTCCTGCACGCAATTCGTGCTCCTGTTTGCCACCGTGCACCAAGGGGTCCAGTGTTACGCCCTGCCGCACATACAGCGCCCCCACGCCTTTCGGACCATGGAGTTTGTGAGCCGACAGAGTGAGCAGGTCCACGCCAAGCTCCCGAACATCGAGCGGAATCTTACCTACGGCTTGAACTGCGTCCGTGTGGAAGAGCACTCCCCGTGAGTGCGCCACCATAGCCAGCTCACCTGTTGGCTGCATGGCCCCGGTTTCATTGTTCGCTGCCATGATGCTCACCAGTATGGTCTCGGGCCTGATCGCCGCGCTCAGATCCGCAGGATCCACAAGTCCTTCCTGGTCCGCCTTCAGGTGAGTAATCTCGAATCCGAAACCCTGGAGCCATCGACAAGCCGCCAAAACTGCAGGATGTTCAATGGTGGAAGTTATGATGTGCTTGCCACGGAGCCGGTGAGCAAAAGCTACTCCTTTGATCGCCAGGTTATCCGCCTCGGAGCCTCCGCCTGTGAATACGATCCGCCGCGCTGTGCAGTTGAGCAATTGTGCCACACTCCTCCGCGCCGACTCTATCGCAAAACGGGCCTGATTACCGGGGTGATGTATGCTGGATGCGTTTCCATAAATCTCTTCCATGAGCCGGCTCATGAACTTGCCCACCTCGGGATCTACCGGCGCGGTAGCGTTGTGATCCAAATAGATCCGCCGCTGAGCCTGAGAAGGTTTGTGGTTCTTCTTGAGGCATACTCCTCCTCGCGGGTCTTCCGCTGATTCCGCAAGGAGTCCGCCTTCGCCTGCCTTTACTTTGACAACGTCGCAGAGCAGTGCCTTGTACACGGGAAAACCGGAGATGGGGTCATAGCGGTTGAGATCGGTCAACTCATTGACATTGCACTTTTGCCAGGCTTCCGGTCCAAGCGGGCCTCCGCCGCCCATGTCCGCGTCAATAACACCAGGCATTATCCCGTCCGTGACTTGAGCACGGAAGCTTGCCCGCCCGCGGTGCGTCATCACGTCCACGAGATCTCCGTGAACTATGCTTCTCGCGGAGGCATCGGCACTGTTGATCATGACCGTCGGCTCGGGGCGGTCTTTGATGAGGCCGGGAATGCCGTGAAACTGGGATCGGAAATCGTTGGTGACCCGCGAACCGGAGTTAAACACCAGCGGAAAACTCTTCGCCAGTTCCGGCTGCGCCAGTGGTCCTTCCCCGGGCTCAGTGTACACAGGGAGCGGATCGTAACCATGTTCTTGTAGAATGGTGGACGCGATCTCAAACTTGCCAGTAGGCGTTTGGAAACCGGGCTCCCCATCACCCCTCAAAAGGCCCTTCTCCCACTTCTTGTATTGCATCATGGTTGTGGGCACTTGGACTATTCCGCCCGCAGCGCGGACGTCCTCAAGAGAAAAACCGGAGCCTGTCAGCACGTGGCGGAGAAGCTCCTCCTCATTCTGAGGGTACAGGTGCCCGTAGCCCAGACGCTGAGCTAATTCCGCCAAGATAAAAAAACCGGGCCGAGCCTCGCCCACGGATTCAATGACCCTTTCACGCAAGCGGAAAACCGGGCCATATACCATGTAGGACTCAATTTCATAATAAGTTGTCGCGGGCAGTACTATATCCGCGTAGGCAGCGTCTGCGGTTAAGAACCGGTCAACGGACACCAGAAAATCCAGGGAACTCAGGGTGTCTCGCCATACGGCAGGCTGCGGCCATGCCGTGATGATTGATCCGCCCACAATAATTAGAGACTTGATGGGGTATGGTTTGCCCTCCAGCACCGCTTCGGGAAGGGCAATCGCATGGGATTCACCCCGGTAAGCGCTGTACACAGGGAATCGATCACGCCCCAGGGCCTTGCGGACGTCGGGATTTGCAATATGTCCCTCCCGGTTGATGGGGAATTGATTCTGCGGCATGGTGAAACATCGGCCCCCTGGAACATCCAACTGGCCGGCCAATGCCCAAAGTACAAGAGTGGCCCGGATGGCCTGTACCCCGCTGTCGCTATATTCGAGACCACTGTACATGACAGGAGATGCGCCCCGAGTCTGAGCGATGCGTCGTGCAAGGTTCCGAACTGTTTCCTGAGGGACCCCGGTAATGGATTCCACCACGTCCGGTCGGAAATGTTGGACATAACGTGCAAAATCCTCGAAGCCGTGGGTCCAATTTCGCACAAAGGCCTCGTCATAAAGCTCTTCTTCGATGAGCACATTACAGAGGCCCAAGGCAAGAGCGCCGTCAGTCCCCGGCCGGATTGGTACCCATTGCGCTTCCGTGAGAGTTGCTGTACCCGTCCGCCGTGGGTCGATCACAATGACCTCCGCTCCTCGGGCACGGGCATTCACGATTCGGGTCAAGTCAAGAGGTGGAGAGTCAGTAGCAGGATTCGCGCCCCACACCACTATGAGTTGGGCATTCTCGATGTCCGAGAACATGTTGATCAGCATTCCGCCCATCGTCACATGCGGTGCAATCATGGCAAAGGATACGTAACAGAGTGCTCCGACCCCTAATGTGTTGGGCGACCCAAAAGGGAAGAGCAGACTGGAAGCAGAAGAGACAGCCACACCTTTGGGCTGAAAAATGTCACATTTGGCAAGCTCGAAACTTCCGCGGCCTGTATATATCGCGGTGGCCTCGGGACCGTCGTGCGCTTTTATAGCTTGCAGCTTGTCAACTATAATGTTGTAGGCGTCATCCCAGGATATGGGTTCAAACTCGTACGTTCCTTTGGAACCTACCCTGCGCAGCGGATGAAGAACTCGATCCTGTGAGTATACTATTTCGCCTGAGTGGCGGCCGAGCTTACAGATCGCCCCCCACTCGGATTCACTATCCGCTGCCACTTCAGCCAATTTGCCGTTTGAATCGTAGGCAACGTTGACCCAACAGCCTGCCGGACAGATGCCACAAATTGCCCGCTTGGAGCTGGAACCACGGGTCTCTTCACGTGAAGGTTTCATCAAATCCTCAATAAGGAAAACACACTATTCCGTCAGTTCATTGTATTTCACTAAATAAAATGACAACTATTACGATGCGCTCCATTGCAACTGACTCTTGTCGCGCTTTTATCCGCTTGGCTTACAGCAAGGCTAAACTTAACGCTACCAAATGCGAAATGATTGTATTTTCAAGGATACGCAGCCCTTTATTAGTTGTGAGCTTGCTGCTTTCTTCGGCAGCATACCGCTCACGTCTCATCTTCATCGTCAACAATTGTGATCGAGGAGATGGGTCGGATGTTTTTTATTTATTGCTCCAAGAGGAGCCGGTGAGCATTCATAGTCCCACTCTTGCCCCCGCATCCGTTGCCCCGCCCCTCGAAGATCGAACAGGTCGCTCGAAGAAAACTTAGCTACGAGCGGTCAACCGAGTTTACTCGCCTTCTAAAACCTCCCCTACTTTTCACACCCGGCACTGAAATCGGTCTTTTCGTCTTCCATTTGTTTGTGTTATCAATGCCCGCTCAATGCCTTCCCCGCTTTTGAACGACGTACAACCTCTCGCTTACCATACTCCGGCGATTTTATTCGCACTCGCTTTTTCGCTCCATTTGCTCTCAAGCGTTACTGTAGCGCCTATAATTAGCACCATGAGAACACTTTCGACATTTCCTTCGCTGCCCGTTTTTAACATTCTCAATTTATGACGTCACCAGACAGCCATTTCTAATCATAGGGTAGACATCTGGACGGTTCTTGTCAAGTATTGATGGTATCTTGACCTTGCGAACACATGGCCTTGGGAGATTGAATCGCAACAACTGATCTAATAAGAATTTAACTGTTTATTAATCTAAATCCAACTGAAAAACCATAAGCTGCCACAGGCACTGTCATCGTGCCTGACGCTCAGACGAAAGCAATCATATGCCCCCATTGTGACAATGCGGAGGAGCAATGTTCGGGTTCAGACAACTCAGCGGCTGTGTGTTCGCACACCCTATGAAAGTTCTCACCCTGGGTTTGATATTGGGCGTGACTTTACTGCCCATTCTGGGTTCCATTGTATGGAGCATGTATGATTCTCTGTCAAAAATTGGTAACCAGGAGCTGCATCTTCAGCGACTTATTGGAAGTGTCGCGCACCTCAACGAAGTTCTCACCATGTATGCAAGGTTGGCCGCCGCAACAGGCGATCCAAAGTGGGAGAAGCAATACAGGGCAGTAGAGCCCGAGCTTGATAACGCTATTGTGGGAGTCGCCATGCAGGCACGCGCGGAATATGAGAAGACTTACGTTGCTCAGACCAAGCTCTCGTACACAAAATTGATAGAAATGGAATCCCTGGGCTTTGCCCTTGTTCGACAGGGTCGGCACAAGGAGGCTTCCGAGCTTCTTTTTAGTCCGCAGTATGACCAGCAGAAAGCCCTGTACTCGCAGGGGATCGGCAAGATGACTGAGGCGGTTCAGGAGCGAATAGCAGAAGAGATCAAATTGTTTCGCAAACGCATTTGGGACACCGGCTTTCTTGCTGTCGCTACTTTGTTGATTCTTCTTGTAGCATGGTTGGGAGCTTACCTCGTTGTCAATAGACACCTTGCTTTGCGTAGGCGGAGCGAGGACGCATTGGCAGAGGAGAAGGAGCGCCTGGCGGTCACCCTGCGCTCAATCGGCGACGGCGTGATCACCACCGATATTTCGGGGAGAGTGAACTTGATAAATCGCGTGGCAGAAGAACTCACCGGTTGGCAACAAGAGGAAGCCATAGGGAGAAGGCTGGATGAAGTATTTGTGATAATTGACGAAGATAGCGGAAGGCGAGCGCAAAGCCCTGTGGAAAAGGTTCTCGAATCAGGCGCGATTTGCGGACCCGTCAATCACACCCTGCTGATTTCCAAAGATGGCTTGGAGCGAATGATCTCGCACAGTGGCGCGCCCATACGCGACAGAAAAAGCGTCGTAGTTGGCGTTGTTCTGGTGTTCAGAGACATAACCGACCAACGGCACATGTTGCGAGAGGCATTAAAGGCAGAAAAACTCGAATCTCTCGGAATACTGGCCGGTGGAATAGCTCACGATTTCAACAATATTTTGACCGCGGTGGTGGGCAATCTTTCTATGGCAAAAATGGGTGTTGATCCGAAAAGCAAGGTATTTGAAAGACTATCCGAAGCTGAAAAGGCGTCGATCAGGGCAAAGAGTCTGACGCAACAAATGTTGACCTTTTCCAAGGGAGGGGCTCCCCTCAGAAAGACCGCGTCTATTCATGAACTCCTCACTGAATTGTCAAGTTTTGCACTGAGAGGTTCGAATGTGAAATGTGAGTTCCGCATTCAAGATGACCTGTGGCATGCGGAAATAGACGAAGGCCAAGTCGGCCAGGTCATTCACAACCTTATCATCAACGCGGATCAGGCAATGCCTAACGGAGGAACAATTCGAATATCCGCCGAAAACTTCGTCGCGAGTCCGGGCGATGGTCTTCCTTTAACTCAGAAGAAATACATCAAAATATGTGTTGAGGACGAAGGTATTGGGGTGGCGCGGGAACATCTTCAAAAGATATTTGATCCGTACTTCACCACCAAAAGGCAGGGCATCGGCCTCGGGCTCGCCACATCTTACGCCATAATAAAGAGGCACGACGGCCATATCACGGTAGACTCAAAGCTCGGGCTGGGGACAACCTTCACGATATACCTGCCTGCTTCGGAAAATCATGCACCCTCAAGATACGAATTGTCGGATTCCTTTCAACAAGGCAAAGGAAAAGTACTAGTGATGGACGACGAGCAACTGATCCGACAACTTACCAGTGAGATGCTGACGTATCTCGGATACCAAGTCTGCATCTCCAAGGATGGGTTCGAGGCTCTGAGCCTCTTCGAACGCTGTAAGAAAGAAGGAAAACCTTTTGATGCGGTGATAATGGACTTAACCATTCCCGGTGGCATGGGAGGCAAAGAAGCGATAACTAAATTGCTTAGCTTGGATCCGGAGGTCAAAGCTGTAGTTTCCAGCGGTTACTGTAATGACCCCATCATGGCAGACTTCAGAAGTTATGGATTTGCTGGAGTGCTTGCCAAACTCTATACAGCGTCAGAGATGAGCAAATTGTTGCACAGACTTATAACCGGCAAGAGCAATGAATGTAGTCAGTGCTAGAACAACCGTTACGCCGGGCCGGAGTGCAGGGATGTGTCGCGGCACTCGCAAAACAGCGTAGGGACCCTATTCCTTCGACTGGATTAACGGAGACCGAAATCGACTGAGCCAAATGTCACTCACCCGACTTGATGAAGTAACCGAGATTTAGTTTGCCTCTAGTACTGCGCTAACCTCCAGCCCATACACATGCCCGTGCAACGTTTTTTCATTTTTTTTGGCCCGTGCTGAATTGATGCGGACTAGTCCGTCCGTAGCTGGCGATTAAATTCACTGATGTTAAAAAAGGGATTGTTCAATGAAGTGTTACAGTAACGTAGGTTTGGAGGTTATCTCTGCAATTCTCATTAGTTGCACCATGTGGAGTTCCGCTGCACAAGCCGAGAACTCGACTGTGGTTCATCTAAGCGGCTCTAAATACCTCTATTTCACGGTGATGGATTTAGCCCGGCGCTACAT
>Ga0209039_10004542_pt1 | contig 10066 bp, 5 predicted proteins | sample BogFormECP12_OM1_FD_188238 | JGI IMG/M metagenome (GOLD analysis project Ga0209039, IMG submission 188238) | Bog forest soil microbial communities from Calvert Island, British Columbia, Canada - ECP12_OM1 (SPAdes) (version 2) | ecosystem: Environmental > Aquatic > Freshwater > Wetlands > Bog ... | reverse complement strand
CTAGGGCTCCCCATTGCGCAGTTCCCGAACATCGCCGACCCCATGATTCAGGTGAAGGCGACCTATCCTGGAGCCGACGCCACTACCATTGCCGAATCGGTGGCCACGCCGATTGAACAGCAGATGTCAGGCGTCAGCGGCATGAACTACATGTACTCGCTGAGCGCCAGCTCCGGCGGCGGAATGACGCTGTACGTCGATTTCCAACTCGGCACCGACATCAACACCGACCAGATCCTGGCGCAGATGCGCAGCGGACAGGCCAACTCCCAGCTTCCGTCTGAAGTTACTCAGCAGGGCGTCATTGTGCAGCCGGGCACCACCGCGCCGTTCATGCTGCTCGACCTCTACTCTCCCTCTGGCGCGTACGACAGCATCTTCCTGGCCAACTACGCCACCATCAATTTGCAATACGCCTTGACGCGAATCCAGGGCGTTGGACAGGTGCAGATTTTCGGCGCGGGGCCGTATGCCATGCGAATCTGGGTCAATCCCGATACCCTAGCCAACCTCGGGGTCACGGTGACCGACATCATCAATGCCGTGAAGACGCAGAACAAGGTGAATCCCGCCGGCCAGATTGGTGGCGAGCCTGTTCCGCAAGGGCAGCAGTTCACCTACAACGTGCGCGCGCCGGGACGCCTTCCCCGGTCGGAAGATTTTGACCAAATCGTCATCCGCGCCCAGGCCGACGGCTCCATCCTGCGCTTGAAAGATGTCGCGCGGGTCGAACTGGGCTCGCAATACTACTCGTTCGTGGCCCGCTTGGGTACGGTGCCGGAATCCGGCGAGCACAAGCCCGCGCAGCCCGCCGCGCTCATCGCGCTGTACCTCACGCCGGGCAGCAACGCCCTGGTGACGCGGGGCAACGTCGTACAGATGATGGAGGAAGCCAAGGGCCGCTTCCCTCAGGGCCTCGAGTACATCACCGCCCTCGATACGACGTTGTCAGTGAGTGAAGGCATCAAGGAGATTGAGCACACCCTGTTTGAAGCCATCATCCTCGTGATCCTCGTGGTGTACATCTTCCTCCAAGGTTGGCGTGCCACGCTGATTCCACTCATCGCCGTGCCGGTCTCGTTGATCGCGACCTTCATGGTCTTTCCCCTGCTCGGCTTTTCCATCAACACGCTGTCGCTGCTGGGACTTGTGCTGGCAATCGGACTGGTCGTCGATGACGCGATCGTTGTGGTCGAGGCCGTCGAGCATCACATCGAGCACGGCCTGTCGCCGCACGATGCCGCCGTCAAAGCGATGGAAGAAGTGTCGTCGCCGGTAATCGCCATCGCGCTCATTCTCGCCGCCGTGTTCGTGCCGACCGCGTTCGTCCCCGGCATCACCGGACAGCTCTACAAGCAATTCGCCGTCACCATCGCGATTTCCGTTGTCTTTTCCGCCTTCAACGCTCTCACGCTGAGCCCGGCTCTGGCGGCCATGATGCTGCGTCCCAAGAAAGAAGCACGCGGACCTTTGGGGGCTTTCTTCCGCTGGTTCAACCGCGTCTTTGGCAACGCAACGGAAACCTATGTGAATTGGTGCGGCCACCTGATTCACAACGCGTGGCTCGCTTTCCTTCTGCTCGGACTGGTCATCGTGGCCGCGGGATACTTCGGCAAGAAGCTGCCCCAGAGCTTCCTGCCTGACGAAGACCAGGGGTACATCTACGGCGGTTTGCAATTGCCGGACGCCTCTTCGCTGCAGCGTTCCTCGGACGTCTCGCGCCAGGTGGAAAAAATCATCATGGACACGCCCGGCGTGCAGTACGTCAGCGCGGTCATGGGATATAGCTTGCTGAGCGGCGTTAACGCGACGTACAGCAGCTTCTATTTCATTTCGCTGAAACCCTGGCACGAGCGCGAGACCCCCGAAACCAGCTACCTCGGCATCAAAGGACACCTGACGAAAGCTCTTGCCCAGCTTCCCGCCGGCATTGCCTTTCAGTTCTCGCCGCCGGCTATCCCCGGCGTGGGAACTTCCGGCGGTGTGAGTTACATTCTCGAGGACCGTTCCGGCAGTGGCATCGACTTCCTGGCCAAGAACACCCAGGCCTTCATGGCCGAAGCCCGCAAGCGTCCCGAACTCACCGGTGTCATGACCACCGCGCTGTTCGGTGTTCCGCAGGTCGGCGTGAATGTAGACAACGCCAAGGCGATGACGCAGCAGATCCCGCTGCAAGACCTGTACCAGACGGTGCAGACCTTCATGGGCGGCTCGCTGATCAACTTCTTCAACCGCTTTGGCCTGCAATGGCAGGTCTACGTTCAGGCGGATGGCAAGTACCGCACCAATGCCAGCAATCTCGGCAAGTTCTACGTCCGCAACAACGCCGGCGACATGGTGCCGATGAGCACGCTGTCCAGCACTTACCCGCGCGCCGGCGCCGAGTTCGTGATGCGCTACAACCTGTTCAACTGCGTGCAGATCAACGCCAACGCCGCCCCGGGTTATAGCTCCGGCCAGGCCATCGCCGCGATAGACGACGTCTTCAAGAAGACCCAGCCCGGCCAGATGGGCTTCGACTACATGGGCATGACCTACCAGGAGGTGAAAGCCGCGCAAGGTGTTTCACCGACTTTGATTTTTGGACTGGCGTTCTTCGTCGTATTCCTTATCATGGCCGCTCAGTATGAAAGCTGGACGCTTCCGTTTGCCGTACTGCTGGGCGTCCCCATCGCCGTCTTCGGAGCGTTCCTAACGTTGTACTTGCGCACGCTCGACAACAACGTTTACACCCAGATCGGTCTCATCATGCTGATTGGCCTCTCGGCCAAGAACGCCATTCTGATCGTCGAATTCGCCAAGATGGAGTACGACAATGGCAAACCGCTGATTGACGCGGCGTTAACCGGCGCGCGGCTACGATTGCGACCTATCCTGATGACCGCCTTTGCCTTCATTCTCGGTTGCGTGCCTCTCTGGACGGCTTCGGGCGCCGGAGCCATCGCGCGGCAGACGCTGGGCACTTGCGTGATCGGAGGAATGCTGGCAGCCACGGTGCTGGCAATTTTCTTCATTCCAGTCAGCTTCGAAGTCGTCGAGAAGTTCGGTGCCTGGATTGGCGGAAAGAAACATGAGCCACAACCGGGAACCGCGGGACCTGAGGTGACAGGGGGGGGCCATGACTAACCTCAAGACCTTCGCCGCTGTCCTCTTGGTGCTTTCAGTATGCGCTTGCAAGGTTGGCCCCAACTATAAGCGTCCGGCTACGACCGTGCCGGATCAGTACCGGGGGGTGGCCCCTGACGCCTCAAAACAACCTCAGGCCCCCTCGCTCGCGGAATCACAGTGGGCTGCGGTCTACCAGGATGAGGTGTTGCAGGGCCTTATCAAAGAGGCGCTAACCAACAATTACGATGTCCGGATAGCAGCGACTCGGGTGCTGCAAGCCAACGCGAATCTTGGCATCACCCGGGCCAATCAGCTTCCGACACTGAATGGATCAGGGTCGATCATCAACCAGCGCAATCAGCTCACAAATCTCACAACCGACAAGTCGCCGACCTACGACACTCTCGCGCTGTCGTTGAACTACATCGTTGACTTTTGGGGGCAGTACCGCCGTGCCACCGAGGCGGCGCGGGCCTCGCTGCTGGCGACACAATACGGCCAGGAAGTGGTGAGAGTTTCGCTGATCGATTCAGTGGCCACCAACTACTTTCTGTTGCGGCAATACGACGACCAACTGGAGTTCTCTAAAAAGACCGTCCAAGTGGACACAGAGATCCTGAAGCTCAACGAGATCAAATTCAAGGGCGGTGAGAGTGCCATCACCGATGTGTACCAGGCGCAAACGCTTTTGGAGCAAGCTGAAGCTCAGGTAATCAGCACCCAACAATTCATCGAGCAGACGGAAAACAATATCAGCATTCTGCTCGGCAGAAATCCCGGACCGATTACTCGTGGCCTGACCATCACGCAGCAACCGCACTCGGCGGATGTGCCGACCGGGCTGCCGTCGGCGTTACTGGAACGGCGCCCTGACGTGAGGGCGGCGGAGGAGAACCTCGTAGCGGCCAACGCGAACGTTGGAGTCGCCAAGGCAGCGTTCTTTCCGCAGATTTCGTTGACTGGGACGTTTGGCGCCCAGAGCACGGCTCTGACGAGTTTCCTGCAGGGGCCAGCCACGTTCTGGGCCGTAGGTGGACAGGCCCTCCAACCGCTTTATCAGGGGGGCAGGATCAAGAGCCAATATCGCTTGGCCTGGGCGCAGCGCGACGAAGCGGAATTGCAATACAAGAAGACCGTCAACCAGGCGTTCGGAGAAGTGTCCAACAGCCTCGTCGGCTACAACCAGTCCCGGTTATACCGGATGAAGATCCAGCAGCAAACCGATACCTACAAGCAGATGGCGGACCTGGCGAACGTGCGGTTCCGGGGCGGGGTGACGAGCTTCCTGGAAGTGCAGTACTACGAGCAGCAGTACTTTCTCTCGGCCCTAAACCTCTCGCAGGCGTGGTACACAGAGTTGCAGAATTACGCCGCGCTGTACCAGGCTCTAGGTGGGGGTTGGCAGCAATAAACCTGCCTGCGATTGTGCCGAGGCGAATGCGGTGCTGAGCGGCATCGCATCTGTCGTCTAGTTAGGAGATCGAATGTCGCTGCCGTCATCGTTGACGTAGTAGCCGCCGTAGCGATGGTCGCTGCGGAACAGCAGACGGATCCAATACCGCACAGCCTCATCGACTACCTGTACGAACTCGATCTCGATGACCTTTCCGACCTCAAGCCGGGCATCGGTGTCGAAGCCAATGCCTCCGCGGCTAAGGTTGGTACAAATGCCGGGATAGAACACTGGGTTGCCGTCAACGCTCAGGATGCGGATGGGCAGATGAGTGAGGACGCGGTCCTGACGCCTGCGGTCGGGCGCGAGGGGAAGCTCGATTCGTGGGAAGCTGGTTTCGGCCGTGTTTGCCATGGCTGAGTGCTTCATCGGCAGAAGCCTGTGATTGCTTGAGCCGGCTGATCCCCGGTTGTTCGCCTTATGGGCGGCCTGGAATGAGGATTCCGCCTATTTCTCCTTCTCCGCAATCGGCCTCACGATAGACTGTCGCCGGCGCGCACCTCTTCGGCTGCCCTTTCGGTACAGGATCAGAAGGGACGAATTTGCGGGGATTCGGATAGGTCGCTGAATCGACTGTTTACTGTGTGGTAATTAAAACCGCCGTCTCGTGTTTATCGGATGTAAACTGTACGCCCCTCCCCCCTCACGATGCTTTGTTTTCAGGGAGATAACTGGGGATCTGCGCACAAGTTATTAATTCCAAAGGAGTTGCAGATAAGTAATTCTGATGAAAGGACTTATGCCTGAAAATTGGCCCTTTCGGGAGGAATTTGCGTCCGATAACGAGGCGGGCGGCTGGGACGGAGCCGAGAGGCGGGATGTCAAAGATCGCCGAGCGCCACGGGCTGCACAATCGGCTCGGAGGGACTGGAGACACCAATCCCTAAGCCGCAGTGTAGCGCCGTGGTGGAGGCTGTCAAGTTACGAAGGTACATGTACCGTCGAGCATCAGTTTCAAGTTTCCAGTTTCGAGCCAAGCCAAGGGCAACCACGGATTTACGCGGAGGACGCGGATGCGAGCTGAACGGGACTAGAATAAAGACCCGTTCAAGGACGCTTCGCGTCCTTGAACGGAGCACCCGGGCCGCTTATTGCGAGTAGCAGACCTGGCCGCGATAACGCAGCACTATCGTGTTCTGGGTGAAGTCGGCCATGCCGAAGTAATCCAGATAACCGGTGGCTTTGGCGAACTTGCCGGTTCCACCGGAGATGTAGGATCTGTAGTTTCCCCAGGGCACAGCCACGATGGCCGGATTACTTGTTGGATAGGTTGGGGTCAGCACAGCAACTTTCAGCGTGATGGTGTCGCCCGCCGCAGTGACCCAATAATGCTGGACGTTGTAAGTTCCATTGCTGTTCTGTCCGAGGATGGTGGCTGCAACGGAGCCCGCCAGATCACCCGATACTGGACCGAGGTTGGTTACTCCGGCGATTGCCCCGATATTGGTCATTAACTGCCCGCCAACAGCAACACAGTTAGCAGTTGAAGTCCGATCCTGTGCGAAGGCAACAGAAGCCAGACGAACGAGGTTATTGGGAACGAGCGCAAGGAGTGATACGGCCACTCCCGCCAAAACTCGTGCGGTGAGCCTTTCGAGCAGCATGATTGTCTCCTTCAGAGGTTCGGCGGATGGCCGACGACCCCGCCATTTTGCCGGGGCACTACGCGACTCCACCTGGCTTGCGCGATTGATTCGAGCTTCGCGCAGTTCGGACTTTCGCGCAGACGGCGGTTGGCATCAATGGACTGTGCATAAATTGAGGTAAATTGTGGGTAAAGAGGCCGGACTCGGGGTTAAGCGCGGGTGAAGAGAGGGGCCCGAGGACCTATTTCCTCTCAAACCCCTTTCCAGCTTGACCTCAAGGAGAGAGCAAGGACAAAATTACAGGGCTGGTAGAGCTCCCCATGCAAATGCCAGCCAATCCGTCGGCGCGCTTCAGGGTCGGAGAGTTCGAGGTGGACCTTCGAAGTCGTGAGGTGCGGCACAACGGCGCCACGATCAAGCTCCAAGGAAACCCTTGCCAGATTCTTGGCGAACTCCTGCAGCGGCCCTGCGAGGTAGTGACGCGGGACGCAATCCGGCAGAAGCTCTGGCCCAGCGATACCTTCGTGGACTTCGAACACGGCATTAATACCGCTGTGAACAAACTGCGCCAGACCTTCGGGGACGACGCTGAGAACCCGCGGTTCATCGAGACACTGCCGCGGATTGGGTATCGTTTTATCGCTCCGGTTGAGATCGTCGAGGAGAACGGTGCAAGTGCGGGCGCGGCGGTGCCGGCTCTGTCCTCTGAGCAGGGACGATCGCGCGCAGGCTATCTACAGGAGCACCGACATGTGACGGCAGTGGCGGGAGCAGTCGCGGTGCTGCTCGCAATTGCCGGTCTCGCACTGTTTTCCTCTTCCTTTTCTTCGCACCACGCTGCAGAACCGTACCATCAACTGTGGGTGCAAATCACTGGCTTCGCCGACTCGGCGACTTCGCCGGCGTTGTCACCTGATGGACGCATGCTCGCCTTCATTCGCGGACCGGAAACGTTCGTCACACCCGGACAGATCTACGTAAAGATGTTGCCGGACGGCCAGCCTGTTCAGCTTACCCATGACGATTCCCCGAAGATGGCTCCGGCTTTTTCGCCTGACGGGTCGCGCATTGCGTATACGGCCACGGACTCGAGTGCCGGATGGAATACCTGGGTTGTGCCGGTGCTGGGCGGAGAACCGCAAGAACTCCTGCCGAACGCAGCCGCACTGACATGGGTAGACCGGGGACACGTGTTGTTCTCGGAGATCAAAACAGGCATACACATGGGCGTCGTGACGGCAACCGAGAGTCGAGCCGCAGAGCGCGATGTATATCTACCAGCCGACGTCGTTGGGATGGCGCACCGCTCCTGGGTATCCCCTGACGGTAAGTGGATTCTGGTGTCAGAAATGGACTCGGTGGGGTGGCGGCCATGCCGGGTGCTTCCTTTCGACGGGAGCAGCAGCGGTGAGACGGCCGGTCCGAAGACGGCGCGTTGCACGTACGCAGGATGGAGCCCGGATGGCAAGACGATGTACTTCAGCGCGGATGTGGGTGACGGATTCCATATCTGGCGTCAGCGCTTTCCGGATGGTGCTCCAGAACAATTGACCTTTGGGCCGACGGAAGAAGAGGGAATCGCCGTCTCTCCCGACGGCCGCTCACTGGTGACTTCAGCAGGCATCCATGAAAGTACGGTTTGGGGACACGACGCACGCGGTGACCGCCAGATCTCAGGAGAGGGTTTTGCCAGCCTTCCTGGGCTGGGATTTGGCGCCGGGGGTGTTCGAAACGTCTTCTCGCCGGACGGGAAGTGGCTTTATTACCTGGTGCGCAAACAAGGTTCCCGAGCGTTCATCTCGGGAGAACTCTGGATGACGGATCTAGATTCTGGCCGGACCGAGGCAGTTCTACCTGGCGTTTCGATGAGAGAGTTCGACATCGCGCCGGATGGCGAACTTGTGGCGTTCACGGCTCTGGATGCGGAAGAAACTTCGCATGTTTGGGTAGCGCCGCTTGACCGTCGTACACCCCCGAAGCAGCTAACTTCAACTGTCGCTCACATGCCATGTTTTGGACCCCGGGGAGATGTTTACTTTGCGGCGCATGAAGGCGACCTAGAATCCGTGTACAGTGTTGGGCCTGATGGAACCGAACCACGAAAGATGAATCTCGGACCCGGCGCGGATCCCAAAAATATATCGCCCCATGGCGACTGGTGGCTCTTCGGCTTTGCCCCAGTTGTAGCCTTTCCAACACAAGGAGGACCTCCGATTCGCATCTGCAATTTTTGTGGCGTCGCGTGGGGAACGGACAGTAAGTTTCTGTATTTAAGATTCCGCAACATCGGCGAAATGGGTGGCGGAAGAACCTTCGTGATCGCGCTACCGCCTGGAAGGGACTTACCAAATCTGCCAGAGGGCGGTTTGAAATCACCGGCCGATGTCAAAGGGATGAACCTGGTGGCGGAGATTGACATGAAGGGAATGACGATTTTTGCCCCCGGCCCCAATCCCTCCATTTACGCCTATGTGCGGACATCGGTGCAGAGGAATCTGTTCAGAATTCCGCTGCGGTAGCCGGAGGGTAAATAGTCGCGCGCGCGTTTGGTAGTTGGCGCGCATGCATGTTATTCTTTATGGCGTAACAACATACGACAAAAACAGAGTAGGAGCGCACCCGAAGCAGTGTTAGCCCGAGAGAAAAAAACCGCCCTGATTGACCAGTACCGTACTCACGACACGGATACCGGTTCGCCGGAAGTCCAGATTGCCATCTTGAGCACGCGGATTGGTGAACTGACGGAGCATTTCAAGACGCACAAGAAGGACCATGCCTCCCGGCGCGGTCTTCTCATGATGGTCAGCCGGCGTCGCGGCCTGCTGGACTACCTCAGAAAGTCCGACCCCGAACGCTACAAAGAGGTCATTCAGAAACTCGGCATCCGCAAGTAACGGTTGCTTGTCCTGAATTCCCGCTCTATCAGCGTGTTGTGCGTTAGGTTCGCCTGCCGTCGCCATGGTGCGAAGGCGGGCATTTCGAATTGGGTGTTACGAAGTTCCCACCCCGCCAAAAGAAGTCGGAATGGGCCACCCAGTCGGGATGGGGCACCTAGGCGCGATGGGGCGCCCGAATCCCACCCGCTCATCGGTTGCGTTCTCCTTGGAAGGAAGATAAATGAAACACGAAGTAACAGTTCAGCTCCACGGCGGCAAATCCATTCACTTTGAAACCGGCAAGCTGGCCAAGCAGGCACATGGCTCGTGCATCGTTCGCATTGGCGACAACGTCGTGCTGGCCACGGCCTGCGCCAACGCAGATCCTCGCGAGGGCATCGACTTTTTCCCGCTCACGGTGGATTACCGCGAGTACACCTACGCCGCGGGGCGCATTCCGGGCGGGTTTATCAAGCGCGAGGGGCGTCCTAGCGAGCGCGAAATTCTGACCAGCCGGCAGATTGACCGGCCGATTCGTCCGCTGTTCCCGGAAGGTTTTCGCTGCGAGACGCAGGTCATCGCGATGGTGCTGTCGGCGGACACGACCAACGATCCGGATGTCGCGGGCATCAACGGCGCGTCGGTGGCGTTGAGCGTGTCGGACATTCCGTTTCACGGACCGATTGGCGCGGTGCGCGTCGGGCAGGTGAATGGCGAGTTCGTCATCAACCCGACCTACGACGAGCAGCGCGAAGGCAAGCTGAACCTGATGGTCGTCGGCACCATGGACGGCATCGTGATGATTGAGTCGGGCGCGAAGGAAGTTTCCGAAGAGACCGTGGTGAACGGCATCGAATTCGGCCACCAGGAGATCAAGAAGATTTGCACGGCGATCAACGAACTGGCGCAGAAGGTGGGCAAGGCGAAGCGTACGGTCGAGCCGGTGGTGGTCGACGAAGCGTATCTTGCCGAGCTGCGGGAGAAGATTGGCGCGCAGTTGGCCGATGCGGTGAACACCGAGAAGTATCCGAAGAACGATAGCT
>Ga0209039_10004541_pt1 | contig 10069 bp, 9 predicted proteins | sample BogFormECP12_OM1_FD_188238 | JGI IMG/M metagenome (GOLD analysis project Ga0209039, IMG submission 188238) | Bog forest soil microbial communities from Calvert Island, British Columbia, Canada - ECP12_OM1 (SPAdes) (version 2) | ecosystem: Environmental > Aquatic > Freshwater > Wetlands > Bog ... | reverse complement strand
CGCTGTTCACCAACAGGAGCCCGGAACAGATCATGGCCGCGTTCACGGCGGGCAAGGGCAAAAAAACCGTCCTCGCCACTCGGCGCCGCTTCCCGCTCAAGGCGGTGGCCGCCGTGTGCCTTGCTGCGGCCGCGGCGGCAGGGTTGTATGTGCTTGTATGGCCGCTGGCCGAACATTCGCTTATGTCAAAGCCTGCGCAGAGCGCGCAGCCCGCACCGAATGCTGCCCCGGCTCGCCCCGCCATTCCGGCCTCGCCCGCGCCTTCGGAAGCGGCCGCACCTGAGCCGCGTCAGACCGCCGCTGCTGCCAGGACAAGGCAGACTTCGCCGGGGAAGCAGCCGTCTCCAGCCCCGGCCGCAAAACTTTCCGGCCGCGAAACGGCGCCACCCGCCTCACTTCTTTCGTCGCTGCAGGAAAAATACGGCACCGACGACAACCTTGTCATAATGGAAAAGGAGCTTGCGGCAAGGAACTATCAGAACGTGCTTTCCCTGTACGATCTCCTACCCAACAACGTCGCGCGCGCGCCCAAGGCGCTCATTCTCAGGATGCGGGTATTCGAGGCAACCGGGAACCTTGGACGGCTCGCCCAGCTCCTTGAGAGCAACAGCGTCAACGACGGCGAGTTCTTTCTTGAAAAGGCAAAATTCGCTTTTCGCAACCAGAATTACGCCGAATGCAGGCGTCTCCTTGCCCTGAGCCTTACCGTTCCGCACGCTTTTATCGATTACGATCTTCTGAGGCAGGAGGTATCCTACTACACGGCCCTCTGCCTCACGGCACAATTCGATGCGAATCCCACCGAACAGACCTACAAGGACGCGCTTGACGCGTGGTGGCAGCTCCGCAACGCGCTCCGCTCCAATCCCGACCACGAATACAACAGAAAAGCGGTTTCGGAACTGCAGCGGATGGCGAAGAAAATGCAGAAAGGGTAATGGCGAGCAAGTACAAATACATGCTGCAACAATAGACGGAGTTGGGCGTTCCCCTCGCTACGCTCGGGTCGGACTAGAATCGAGATCTAGGGTGGGGGAAGTATCCCCCTCGCTCCGGCCCGGTAACGCTGATTTATAAATCAAATTATTGATTATGCGCTCCCGGTCCTGCGCTCCCCCCTCCTGGGTGCACCCCAAGCAGAAGTAGTTGCTGAACCATACACCTGTGTGGGGGCACCCAAGTAAAGTGGTTGAGAAATTCACGCGTATACGTGCAGACGCGTTTACCTATGCATTTTAGGTCACCGATTGGCGTGAGAAAAATATTTTACTAACAAGAATTCCCGTTGCCGCGCGCCAGGCAGGACCGGAGGGTGAGCAAGAGCGAGTTGTCACTTCGTTCCCCAAGGTATGGTAATAGCGCTTCGCGCTTCATTATTATGTCTTTTGCCTTGTGCCGGCCGACGACCCCTGGAAGTACCCGAAGGGGTACCCCGGCCGAAGGCCATCGGGGCGGTCCGGCAACGAGGCGAATAGCCGAGCCCGGAGGGAGGGCCGCCGCTGCAAAGCAGCGGGGCGCCCAAGTCTTTATCTTTAATCTTGCTGCCAAGTCTCTTTTACAAAAAACAATGCTTTTCCCCCCACATCGTGGTAAATTAATACCAAAAGGCCCTTACTCTCATTTCCCGGTCCTCACAAGGAGCAAGGATATGATTCGAACCTGCCTCTCAGTCATATGCGTTGCTGTATTAATGACATGCCTCCTCCCCGGCTGCAACGATTCGAAAGGCACAAACTCGCCGGAACCCCGTCTCGGCACCGCAGTGCCGCAGAATCCCGGCAGTGGCAACGCGGCCGGCGCCACGTTCGACAAGACCGCCCTCGACGCGACGTCGGACGGCGGCACCATCACCTTCCAGAACATCGGTGCTCCCGGCTGGTTTCCCAGCCGCAGGGACCCGGCCGTGGGCCCGTGCAATGCCGAGAGCAGCGGCACCTGCTGCATGACAAAGTACGTTATCACGAGCGACAGCCTTACGCCGTGGGACGAAGACCTCATCATGACGCTGCGCGGCCCCATGATCGTCAAGCAGATCACGGCGTATCAGCCCGATTCCGCGAATGTGACCCAATGGAACCGTGTATCGATGTGGGACAACGCGAGCCCGACGGTGATGAGCGGAATCGCCTTCAAAGGCAACAATACCGAAACCGCCGGCTTCCAGGGCATCGTGGGCAACACCTGCCTCGTCAATGTCTCGACAAACAGGAAATTCGCCACGGGCACCGGAAGCATGCCTTATTGCCCTCCGACAAGCGACACCCAGTACTGGGGATGGATCGGATCCAAGATGATCATCATTCAGGCCTATATGCCCCGGCTCTCAACCGGCGCCATCCCCGCCGCACAAAACTGCGGCAACGACACCACCAACAACTGGTACGACGCTCCGTGGATCGGCCTATCCCACGGTGAAATGGTCAGGTCGGGCGCATTCGGGTCGTGCCAGTGCTACGCGAAAGACCCGACCCAGTGGTGGCTTGCCGACGGCTGCGGCCAGTTCAACGTTTTCGAGGTTGTCAACGACAACAACACCTCGCAGAACTTCGACGTCTTTTCCACCAACTTCTTCGGGTATGCCGGGTACGTGGGCGAAGGTCCGTGCGGACAGGCCTGCAAAGTCTCGGGCCTCGACCCGAAAGTCGATCTTGTCAATAAGTCCACAAGCCTTGAAGCGGCCACGGGTGCCACGGCATCGCCCACCAAAGGCCCGGGCGCGGCCTTCAGGCGGCCCGAAACCGGCTATCGGTTCTTCGTGATCCTGCTCGACGTGAAGACGCGCCAGGTCCAGCTCGCGCTCATACATCCGGCGAACGTCCCGGCGACCGTGGCCCCGCTGCTGCCCGGCCTGCCTGCCCAGGTTTCACGCGCGACAATCGACAATGTCCTTGCGCTCAAGCTGCCAGCGCCGAATTCGGCGGTAATCAACTGGTAGAAACTCGGGGGCGAAAGCAGGCGGCCCTTGCTCAAGTGTCTTTGACGGCGCGATTGGGCCCGGTACAGTCAAAATCGGCTTGCCCACTTAGGTTTTACCCCTTGCACCGGCCCATCCTCCAGTTAGGGGCCAAAGGCTAACACATGGCCGTACCGCTGTTCTCCTTGACGTCAATCAGGCTAACTTGTATATTATGACGTTCGCCGTACAGCCGGTTCACCGGCATTTCTTCCCTTAAAGAAAGGACCGTTTCATGCCTAATCTGTCCCAGGTTCTCAAAGCGGAGATCGGCCGGATAAGCCGCAAGGAAGTTCGGGCTTCCGTCACCCCGCTCCGGAGCGCCAGTTACATCCTCAAACGGACCGCTGCTTCCCTGAAGAAAAGAGTGGCGGCTCTCGAAGCGGAGAACAAGCGCCTCGTTGCCGCTCAGAACACTCTTCTGGAGAAAACAACAGAATCCGCGGTCGCCCAGGGGGCCGATGCAAAAATCCGCGTGACATCGAAGACGGTCAGGGCTCTCAGGAGGAAACTCGGGCTTTCACAAGATTCGCTCGCCGCGCTGATCGGCGTGTCGGGCCAGTCGGTTTACGTTATGGAACGCAAGGGCGGTCGCCTCAGGCTGCGCGGTTCAACGCTCGTCAAGCTCCTTGCCCTGCGGGGAATCGGAAGACGCGAGGCGGCCAGGCGCGTGGAAGAGATAACCGCATCCTCCAAGAAGCAAAAAATTGCCGGGAAAAGAAAGACGGGAAAAAAGTAACGCAGCGAAACGGAAAACGCATTGGGCAGTTTGGACGTGGCGCCGGCGGCATTCGCCGGCGCCGTTTGTTTTTCGCGAGCAATGATGCCGGCCGTGACCAACCATGTGCCACCGGCACTTCGACGGTACGCCCGATCCCGCGGGGCGGCAAGCTTGTTTTCCCGCACCGAATTACGTAATTTGTTTGGGAGGTTTTGCCGACGCCGCGCTCCACCGAAAGGAACACCATGGCACATTCCCGCCGTGCTCTCGCATGCGTTTGTCTGGTTCTGGCTGCGCTTCTTCTTGTTTCCTGCGCCGCAACGCAGCCGCACCTCATGCCTCTTGTCAAGACAGGCCCCGGATTCTGGAAAGGCCTGTGGCAGGGATTTATCGCCCCCGTCATGTTCTTTATAAGCCTGATTTCCGACCATATCAGGATTTACGCCTACCCGAACGCAGGCAGGTGGTACGATTTCGGGTTCATGCTCGGAATAGGCGGCTTTTCCGGCGGCTTTTTTGCCTGGCTCAGAAAACGCGGACGTGACGAGTAATCGTGATACACCGTTCTTTTCCGATTTGTCGCGTTTCCGGGCGCTGGCGCACGATACCGCCGCCAACAATACCTCATCCCGGACGAACAAACCCATGAAATCTCTTTCCCATTTTCTAGAATATTGCGGTCTGCGCGCTGCTGAATTTCTTGTATGCGCCGTGCCGCGCCGGTGTGCGCTGGCCGCAGGGGCGGCCGCGGGGACGCTGCTTTTTTACGCGGGCGTCTACCGAAAGGTGGTCGAGAGGAACTTCGACCACGTCGGCATGCTTGACGGAGAGGAACGTCGGAAAACGCTCCGTGCCCTGTACGCAAACATCGGCAGGTACGGTTCCGATTTCCTGCGGGCCGGGCGCGATTCTCCCCCCTACGCCGTAAACAACCTTGATGAAGTGGACAGGGCTCTTGCAAGAGGCAAGGGAATGATCGCCGTGCTGGCGCATTTCGGCAACTGGGAACTGCTCGCCGCCATCTTCGGCTCCCATTTTTCCGACCTCAACGTCCTTGCCCGGCCCATGCACAACCCTCTGGTCGAGAAATGGCTTCTTGCAAAAAGGAAGCGTGCGAAGGTTACTCCCATCTACGCCTCGGGCGCGCTGCGAAGGATGCTTACCGTTCTCAACCGCAACGGCATCATCGCCATGCTCATCGACCAGTATGCGGCCGATCAGGGCACGCCTGTGCTGTTCCTGGGAAAACCCGCCAACACGGTGCGCACCGTTGCCGGACTGTTTCAAAAAACCGACTGCGGCATCGTGCTTCCCTTTGCGCTGCTGAAGCCCGACGGATCGTACAACATCGTCATAGAGGCGGCGCCGGCAATAGACGTCTCCCGCGACAGCAAGGACGAATTCATCGCCGCGGTCCAGACGTCGCACAACGCCGTGCTGTCGCGGTGGATCAGGCAGTACCCGGAACACTATTTCGGATGGTTCCACCGGCGGTTCAAGGACAGCATTTCGTATTGATTGGTTGACTGTTGACAGTTGTCGGTTGACAGCGGAATAACAGGTCGAGCCAGTACAATGAAAAAACTTCCTCTCCCCAGACTGGACAAGAATCCCGAACTCGGAAATCTCCTCCTCGCGCACGCAAGGCTCAGACGCGGCGAAATCTGGGACGACCCGCTTGGCAAGCACCGGATAGGCTGTCTGGACGCGGGATGCCGGGCCGACATTGACAAACTGATGGGCGGCAAAAAGGCCGTATGCGCGATTCAGGATCCGCCCTATAACCTTGCCGCCTTTGAGCGGCGGGATGTGCGGGAGTTTGTCCGATGGTGCAAAACGTGGGTCGACGCGACGGACCATGCCTTGACAGACAACAGCTCCCTGTACGTTTGGCTCGGCGCCGACCAGAAAAGCGGCTTCCAGCCGCTGCCGGACTTCATGATTATGATGCGCGAAACGCCATTTATGGCCCGCAGCTTCATCACCATGCGAAACCAGCGGGGCTACGGGACCCAGCGCAACTGGATGGCAGTCCGGCAGGAACTGCTCTACTACGTCAAGGGCGATCCGGTTTTCAACCCGGACGCAGAGTACACCGGCATCCCGAAAATCCTGCGCGGGTATTACAAGGAAGTGAACGGCGCGGTGAAAGAGAACCTGGAGCGGAGCAAATCCCCCTTCATCCGCGCCGGCAACGTCTGGGTCGATATCCAGCAGGTATTTTACAGAATGGAAGAAAACGTGAACGGCTGCTATGCCCAGAAGCCGCTTGCGTCCGCCGAGCGCATCATTCGGGCAAGCTCGAAGAAAGGCGACCTTATCGTCGACTTCTTCTGCCACTCCGGCTCAACGCTCCTTTCGGCCGAGATGAACAACCGCCGCTGCTGCACCGTCGATGCCTATCCCGTCTACTGCGAAATCGCAATAAGAAGGCTGGAGCGGTTCCGGAAAACCGGGAAAACAGGGTGGCAGAACGGGAACCCGTTTGAAAAGGAAATCGGTTCCGACCCGCGGCTGAAATCGCTTGTCGGGAGGGGCTCCACGGTTGCCGATGACTGCCAGCGGAACCGGCCTGACTCGCATGGAGAAACTCTCATGACATCATCACCGGATCGTTGACAGATACACCTTCACAATCGGAGGGTCCCGTGAAGTTTTCATTCAAGCTCAAAGGCTCTGATTGGTTCGGACTCTACCTGGCGGTCATCGTGTTTTACATTGTTCCGGTCGTGGCGATGCAGCTGCTTGGAAGGGCAATAAAGGAAGATCCCGGAAATATATCCAACATGCTGGCGATCTTCTGCCTCATGGTTGTCATGATGCTTGCAATCCTCATCCTCGCAACGCCCATTCTGAGAAAAATCATAGGCGGGGTATGCCTTAACGACCAACCGTTCACCTACTCCGGGAAAACCGGCGAATTCGTTCTTCTCAACATCGGCAGGGGCCTGCTTTCGCTGATCACCCTCGGCATCTATGCTCCGTGGTATGCGACAAGGCTGCTTAAATACCTTGCGGGCAGAACGTCCTTTCACAACGCCTCCTTGAGCTTCAATGGAAAGGGGTTCCATCTGTTCGGCCTGCTTCTCGCCACGCTGGTTTTTCCCCTGATCCCCTATTCGGTGGCAGTCGCAGCAATCGGAAAAGGACTCATCGGAAACATCTGGTTCGCGGTTGTTAACCAGGCCGTCGTGGTTCTCATTCTGATACCGTACATGTACTTCGTTTACAAATGGTCGGTCAACGCCGGGTACAGGGGCTACTCGATACGATGGGAGACGCAGGCGCTCCCGTCGATGGGCATGATACTGCTGCAGATTCTCCTGACCATAATCACCCTCGGCATCTACTATCCTGTTGCGCTTGCAAAGATCTATGCCTATTTCATGAGCAGGACCGTTGCCCGGGAACAGGGTTCCGGCGGCTACTCATTCAATGCCAGCTTCAATTATTTCGGCGTGTGGAAGACCGTCTGGGCGCAGATACTACTCACCGTCATCACCTGCGGGATATACGGAGCGTGGGCATACTGCAGGGTCATTCGGGTGTTCGTGGATAACACGTCCGTCAAAAAGCTGGAAACGATCTAGAAGGCCCTTTTGATTGCAGATTGTAGAATGTAGATTTTAGATTATAGAATGACATCATTTCGCACGTGGTTTTGCCATGAAAACAAACCGGACCTTCCCCTGCCCTGCCTGCGGCGGCGAGGTGCGCGTCGGCGCGAAGTCCTGCCCGCACTGCGGCTCGGACGAGCGCACCGGATGGAGCGACAAGACCTACCTTGACGGAATAGACCTCGGCGACGACGTCGACTACGAAGAGCTCCGCGAACAGGAATTCGGAACCGCCGGAATAGCAAAGCGGAAGGTCTCATGGGTCGCTGTCGTCGCGGCAATCCTTCTCGCCCTTGCCCTTGCCGGGTTCATTAAAATGCTGCTTTGATTCCACGTCTGTCCCGATGACCGGCCGCCTGCGCTTGTGTGTGAAAATGTATTTTTTTAACTATGCTCCAGACCCGCCACGAAATACTTGAAGGATTCAAGGCTTCGGCGATCGTGCCCCACCCGCAGTATCCGGGGTTCGAGACGTTTAACGGCCTTTCATTGTGGATGCCGCAGGGCGTTGTCCTCGAATTGCCCAGGGTGAAAATAGCAATCGGTCGCCTCGATTATCTCAGGAACTTTTCGATGCCTGCCGGCACTCCCGACACCATGCTCCGGTTCCAGCAGGACTGCTACCGGCTCTGGTACCAGGTTGACGGAACAGGAATACTCCAGAACGCGACGCGCAACACCTTCGGCAGCGCCAGGCCCGGCCTGCTCGGCGTGATGGACATCGGCGAGCGGCACGCCTACCTCCACCAGAAGGGGCCGTTCGAATGCTTCCTCATGGAGTTTTCCCTGCTTCCGTCGCACCATGCAAAGTGCTACTGGAACTCGGAGGTCGAGGGACGGGCCGTGCTTGACGGAAACGACAGGCTCTATTTCGAGAACCTCGTGTTCGACTGCATCCGCGTGATCGCGCACAACCGGGAAATGCTGGGCCTCGCATCCATGTCGCGCATTTTGGAAATCCTTGTTGTCCTTCTCGGCAAGGGGATTCTTGTCATCGAGGAAAGTCAGTTTCCAAAAAACAAACAAAAGAGCCTTGTGGCAAAGGCAATCGGCTACATGAGGATCAACTACGGTTCGCTTCACCGGCAGGACGCGCTTGCGCGCGAGTGCGGGGTCGACATCAATTATCTTAATCTGATCTTCTTCCGGGAAACGGGAAAAACGCTGTACCGGTACCTGGTCGATATCCGCATGGAACACGCGAAACACCTGCTCGAAGAGAACGCTGTTCCGGTGGCGGACATCGCCTCGGCGGTGGGCTACCCGAACGCGAATTCGTTCACGCGGGCGTTCAGGCGGCAAGAGTCGCTCACGCCGACGGAATACCGGCACCGGCAGCATAACCTGCCTAAGGCCGCACCTTAACAGACGGAGACGGTGTCATGGAATTCATCGTGTGCAAGTTCGGCGGAACGTCCGTTGCGACCAAGGAGACCCTGCACCAGATCGCAAAAATCCTCGAGCTCAAGCCCACCAGGCGCTGCGTGGTGGTCTCGGCGCCGGGAAAGACAAAAGGCGTTTCCGTCAAGGTCACCGATCTTCTCATCAAGGCGACCGCCAAGGCGCTTTCCGGCAAGGACGCCTCGCCGGAGATCGGCGACGTCAAGAACCGTTTCCGCGGCATCTACGAACCGCTCGGCGTGAAGAAAGACATCATTGAGGCGGTGCTCGACGATTTCGACACCCGGATCTCGGCTCCCAAGGAGCATCCGGGCAAGTTCCGCGACCTCGTGGTTGCGGGAGGGGAAGACGTCAATGCCCGGCTGTTCGCCGAGTACCTCAAGCACATCGGCAGGAAGGCGATGTACGTTTCGCCGAAAGACGCGGGCATGATCGTGACGCCCAGCTTCGGCGATGCGCAGCCCTTGAGCGAAATCTCGCTCAAGCTTGCGGGCCTCAAGAAGATCTGCTCCCAGCACATCGTGGTGTTCCCGGGGTTCTTCGGCGTGACGCGCGAGGGCGACGTGGTCACGTTCTCACGCGGCGGTTCGGACCTCACCGGCTCGATCCTCGCGGAAGCCCTTGACGCAGTGGAATACGAGAACTGGACCGACGTCGACGGCATCTTCTCGGCCAACCCGAACGCCGTGGAGAACCCGCTCCAGATCCCCGCGCTCACCTACAAGGAGATGCGCGAGCTCTCGTACATCGGCTTCAACGTGCTGCACGAGGAGGCGGTGCGCCCCGTGATGCGGAAGAAGATCCCCATCCGGCTGCGCAACACCTTCAACCTCGACAACCCCGGCACGCTCATCGTGTCGGAACGGCTGCCCAGCCAGCGCGACGTGACCGGCATCGCCAGCGGCGGCGGATACTGCAGCTTTACATTGCAGAAATTCCTCATGAACCGCGAAAAGGGGTTCGTTCGCCGGCTCCTGTCGATCCTGGAGGACCTCAGCCTCTCGTACGAGCACTGCCCGTCGGGCGTGGACAACATCTCCATCATCCTCGACCAGAACCAGCTTAAGCCCGAGGACGTCAACAACATCATCCGCCAGATCGACGAAACGCTGCATCCGGACGACATCAAGTCGGAGTTCGGCATCGCGCTGGTGGCCGTGGTGGGCGAAGGCCTGCTGCACAAGATCGGCGTGCTGGCGCAGGCCGCGGCGGCGCTGTCAAATGCGAACGTCAACATCAAGATGTGCAACCAGGGAAGCTCGGAGATAAGCATGATATTCGGCATCGACGCGTCGGATGAGACAAAGGCGGTGAATGCGCTGTATCAAGAGTTTTTCAAGTAAAAGCTTTCCATGTAGGGGATGGTTCCCCCTCGCT
>Ga0209039_10004540_pt1 | contig 10071 bp, 8 predicted proteins | sample BogFormECP12_OM1_FD_188238 | JGI IMG/M metagenome (GOLD analysis project Ga0209039, IMG submission 188238) | Bog forest soil microbial communities from Calvert Island, British Columbia, Canada - ECP12_OM1 (SPAdes) (version 2) | ecosystem: Environmental > Aquatic > Freshwater > Wetlands > Bog ... | reverse complement strand
CGGAGTTTTTCGGAAAAAAAGAAGATCTACACGCGGGCAGAGGGGCTGCGAACTGTCCGCGAAGTGATCGTGAAAGAGGACTGGACCCAGGACTCCATCGAAGAACGAGAGCGCAGGATAGGTAACTTCTTACGCAAAGCTTTCGCTGACATTTGACAATTCGATGCCGCCCGTGCTTCGGAATCCGGCAATCCAGGGACGACACCATACTAATTCCCAGTTTCGGCGCTCCCCTGCGACGAGCTTGGGTAAATGACGAATGCCACTCGGCTCTGCTGGCATGCTTGCGAGACGAAGCTCCTCCTCGCGGAATTGCGTGTGGCATGGCAAGAATTTGCCGCACATAGATTGAATAGCACAGTAGGATGCGGTGACGGACGGGAACTGCATCATTGACGGTCTTCTCTCGACTGATGCGGTTCGCTTCACTCGCCGCATCCTACACACTTCTTCAATGTAATGGCGCCTTTCTAGGCCAGACCCCCTCTTTTTGACCCCTTCTTCTACTGCGCATATGTTGTTCGCGTTGTTCGCGGAGATACTCGCCCACCTTCGATTACCACAACCTGGTCCGCGCATTGCACTGCAGACGGCCTGTGCGATATAAACACCACCGTCATCGTCCCCCGAAGCTGTTGGAGCGCTTGAAAGATCCGTTGCTCGTTTTCGCTGTCCAGATTGCTCGTCGCTTCATCCAGCAGCAGCAGTGTGGGGTTCCTCAACAGGGCCCTTGCCAGAGCTATCCTTTGTCGCTGCCCGCCTGACAGCCTTACCCCGCGATCCCCAAGGATTGTGTTCAGCCCTTCAGGCAACGCTCTGACAAAGTCCTCGGCCGCGGCCAGTCGCAGCGCTTCCCAGATATCCTCCTCTGAACTGTCAGGCGAAGCCCAGCGCATGTTGTCCTGCAAAGTCTCATGGAACAACAAACTCTCCTGAGGAACGTAGCCCACTGATTTACGCCAGGAATGTAGCACGTTTCCTTCCAGGGCTTCGCCGTCAATAAGGACCTGTCCCAGATCCGGTGTCAACAAGCCTATCAGCAGGTCCGCAAAGGTGCTCTTGCCACCGCCTGAAGGCCCAAGAATGACAGTTGTCTGCAAAGCATGGAGGGTCAGATTAATATTGTTCAGGATAAAATTCGGGTCTTCCTTGTCATAGCGGAATGATACATCACGGAACTCTATCCCAGTTCTGAGGTCTATTGGCTCCACCTGACCGGATGCCGGTTGCTCCTCGGCCATGTGAAACTTGTCGGCCATTTCCAGCACCGCTTTATAAGCTGGCAGCATATTTAGGATTCCCTGCCATGTTCGCTGCATCCAAGAGAATTGGGGCACGAGTCTGGCAAACAGAAAAACCATAATCAGAAGCGTGGCTGCGGCAATTTGAAGAACTTCCACTCCGACAAGAAAGAAAACACTTAGGACGACCACTCCGCCAATTTCGTAATACATGCTTGTGGAGGAGAGAATTCCTGCAAAGCGGTTGGCCTGCTGCTCAAGTTTTCCATTCAGCGAACAGAAACTCTGGATGTGCCTATCTTCAGCCCCGAAGCTCTTGGCCACTTTCATCCCGGCCAGATGCTCCATCAATACGCCGAATAACGCTCCCATAGTCTGGCGCCACTCCTCACCAAGCGAGTACGACCGGCGATTGAGCGGCCTGAGGACCAGAAGCAGGATGCCGGAACTGACCATGGCCACGCAGGTGAGAGGAAAAGACAACATCATGGCTATCCCTATATGGACCAGGACAATAAAGACGCTGCTGATAAGGGCAAACAGGCCGTAAGTTCCATTATCCACAGTGTTGAGGTTTGATGTCATCACGTGGTTGATGTCCGATCCTCTGATCTGAATAAAACGGAGCCACTGAACGCGAGCCATTGCTCTGAACAAATCATCACGCAGTTTGCGAGTGAATGCATGTGACAGCTTCGAATTGAGTATGGTGGACCACCGTTGTATCAGAGCATATAGAGAGACTATTGCTGCATACACGGCCAGCACTGCGGGCAAGTTCAGCGGAAGCCCGGTATAGGCCCATACTTGTCCGATTGTCGCGACAATCCCCGTAGGCGTGGATTCACCGATTCCGATTAATTGCAGAAACGGGATCAGCATAAGCAAGCCAATGCCTTCAGTAAGTCCAAGAGCAATCAATACTGCAATGGCAAAGAAAGCTCTAATTCCCGCCTGATTAAAGAGCGCCTTTAGATATTCGCGAAACAACTTGTTTTTGGTATAGTCTTCCATTAGGCCATCCTGTCGAGGTAGCTGAGTCCAACCATGTAGATGTAAGGATTGCAGGTCTACGTTGGATTTTCAAGAATTGTTGCGCTGCAATTGTGGAACTGCAAAGGCTTGACGATGGGATAGGGTCTATTTCCTTTGGTAAGCGTTCAGCAGGCAGGATTGACCGCAGAGTGCGCCGAGAACGCAGAGACGAAAAATGGCTTGCACACACCACCTAAGCCGCGGGGGTACGTCGTTTGGCCGTGTTGTCTTCACCGCCACAGACCGGAAAGCGCTATGTCTAACCTTGAAGAAATGCAGAGAAAACACAACTCTCTGCGATCTCAGCGATCTCCGCGGTGGACTGTTACAGGTTTTAATTGCAGACCCGAGTCACTTAGCGCTGACGACCGGGCAGTGTGCATGGAGAATCACGTACCGGGCGTTTGACCCGAATAGGACTTTACCCACCGCGGAAGTCTTTTTAACCCCCACCACAATCTCGTCTACATCTTGTTCCTGAGCAAACCGCACGAGGTCTTCCCCCGGACTGAACCCACGGATGAGAAGATGTGTTTCAACCGGGATTCCACTTTCTGAAAAAAACCCCTCGGTATATTCCAATTCTTCTTGAGCTTGCTTAATCTCTTCCGTGGTGGTCTCCGCCTCTCCCGTCAGAGACTTTACCACGTAAACATCCGCTCTAAATGCCTGTGCATGCTTCTTGGCTACGTCCAGAGCCAACTTGGCTTGAGTGGTACCGTCGTAGCCTACGAGAATCTTCATTGACCCTGCCTCGTTAATGAAAGCGGTAATGTGGGGGAACCTTCTTGTAAGAAGTTCCGCCCCGATTCTTCCCTCTTCTGATGCAACTTAATATTACAAGGCGAGGTACCGTTTGACCACTTATTCGTCACACCAGATTTTCTCCATGCTTCCTTAGTGCACAACGGTCCCCTTCTCGACAATGTAATCCGGATCGCACACCTCGATGCAGAATTTCAGGTTCTGATCTGCCAGCAATATGGTGACCCCGTGGCAGGTTTGGAGCGGGAGGCTCATAACATGCAAGGAGGCGGTCGTTCATGTGCCTTCAGCCTTTCCATTGGCCCAGTATTGCCAAGCCGTCTTCGTGTGATGAGCAACGCCGAAGATTACGCTTGACCGAGGGAACAAAGGAGAGTTACCCTCAACAAAAGGTGAGAAATCTGTTTACCATGCAAGGCGGCTGCCATTTCCTCCCGTCGGAACGACTTCCGAGGCACATGGGAGCTTACTTCCTGCGCGACAGACAGTCGAATGAGCGGTTAGGAGGGCCGTGACCCACAGGAGGGGATGGTCGCCGCGTAATTCCGGTCGGCTTGCCAAGCATTCCGCCAAAGGCGGGATTCATGGGAATTCATATGAGATCGACGGAGATGGTTCACGAGAAGTCTCGTCGGCCAGATGGAGCCGGTTCTGAGACGGAACCCCATATTAACCAACAAGAACTACTTCTGGCGCAAGTTTCGCAAGCCTTTTCCCTGTCCCTCGCAGCGGCGCTCGGGGGTGTGGCGTCCACGCTAATAGTATCGGTAGCCCTATGGAAAGTAGTCTCACATGCCAATTTGATTGTTTGCATGACGGGCTTCATTGCATTGTATGCGAGCAGGCAGGCATTGGCATGGGCATTTCACAAGGCTTCTCCTTCCAGCTCTGAAATAGTGCCCTGGGCCAAGTGGTACTTTGTGGGAGCCATCGCCATAGGTTTGTGGTGGGGCCTGACCGGTGTGTTGCTTTTTCCTCCGGATTCCCCACTTCACAAGTCTATTCTTGCCATTTTCATTGCCGCAGCAACTTGCGTAGCCACCGTACACCACATGTCCACTACCGCTTATTTCCCCGTGATTCTTGCCATGTTACTCCCTCTCTCGGGGCGATTCTTCTATCAAGGCGATAGCGCGCATGTGACCGTGGGCGTTTTGATAATCATGTATACCGCGGTCCTAGTTTTGATTGGCCACCGAATGCATCGCATAAACACCGAATCCCTGATATTGCGGTTTGCAAATACTGACTTGGTCCACTCATTGCGGGAGCAAAAGACCGAGCTAAAAGCTCAAATCGAGGAGCGAATTCGACTAGAAGAAGCAATCCTTAGAGACGAAGAGAAATATCGGCAATTAGCGGAAAATGTCGGCGATGTTTTGATGTTGATCCGGTCCGCGGAACCATACTCATTCATTTACGTGAGCCCTGCTTACCAAAAGATGATCGGCCGTGACGTCCAAGAACTGTACGAAAATCCCGCCGCATGGTTGACGGACGTTCACGAGGAGGACCGTTCGCAAGTAGCCGACAGTTTTAAGCAATTTATCCAGGGCGCTGGAGATTTCAACCACGAATTCAGGATGCTCGGACCCAGCGGTCCAGCGCGGTGGATGTGGGCGACAGGCTTCCCTGTCAGAGACGCCCAAGGAGGTATCTATCGTTTTGCGGTTATCGCCAGAGACATCACACAGCGTAAATCAGACGAAGAGCGGCTGAAGCACCTGGTTAGGGAAATAAAGGATTTCGCCTATATCATATCTCATGATTTTCGTACGCCTTTGATAAACATGCAGGGATTTGCGGGGGAACTCGAGTCCTCAATGGCGGCTATCAAACCAGCGGTTCAGATGGGACTCGGTCACCTGGAAGAAAACCAAAAATCTCAGACCCTAACCGCGCTGGAACAAGACATTCCTGAGGCTTTGGGATTCATAAACTCTTCAGTATTCCGAATGAACGCCCTCATAAAAGTCATTTTGGATTTATCTCGGCTGGAACGTCGAGAACTTCACCTTGAGTCTTTGAACATGAACGAACTTGTTGCGGAGACGGTGAAGTCGTTGAGTTATCAGCTTGAGGAGGCCAGCACAAAGGTTTCTGTCCGTGAATTGCCCCAGACCATAGCAGACCGGCTGGCTATGGAACAGATTGTGACCAATCTTCTCTCCAATGCCATCAAATTCCGTGACCCTGAACGCCCCCAGGAAATAATTATTGCGGGGCATCGCCTTCCCCACGAGACCGTGTTTGTCGTACAAGACCAAGGACGTGGGGTTGACCTGGCCTACTTGAGCAAAATATTTCAGGTCTTCCACCGTGGGTCCGTCAAAGGTATTCCAGGCGAGGGCATAGGCTTGGCGCATGTACGAACTCTACTTCGCCGCCATGGAGGGCGTATCTGGTGTGAATCGAGTCCAGGTGAGGGATCTACATTTACATTCACAATTTCCAATCACTTACTTTCAGAGGGGGCAACGCGTTCCGCATAGGGGTCAGGCGGTAGGACGGCCCGTGGTGGACACCGGATCTGAGCCTCGGCGGGCACCGCCCTCTCATGATGCGTTCAAGGGAAAGGAATAGCATGTTTCTTGGTCTTGGCTGGTTCACGCGACCCACACGCCGACGGAAAACGATCTCAAGGGGGGTTACGATTAAAAATGTAGCCCGCGTAGGATGTGGTGAGCGCAGCGAACCGCATCGCTCGCGTCACTCCCCAGCTTCAATGTTCGCAATATCCTTACCACCCCAGTTCTCCGGGTATAAACCGCACCGCATATAATTATGGAAACTGGAATGCGGCCAATCGGCCACGCGGCGGACCCATGCATGCTTTACCGGATTCCAATGGACATAATCCACATGCCGGTTGAAATCCTCGTCGTCTCGGATCAGGTGCTCCCAATATCTGCGCTGCCAAATGCCACGCTCACCCCTTTTACACCGGCTTTGAGAAATCCGTTCACCTTTGCCTATTCCACGGGAGAACTGCCCTTTGATCGAATTCCAGCGGCTCGAAAAATCCGTATCGCCAGACGGCAGAGTCCAAATGCAATGTAAATGGTCCGGCAAAATGACAATCGCTTCCACGCGGAAGGGGCGCCGCAGCCAAACGCCCCGAAATGCGCTACGTAACAGATCGATCCGTTCGACAAACAATCGATTCCCTCGCCGCTCGGCAAGATTCACGGTGAAAAACCATGTTCCTCCGGGAAGCCAGGCGCGACGGTATTCAGTCATCGGGGAATTCCCCTTGTAGGATCTTCTTTCGCGAACGATGCGGTTCGCTTCGCTCACCACATCCTACGAACTCGATTGATGAAAGGCCGAACTCGCGATTAGCTTCAATGGCCGCCCCAATTATAGTTTCCGTGGTTCTGTTCGAATCTATTGTCGTCTCTGCGATCTCCGCGCGCTCCGCGGTGAATCACAAAAGAAACGAGTCCCTGGTCAACGGTTATCCCTCTCCTTGAGCTTTCTCTCCGCTTTGCAGCTAACCCCGAAACCTTCCAGTCCTGTCTCGAAGCACCCGTTGCACGAGATGCACTTTGCCCTCTCCAAGTCTCCGCTTTTCCAGCGATTGATCAGATGGGGCTCCCGGATGAAGGGGCGGCACAATGCCACGTAATCCGCGAGGCCGTCGTCGAGGATTTTTGAAATTACCGCTGGCGATCTTATTCCACCCACAGTGATAATAGGAACGTTGACCGATTCCTTGAAGCGGGCCGCCAATTGCGCCAGATAAGCTTCATCCTCTTCCTTGTGAATGTTCCCCCGAGACGGGACCATTCCGTTGGCCGAAGCCCGGCTGCCTGCGCTCACTTCAATACAGTCTATTCCGTCGTCTACCAGCCGGCGAGCCAGGTGGAGCGACTCTTCGGTCGTAAGGCCACCATCAACATAGTCGTGGCCGCTCAACTTGATGAAGATCGGATAGTCTTGGCCCACGGCCCCCCTTACGGCCTCCATAACTTCGCCGAGGAAACGGTAGCGTTTGCTTATGTCCCCCCCGTATCCATCGGATCGCTGATTCGATGCGCGGGAGAGGAACTGGTTGATGCCGTACCCGTGAGCGCCGTGAAGCTGGATTCCGTCGAATCCTGCCCTCTGCGAACGGGAGGCCGCTGCCGCATACGCCTCGATGACTTCAGTTATCTCCTGGCGTGTCATCTCCTTGGGAGTCCTTCCGGTCAAAGGATCAGTCACCGCGGACGGGCCCCAGATCTCCCCTTCTTCCGGAAATAATTCAGGATTTGCCTTGTTTCCCGTGTGTGTAAGCTGGGCCATGATTTTGCCGCCACGGGCATGAATCGTCTCTGCCAGACGTTTGAGCCCTTCCAAATGGTCCTCACTGTAGTTGCCAAGCTGGTAGAGCATGGCGATTCCATTGGGCATCACGTACTGAAACCCAGTAATAATGAGCCCTATCTCTCCTGCAGCGAGATTGTCGTAGAATTCTATCGCCCTGTCAGTGACGTATCCTTTACGGTCTGCCACTCCGGACCACGTAGCGCTCCGGACGGACCGATTTTCGAGTTCCAGGGACTTGATCCAGGTCTTTTCAAAAAGCATAGGCATCGAGATTCTCTCCTTTCTACCCTGCATGCCTGAGGGCACGCAGGCCGACAATACTTATACACGGTAAGCGTTCAGCGAGCAGTCAGGATTCATCGCCGAGTGCGCCGAGAACGCAGAAACTAAAAATGTCTTGCACACCACCACCTAGGCCACGGAGCTGCGCCTTTTGGCCGGAAGTGTCTGCAAAGTCACAGACCCGAAAGCACTATGCCTCACCTGGAAGAAGCGCAGAGAATACAGAGCTCTCAGCGATCTCAGCGGTGATCGATCACCATGCACCCTATTTGCGGGATGCCACATCAGCGGCAATTCTATTGCTGTCTGGCCTTTTTCACTTCATCAAGCGGAGTTATGACCTGGTCTGCGGGAATGGTTTCGATGTCTCCGGCGATCAAGAAATCGTAACCGGGCGCGATTTTGGTCACCCCCACAAACATCGGCAGCATGATCTGATGATCGAAGTCCCGGATAGTTATTTTCCCGACCGGGGAATCCATTGTCAGTCCGGCGAGGGCATCGATGAATTTCTCTCGGTCCGCAGAGCCCGCCTTTTCTAACGCCTTTGCTATAAAAAGTCCGGATATATAGCCGCAGAATGATCCGGCCGTGGGATATCTGTCAAACACCTGCTTGTATTTATCGGTGAATCCATTGTTTTCGGGAAGTTCGGGATAGTAAAACAAATAGGGTGATGTGCCCATCACGCCTGCGGGCGCATTCATTCCGAGCGGTTTGAGCGTGGACAGCTCAATCGCCATGTGCGCAATAAAGGGGACCCGTTCATTAAATCCGGTTGCTTTCGCGGCTTTGAGGAAGGGCACGCAGCTCGCTCCTCCTGCTGCTATGATGACCGCATCAGGTTTTGCTGCCAAGATTGAGGTCATGTAAGGCGTAAAGTCAGGCTCTCCCACTTTCCACCATGATTCTCCCATGAGTTGAACTTCAGGTTTGAGCTTCTTGAGCTGAGTCCAGGTCTCCTGAGCCATTGCGTGGCCATACTCATAATCATCGCCGGCAATCCAATATTTCACGTACGGCCGCTTTGCAAGTGCTATGGCGGCTGCTCGGCCAACCATGGCCGTATTCTCATTCATGGAAAAGACATATCGGTTGCCCTTGGCTCCGGTTATCGCCGCGCTCTTGCCGAAGGTCACCACGAAGGGGATCTTCTCCCTTTTTGCCAGATCGGACACGGCCAATGAGACTGCGCTATTTGTGGTCCCGGCCAGAATGTCGACATTTTCCCGCATGACGAGTTCTTTTGCAGCGCTCAGGGCCAGATCCACCTTGAATTTATCGTCTCGAGTGACAAATTCCAGCTTCTTGCCGAGCACGCCTCCTTTGGCATTTATCTCGTCCAAAGCCAACTTGAAGCCATCTCTGACATCATTGCAATAAACACTTGGCGGACCGGTATATGTGTCTATCATGCCAATTTTTACGGTATTTTCTGCTGCAACGATTCCCTGGAACAGGAAGATTCCTGCTATCAGACCGGCGAGGATAATCGTCGAAAACCGTCTCATGATTTCAGTCTCCTTTCAATTACGGCTCCCCCGAGAGAGGCTTTTCGGGCCAACCACGTACCAACGATCTCGACCTTCCGTTTTTCTGAATCCTACCTCTGTCAAGGGTTGCGGACGATTCTGACAGAACCGGATAACATCTTCAATCACTTTCGTGTGCGAACTTGTGGAAGGGCTGGCGACGATGAGGGTCAAGAATGAAAACTAACGATTGACTTATTCATACGAATGACTAAATTTGCTACGAGAGTCCGAACTGAAAGGAGTTCCAGTGATGGCAGCGACAATGGGACCCAGAGCGCGAAACGGCATACCGGGAGAGCGGACACGTCAGAAACTTGTTGAGGCCGGCGTGGAGATCTTCGGTCGCTACAACTTTGAAGCCACGACCACACGCATGCTGGCCGACCGCGCGGGGGTGAATCTTGCCGCTATCCCCTATCATTTTAAAAGCAAGGAGGGGCTTTACCACGCAGTGGTGCGCCACATTGTCGAGCAAGCAACCGCAGCATATAGTTCAGCTGTTGTTGAAATCAACGAGACTTTGGAAAGGTCAAGCTGTTCCAGTTCCGAGTGTTTCGTCATGTTATCCAGGATTCTGAACACCATGGTTGCAACGATCCTCGGCACACCGGAAGCCAAGAGTTGGGCGGGAATCATTCTCAGAGAGCAGATGGAGCCGACAAGCGCTTTTGACATTATCTACGAGGGGCTCATGCAGCCGGTCCTACAGTGTAGCTTGGCATTGGTGGCTCGTATCCTCCATCGGCATCCCGACGATCCGGAAACAATGCTGAGCGTCATTGCCATCGTCGGTCAGGTGCTAATTTTTCGAACCTCTCGAGAAGCGGTCATCCGCTCCCTCCAGTGGAAAGGATACTCTCGAAGGGAAATTCAGGCGGTCCAGACCCTGATCATCGAACAGG
>Ga0209039_10004539_pt1 | contig 10073 bp, 14 predicted proteins | sample BogFormECP12_OM1_FD_188238 | JGI IMG/M metagenome (GOLD analysis project Ga0209039, IMG submission 188238) | Bog forest soil microbial communities from Calvert Island, British Columbia, Canada - ECP12_OM1 (SPAdes) (version 2) | ecosystem: Environmental > Aquatic > Freshwater > Wetlands > Bog ... | reverse complement strand
CCGCCCGGCGACGCGCGCCGGCAGGCCGGGGCAGATAGCCGCCGGAGCAACGTCCGGCCTGCGGATCAGCGTCTTTGGGTGGAGGCCGTATGAAATCTCGTTCGCCCCTCGGCCATGCGCGAGAAAGGAACCCACCATTGCGCGCCAGGCACCGGAGGCGATGGGCGGTGCACAGCTGACCGCCCTCGTTCAACACTCGATATGGGTTAGCGGCGCATTCGGCGCCACTGCGGGCTTGCTCTACAGGATACCCTCGCGGTGAAAGAAGACGGTCGGAGAAGAAGAGTGGCATCGTGGAGGCTGGGTAAACCCAAGCCTGCTCCCGCTCGCCCTCGCACCGATCGACATATCGATCACCTCACGAGAGCAGGAGAACAGGGATGATGACGAAGCGCCCCCTTCGCTCGACGCACTGGTTTGGGCCACACGACAAGGACGGCTTCATCCATCGGTCCTGGATGAAGAACCAGGGCATTCCGCAGGATCTGCTGGATGGCCGCCCGGTCATCGGCATCTGCAACACCTGGTCTGAGTTGACGCCCTGCAACGCGCATTTTCGCGCCATCGCCGCGCGGGTGAAGCGCGGCGTCTACGAGGCTGGGGGTACCCCGTCGAATTTCCCGTCATGTCACTAGGCGAGTCGAACCTGCGGCCAACCGCTATGCTGTTCCGCAATCTCGCGAGCATGGATGTTGAGGAGTCGATCCGGGGGAATCCGATCGACGGCGTGGTGCTCCTGTGCGGATGCGACAAGACGACGCCATCCCTTCCTATGGGAGCCGCGAGTTGCGATCTCCCTACGATCGTCGTCTCGGGTGGTCCGATGCTCAACGGGAAGTACCGTGGAGCCGACATCGGTTCGGGCACCAACGTCTGGTCAATGAGCGAGAGCGTCCGCGCCGGAGAGATGACGCGGCCGAGTTCATGGATGCCGAATCCTGCATGTCCCGTTCCGCCGGTCACTGCATGACCATGGGTACAGCGTCCACGATGGCTTGCATGGTGGAGAGCCTGGGCATGAGTCTGCCACAGAACGCAGCCATTCCGGCCGTGGATTCACGGCGTTCCGCCCTCGCGCAGCTGAGCGGAAGGCGCATCGTTCAGATGGTCCACGATGACGTCCGCATGTCGAAGATTCTGACCCGGGATGCGTTCGAGAACGCGATCCGCGTCAACGCAGCCATTGGCGGCTCCTCGAATTTCATCATTCACCTGCTCGCGATTGCGGGGCGCCTTGGCGTCCCGCTTGAGCTCGACGACTTCGACCGGATCGGCCACGACCTCCCCTTGCTGGCCGACCTGATGCCGTCGGGCAGGTTCCTGATGGAGGACTTCTACTATGCGGGCGGGATCCCAGCCGTGGTCCATGCGCTCGGTGATATCATCGCTAAAGACGCCATCACCGTGAACGGATGCACGATCGGCGAAAACACAGGAGCCGCGCCCTGCTGGAACCCCGACGTCATTCGCACTGTCGAGGAGCCGGTACAGGCGAGAGCGGGAATAGCCTTACTGAAGGGGAACCTGGCACCGCAAGGTGCGGTCATCAAACCTTCGGCCGCAACGCCTGCCCTGCTGCACCACCGGGGACGCGCTGTCGTGTTCGAGAGCGTGGAAGAGATGAAGGGGCTCATCGACGATCCGGATCTCGACGTCAATGAAACCTGCGTCCTCGTGCTCAAGGGCGCCGGACCAAAAGGTTATCCTGGCATTGCCGGAGGTCGGAAATATGCCGCTTCCCAGAAAGCTTCTGGAGCGCGGGGTCAAGGACATGGTGCGCATCTCGGATGGTCGAATGAGCGGCACGGCGTACGGCGCCGTCGTCCTCCATACTGCGCCGGAGGCGGCGATCGGTGGACCGCTGGCGCTGGTGCGCAACGGCGACTTCATAGAACTCGACGTCGAGGCCCGGCTCCTGCACCTTGACGTTTCGGACGCAGAACTCGAGAGTCGACGGGCTGCCTGGCGCGCGCCTCCGCCGCCTGCAGGCAGCGGCTACCAAAAGCTCTACATCGATCACGTCATGCAGGCTGACACCGGCGCCGACCTCGGTTTCCTGGTCGGTTGTCGGGGCGCAGACGTGCCGAAGGAAAGTCACTGAACGCGTGAAGAGGCCCAGCCGATCCTAGTCCGCGCGTGACCGGACGCGTTGCACGGTCCGTCTCGAAATGCCGCCCGACAAAGGTCGCGTCGATTGGCGACCTTGGTGAGCCTGATACGAAGGGAAGTCCCGAGGGACACAATGACCAGGACCATCGGTCGCCGCCATTGGGCAATCGGTCGGCTCCTCCGCCCAAGCCTCGCAACAGCCAGCAGAGGGAACGAGATATGTCGACCACAGCCGATTTCGACCGGATTCGCAACGAGCTCTACACCGCCGTGCTCGGCGACGTCATGGACGCAATCGGGTTGACGACCCAGTTCCTTCCGCCCGAAATCCGCGCGATCGTTCCGGACAAGACAATCGTTGGCCGAGCTATGACGGTCCAGGAAGCCGATTGCGCCGCCGACGTCGGCGGCCGAAGCGGTGCCGCGCCATTCGGGTTGATGTTCGAAGCTCTCGACGATCTCGAGCCCGGCGAGATCTACATCTGCACAGGCTCGACGCCAACCTACGCCCTTTGGGGCGGCCTGATGAGCACCCGCGCCCAAAAGCTTGGCGCTGCTGGAGCAGTGCTTGCCGGCTTCCATCGCGACACACGGGAGATCCTGAAGCTGGAGTTTCCAATTTTCTCGATGGGCAGCTATGCCCAGGACCAGCGCGTCCGGGGTCGGGTGATCGACTTCCGGTGCCCGGTCAGATTCAGGAACGGGTGTACGGCGCTCGACGGAGACCTCATTGTAGGTGACCTCGACGGCGTAGTCGTCGTTCCGGCTCAACACGAGCGGACGATTCTGGAGGCGGCCTTCGCGAAAGTACGCGGCGAGAACAGCGTGCGCGACATGATCCTGGAAGGCATGTCGACCGTGGCGATCTTCAACAAGACGGGCATTATGTGAGGTGGGCTCCTCCGAACGGGATCGGAATAAAGGCGCGACGAGCAATGTCGCACCAACAAGTGCCGATGACGATCTGCGGCAGTGCGCCGGGCAGCACGATACAAAAGGAGGTCTGCGCGCGGGTCAGGCCCAGCGATTACGCCGCGCGGCGGTAGGCGATCGGGAAGTTCGCCGCCCCCGCCTGTCGCTCGGCACGCGCGGCGCGCAGGAGCGTTGACGAAGCCACGCTTGATCCGGGTCAATGCGCCGGAGGCCGAACGCGCTACGCACCCGACCCGTGCCTCCTGGCCCGACCGATGTCCACGCACGCTGCGAATGAAGTGCCGCTCGAGCTGAGCCGACGCGATGCGCCGACGCCCGTCGGCAGAGTCGTCTCGGTTCGCGGCGCCGTGGTAGATGTGGCCTTCGAGAAAGCGACGCTGCCGCCGATCGACAGCGCACTCGCCGTCGAATGGGACCGCGGCGACCCGCTGGTTCTCGAGGTGCACAGCCATATCGACCCCGCAACCGTCAGGGCCATCGCCCTGCAGCCGACAGCCGGCCTTGCCCGCGGCACGACGGTGCGCGCAACCGGCGGCCCGGTTGCGGTGCCGGTCGGAGACGCGGTGCTCGGGCGCGTTCTCGATGCTGTCGGGACGGTGCGGGATCGCGGCCCCGCCCTGCCGCCGTCGGTGCCGCGGCGCGGCATCCACAATCCCCCGCCCGCGCTGAAGGACGAGATCGCCACCACCGCGGTGTTCGAAACCGGCATCAAGGTGATCGACCTGCTCGCACCGCTCGCCCAAGGCGGCAAGGCGGCGATGTTCGGCGGCGCCGGGGTCGGCAAGACGGTCCTGATCATGGAACTGATCCACGCCATGGTCGCGAAATACCAGGGCATCTCGGTCTTCGCCGGCGTGGGCGAGCGCTCCCGCGAAGGCCACGAGTTGCTGCACGACATGCAAGAGTCCGGCGTGCTGGCGCGCACGGTGCTGGTGTTCGGGCAGATGAACGAGCCGCCGGGTGCGCGCTGGCGCGTGCCGCTGACGGCGCTGACCATCGCCGAACACTTCCGCGACCAGCAGCACCGCAACGTGCTTCTGCTGATGGACAACGTGTTCCGCTTCGTGCAGGCCGGCAGCGAGCTGTCGAGCCTGCTCGGCCGCCTGCCGTCCCGCGTCGGCTACCAGCCGACGCTGGCAACCGAGGTCGCCGCATTGCAGGAGCGGATCGCCTCGGTCGCCGGCGCCACCGTCAACGCGATCCAGGCCGTGTATGTCCCGGCGGACGATTTCACCGATCCCGCGGTCACCGCGATCTCCAGCCACATGGACAGCATCATCATGCTGTCGCGCCGGCTTGCCGCCGAGGCGTTCTATCCGGCCATCGACCCGCTCGCCTCCTCGCCGGCGCTGCTCGATCCGCTCGTGGTGGGCGACGCGCACTATCGCCTCGCCGAACGGGCACGAGAGGCGCTCGCGCGGTTCAAGGCGCTACAGGACATCATCGCGCTCCTCGGCGTCGAGGAACTCGGCTCGGCCGACCGCCTGATCGTCAAGCGCGCCCGCCGCCTACAGCGGTTCCTCAGCCAGCCCTTCGTGGTGACCGAGGCCTTCACCGGCACGCCCGGCCGCAGCGTCACCCTCGCCGACACGCTCGCCGGTGTCCGCGCCATCCTCGACGGCAAAACCGACGACTGGGCCGAAAGCTCGCTCTACATGATCGGCACGCTGGACGACGCGCGCCGGAAAGAGGCCGCCACCGCCAGGACGCACGCGCCGTCATGAGGCTGCGAATCACCACGCCGCTCGCCGTGGTCGTCGACGAGGACGGCGTGCTCACCTTCCGCGGCGAGGACGCCAGCGGCAGCTTCGGCATCCTGCCGCGTCACGCCGACTTCCTCACCAGCCTGGCCGTTTCGGTCGTCACTTGGCAAAGCCGCGACTTCACACGGCATTACTGCGCGGTGCAACGCGGCATGCTGTCCGTCACTGGCGGGCGTGAGATCGCCATCACGACGCGCGAGGCAGTGCCGGGCGACGATCTCGCCACACTCGATGCAAGCGTGCTGGCCGGCTTCCGTGCGGATGTCGAGCTGCAGCGGACGGAACACGTCGAGAGCACCCGCCTGCACCTCAATGCCATCCGCCAGATCATGCGCCACCTGCGCCCCGACAGACGCGGCGGAGGCAACTTCGCATGAGCGAGCCGGACGAGCAGGACCCGCTCGTGCACGCGGTTCGCCGGCGCGGTGAGCGTCACCGGCGCTGGCTGCGCGAGGGCGACCAATCGGTCGCGCGCCGCCTGGCGCAAATCGGCGTGCTCGGGTGGATCATCGTCGTGCCGATGCTGATCGGCATGTTCATGGGCCGCTGGCTCGACCGTATGTTCCACTCGGGCATCTTCTGGACCGCGCCGCTACTGTTGCTCGGCCTCGTTCTCGGTTGCTGGTCCGCCTGGAAATGGATGAACAGCGCATGACGCTTCCCTCGTTCGACAGTCTTCCGGTCTGGGCAACGGTCCCGATGCTCGCGCTGCACGTCGTCGCCGGGATAGGGGCCGGCGCGGTCTATTTCCGCGGCCTGTGGTGGAGCACCCGCCGCTTCGCCGGCGGCGGCGGCACCGTGATGCTGGCGCTCTCCGGCGTGCTGCGTCTCGCCGCGCTGGGAGTGCTGCTGGCACTGATCGCCCGGGAAGGCGCCCTGCCGCTCCTCGCCACGACGCTCGGCGTCCTGTTCGCCCGCGCGATCGCCGTGCGCCGGGTCAAGGTAGCCGCGCCATGACTTCGCCGCTCGCCAGCGTCGCGCTGTTCCATCTGGGCCCGATCCCGATTGCAGCGTGCGTCGTGACGACCTGGGCGATCATGGCGGTGCTCGCCGCCGGCGGCTTCGCGCTCACCCGCCGGCTGTCGCTGATGCCCTCGCGCACGCAGGCCGCGATCGAGCTGTTCGTCGACGCGCTGGACGACCAGATCCGGGCGACGATGCGCGCCGAGCCCGCCCCGTATCGCGCCTTCATCGGCACGCTGTTCACCTTCATCTTCGTCGCCAACTGGTCGACGCTGGTCCCCGGCATCGAGCCGCCGACCGCGCGGCTGGAGACCGACGCAGCACTCGCACTGCTCGTCTTCCTCGCCGTGATCTGGTTCGGCGTGCGCGCGGGCGGCGTACGAGGCTATCTGGCAACGTTCGCCGCGCCCAATCCGATCATGATCCCGCTCAATTTCGTCGAGAGCCTCACGCGTACCTTCTCGCTGCTCGTGCGCCTGTTCGGCAACGTGATGAGCGGCGTGTTCGTCGTCGGCATCGTGCTATCGCTGGCGGGTCTGCTCGTGCCGATCCCGCTGATGGCGCTCGATCTGCTGACCGGCGCGGTGCAGGCCTACATCTTCGCCGTGCTGGCGATGGTCTTCATCGCCGGGGCGATCAGCGAAGGTAACCCCGACAAAACCAGCGAAGGGTCCACCTCATGAACTGGTTGGCCGCCGTCAGCATCATCTCGGCCGCCGTCGCGGTCTCGTTCGGCGCGATCGGACCGGCGCTGGCCGAGGGGCGGGCGGTCGCCGCCGCGATGGACGCCATCGCGCGCCAGCCGGAGTCGGCGAACACCATCTCGCGCACGCTGTTCGTCGGCCTCGCGATGATCGAGACGATGGCGATCTACTGCCTGGTGATCGCGCTTCTCTTGCTGTTCGCCAATCCGCTGCTGAAGTGACGCGATGACGATCGACTGGTGGACGCTCGGCATCCAGACCGTCAATGTCGTCATCCTGGTATGGCTGCTGCAGCGTTTCTTCTGGCGGCCCGTCGCCGCGATCATCGAGCAGCGCCGCACCGCCGCCCGCCAGATGCTCGCCGAAGCGGATGACAAGCGCCGACAAGCGGCGGCGGCGCTCGCCGAGGTGGAACACGCGCGTGCCGGCATCGAACAGGAACACGAGGCGGTCCTGAAAGCCGCCGAGCAGGAGGCCGAACAAGCGCGGGCGAAACGCCTCGACGACGCACGGGCCGAAGCCGATTCGCTGCGCGCGGCCGCGAAATCGGCGATCGAGGCGGACCGGCAGGCCGCCGAAAAGGCGTGGTCCGAACGTGCGAGCCGGCTCGCCGTCGCCATCGCGGAGCGGCTGGCCAGCCGCCTGGACGGCCCGGCGGTACGCGCCGCCTTTCTCGACTGGCTGCTGAAGGAAATCCATGCCCTGCCCGACCCGACCCGGCATGCAGTCGCGGCTGACGGTGCGACGCTGGAAGCGGTCAGCGCCACGCCGCTCGCCCCGTCCGACCAGGAGCGCTACCGCAAACTGATCGGCGAGGCGTTCGGCAACGACCCGACGATCGCGTTCGAAACCGACCCCGCCCTGATCGCCGGGCTGGAGCTGCGCGGTCCGCATCTGCTGGTCAGGAACAGCTGGCGGGCCGATCTCGACCGCATCCTCGCGGAACTCGCGCATGGCTGACGACGGCGACCGGGCCGACGCATGGCTGGCCGAGGCCCGTGCGGCGGTCGGCGCGGCGCGGCTCGGCCCGCAGGCCGAGCAGATCGGCCGGGTCGACGAGGTCGCGGACGGCATCGCGCTGGTCTCCGGCCTGCCCGACGTACGCCTCGACGAGCTGCTGCGGTTCGAGAAGGGTCAGTTCGGCTTCGCCCAGGTGCTCGAACGCGACCAGGTCGGCTGCGTCCTGTTCGACGACGTCGACACTATCCAAGCCGGCGATAGCGTTCGAGGCACGGGCGACGTGACTCGCGTGCCGGTGGGACCGGCGCTCCTCGGCCGCGTCGTCGATCCGCTCGGCCGCCCGCTCGACGGCCGCGGCCCGGTCACGGCCGACACGCTCGAGCCGATCGAGCGCCCCGCGCCCGCGATCATCGACCGCGACCTTGTGACGCAACCGGTGCAGACGGGCCTGCTCGTCGTTGACACGCTGTTCGCCCTCGGCCGCGGGCAACGCGAGCTCATCATCGGCGACCGCGCCATCGGCAAGTCGACGATCGCCATCGACACGATCATCAACCAGAAATCCAGCGACATCATCTGCGTCTATGTCGCCGTCGGCCAGAAAAGCTCGAGCGTCCGCCGCGCCATCGACGCGATCGCCGCGCACGGCGCGCCGGAGCGCTGCATCATCATCGTGGCCGCACCGTCCGGCTCGCCCGGCCTGCAATGGATCGCGCCCTTCGCCGGCTTCACGATGGCGGAGTATTTCCGCGATCGCGGCGGCCACGCGCTGGTCGTGCTCGACGACCTGACGAAGCACGCCGCCACCCACCGCGAGATCGCGCTGCTGACCCGCCAGACCCCCGGCCGCGAGGCCTATCCGGGCGACGTGTTCTACGTGCATGCGCGGCTGCTGGAGCGCGCGGCGAAGCTGTCGGCGGAGCGGGGCGGCGGCTCGCTCACCGCGCTGCCGATCGCCGAGACCGACGCGGGCAACCTCAGCGCCTATATCCCGACCAACCTGATCTCGATCGCCGACGGCCAGATCGTCCTGGACGAGCGGCTATTCCATGAAGGCCAGAAGCCGGCCGTCGATGTCGGCACCAGCGTCAGCCGGGTCGGCGGCAAGACCCAGGCGCGCGCGTTGCGCGAAGCGGCCGAGTCGCTTCGTCTCGACTACGCGCAGTTCCTCGAGCTGGAGGTGTTCACGCGGTTCGGCGGCGTGCCGGACACACGCGTGCGCACCCAGCTCGCCCGCGGCGCGCGCATCCGCGCGATCCTCGCCCAGCCGCAGCACGCCCCGCTTCGGCTCGCCGACGAGGTGGCCCTGGTGCTCGCCGTGCAGTCCGGCATGCTGGACGCGCTGCCGGTGCCGGACGTGGCCGCGTTCCGCCGGGGCCTTGGCGACGCGCTCGACCGCGACGCCCCGGCGGCCGTGCACATGATCGAACAGAACGGCACGCTGGACGAAGCAGGCAAGCGCACGGTTCTGCAGGCCCTTCATCTGCACATGCAGGCCGCCACACCGTCGCACGCCGGCAAGACGGACAGCCGGCCATGACCGAGCGGCTCGCCGAAACCACCGCGCGGCTGGAGGGCATCCGGCAGCTCGGCCTGATCGTCAACGCGATGCGCGGCATCGCCGCCGCGCGCGTCCAGGAGGCGCGCGAGCAACTCGCGAGCGTCGACATCTACGCGGGCACCATCGCCGCCGCTATCGCTCGCGCCTTCGCACTGGCCGCCGGCCCGCGCCCCGACGCCGGCAGCCGGCCGCATCGCTCCGCTTTGGTGGTGTTCTGCGCCGAGCAGGGATTCGCCGGAGCATTCAGCGACCGCGTGCTGGACGCGATCGCCGCAGACGCCCTGCGTTCCGAGCTGTTCCTGATCGGCACGCGGGGCAGCGCAGCGGCGGCCGAACGGGGCCTGGTCCCGCGCTGGCGCAGCGCGATGCCCGCGCATTCATCGGGCGTCCCGAAGCTCGCCGAGCGGATCGCCGACGCGCTCTACGCCCATATCGCCACGGGCGAGATCAACCGGCTGGACGTCGTCTTCAGCCGGCCGCAGCGTGGCCGCGGCATCGAGGTGGCGCGACAGCGCCTGCTGCCGCTGGACCTGACGGCGTTCCCCCCGCCGCCGGACGGGAATGCGCCGCTGGTCAACCTCGATCCACGCGCGCTGCTCAGCAACCTGGCCGACGACTACATGCACGCCCAGCTCTGCCAGGCCGCCCTGCACGCCTTCGCCGCCGAAAACGAGGCGCGCATGCAGGCGATGACGGCCGCCCACAGCCAGGTCGAGCGCCAGTTGACGTCGCTGCAGTCGTTGCAGAGGCGGGTCCGGCAGGAGGAGATCACCGCCGAAGTGCTGGAACTCGCCGCCGGCGAGCGGGCCAGCCGGCCGGGGGCCGCGGGCGACCCCGATCATTCCGGCGCGCGGGTGTATGACCCGTCACCGGGCGGGGTATAATGCTTGCCAAGACATTTGCAGGAGGACGCCATGACCGGGGAAGACCAGAAGAAGTCCGCATCCGGGCCCCCGGGTCGCACGAGCCTATCCGCTGGCGGGCTCCGCGCCGTCATGGAGGCGTTCACCAACGCCCGCGTCCACGGCACCGACGACCGGCGTCACGAAGCGGAACGCCACATCGAAGGCGTGCGCGCCG
>Ga0209039_10004538_pt1 | contig 10074 bp, 7 predicted proteins | sample BogFormECP12_OM1_FD_188238 | JGI IMG/M metagenome (GOLD analysis project Ga0209039, IMG submission 188238) | Bog forest soil microbial communities from Calvert Island, British Columbia, Canada - ECP12_OM1 (SPAdes) (version 2) | ecosystem: Environmental > Aquatic > Freshwater > Wetlands > Bog ... | reverse complement strand
GTCGGGAATTGGGCGGGGTTCTTCCTGCACCTGTTGGTCGCAATCCTCTTCGGAATCACCGGCGTCCTCATGGTAGCGAAACCCGTGATGAGCGCCGAAGCAGTGACTCTTCTGATGTCGGTGTTCTTTCTGGTCGGTGGGCTGTACCAATTGATTTCCGCGATGTGGATGCATCTGCCCGGCTGGGGTTGGCATGCCCTGAACGGAATCATCGCCTCAATCTTGGGCGTTCTACTTTTGGCACAGTGGCCGATCTCGGGCCTCTGGGTGATCGGTCTCTTCATTGGAATTGACCTGGTTTTCTACGGTTGGGCCTGGATCGCACTGGCTCTCAACCTGCACAAGTTGTGAGCGGAGCATATGGTTTGCGTGGCGAGAGGGTTGAAATCGGGAATTCCGGCTTTGGTGCGAATATTTCAGTGAGGGAAAGGAGCATGTCATGGGCGACTTGAGTTTGATCGTATTGAATGCCAATTCGAAGGATGGGGCGGTACAAGCTCTCGATGCGGCGAAGAAACTTGATCACGATGGTTGGATTGAGCTGATGGATTACGCTCTCGTGACTAAAGACGAAAAGGGTCATGTCACGGCTCGAGAGATGGGGGATGAGCGTGCAGAGAAGTTCGTGGCGGCAACGGGTGGTGTTACTGGTGGCATCCTCGGCGCGGCCTTCGGCGGCCCAGCAGGGGCTGCTGCTGGAGTCGCCGCCGGCGCCTTGGCTGGAGCAGGATCCATGCGGCTGGCGGAAAGGCTTTCTCCAGACACGGCCTTGGAGGTCTTTCCTGAGAACCTCGGAGCCAACAACTCTGTACTCGCCGTGATTGTAGAGGAGCGGTGCGCAGAGCGGCTCGACGAGGAGATCCAGAAATTTGGGCGGACCGCTCGCAGGGAACTTAAACGGGCAGAGCGCGACGCCGAATTCGATGCCTATTTGCAGCGGTCGAAAGATAAGATCCGCTCCATTCAGAATGATATCCAGGCACAGTTAGCGAAGGCTCAGGCTGCCACAGGAGCGGAAAAAATCAGGGTTGCTGCGGATTTGGCCGCCAAGCGGGCTGAATTGGAAGCCAGACGTGAAAAGGTGGAAGACCACATTAAGGAGATGAACTCCGGTTTGCAGTCGGACATTCGAGATATGAACTTTCGACTGGAATTGGCCGGGCTCAAGGCAAAATCCTCGTTGGCGGCAGGCATCGACGATCTTCATCGCCAGCTCAATCACTATAATGACGAACTGGAGAATCTCATCCACGACCAGATCGAGACGTTAAAAAAGGAAGCTTCAGAGCTGAAGGCCCACGCCGCCCAGGCGAGCGGAGAGACGAAGGCCGCCCTCGAGAACCATTTTTTGGCTGTCGAGTTACGTCTCCATCAGGAGCGCGCCAAGCTGCAGACTAGTTTCGAGGAGCGCCTCCTGCAAATGAAACAGTGGTTCGATACTCTGCACCTTCGCTCCGCTTTGGCACATGCTGAACTGCGAGACAAACTCCAAGCGCGCATCAAGGCGGCGCTACATGCTTTGGCCGAACTGAGAGCCCGCGTGCGCATGAGAAACCGCGAGGACGAACGATCCTGGAACGATATCCGGCAGGGCTTCAACAAGGCCTGGAAAGACCTCGAGGAAGCGTTTGACCAGGCCAATCGCGAGCGAGTATAAGAGCACTAGCACAAATCTTTGGGCCAAACAAAAGACAGAAGGAGAAATCTATGAACGCTACACCAGTGGCTACATTTGTGAAGAAGTCGGTGGGTTGGTCAATTGGGCTCAGCGTGCTCATGATTGTGGCAGGGATTCTAGCGATAGCTTTACCGCTGGCTGCCGGAATCGCCGTCAACCTGTTGGTCGCCTGGCTGCTCGTTTTCAGCGGGTGCGTCCATCTGGTATTTGCCTGGCACACGCGAAGCGCTGGAGGCTTTCTCTGGGAGTTGCTGGTCGGAGTTCTCTATATTTTTATCGGCGTGTATCTGCTCTTGCATCCACTGCCGGGCTTAATGTCGCTGACGATTGCGCTGGCGATTTATCTGCTTCTGGAGGCGATCCTGGAATTTGTCTTGGGATTCACACTTCGCCCGTTGCCAGGGACAGGCTGGTTTCTTTTCGACGGGATCATCACCTTGATCCTCGCCGTGATGATTTGGAGGACGTGGCCAGGTGGCGCTCACTGGATAATCGGCACACTGGTGGGGATCAGCATGCTGTTTAGCGGCACGACTCGCCTGATGCTTTCTTTGGCCGCGCGCAGCGTCACGACTAAGTTGACCTAGCCGTCGGACGACCTCGCCACGAACAGTTCCAGGGCGTACCCGCTTGCAAGGTTTTCTTAACTGCACGGTTGGACTGGACCCGGAGACACCGAGCCAAGAGGCAGTTCGAAACTCCGCGGAACCCTCCCTCTGAAGTTGAGGGGCACACCGTGGAATGGAGGAGCACGCCGTGGGAGCCATGATTCCATTAACCGATGCGTCGCGACGCCCGGCGCATTTTCCCATCGTTACGACCTGCATCATTCTCGCAAACTTTTTCGTTTTTGCGCTCGAACTGAGCGGCGGTGATGCATTCGTGCTCCAGTGGTCGGCGATCCCCGCGAATATTATGGCTGGCCATCACTGGATCACCCTCCTGACGGCCATGTTCATGCACAGCAGTTGGTCGCACATCATCGGCAACATGGTTTTCTTGTGGGCCTTTGGGCCCGAGATCGAAGACGCGATGAATCCCATCCGCTATGCGGCTTTCTATCTACTCGGCGGGCTGGTTGCGATGTTGGCGCAGATCGTGGCCATCCCCCAATCCACAGTCCCAACATTGGGCGCGAGTGGCGCGATTGCCGCGGTCATGGGCGCCTTCCTGGTCACCTATCCTAGCGATCGCATTCGCACGCTCCTCTTCTTCTTTGTGTTTGTGAGCGTCAGATTCATCCCGGCCGTAGTCCTAATCGGCTTTTGGTTCCTCACGCAGCTCTTGAACGCCGGGACGGTGGCACAAGTGCAGACCGGTGGAGTGGCTTACTTAGCCCACATTGGTGGTGCTGTCTTTGGGGCTGTTACGGCCCGCCTTTTTGAAGACCCGCGGCGGCTCGCGGACTAAGGTACTTACTGTGTCGCCCAACGCTGACGAGACGCGCAACCCGATTGTCGGCTTGACGGCAGAGGAAGCTGAGGCGCGGCTAAACCAGTTCGGCCCGAATGAGCCCGCCGCGACAAAGCACCATTCCTTTTTATCCGATCTCTTGCATGCGTTCGCAAATCCTCTGGTGCTGATCCTGATGATTGCCGCCACCGCGTCGGCATTTCTGGGCGAGAAGGCAGACGCGGGAATCATCGGCACCATCGTTCTGCTGAGCATCGTTATCGACTTAAGCCAGACCTATCGTTCTCAACGGGCCATCGAACAACTCCGCGATCGCGTGGCCCCGACCGCTAGCGTCCTGCGCGGCGGCGAGTGGAAGGAGATCCGGCGGCGCGACGTTGTGCCGGGAGACATTCTCCGGCTTTCCGCTGGGGACCTGGTTCCCGCGGACGCGCGCCTCTTGATTGCGCGTGATCTCTACGTCCAGCAAGCAGCGCTAACAGGCGAATCGCTTCCCGCCGAAAAGGAAGCCACGGGCGGGCCCGTCTCCACCAGAGCGGATGCGCGCAACATGGTCTTCCTTGGCACCTCCGTCGTTAGTGGAACGGCGACAGCCGAGGTTGTCGCCACGGGTGCGCGGACCGCCTTTGGCGATATTGCGGCTCGCCTCGCGGCACGTCCGGAAGAGACCGCCTTCGATAAGGGCTTGCGAAATTTCAGTCATCTCCTGGCGCGCACGGTTTTCTTTCTCGTTCTCTTCCTGGTGGTCGTCAGCGTCGCACGCCACCGTGATGTCCTTCAATCGCTGCTCTTCGCGGTCGCGCTGGCCGTTGGTTTGACGCCGGAATTCTTGCCCATGATTACCTCGGTGACCCTTTCTAAAGGCGCTGTCGCCATGGCGCGTAAGAAGGTCATCGTCAAGCATCTTTCCGCCATTCAAAACCTCGGCAGTTTGGATGTGCTCTGCAGCGACAAAACGGGAACGCTCACCGCGGGAACAATGTCGCTCGATCGCTCTCTCGATCCCTTTGGGAATCCATCGCCACGCGCCCTGGAACTTGCCTACCTCAACAGCAAATTCGAGACGGGTATCCGCAGTCCTCTCGACGACGTCATCCTCCATCAGCCTTCAGCAAAAGCGGAAGAATTCACCAAGTGCGATGAAATCCCCTTCGATTTTGTGCGCAGGCGGCTCTCGGTCGTGGTCGAGCATGAGTTCCATCGGATCCTCATCACCAAAGGCGCTCCGGAAGGGATCATCCCACTGCTCTCCGGTTACGAACTGGAAGGCAAGGTGGAACCCATCAGCGAGGACGCCGCCAAGCGCATCCGGCAGAAGAGCGACGAGCTAAATGACCAGGGATTCCGGTCGCTGGCGGTGGCCTACGTCGAAGTTCCCGCGCGGGCCAACTATTCCGTGCAGGACGAGCGTAATCTGATCCTTGCGGGTTTCATGAGTTTTTCCGATGCGCCGCTGCCTGACGCCGCCCAGGTTCTAGCCGATTTAAAGCAGGACGGCGTGGAGGTCAAGGTGATCTCCGGCGACAATGACCGCGTCACCGCGCACGTTTGCACGCAGGTGGGGATCGAACCCGGCAGAATCATCACTGGCGAGGACCTCGACCAGATGACGGACCCTGCGCTAGCTCACGACGCCGAAGAGACACGCGTATTCGCGCGCATCTCTCCAGCGCAGAAAAACCGCATTCTGATGGCTCTCAAACACAACGGCCACGCGGTCGGTTTCATGGGCGACGGCATCAACGACGCTCCTTCGCTTCACGCAGCCGATGTTGGCGTCTCCGTGCCCAGCGCTGCGGACGTGGCTCGTGAGGCCGCCGACGTGATTCTCGTTGAGCCCGGCCTCCGGGTCCTCCACGATGGCATCATCGAGGGGCGCAAAGCCTTCGGCAACGTGATGAAGTATCTTCTGATGGGCACCAGTTCGAATTTTGGGAACATGTTCAGCATGGCCGGGGCCTCGCTCTTCCTGCCGTTCTTGCCGATGCTGCCCACGCAAATCCTGCTGAACAACATGCTCTACGACTTGTCCCAGATCACCATTCCCACGGACAATGTCGACGAAACTTACCTGCAAAAACCCCAGCGCTGGGATATCAGCCTGATTCGCAATTTTATGCTGCTCATCGGACCCATCAGCTCCATCTTCGACTTTCTCACCTTCTATGTCTTGCTCCACTTCTTCCACACCAGCGAAGCGCAGTTTCATACCGGCTGGTTTGTCGAATCGCTTGCCACCCAGACGCTGGTGCTTTTCGTCATCCGCACATCAAAGAACCCGCTGCGCAGCCGTCCGAGTGGTCCTTTGACGGCAACCTGCCTTGCGGTTGTGGCCATCGGACTTTACTTGCCGTTCAGCCCGCTGGCACACGTGCTCGGCTTCACGCCGCTCCCAGCAGCATTCTTTGCTTTTTTGGCCGTCGCGACGGCCGCCTACCTCTTGCTGGTGGAAGCCGCCAAACGCCGCCTTCTCCGCGGAGCCGCCCCGAAGAATGCAGCGAAGCCCGGAGATGCCGTGGCGGTCGCAGCCTAGCCTCGGCAGGGGAGTTGTAGGATATGAAAGACATGAACGCAGCACACATCTATGAGACCCGTGGCCCTGGAGCGGACAACCCCTGGGGTGAAGTTGCCATGCTCCGAAGTGTTATCCTGGCTGCTCTATTGGTGGCCCTGGTAGCCACGGCCGCCCTGCCTGCTTTTTGTCAGTCGAATCCTGACCTGCAGACGTTCTTTCAACAAGACATCGGGCTGACTCCGGATCAAATCACCGCCATTCGCAGCGGACAGCCAGTCGTGGAGGCTCTTCCCTCCCGCACGCCGGCCGAGGTCTTTTTGTTTGGTGCGATCTACATCCACGCTGCTCCAGAGAGCTACGTCCAGTTCTCCGACGATTTCGACCGGCGTCGCGAGCTTCCCAGCTACTGGGCGCTCCAGGTGTTCAGCAGTCCTCCGGAACTTTCTGACTTGAAGGATTTTTCGTTCGACAACGATGAGATCCAGGCCTTGAAGAATTGCACGCCCGGCGACTGCCAGATTCAGTTGCCCGCCAGCTCTATCGAGGATTTTCACCGATCCATCAATTGGGCTGCCGCCGATTTTAACGAACAAGTGAATCGACGCCTTCAGAAGGCGGCACTGCAGCGTTTGCTCGCCTACCAGCGCGAGGGCAATCAGGCGCTGGGGCTTTACAACGATAAACGTGATCCGACCGTGGTGCCCCAACAGTTTGCTTATATGCTGACCTATGCCAAAGCCTTGCCAGCGTACCTGCCGGATTTCTACACCTACCTTTTGTCCTATCCCAACGCGAAGCCCGCAAACGTCGAAGACACGTTTTATTGGGCAAGGGTAAAATTCGGATTGAAGCCAACGTTGCGTGTCGTGCAGGTGGTGACCATGCGCGGGAGCCCCACCGACCCCGTCGCCTATGCTATCGCTGAAAAACAGCTCTATTCGAGCCACTACTTCGAGACCGCGTTGGATCTCTCCTTCTGTGTCCGCGGGAGTGACGATCCGAAGCAACCGGGTTTCTATCTGATCATGGTCATGGGTTCAGAGCAGGCGGGCCTGACGGGTGCCAAGGGATCGGTCATTCGAAAGGCTGCGGTTGGCCGGTCCGTTTCACATCTCCAAAAAGCGCTGATGGCCATCAGGAACACGCTGGAAGCCAGCCAGTAAGCTCCGAAGTTCGGTCCGGCTGCGATGAGTTCTCGGAATGCGTTGTGATCCAATTAGCTTAAGTTCAACGCCGGGGATATGATTTTCTGCTGCAGGGTGCGTGAAATCAGGGCCGGCACACGGAGGCAATCGTGAAGTTCGGCGTGTTGGCGCTGGATTACGACGGGACCATCGCGCGAGATGGTGTGCTGGACCCTGAGGTCAAGGCCGCAATCGTGGCGGCACGTGCGCGCGGCATCGTGGTCGTCATCGTTACTGGCCGCATCCTTTCGGACCTGAAACAAGCGGCGGGAGATCTTGGATTTGTCGACGCAGTCGTGGCGGAAAACGGTGCAGTTCTCGCTTTTCCAAGTGGTCATGCTTGGCTGATCGGTCATCCCCCACCTCAACCTTTCCTTGACGAACTGCGTCGCCGCGGAATCGAATTTAAAACGGGCCAGAGCATCGTGGAAGCCGCGGCCGATTCGGCTCCCCAGATTTTGGATGTGATCAGGAGTCTGGAACTCCCACTCGTGCTCTTGTTCAACCGCAGCCGTCTGATGATCCTTCCGCAGGCCATCAGTAAAGGAACTGGCCTGCGCGAAGCGCTGAACGTGTTTCGCCTCTCGGTCCACAACGCGATCGCCATCGGAGATGCTGAGAACGACCATGACCTCCTTGCAGCGTGCGAGATCGCCGTCGCTGTTGGTTGGGGCAGTGCAGCACTCCAAAAAGAAGCGGACGAGATTGTGCCGGGCGATGGCCCACGCGCCTTGGCTACCTATATCCAGCGAGCGGCGCAAGGAATGAAGTTACCTCTCAGCCAAACTGCCCGGTGTCGAATGCCAATAGGAACAGCGGAGGACGGACGTCCGCTCGCGCTCGCCATCCACGCGCGGAACGATCTCATCGTCGGAGATCCACAATCCGGCAAATCCTGGGCCAGCGGGCTTGCCTGCGAACAGATGATCCTGCGAGGCTATTGTCTCTGCGTCATTGATCCCGAGGGGGATTACGGGACGCTGGAATCGCTGCCAGGCGTGGTGGTGATGGGAGGTGAAGATCAACCGCCGGAACTACCTGACGTGGCTCGCGCGCTGCGGCACTTCGATCTGAGTGTCGTCCTCGATTTGTCACGCATGCTGTATGAAGAGAAGGTCCGTTATCTACGGGCTTTGCTACCGATGTTGGCTTCTCTTCGGCGAGCCACGGGTCTGCCGCATCGCATCGTCGTTGATGAGGCCCATTATTTCCTTCACGAACCTAATGTCAAGGAGTTGTTGGATTTTGACTTGAACGCCTACACCCTCGTGACTTACCGCCCGTCCGACCTGCACCCGGATCTTCGCAAGGACATTCAAGTGGTCATTGTCAAACGCTTGACACGTCCTCAAGAGGTGCAAACGTTGTTGACCATGATTGAAAACAAAGGCGTCGAACAGGAATGGACCACCACTCTCGGTGCGCTCGCTGATGACGAGGCTGTTCTTCTGCCTGGGATTGAAGAGACTGAAGGAAAACTGCTGCGATTCAGGCTCTTGCCTCGATTTACCCCGCATGTCAGGCATAAGACCAAGTACGTTGATGTCCAACTGGCGGGAGGACAGGAATTCGTGTTTACCGATAACGGGCAAGCGATCGCGCCACCTGCGCGATCCTTGAAGCAGTTTGTCATTTCGTTACCGAGTATCCCGGCCGCATCTCTTGACGGACACGTGCGGCGCGGAGATTTCTCCCGTTGGATTGCCGATGTATTCCACGATCATAGGCTGGCATCGGACGTGCGAAAAGTTGAGCAGCGCTACCGGCTCGGTCATCTGGACGATGTACGTCAATCGTTGGCAAGACTAATTCAGGATCGCTACAGATTCTCCCATGATAGAAATGTGTAAAGGCGAATGGACAGGAAGCTTCGCGCTTATCGAAGAACGCTCAGCCGTTAGACACTCAGAACCGGAATCGGCACGGCGCAAATGATGGCGTAGCCGTGTGTCCGCAGGTGAGTGCCATACGGGTAGCACCCGGTAACCAGCAAATCGGCCTTCGTCTGCTTCGCCGCCTGGCTCAGCGCCTTGGGCACGTCACCACTGCCGATGAATACATCCGCCTTGATGCCCGTGTCTTGCTGGAACTTTGCGATACGCTGGGCAGCGTCGTCGACGAGCGCCTTTTTCCACTCTTGATCAACGCACACACCACCGGGCCCCCAAAACTCCACGCCGGCAGTGACATGAGCGAGCGTGAGACGCGCGCCAAATTCGGCGGCCAGTGGGGCGGCCCATGACACAGCTTCATTACTACGCGGGCTCAAATCCACGGCGCACAGGACGTTGCGGATCGCAAACTTCTGCTCTGGCGATTGTTCCAGGTGCGCGCCGGTCCAAATCGGGCACCCGGTCCTTGAGAACACTTTTGCTGCCACTGAGCCCAGCAGAAACTGCTCGGCGGTGGCACCGTGCGACGGCATCACGATCAGGTCGGCTTTTTCCTCCTCAGCCATCTTCACAATTGCCCAAGCCGGGTCGCCTTTAACTAGCATGCGGCGAATGGTAAGGCCGTCAAGCTCCGCGCTGAGAGACTGAACCTGCTGTTTCCGGGCCTCTTTGATGATCTCTGTAAGCAGATCCCAGTCAGGCGACTCCCGATCGTCCTCCGGTACACCGGCGGAATGGCTCAGCGCTGTCACGACGTGGAGCATCACGATCTCAGAATGGAAATGGCCCGCCAGCATTGCAGCCTGATGAATGACATCCAGTGAAGTAATCGGGAAATCAACTGGCAAAAGAATTTTCTTAATATTCAGCATCCTGCAATAGCCCCTGAGTCAAAATATCCCTCACCATCTTCCTTATCTGAAACGTCTGACTTGAATTTCTGACTCGCGCACATCGTATGCTCCTCCTGCCTTGGACCCAACCAATCTACCGCTAGACCAGGCAACCAGTGAGATCAACTGCGTTCCCACGGTTTCGATCGGGCAGGGGTACGTGTTCGATTTCGAGAACCACCTGATCCAGGCAGGCGGAGTGACCTATAGACGTATGATGGCGACGGCAACCGCGTGCAGAAGGTCACGGGGGGCGTCACGACGCAATACACGGTGGATAGCCGCAACCCCACGGGCTACACGCAGGTGCTGGCGGAGTGGAAGTCCACTGTGGGACGAAGTACTACATTTAAGGGCTGGAGTTGCTGGGGGGAGACTCTGGGTCTAGCACGTCTTAACCCGGCTTGGTCCACGGATTGCTCCTTTTTTCGCTGACGCGGATGCTAGCGGTGCCCAGCAGGACGCTTGCCGTCTCTATCGAGGTTCCGGGTTCCAACAA
>Ga0209039_10004537_pt1 | contig 10075 bp, 2 predicted proteins | sample BogFormECP12_OM1_FD_188238 | JGI IMG/M metagenome (GOLD analysis project Ga0209039, IMG submission 188238) | Bog forest soil microbial communities from Calvert Island, British Columbia, Canada - ECP12_OM1 (SPAdes) (version 2) | ecosystem: Environmental > Aquatic > Freshwater > Wetlands > Bog ... | reverse complement strand
CGGCCGGGTTGACGCTTTCGGCGGGCGGGGTGTTGGGCGGCACGCCCGCGCCGGGCAGTCACGGCTCATACACGGTGAATGCCAGCGTGCATGACGCCAATAGCCGGACGGCGGCCGTGGCTCTGGCGCTGGCGATCAATGCCGGGACGCTGACCGTCGGTCCAGCCACGCTCCCATCGGGCATGGTGGGGGTGGTGTACGGGCCGATTTCGCTCACCGCCGGCGGCGGCACGGCCCCCTATACCTGGACCGTGGCGGGCGGCTTGCCGAACGGGCTGGCGCTCGCCTCCGGCGGCGTTTTGAGCGGCACGCCCGCGGTGGGCGCCGGCGGGACGTACACCCTGACGGTTTCGGTCCACGATGGCGGAAGCCTGGCCGGCACGGCCAGTTGGACGGTTACCATCCAGTCTTCTCCGCTGGCCATCGGGGCGGCATCGGCCCTGCCGGTGGGGCGCGAGGGGCTGCCTTACGCGCAAGTGGCCTTCGCCGCCAGCGGTGGAAGCGGCGGCTACACCTGGAGCGCCGGCGGCCTGCCTGCGGGCCTGTCGGTGTCGGCGGGTGGCGTGCTGAGCGGCACGCCGGCGATGGGCAGCCATGGGTTCTACACGCCCTGGATTGCGGTGCGCGATTCCAGCCAGAACACCGCGTCGGCGCAGCTCTCGCTGGCGGTGTACGGCTCTCCCGCGCTGGCCTTCCAACCGCCGCTGCCGCCCGGCCAGGTGGGAGTGCCGTACTACTACACGCTCACGGCGGCGGCGGGCATGCCGCCCTACACGTGGACCGGCAACAGCCTGCCGGGCGGGTTGGCGTTGAGCGCCAGCGGCGTGCTCAGCGGGACTCCGGCGGCGGGAAGCGCCGGCAGCTACGGGATCGCCATTACCGTCGCCGATGCCCAGAATTACAGCCTGAGTACCAGCGTGGGCCTGACCATCGCGGCCTCCGCGGCGCCGCTGGCGATCGCCACTCCGGCGTCCTTCCCCACCGGGCAGGAACTGGCGAACTACCCCGCCACCTTTTTCACCGCCACCGGCGGAAGCGGCGGTTACATCTGGACCGCCATGGGCCTACCCTCGGGGCTGAACATCTCCTCCGGCGCCACCGGCGGCGGCAGTGGAATCGTCAGCGGGACGCCGGCGGCCGGCACGCACGGCAGTTACACCGTGCAACTGACGGTGCACGATTCCAGCGGTACTGCGGCCTCGCTCACCCTGGGGCTGACCATCCAACCGGCGCAGGCGTTTTCCGTGGCGTCGCCGCTCTCGCTGGGCGCATGGACCGAATTGAGCCCCTCGGTGACGGTAAACTTCACGGTCAACGGCGGGACGGCTCCGTTCACCTGGTCGGCCACGGGACTGCCGGCGGGCGTGACGCTGGCGCCATCCGGCCAGTTGAGCGGCACGCCCGCGGCCGGCACGCGCGGCGCCTACACGGTGCGGGTCGCGGTGCAGGACGCCAACCGGCTGACCGCCGCCCTCAGCCTGCCGCTGACGGTAAATCCGCCCATTCAGATCACCGGTCCGTCGCCGCTGCCGATGGCCACGGTGGGCGTGGCGTACGGCCCGGTGCAGATTACCTCGACGGGCGGGACGCCGCCGTACACCTGGAGCACCACGGGCACGCTGCCCCCCGGCCTGGCGGTGGACGCCAACGGGTTGTTGAGCGGCACTCCGGCCTCCGGCAGCCAGGGCGCCTACAGCCCCTCGGTTCAGGTGCGCGATTTTTTCGGCTCGTCGAGCGCCATGCCGCTGGGCCTGACGGTGCAGGCGGCCCCGTCGAAGCTGTCGGTTACCGGACCCGCCACGCTTCCCGCCGCCACCGAGCAGGCGGCCTACGGGCCGGTGAGTTTCACGGCCACCGGCGGGGCGGGCGGCTACACGTGGAGCGCGTCGGGGCTTCCCACGGGACTGACCATGCACGCCAACGGCGCGCTCAGCGGCACTCCGGCGGCCGGCGCCCATGGCGTCTACCCGGTGGCTTTCAAGGTAACCGACACCTCCGGAAACTCGGCCTCGGCCGGGCTGACACTGACCGTGGCCGGGGCCGCGCCGGCTGCGACTCTGACTCTGAATTGCACTCCGGCGGCGGGACCGGTGCGGGCCGGCGTCGGGTACTCCGCAAGCTGCACGGCTTCGGGCGGCACGCCGCCCTATGGCTGGTCGCTGGCCGGAAGCATGCCGGCGGGGCTGGTCTTCAATCCGCAGACCGGCGCGGTGTCCGGCACTCCATCGATGGCGGGCCCGTACGGTTACACCATCCTGGCCGCCGATGCCGGTAATCCCACGCTGACGGCGTCGCAGACGTACTCGGGAAGCGTGCAGCCGCCGGCGTTTTCGGTAACGCCCGGCTGGCTGGCCTTCAGCTTTCAGCCGGGGAGCGCCGTGCCGCCGCAGACCCTGACGGTATCGCCGGGCGGATTCGCTTTCACCGTGACGGTTGGAGGGGCCGGCGGATGCCCGTGGCTGCAGGCTTCTCCGCTGAGCGGCAACGCGCCGGCGCAGATCGCCGTTTCGGCCAACGCGGAGGGGCTCGCCGCGGGCAGCTACAACTGCAACCTGGCGGTGGCGGCCGGCGGCGGCGCCCAGAACGTTTTCGCGACCCTGACCGTAGCCGGTGTATCGCTGACCGCGGCTCCCGCCACCCTGACATTCAGCGCCGCCGTGGGAGGCTCCGCTCCGGCGCCGCAGAGCATCGCCGTCGACAGCCCGACCCATGCGGCGGTGGCTTTCACCGCGGCTTCAACGTGCGCCTGGATGTCGGTTTCGCCGGCCGGCGGCACCACGCCGGGAACGCTCGCCATCGCCGTCCAGCCCGCCGGATTGACGGCCAACACCTACACCTGCGCGGTGGCCATCGCGGCCCCGGCGGCCGGCAGCGTGCCGCAACCCGTGGTCACGCTGCGCGTCAACCCGGGGAGTCTCACGGTCGCCCCGCAGTCCATTTCTCTCAATGCCACCGCCGGAAGCACGGTGCCTCTTACCGGCAACCTCTCCTTGACCGGACCGGATACGCCGGTTTCATTCGCGGCCGCCGTCACTGCCGGCACGGGCGGAAACTGGCTTTCGCTGGGCGCGGCCTCGGGAACCACGCCGGCTAACCTCCAGTTCCAGGCCAATCCCACGGGACTGGCCGCGGGAACGTATACCGCCACCGTGCACGTGATCTCGGGCGGAGCGGATACTCCGGTTCCGGCCACGCTGACGGTGGCTCCGGTGACCCTGCGCGCGGTGCCTGACACGCTGTCGTTCCACTTCCAGCAGGGCACGGCGCCGGAGGCGCAGGTGGTGTCGGTGCTGGGCAGCGGCAATTCCCAGGCGAGTTTCAACTTCCAGGCAAGCGGACACATCGCCGCGGCGGCCGGGCCGGGCGCGGGTAATGTAACCGTTTCCGTGGCGCCGGGCCTGGGAGCCGGCACGTACCTCGACGGAAGCCTGACGGTGACCGGCGGCGGGGCCCCGTCCGGGCAGGTGGTGGTTCCGGTGGCGATTGTGGTGGATGCGCCGCCGCCGGCCCAGGTATTGACGGTGAGCCCGGCCAGCCTGGCGTTCTCGTTTGTCCAGGGCGCGCCCGCGGCGGCGCAACTGCTGCTGGCCACGAACCTGGGCGGCGGGTGGACGCCGTCGGCCACCCTCGGCACATCTTCGGGCGGCGGGTGGCTGGGGTTGTCGCCGCTCCCGGCCGGCGGCGCCGACGGAGCCGCGCTGCCGATTACCGTCACCGCCGATCCATCCCAGGCGCCGGGCGGAACGGCGGGAGTTTACAGCGGAGAAGTGGTGGTGTCGAACGCCGCCACGGGACAGGCGGTGCACGTTCCGGTCTCCATGACCGTGAATCCGCTGCCCGGCATTCTGCTGTCGCGCCAGGGCCTGAGTTTCACGGCGGTCCAGGCCGGAGGCGGTGTCCCCGGCGATACGCTGGACATGGTGAACCTGGGCCTGGGCGGCCTCACCTGGACGGTGACCGCCGGCACGCGCTCGGGCGGCGGCTGGTTGCAGGTGCCGCAGCCATCGGGCACATGCGCCGCCGGTTCGACGGCGGCCATCGGCGTGGCCGTGAATACGGCGGCGCTGGCGAGCCTGGCGCCGGGCGCATACTACGGATGGGTGGAGGTGCGCGCCCAGGACGCCCTCACCGGACAGGAAGCGGCCAACTCCCCGCAAACCGCGGCCGTGGTTTTGAACGTGCTCGCGCCCGCCACCCAACTCGGCCCGCAGGTGCGTCCCAGCGCACTGATCTTCGGCGGCGCATCCGGCTCGACGGACGTGCTGGCGCAGACCGTCTCCATTCTCAATCCCAACCCCGCGCCGCTCGATTACACGTCGGCGCCGGTAACCGGCGATGGCGCGGCGTGGTGCACGGTATCGCCCGCGGCAGGCACGATTGTGGACATCGCGCCCCTGTCCGTTCAGGTTGCCTTCGCCGCGCTGGGCGTGGGCGTGCACGGGTGCAACGTGCAGATTTCCTTCTCCGACGGGTCGTCGCAGACGGTCGCCGTGCTGGCGGTGGTGCCCTCCGGCGGCAGCCCGGCGGCGGCGCATGTGGGGGATGCGCCGCGGGCCAGCGGTTGTACCGCCTCGGGACTGGTGGTGGCGCTGCGCGAACCCGCGCCGCGGACCACCGTGACGGCCTTTCAGCCGGTGGCCATCGAGTTGGAAGTGCGCGACGATTGCGGCCGTCCGGTGGACGGCGCGGCCACCTCGATTGGCTTCTCCACGGGCGACGCCGCGGTTGCGGCGAGTTCCGTGGGCGGCGGGATCTACCGCGGCTCGTGGACTCCCACCGCGGTTCCGCGCAATGTGCCCGAAACCGCCGCCGCCATCCAGGCCGCGGCGCAGGCGCCGGTGGGACCGCGGACAGCGGCGGGCAACGCGCAGCCGGTGCACGTGACGGTGCAATGGAACGCCTCGAATCCGGTGCTGATTTCGCCGGGCGGCATCGTGGACCCGGCGAGTTTTCTGCCAGGGAGGCAGGTGGCGCCGTGCGGCTGGATCGCCGTTTTCGGCGAGAACCTGGCGGATGGCGAACAACTGGCGGGCGCTGCGCCGCTGCCCCTGGAGTTGCAGGGCGCGCGCGTGTTTCTGGGCGGCCGGCAGTTGCCCTTGCAGTACGTCTCGGCGGGCCAGATCGATGCCCAGGTGGCCTGCGGCATCCAGCCCGACAGCCCGCAGAGCCTGGTGGTGGTGCACGGGTCCGCGCAGTCGCTGCCGGCTAACGTGGTAGTGGCCGCCGCGCAGCCGGCCATCTTCACCGTGAACCAGCAAGGCACCGGGCAGGCGGCGGCATTCTGGACCACGCCGGGAGGCAGTTACGCCGCGGCGGACGCGGCCCATCCGGTGTCCGCGGGCCGGGTGGTGGAGATCTACTGCGCCGGCCTGGGGCCGGTGAGCCCGGCGGTGGCCGAGGGCATGGTCGCGCCCACGGACCCGCTGTCATGGGCCGCGCTGCCGGTGACGGCGACCGTCGGCGGACAGCCCGCTCAGGTGCAGTTCGCCGGCCTGATGCCGGGAGGCGTGGGCGTGTACCAGGTGAACGTGGCCATTCCGGCGGGCGTGCCAGTGGGTGACAACGTGGCGGTCGAGATCGCCGTTGCCGGGCACGGCAGCCAGCCGGGGGCGACGATCGCGGTGCGGTAGGGGCAGAGGCCTGGCTGCATGGGCCGCGGCCGGAACGGCCAGGGCGCGACGCCGTTTCCGCCAGGCGCCGGCAGGGTGGGACAAGACGGTTGCCTGGTTTCCCATGATGGCGGCGCTATAATCGCAATCATGTTGATGCGAATTGCCCTGGGGATTGCGGTGTTTGCCGCGCTCGCGGCTCCGACTTCAGTTCTCTTCCCAAAGCGCAGCTATTGCAAGAACCGCCGGTCCGACACCCCACTGTTCCGGTTTGAGAGGAACGGCCGCGCGGGGTTCATCGACGCCGAGGGTAAGGTGATCATACCCCCCCAGTTCGATGTCGGGTGGTTCGCCGAGGAGGATTTCGTGGAGGGGCTGTCGCCGGCTCGCTCCGGTCACAACTGGGGTTTCATTGACATCAAGGGGAACTGGGTCGTCGAAGCGAAATATAAGCGTGTCGAACAATTTGCGGATGGCCTCGCCTTCGTCACTGGTCACCTCGTGGGCAATGACTTTCCCGAAGCGTACATCGATAAGAGCGGCGCGACCATGATCGACTTCCCGAAGGGTGTCTCTGAAGCGTACCCGTTTAGCGAGGGCATGGCCGCTGTAATGCCTTCCGTGGCCGCTGTAATGCCTTCCGAGGGCTTAGGAACATTCGGATACATCGATCGAACCGGCAGGCTGATCATTCCGTATCAATTCGCAGCCGCCGGGCCGTTTCGCGAGGGACTGGCAGCGGTCGTATTCGATGGGCGATGCTACTTTGAAGGGAGAAACGGTTGGCCTCGGCGCCTGGCCGTAGGTATCGCCGACGATAGGCCTCATTCGGGCGAAATTCAGGATATTCTGATCGAACCCTTAGAGACGCGTCTTCAACGCCTCCGCGCATCGATTACCGAGCGATGCGGAGAGGGGTTCATCGACAAAACGGGTAGGGCCGTCTTTCGGTTCCAGGGTGTCCGTGACTTCTCCGAAGGTTTGGCCGCAGTCGAGGACCAGGGCAAATGGGGATTCATCGGCCATGATGGCGCCTTTCGGGTGCGCCCCGAATTCGAGGATGCCGGCCCATTTTGCAACGGGCTGGCGCGGGCCAGCGTGGATGGGAAATGGGGATACATCGATTCCGCCGGGCAGTGGAGGATCCGGCCTCAGTTCAAGGAAGCGGACGACTTTTCCGACGGGCTTGCCCGGACCGATAGCGGCTACATAGACAAATCGGGAACCCGGGTAGTGAGTACGAAAGGGACTGCATTTGTGCAAGGTCTCGCTCACATCAAGCTCGGAACCAATCGGTATGGCTACATCGACCACACCGGTAGGATCGTATTTCGCTACCGCGCCCAGCCGGGGGAGCCATTGATGACATATTGAGACCGGCGCATCGTCCACGCGGGAAGAGAAGGAAAGACCCGCGTTCCAGTGCAGCCGTGACCCCCTCGAGACAGTCACCGCTTTCGGCTGGGTACTTTGCCACGCCGGCCACGTAGGCCTGAAGAGCCGCGTACCCACCGAACAGTTTCCGTTGGAGCGGCCGTGGGCCACCACACGCTTGGCGTGACGGGTTGCTTTTCTTCACGGCTTCTCGGGAGCGTAGCCCCGCGGCTGGACCGGCTCCCGGTTGGAAACCCACCCGCCCACCACCCGGCGCGTGGGTGTATCTTTGAATTTGGTCGATATTCATAGCCACATCTTTTGGGGAGTGGACGACGGGGCGGATACCCGCGAAACCACGCTCTCCATGCTGCGGGTGGCGCGCGAGAGCGGCACCACGCATATCGTCGGCACGCCCCATGCGAATGCCGATTCGGCGCCGGATGCCGGGGAGATCGGCCGGCAGATGGACGACCTGAATGCCGCCGTGAACGGCAAGCCGCGCATTCACCGCGGCTGCGAGCTGCACGTGACCTACGACGCCATCCAGGATGCGCTGGCCAATCCGCGAAAGTATACGGTGAACGGCCGGAACTTCCTGCTGCTGGAGTTCGCCGCCCAGATCGCCCCCAACGCGGAGGACATCCTGGGGTGGCTGGCGGGCGCGGGAATGGATCCCATCGTGGCGCACGCCGAGCGGATTCCGGCGTTGTCGCAGCATCTCGGCCGGCTGGAGAAGTGGTGCCAGCGCGGCGCGCTGGTGCAGATCACCGCCAGATCGCTGGAGGGAGGATTCGGCGCCCGGGCGATGGATGCGGGGTGGCGGATGCTGGGGCGCGGCCTGGTGCATTTCGTGGCCAGCGACGCCCACGATCCGCAGTACCGGCCGCCGCGCCTCGACCTGGCCCGCGCCCTGGTGGTGCGCCGGATGGGCGAGGAGGCGGCGGAACTGCTGTTCACCGGCAACCCCTTGATCGTGGTGGAAGGCCGGGATGCGGCCCTGGTGCGCCCGGCCGCGGCGGAGCCCAGGCGCGGGTGGCTTTCGCGACTGATGGGGCGTTAGCCCACTCAAGGCCGGCGCGGCCTGGCCGATATGAGTTTTGTGTCGCTCCGCCTGTCCAGCCTGTTAGCACTAGCCCTGTTGCCGGTCCCCGCCTGGGGACTGGATCCCAGGCTGGCCCTGACGCAATTCGGGCACGACGTCTGGACTACCTCGAACGGGTTGCCGAGCGACTCCATCCGGGCGATCGCACAGACCGCCGACGGGTATCTTTGGTTTGCCACCAGCCACGGGCTGGTGCGCTTCGACGGCGTGAGTTTCACGGCATTCGAGGGCGCCAGTTTACCGCTCCTGCAGCACACCCTGATCACCACCTTGTTGGCGGCGCCGGATGGATCGTTGTGGATCGGGACGGGGATCAACGGGTTGCTGCGGCGCCGCCAAGGCAGCTTCGAGAAGATGGCCATCGCGGGCCTGCCCAGCGGCAGCATCCGCGCCCTGCTGAGGGATTCGCGGGGCGCGTTCTGGGTGGGCGCCGACGGCGGTCTGGTGCGGCTGGAGGGGTCCCGCTGCATCGCCGTCTTCAAGGGCGGCTACGAAGCCAATGTGCACGCCATTCTGGAATACCCGGCGGGAACCGTCTGGGTGGGCGCCAACGACGGGCTCCACCGCTTCGAAAACGGCGCGGCGCGGATGTTCACCACCGCCGACGGGCTGCCGGACGATTCGGTCCAGGGATTGGCGGCGGGCGCGGGCGGGGGGCTGTGGATCGGCACCCACGGCGGGGGGTTGAGCGAGTACCGCCAGGGGCGTTTCCGCACCTACGGTCCCCGCGACGGGTTCGCGCCGACCGGCGTCCTGGGGCTGCTGTCGGATCGCGACGGCTCGCTGTGGATCGCCACCGACGGCGCCGGCATCGCGCGCTTCGCCGGCGGGAAGTTCACTTCCTACCAGACCCGTGACGGGCTCTCCAACCAGATCATCCGCTGCCTCTTCGAGGACTCCGAAGGGAGCCTGTGGATGGGAACCGCCGGCGGCGGCATCAACCGCTTCAAGGAACACGTGGTGACCGTGCGCACCATGCGCGAGGGGCTGCCGAGCGACAGCGTCCGATCGGTTCAGCAGGATGTTGCGGGAGACATCTGGCTGGGCACCGGCAACGGCATCGCCCGTCTGCGGGCCGCGGGAGGCATGGAGGTCTACCGGCGCAAGGACGGCCTCGAGCGCGACCTGATGTTCCCGGTCATCCGCGACCGCCACGGCAATTTGTGGGCCGGCTCCGAAGAAGGCGTTCTGCAACGGTTTCGCGGGGAGCCGCGGGGCGAGGCGGAGCGCCGCTGGAAATTCACGCCGCCCATCCGTTCGCTGTTCGAGCAGCGGGACGGCACGGTGTGGGCCTCCACGGGAGACCGCCTCCTCCGCTTTCGGGGCGATGCAATGGACGTGTTCGGCAAACCGCAGGGCTTGGCCGCGCTGCCCGTGACCGCCATGGAAGAGGGCCCGGACGGAGCCATTTGGGTGGGAACGGGACTCGGGGTGCAACGCTTCGACGGCCAACGCTTCGGCCGGTTGATGGCCCGGCCCGGAAGGCGCCAGACGGTGTACTCCATCCATGCCGACGCCGCCGGGCGCGCGTGGGCGCAGACGAACTCCGGCCTCAACCGCATCGACGGCGCGCACTTCACGGCTTTCACTCCGGCCCAAGGCATGCCCGATCTCGATCTGGCCTGGGTTTTCGAGGACGGCGAGGGCTATCTATGGCTGGCCGGCCGCGACGGGATGCTGCGCGTGTCGCGGGCGGACCTGGACGCGGTGGCCGAGGGGCGCAGGCGCGCCGTGGAACCGCGCAGGTTCGGCGTGGCCGATGGAATGCGAGGCAGCAGCGAGTTCTCCCTCGGAACGACGCCGACGGCGTGGAAAAGCCGGGACAACAAGCTGTACTTCGCCACCTACGGCGGCTTGCTGGAGATCGACCCGGCGCGGCTCATGATGGGCCGGCGCGCTCCGCCGGTGCTGATCGAACGGGTAACCGGCGACGGGCAGAAGCCGGTGGCCGCCGGAGGGTGGATCCGCGCCGGCGGCAACCTGGAGT
>Ga0209039_10004536_pt1 | contig 10078 bp, 11 predicted proteins | sample BogFormECP12_OM1_FD_188238 | JGI IMG/M metagenome (GOLD analysis project Ga0209039, IMG submission 188238) | Bog forest soil microbial communities from Calvert Island, British Columbia, Canada - ECP12_OM1 (SPAdes) (version 2) | ecosystem: Environmental > Aquatic > Freshwater > Wetlands > Bog ... | reverse complement strand
GCCAATTCCGCGCGCTTCATGGGATCACCTCACGTCCTACGGCAAGATTCAGTTGGTTCGCGGCATTCAGATAGGAACCAATCAGGTCCAGGTAGTTGACCTGTACGCTCCGGTAGTCGGCCTGGGCATTCAGGAAATCGAGAAGCGATGCCGCACCGTGCTGGTACGAGAACTCGATCGTGTCTCGAACGCCGGTAGCCTGCCTCAAGTATCGTTCCTTGTACGGCTTGAGAAGAATCGCCGTGCTGATGACCGTGGCGTAAGCAGAATCGACATCGCTGAAAACCTGCGCGCGTGTGGCCTCGACCAGTTGCTGGTTACGGCCGATATCGAGTTGTGTGCGCTGCTTTTCTCCCTGATTGCGATCGAAGATGCGCAGGGGAACGGTTAGACTGACGCCGAAATAGGTGTCAATCGGCGGGTTGCGCCCGACATCGAACCCGATGGTTGGATCGGTCGATCCGTTCGCCCACGCGAGACGATGATCAGTGTTCGCCTTATCAACGGATTCTACCGCTGCCCTTAAATCGGGCCGCGTGTCCAGGGCCGACTGGCGGACGTCGTCAAGAGGAGGAGGTTGCTCTGAGAAGTCGTAGGGCCCGGTGACGTCGAACTGATCAACTGGCGTTCGCTCGTTGAGCAATGCAAGCAGCTCAATCTTCGCTGTCCGCAGATTCACGTCCGCCGTTTGTAAGTCGGACTCGTACTGTACCCGCTGCAGCTCCAGACGGTCCAGATCCACCCGTGCAATCCCGCCGACTCTGTAACGCTCGCGACTGACATCCAGTACGCGATCGTAATAGGCCAGATTCTCCTTCGCCAAACTCAGGATGGCCTTTTCCTGGAGCGTCTGCACGAATGCCATTCGCAAATTGAAAACCAGCGTTCTCTCGAGGTCTGCTTGATTCGACACAGCGATTTTGGTCGCCTTTTGCGCGCTTTCCAGTCGCAATTCGCGTTTGTGCTGGCGCTCAACAAGGTAGCTTCCGCTTCCTATTGTGAGAAAGTAGGCAAATGGGCCGTGCGGCGGGCCGCTCGAGAACGGGTCGATCTGGTCGGCAACCAAGCTCAGGTTAGGGTTGGGGCGTAGGTAGGCAGTGATCTCCTGTGCGCGGAACTCCTCGATGCCGATTTGTCCTGCTCGAAGCGTGGGGTTGCTCGCGTGGAATCGGTCCCGGACTTGCTGCCAGGTCAGTGCCTGTTGGGCGAAGCCACTCTCTGCGATCACCGCAGTCAGCAGCACACCAACGTACAACCGTTTCAAGAGCCGCTGCATGAATCCTCCTCGCCGCTCATCGCTGGACACGCCTCCACTGGTTGCAACCTCTCTATACGGCCACGCTTCGAGCTGTTTACCAGCATAGTCGGCTGCACCGATTGCCGAGTCAGGTCGATACGCCTCCACGGCACCATTAAAGCTCGCAGATGATTTGCGCCTAAAACAAGCGGATTGAGCACTTAGAATTGCCGAATTGGCCAGTTCACATCCCGACGATAACTGTAAAGCCTCGCGCCACCTTAGTTGCCGCTGCCGGGAATCCGTCCATTACATCCGGCGCACATGAAAGGATTGTTAAAATAGCCGTACAGAGTCACCTTGATCATTGTGCAGGCGCGTAGTAGCCCATCTTTGCGTAAACCCTGAGCCGAGGAGAGTTCGGTGGTGGTGTTACCCGAACACTGATCCTGTGCCATTTGCCATCGTCTAGGCTGCTTGGGTGATAGGCAAGTAGGTATTGGTTGCGCAGCTTGATCGCCGGTCTGTCGGCTATATCTCTAATGTCTTTCAGACTGTGGATCGGGAACGTCTCCCCGCCCGTGGAATCAGTTATCGAGCCCAGGAGATTTGGCCCGATGCCCTCCGCTTTGCCTCTGGGAGCTTCGTCAAAAATACTCATCGCATAAATCTGACCGCCAGCTTCGCTTACAGCCGACAACACTTCTCTTGCGTTGTATCGACTATGGTTGTCCCCGCCATCGGAGACGATCAGCAGAACCCTCCTCTCGTTGTGTGCCTTATCCATCTGGTTCAAGCCGAAGTAAACCGCATCCAACAAGGCCGTTGTGCCATTGGGACGCGCCCACCAGTCAAAGCGAAGACAATTCATCCGACCCGCTTCCCGCATCATCAGATTCGCTCTCACAGAACCCTGATCCAGACGATCATGTATGGCAGCCGGACAAGCAAGTCGGACAGACTCCTTATCCATCACGTCGTCGGTCCTCGGAAGGTCAGCGGCTCCGTCCAAGAAGTTCAATCTCAAAGGCGCGATGCTCCAGTCGTTTGAATTCAATATGTTCGAGCATGTCTGGCGTGCGGCCTTCGATCCGTCCCTGCGTTACATGCGCGCGCATAAACCCTACTTTCACGATTGGTTCGCCTCATTACGGAGGTGGGAATCTGCATCGCTGGAGCGACGGAGATGACTTCATCGTCAGCTACGTAGGACACCCGTTGGAAGGGGCGGACTATGCTCGCATCTTCCTGCAAAATGACCCCCGAAGCTTTGTAAAAATCAGTAAGACCCGCGACTTCTGGATGACTCGATTGAAGAGCACAGCCTGGTCCGCGGCTTGGGCAGTCCAATGGGAGGTCGGTCCCTTCAGCGAGCCCCTTTCGGCAACGCGGGCGGTTGGGTCTATGTTCCGGGCTGCGGAACGGCTCTCGCATGCTTGAACAATCCCAAGTACCCCAACCCTCCCATCAACAATACCGGATGGGTGGACTGGGTTATGGGCCCTCTCGGCGGGATGCGGCGGAGTAAGAGTGGACCGCGAATCCTGGTTTCCGTTTTCACTACTCCGCGAAAGGGCCGTAAATAAATCTCGGAAGGTGCCAAGTCATTGCGTTTTCGCACTTCGATAGCACAAAATTATAGAAGCTCTGAAAAAAACGAACCTCCGGGTTCAGGTGGGTCTCGGCGACGAGACAGTTGCATCACTACTTCCGAAAATTGGCTGCGGGACTTGTTGGCATGAAAACTGTTTTTTTGTTTTTGGTTCTTGGCATTCATGCCATGAGCTCCGTCGCGCAAATCGCATCGGCATCGTTTCAGAACACTGCTGGCTCCTCCATTCTTGGGAACGGAACAGCCAAGCTCGAGGACCGCATCGCGGGTGCGGCCGCGGCGCACGTTCCCTTCGAGTCTTTCAATGTACCAAGCGCACCATTGCCTCAACTTGCCGTTAATCTGCCTCTCGCGGACGACTCCGATTTGCCCTTTGGCACATCGCAGAGAGTTCATTACGGTTTTTTTCGTTGACGGCGACATGCCGCCGTATCCCTCAGTCGACCTGCCCCACACGGAAGATGCCGGAGGGACTTCCAAACTAGCTGTCCAGCCCGTTGAACCGCCGCATCCCGACACCAGAATCCACTGGAAAGCCGCCAACGGAGAAGCCCTGCTGTCCACCGGGATCATGCACGCATTCAATATTTGGACTGAGGCGGGGACGCGAGACGCACTGTATGGGCCTTGGGCAAGAGACTGGCTGAGTTCGGTCGGCGAATTGCGCGGATGGAGCGACAGCGATAGATTCATGGCTCCCTATGTCGGCCATTCCATTCAAGGGTCTATTTTTGGATATATCCTCCGCCAGAATGATCCGAAATACCGGGATGTCCAGTGGGGTGACGGCCGCGATTACTTCATGAGCTTGCTTCGTTCCATGGCCTTCTCGGCGGTGTGGCATACGCAGTGGAAAATTGGCGTGGCCAGTGAGGATTCCATTGGCAACGTGATGCTGCACGCCTCTCCGGGATTTATTACTCTGGTGGACACCCCGACGCTGGGTACGGTAACGATGATCGGCGAGGACGCGCTTGATCTTCGCTTGGCAGATGATCGCAATCGCCATGAACCACTTGTTGAGCGGGATATGCGAATCGTGAAACATCGTCCCGACCTTAACCGTGACCCCGCATCTCACTTTTCGGACTTTGGTGGATGGATCGGAAGGACGCTTTTAAGCGGTTTGTGCTTGTCCGTTTTAAGGTCTTTCTTTGGTAATGGCTTGGTGTTCAATAACTTGCGTATGACGTTTTCAAATTCTGATTTATTGAAGTTGTCATCAGTCATAGGCTGTTTTACGAAAACGGTGAGCGGCGCGAACCCAGAAAATCACTTCTAGGCTCACGCCGGTTGATGTTAAACTACCTAAGCACTGTGTGATTCACTGACCCACTAGCATCTCCTCCCTGCAGGAATAGGATGGTGGCGGGTTCGTTTTGGTGCTTGGTTATCAGCCGCTGCCAGCGTGAATCGCGATTCCGGTGTGCCTAAAGTGCTAACTTCGTCGTCGGCCTCTTTTCACTGCGTCAGAATATTCTGCCGGGCAGAACTTTTTGGCCTGTAGAAAATAGCGGATTTCTTACCGCCGTTTTGTTCGGCCTCGATCTTTCCTTGCGCCGACAGAGTACGCAGAGCCTTTGATACGGCCACTTGCTTATTCCTAGCGCTAATCTCGAATCCAGTTCCTTCCAAAATGTGTGTGACGGTCTTCGCTGTCACTGGTTGAGTGGTACTGGCTATCACTGCTTTGAGCACAGAGCCAACTAAAGCACCACGCTTGCGCCCGCGTTTTACAGGCGCTTGCGACACGGTTGAGAGAGAACGGGCAACTGACTCGCCGCCATTCGACGCATGTTCTTGCGTAATGACAGGAACGGAAAGCAGGTTCCTTGCAATTGCTGCGATCTCAGGATCACGGAGCAGATCGCACGGCCAGCCGCATTTAGTTGTGATTAATCTCCAGACATACTAGTAGTAGTGGTCATTGGTTTGGGGCGCAATGGGAGGACGAATGGTCTGAATGAATCTGCGTCAAGTACTACATGCCGCTTCCAGTATGGAGCAGGAAGTTGCTTCTGCGAACAACGCTCCGGCAGAGGCATTTCGTGTCGCCTGTCCGCAAAACGAATTCTCGGCAGTGGAAATCTGCTTGTCGAAGGACTTGCAGTACCAGGCATGCCCCGACACGGTGTAAGGAGTGCCGCGCAGCCAGATTGATGTGAGGCCGGTACCTTAGGAAGGCACACAGACGCGTCAGTTCTGGCGTCCGGAAGCGACAAGGTTGGTAGGGCCGGCTGGGATCGAACCAGCAACCCTCAGCTTAGAAGGCTGATGCTCTATCCAATTGAGCTACGGCCCCATCGTGGCAGAACGCGCAAAATCGGCCTGCCAGAATCATTATCGCAAATCATAGCGCCAATGCGGTAAGCACGGCAGTGACGTGCCGGAGTCCTTCTGCCCAGAGTGCTCGCGCCTGACCTTCGCCGTCACCAAAGCCAAAAAGATAAAACGTCACGTAAAACCCGGGCACAGGGTTTGCCTCTCCCGCCGTCGCCGCATCGTCGCCCGCACGCAGGGAGCCGGCTTCCGTGTGATACCAGCAGCGCCGCACGACGAACTCGCAGGCCACTGGCAACTCATCGTCGCCTGACAATGCCCGCGCTGCGGACTTCACCCACTTCTCGTGCCGCTCGAACGAGAACCGCGCAGCATCCTCATGGGCGACGAGGTCAACATACGAGCACATCTTCAACCTCGCATCGTAGATCGCCTCTGCCTCGCCCAATTTGTCATCGAGCCAGATGTCGCACTTCGCCGTCAACCACGGCGATCGGGGCCGGTTGATGGCGCGCAGAAATTCGCCAAGTTCGGGGAAGCGCGTCACTTCGGCTATTTCTGTCAGCCGTTCCGGCTGGCGCTGCAAATCGACATAGCGCTGTGCCCCATCCGGCGACGACCACGGAAACTCCAGCGCAGCATCGTCGGGGCCAAGCTCGACCGACCAGTCGGCGTCCACCTCAGTCTGCCGCCCAGGCAGGTGCGGTCACAGACTCTCCCAGCTCGATCTTCTGCACGAAGGCAATGGCCTGGCGCTCGGCCCAGCGGCCATCGTATCCGTTAGGCTCGGCGAGAAACGCGCAATGTCCGCCATGCTCGGTCTCGAGGCAGGTGATGTGTGGATTCAGTTGCACCTTTTCTCGGGTGTCCGGCAGCACGCGAATGAACGGGTCATCCTCGGCATGCACGATGAGCGTGGGTATGGTGATGCGATCGAGGACCAGAGCCGAAGCCGCGCGCGTGTAATAGTCCTGGGCATCGCGAAAGCCGCAGTAGCGCGCCGTAATCTTGTCGTCGAACTCGCGCAGGCTCCCAAGCCCCTGCAAATAGCGCGTGTCGTAGCGCCCGGGGTAGAGGGCTGCCTTGCGCTCGATACGTTTCTTCAGGCCGCGAAGAAACCTCCACTCATAGATCCGGTTCGCTCGATCGTGCAACGCATCCGCCGAGGCCGCCAGATCCATCGCGGGCGAGACGCCGATGCCGGCCTTAACTTGCGAGGGTGCGTGCGCGCCCCATTCTCCCAGCAGCTTCAGGACCAGGTTGCCGCCCATAGAGAAGCCCGCGAACGCCACCTTCTGCAATCGCTCTTCGCGAATCAGCGTCTCCGCAACCACTCCCACATCGTCAGACATACCGGAGTTGTAGAGTGTGGGGCCAAGCTGCTCCGTGTCGCCACAGTTGCGCATGTTCATGCGTACCACGTTCATGCCGGCGCGCCATGCCTTGCTGCCGGTCCCGATTACGTACTGCGATTCGCTGGAGCCTTCGAGCCCGTGCACGATGACCAGCGTCGTCGCAGAGGCCCGCTTATCCTGCCAGTGGCAGTGGCAGAGCACCTGGACGTCGGGCTCGACACGGATCAGCCGCTCTTCGGGCGGAGGCAGTTCGTTACGGCGCGGCAGGAAGTTGCCGGCAATGGTCTGCGCGTGTCCGCCCACAAACGGACGGCGGGGTTCAAATGGTTCGCCAAAGTAGTCGTGCGCGCCCGTGGTCTCGGCCGCACGCAAGGGGTGCGAGACGGCGGTCATCTCCGCGCGCACCGAACGGTCGCTGGATCGAGTGGATTCGTGTTGCTGCATTTATAATGTTGCCAGTACAACCCAACTCCTACCATTATGGCAGGCGAGTGTCCGCCGGTAGACGGGAACGGTTGTTGCGGAGCGATTATGCCAATCTTCGAATATCTTTGCCGCGAGTGTGGACACAAGTTTGAAGCGATCGTCTTCGGCGAGCAGAAAGCTGAGTGCCCCAAGTGCCACATGGCGAAGCTGGAGCAACAGTTGTCGACTTTTTCGGCCCACAGCCATAGCGGTTCGGCGCCGGCCACGGCTTGCGGACAGTCCAGTTGCTGCATGAAGAACGACGGCGGCTGTTCCATGAACTAGGCGTTGCAGGCCGCATTTTCGTCGCATTCTTGCGCACATTAGGCGAACACCAGCCGCGGCCATCCCGCCGACGGATGGTATAATCTAGGCTCTGCGGTGGGTGTAGTTCAGTGGTAGAACTCCGGACTGTGGCTCCGGCTGTCAAGGGTTCGAATCCCTTCACCCACCCCAAAATACCTTCCGCTGTGTCCCCAAAGCCAGATTTGAACGTCGTGCGCGGGCCTACTTCTTCGGCGGCTGGCCTAGCGGTATGGTCGCCAGGTCGATCCAGCGCTCCCCCATACCCTTGACGAAGGTGATGGTGTCGATGCGAACTTTGCGGCTGTCTTCGCAACTGTCCCAGTGCGGGCGCGCCAGGCCGACCACCTTGCGGGCTTCGTCTACCGTATCCATCTTCACGATCGTCAGGTGCGGCATATAAGGCCACGGCTCGCAGCACTGCAGCGCACCCTGGTTGAGCTGATCGTGCAATTCGCGTATGCGGTAGGCGCCGTGCGCCACCCGGATGAACACCGTCGGGGTCGACGGAATGAAGGTCTCCACGTCACCCATGGTCACCTCGAAAGGAGCGACGGAGCGGCAGATCTCCTGAAGTTGTTGGATGGCCTGTTCTTCGGTTCCGTGCAGTTGGCGGGGAGGAAGGATGGTGATGTGGGCGTCGGCGTGCGTGTGCGCGGGATGCAGATCACGCCGCATTTCTTCTACGAACATGCCAGCCGGACTGCGAACGTAGGTCACGGCCGCATACAGGATGCCCGTCATGAAATTCCTATTATAGCGGCAGGACTGCGGCCACGTCGCTGCCCGAGGTGGCGATGATGCCGGGGGATGTCCTGGCTGAAATGTCCATCCGACTCCTAAAAAGCGCCCCTCCGAACGGTCGCAAGACCTACGTGTGTACGGACATGTAGATTTGCGAATTGGAATCTGCTGATGGCCGCGCACAGCAATCAGTGCTTGCGTGCGAGTGCGGCAACGTGAGACCAGACGTCAGTTCCAGCTTCCGATGTCAGGCTGCGAGGCGTTCGTATCGGTGGTGCAGACCGCCGACTTGTGGCAACTCCACAACTCTCGCGGCGATCAAAGCAAAAGTAGGGGCCGAATTCGCGGGTAAGAAGCTACTCTGCAACTTTCTCAAGTCGACACTCATGGTGTAGTCCACCCCGCACCGGGTGAGCCGTGACTCGCGGGCCCTTGGCGGCGTGTGTCTTCCGCCACTCGGGAGCGGCATCAGGTTCGAGGGCTCCCGGATTCCATGACCAAGGCTCGAATCTGGACACGGTTGATTGTAGTGCGCGACCCATTCTCCCAGTAAGCTGCGGGTGTCTTTCGCCAATCGGAATCACAATGTCGAGGTACTCTCGGCTCATGGTGCCGATCCACCCTTCGCAATAGGCACTCTCCTGTGGCGCTTATACATAGGTAGCAACGACAGATTGTCTCAAGGGAGGGATTCACCCCACTATCAGGATTACGTAAGCGACATGGGATTGCACACTACGGCGGGGACGGAGGTACATCCAGGCTTTTGATCCAACGGTAGTGAAAGCGATGCCGCGATGACAGCTTGTGCCCAACTTTCTGTAGGCGCGGCCGTTGCATAGCTGGACTGTGTGCTACCATCTGGGGTCGCACTCTTCTTCTCAAGGAGTCTTTATGCGAAAGACAGTCATTTGGTTTGCCGTGGTTATATTCCTGACAGTATCGATGATTGATTTACAGGCCGCGACTCTGGCGGGCGCGACCCTGCCGGACACTGAACAGGTCGGGAACACAAAACTGGTGCTCAATGGCCTGGGCGTGCGAACCAAGTACATGGTGAAGGTCTACGTCGCTGGGCTCTACCTGGAACAGAAGTCGTCGGATGCCAACGCCATCATCAAGGCCGACGCGCCCAAACGGATCGTTATGAAGTTCGTGCACGGTGCGAGCAAGAGCCAGATGGCTGACGCCTTCAACGAGTCGTTCAGCGACAATACGCCGGATGCCGTGAAGACGATGAAGCCGGATATCGACCGGTTGATCGGCGCGCTCGAGCCCGTTAAGGTGGGCGACGAGATGGTCTTCACTTACGTGCCGGGCACGGGCACGACCTACACCATGAACGGCCAGGAGAGGGTGACGATTGCTGGTCCGGCCTTCGGCCCAGTGCTCTTCTCGGTGTGGCTCGGACCGAAGCCGCCCAATGCCGATCTGAAAAAGGGGATGCTCGGGCAGTAGAGCAATTGGCCGAAGAAACTCGCCCGGATGCCCGCTATGCTTCCGGCGAATTACTTGAGATACGCGCGCACCAGGCCAATGAGATCCTCGGCCAGTTCTTCAGAAGGCATTTTGTCCTTATCGCTGCTCAACATGTGCAAACGAATGTGATCTTCGAGGACCTCAGCCATCAGGCTGTTGACCCCGCCTCTCACGTTGGCCAATAACATCAGGATGTCCGCGCAATCGTCTCCGGTTGTCAGGGACCGCTCGATGGAATCAACCTGTCCGCGAATCCGTCGGATGCGCGCCACTAGCTTCTGTTTTTCTTTTTCCAGATGCGACATTTTTCCCTTGCCTGTATCCTAGGGGGATATGATATAAGAAGTAGGTCGAGATTCCCAGGAACTCGACCGAGAATTATAGAAGGCCCATGGACCCTGAAACTGCAGAAAGCCCCGGGAGTAGGCCCTGGGGCCGTACTTCGCTGCGACGCGCATCCTGGACGAAGCAACCAGCCTTTTGACGGGCTGACCTCCTCCTCGCTCATCGCAGCGTTTGACTTGTGACGCTGAGCGAGCCAACCTCCGCTGATAGAGCGGCCTGATTAGCTCCTCCTTTACCAAAGTCTGTAGAGGCACCTTT
>Ga0209039_10004535_pt1 | contig 10081 bp, 5 predicted proteins | sample BogFormECP12_OM1_FD_188238 | JGI IMG/M metagenome (GOLD analysis project Ga0209039, IMG submission 188238) | Bog forest soil microbial communities from Calvert Island, British Columbia, Canada - ECP12_OM1 (SPAdes) (version 2) | ecosystem: Environmental > Aquatic > Freshwater > Wetlands > Bog ... | reverse complement strand
CGGGGAGCCGTCGAGGTGTCCGGTCCTCCCCCCGCAGCGCCCCGAACCCGAGGTCGTTCGCGGGGCCATTGGTCCGCTCGAGGGCGATCGCAACGCGGGTGTCGCCTCGACAACGCGTGCGAAGGATTGGATCGGCCTCGCCTGCACCGCCCCTTCGCGCGGGGCGCTCCTTCGTTTTGGCTGGCGCAGGTGCCATAAGCTCCGGGGACCGAACCGGTTCGGGCGGCGCGACTCCGCGGCTCCCGCCCGGATGGCTTCAGGGTGCGATCAGACCTTCCCGGATCGCGACGCGAACCAGTCCCGAGACTTTGTTGACTTCGAGCTTGCTCATGAGGTGAGCACGGTGCGAGTCCACCGTCCGCACCGCAAGGGAAAGCTTTACAGCAACCTCTTTGCTCGACAGGCCTTCCGCGATCAGCTGAAGCACCTCGCGCTCCCGACAGGTCAGGCGAGAGACGGAGAGATCGCCGTTCGTGCGCGGCTTGGCCAAAGCCTCAAAGAGGCCGGCTGTCGCCGACGAAGAGACGTAGCGCTCTCCTCGTTGAAGGGCGCGGAGTGCGGCGAAGAGCTCCTCCTGCGACGACTCCCGCGAGAGGAAGCCGAATGCGCCGGCCCGCACGATTTCGTCGATTGGGATCGGCCGCATGTGCGTGCAGAAGATCAGCACCTTCGCGGCCGCGCCTTGGAGCATTCTCCGGGTGACCTCGAGGCCGGAGAGCCCGCCAAGCCAACTGTCGACGATGGCGAGGTGGGGATGCGAGCGGCTCGCTTCGGCGACGGCTTCGTCCGCGTCGGATGCCTCGGCGACGACGTGGAAGGTCTCGTCTTGCTCGATCAGTGACCGCAGCCCGTGGCGAAAGATGTGATGGTCGTAGGCGAGAAGGACCCTGGTCATCATCGGTCGAGACATCGCTCTCGTTGTTCAGGGGACAAAGCCGGCCTCCGCGAATCTGTAACGCTTCTTTATCAGATTGGTACACATAGATCAAATTGATACACCTTTCGGGTTCCCCCTATTGCCTAGGAAGGGCGCACGCACCCTGCCGATGGAAGCGTGCGGGCGCGCCGCTTTCGTGGATCGGCCCCCCCGAAGCCCAGAGTGCTCATGGGGCAAGCCGGAGATCGCCACGCCGCGAGCGGTGCGGAGGTTAACGGCCGCCCCCGAGCGAGGCGCGAGATCCCTCCCGAACACCGAGTTCGCGGATCATGCGCACGAGATTTGAGCGGTGCACGCCCAGACGCTCCGCCGCATGGGCGCGGTTGCCTCCGGCCTCCTCGAGAGCCTTGGCAACGAGCTGCGCCTTGAAGTGACGAACGGCGTCGGCATAGTGGCCGCCTTGGGGCATGGTCCCCTGGAGCATCTTCGGGGAGAGCGCTTCCGGGGTCACAAGAGCTGCCGGACCGAGCAGCGCATAGAGCCTTTCGACTTCGTTCTCGAGCTCGCGCACATTGCCGGGAAAGTCGTACGCGCAGATCCGGACCACAGCGGCGGGATCGAACCGCAGGGGCTCGGTGCGAAGTCGCTCCGCCACGCGCGCCGCGACATAACGCACGAGCTCCGGGATATCGTCCTCGCGCTCTCGCAGCGGTGGAATCACGATCGAGAGCACATCGAGGCGATAGAAGAGATCCCTCCGGAAAGCTCCGCTCCGGACCGCCGATTCGAGATCGTGATGCGTCGCGGCGATGACACGCGCGCGGGAGTGCCGGACCTCGGTCTCGCCCAAGCGACGGAACTCACCGAGCTCAAGGAAGCGCAGGAGCGCCCCTTGCAGCGCAGTCGGCATGTCCGCGATCTCGTCGAGAAACAGCGTTCCACCGTCGGCGGCTTCGACGAGCCCAGCCTTCGCGCACGAGGCGCCGGTAAACGCGCCCCGGGCGTGCCCAAACAGGGCGCTTTCGAGAAGAGTCTCCGTGAAGATCGCGCAGTTGACCGGCACGAACCGGCCCGCCGCGCGCTGGCTTCCGGTGTGGACGGCCCGGGCCACGAGTTCCTTGCCGGTGCCGGTCTCCCCGCGGATCAGTACCGGTACGTCGCTTTCCGCCGCGCGGCGCGCGGCCGCGCGCAGCCGACGCGCGGCCGCGCTCGACCCCACGAAGGCATCAAAGCCGTAGCGTTCGTCGAGCTCGCCCTGGAGACGGCGGTTCTCGCGCGTAAGCTTAAGATTGCTGGCCGCAAGCACCTTATTCTTTTCTTGGAGCACCTCGATCAGATGCGAATCGGACTCGCGCAAGCGCGTGACGACCGTCCGGAGCAGATCCAGGACGGCCTCTGAATTGCGGGTCACCGCTTCCATGAAGGCGTCGCGTGGGAGCCACAGGGCAATCACGGCCGTCTCCGCAAAGGCACTCGCGGAGCGCGGACCATCGTCGAGGAGCGCCATCTCGCCGATCCAGTCCCCATCCCGTCGAACAGCGATGACTCGCTCCTCGCCTCCTGCGAACTGCTTGCGCACAGCCACCTGCCCGGAGAGCAAGAGGAAGACGCCGTCCGCCGGCTTTCCTTCCTCCATGAGGCATGACGCTGGGGCGAAGCGCCGCACTCGGCCGCGGCTCGCCAGCCGGTCGAGTTCGCCGAGCGGGAGACGTCGGAGGGCGGGGGCGAGGCGCATGCGATCGAGCAGGGCGAGGTCGTCCATCGCGCTAAGTGTATCAGTTTGAGACTGCCTAAGAATCAATTAGATGCGCCCGGGGGACGGAAATGAGATTCCACGCCTCTCAAGGCGCCAAACCAGCTTCTCCCTCAGGAACAGATCTTGCTCTTGCTTTGCGTGTGTCCTCGCCTCGCGCCCTGGCTTTTCTTTTTCGAGAGTCCAATCGGACCCTTTGGGCGGGCGTCGCCTCTGGCCTGCTCCTCGCGCTCGCTCTCGCGGCCCGCGGCACCGGCCCGCTCGCCTTCGTGGCACTCGTTCCCCTCCTCGCCGCGCTCGACTCTGCTCCGCCTCCGCGTTCGGCCATGCGCGCCGGCTTTGCCTGCGGGCTCGTCTTCTTCCTGCTCAGCTGCGCGTGGGTACCGTTCGCCGGAACGGGAAGGCTAGGACTTGTCCTCGTGTACCTGGTCTTTGCGCCGGTGCTCGCGCTTCCTGTGGCAGGGTTCGCGCTTGCGGCGGCATGGCTCCGCCGCTTCGGACGCCCGACGCTCCTCGTCGCAGCGCCCGCCCTGTGGGTTACGACCGAGCTCGCGCGGTACTCAAGCGAGCTCGGAAGCCAGTTCCATCTCGGTTACGCGCTCGCCGATCATCCCGTGTTGATCCAGCTGGCCGCCCTTGGCGGCGTGCACCTGGTATCGCTCTGGATCGTCGCCGTGAACGCCACGCTCGTGGGAGTGGCGTTGGCCCCGCGGCGCGTCTGGCCGGCTCTCCTCACGCTCGTGGTTCTCCCGTGTGCATTCGGTGCCGCAGCATCGCGCGCCGCCCCGCAGCCTACTCCTGAGCGGCGCGTTACGGTGGCAGGGGTTCAGCCGGAAGTTCGCGCGCACGAGCGTTACGTGCCCGGGCACTTTGACGACCACCTGCGGGAGCTCCTCAGCCTCTCGGAGCGTACGCTCGGGGATCGGCCCGATCTCATCATCTGGCCGGAGTCGGCATTCGAGCGGCTCAGCCCCGCAGCCGGCGCTCCCTTTCTCGGGGCAATCGCCCACCACCTCGGTACGCCGCTTCTCAGCGGCGTCTGGCGTCTCGCCCAAGGCGAGGGGGTCTCGCTGCGCAACTCTTCTCTCCTTGCCACACCCGATGGCGCCGTCATCGTCGCCGCAGACAAGGTGAACCCGATCTGGGTGTTCGAGAGCGCCCCGCAATCACTGCTCGGCCAGCGACTCGCTGACGCTGGAATCTGGCCGGGGCGCTTTGCCGCGGGGGACATCCCCGACGTACTTCTCGTACCGCGAACTGCGGCGCCGATACGCCTTGGTGTTCTCGTGTGCGTGGACACGACCTATCCCGAGCTCGCCCGGGATCTGCGCCGGCGGGGCGCTGAGCTCCTTGTCACGATCGCAAACGAGGCCGACTCGGGGAGACTGACCAGCGCATTGCAGGCGCGGATCGCCCGGCTCCGGGCGGTCGAGAGTCGCGTACCTCTCGTTCGCGTCGCGAACACCGGCCCCAGCGAATGGGTCGATGCGCGCGGGCACGTTGTCGCTTCGATTGAGCCCGGCGTTTCACGAGTATGGACCGCGAGTCTTGATCTCGGCGAGGACGCGACTCTCTACACCCGCTTCGGCGACGCTCCTACATCTGCCGTGGCGATCGCAACTCCTGCTTTCCTCGCTGCGCTCGGCGTCGCGAGGCAAAAGCGGCGCGCGCTCCGAGGACGTGGCCGGACTCCCCTAACCCTCATCCAGGAGAATGGTCTATGAGATCTCTTTCCGATTCCACGCTTCGCGCCCTTGCCCGCAGGGCAGCTCCGGTAGTGGGTATTGTGGGAAGCGCACTCGGTCTGGCCGCTCCTGCAGCAGCCGCCGATGGATCAATGGCGGTCCGTCTCACGTACTATCAGCAAATCGTCGGAAGCCAACCGGTGGCGGCGCTCGAGTCCGCCTCCCCGGGACTCCCGACCAATCTTGCGATCGACAATAGTTCCGCGACGGTCGAATACCGACACACTGCGCAACCCGATGGATCGGTCCGATGGGACGTCCTTGTCCAAGGATTCCAGCGAAACCATGAACGCGTGAACGCGGTCTACGACATGGTGTTTGTGCTGCCTCTTCCAGTAGCGCCCTCCGGGGCCGCGGCCTTCACCCCGCTGGACTCGGCCATTGTCCCTCAGGTGGGCACTCAAACGGCTTCGCAGCCGCTGCTCTACGGCGGCGAGGAGATTGTGCTCAAGCGCAATGTCGGGCTCGAGAAATCCCTCTTGCCGGGCCTTGTGGGCGACCCCTCGCAAGGCAAGCTCCCGAGCCTCGCTGGGACGGGCTATGGCTACACACTCTGGGACGCGATTGTCCAGTATGATCCCAGCTACGGTCCTACAATACAGGGGTGGGCAAGCTTTCACTATGCCACCGCCACGACAATCAGTCCTCCGGTCCCATCGGACGCGCGAATGAAGGCGTATCTCATTACGTGGATCCCTACGCTGAACTCGAACATCCCCACGTACGCGGTGCGCATGGCCGTGCAGAACCCGAGCGCGCCGTAGGTGGAAAGAAGGTGGGCTGACGGATGAGCCAGGTCTGTGCGAAGTGCGGCGAACCGAACCTGCCGCAAAGAAGCCGATTTTGCCTGTCCTGCGGCGCACCGTGCGATCTCCCGCAGGAGCCCCCCAGCCCAGGCCTCGGCTTGGGTCCCTATACGCCCGCCCACTTGACGCGCGAGGTCCTCAAATCTCAATCGGCCCTCGAGGGTGAACGCAAGGAGGTGACAGTCCTCATCGCGGATGTCGCACGTTCGCTCGAGATGGCCGACGCGCTCGATCCCGAGGACGTGCACAGCGTCATGGACGGCTTCTTTGCAATGGCGGTCGAAGCCATTCATGCCGAGTGCGGCACGCTCAACCAGTTCCGAGGCGATGGATTCATGGCTCTCTTCGGTGCACCACGCGCCCGGGGGGATGATCCGGTCCGGGCGCTGCGTGCCGCTCTCGAGGTCAGCGCACGCACGAGAACGTACAGCGCGCGGATCCAGGCGCGGTTCCGGCTCCCCATTGCGCTCCGCATCGGCATACACACGGGCACCGTCTGGGTAGGCTCCATCGGGACAGATCTCCGGATGGACTACACGGCGGAGGGATCCACCGTGGGATTGGCAGCTCGCCTTGAGCAAGCGGCGGCACCGGGCGAGATCTTGATCAGTGAGGAGACCGCGCGCCGCGCCGGCCAGTACTTCGATCTCATCGATCTCGGTCCCCGTCCTTTGCGCGGGCTGCGCGACCTCGTGCGGGTGTATTCCCTGGCGGGTCCAGGACGATTCGAGACACGGATTGACGCAGAGAGATCGCGAGGGCTCACGCCGTTCGTGGGCCGCGGGAACGAGCTCAGCCTGCTCGTAGACGCACAGGCGCGCGCGGCGGCGGGCCGGACGGTCTTGGTGGAGATCTGCGGGGAAGCCGGGATTGGAAAATCGCGGCTCGTCCTCGAGCACAGAGCCGGCGAGAGCGCTCGGTTGCAGTGCCTCGAGCTCAGCTGTCGCGAGACAAACGCAAAGCGCGCCTTCGCGCCTGTGCTCGATTGCCTCGAGCGGTGGCCGGAGAGTCTTCCGGATCCCGGCGAGGCTCAACGACTGGCGCGCATCCTCGCCAACCCCTCCGCCAATCTGACGATGCAGCGAGCGCAGGTCATCGACGCGCTGCATGGCCTCTTCGTGCGCGCCGCGCGATCCACGCGCCTCTTACTTACTGTGGACGACCTCCAGTGGATGGATCCATCGACACGACTGTGGTTGGATGCGTTGCTGGCGCGCACACCGTCCGCCCCGCTCCTCGTGCTGGCGACCGCTCGACCCGAACATGAGTCGCGCTGGCCAGACGATGCGCAGGTGGAGTCGATCGAGCTTGCGCCCCTGAGAGTCTCCGAGGCAAAGGCGCTCGCGCATCAGATCGTGGCGGGGCTCCCCGACGAGAATACGTTCATTGCGCTCGCGGTGCAGCGCGGGGGCGGAAATCCGCTCTTCGTCGAGGAGGTGTCCAGGTCTCTTCGAGATGGCTCCGAGGAGCTTCGCCGCTCCGCGCGTTTCGAGATGGCGCTGCGTGGCGCGGCCGTCCGGGTACCGGAAACGCTACAAGGTGTAATCGCGGCACGGATCGACGCCCTGCCCGAGCCAGAAAAGCGGCTCTTCGAGGCGATGTCAGTGGTGGGGCTTCCCGTCGGGCTGGATCTCTTGCGCGCGATCGAGCCCGCTGCGGAAGGCGACGCCGCGCGAATGCTCGAGGACCTTTGCGGGCGGGGGCTTTTGTGCGTCGATCGCACCAAAGCATACGACTTCCGTCATGGGCTCGTCCGCGAGGTTGCATGCGGCCAAATCCTCCGATCGCGACGCCAGGCGCTTCACCGAAGCTGCGCCGAAGCCCTCGCCAGTCTTCCGGATTCCGAGAGCCCTCCGATCTCGTCACGGATCGGGACGCATTACGACCTCGCAGGAGAGCCGGCGCGAGCGCTTCCCTATCTATCGCGCGCGGGAGAGACGTATCTGCAGCTCTGCGCAGGGATCGAAGCGACCGCCCACCTGCAGCGCGCGTGGGAGTTGGTACAGGAGAGCTGCGTCGAGGACGCAGCAACTCGGGCGGCGGTCGGCCTGTCCCTCGTTTCTGCCTTCAATCTCGTCGATCGCACCGGGGAGGCAGCAGCCGTCCTTGAGACGTTGCAGGGTCAGGGGCTAGACGAACCCGACCGGCTCCGTCTGGGAAGTACGTATATTGAGGGCGGCTGGATCAGCTATACGAGCCGCAATCAGTTCGAGCGAGCCGTGACGCTGGTCGAGCGCGGCGTGGCTCTGGTGAAGAACCTCCCCGAAGGGCGAGCGATCGAGGGTCGGGGACATGCCTATCTCACGCGGCTCTACCAGCTTGACGGTGAGGTGTCGCGGTCGCTGGGCGCCGCACGCAGGCTCCACGAGCTCGCGACGGCGGCAGGAGACCGCTGCGGACGCGCCTATGCCCTCGCCAATCTGGCAGCGACCCACTGCGACGGCGGAGACATCGAACTCGCCGCTCAAACGATGGACAACGCCCTCGTCATCGCGCAAGAGAGCGAGAACGAACTATCCATCGGCCTCTGCCTGGCCTTCCAAGCAAAAGTTTGGGTGTTCCGAGGCGACGCGGAGCGGGCCCTCGCGGCGGCAGACTCGGCCTGGAAGGCGAGCGAGCGCGCCGGGCAGGTAGCCGGGCAATACATCGCAGCGACGTGGCGCGCCTACGCCTACCTCCTCCGTGATGAGCCTGTAAAGGCCGCTGCGGAGTTCGATCGGCTCGCGTTCCTCAACGCCAGCTGGCCCACCACCTTCGATCTTCGGGCTCGCGGTCGCCTCGAGCTCGGCCGCGCCGGTGAAGCCGTAGAACTCGCTCGCGCTTGTCTCGCACTGCAGCCCCCCCGGCTCGTGCGCGTGCGCGCGCTCTGCACCCTCGGACGAGCCATCGCGACCTCGGAAATGGGGGCGGTGGACCAGGCGGAAGCCGCGCTGTGTGAGGCCGTTTCCCTCTGCGACGCCCTAGGCCTTCGGCCCCAGCTGGCCGAAGCGCATCTCGCGCTTTTCGAGGTGTGTGTACTGCGCGGCGAACGAGACCGCGCCGCGTACTTCGCAATGCGAGCGGAGCACGTCTTCGAATCCTGCGGAATGCGCGTTCACGCACGTCGTGCTGCCGAACAGGGAGCTTGCATCGCTGATCCCTCGGACCCTTCGCGTGCGCTCGGCGACGTTCCGCCCGAAGACCAGTGCCACTCCGCGTAAGGGCGGACTTGTTCACAACACGCCCTTCTCCTGTGCGTGAGGAATACGGGTCCTTCTGAAAATTCCCGCGCGTCGCTCCCGGTCCGCTGCCGGACGTCGTGAGAGGAGCGGCTTCACCCGTCCTCTCGCAGTCACGGCCGATCGCAGGGACGCGGCATTTGCGTGACGTTTCTGGGCGCTTCGTTCACAGAAGCGCGCGCCACCCTACCTTGGTGCTCGATCGCTGTTCCCTCGGTGACTTGGGCCATCGTGTGTGGCTCACGAGCGCCGAAGGAGGGAGGAACGGATGTCCAAGAGACTGAGCGCGGTGGCTGCGTGCAGGAAGCTACTCATGTTGCTGGCTGTATCGATCGTGCCCCTAGGACTGAGTGGCGCCCCGGGGCACGCAGGCCAGAAATCAAGTGAGACAGCAACCCCGATTCGGCATCTCGTCGTGATTTTCCAAGAAAATGTCTCGTTCGATCACTATTTCGGAACCTACCCGAACGCACAAAATCCGCCGGGCGAGCCGCCGTTCTATGCGGCGCGCGGAACGCCGACGGTGAACGGCTATACGCCCGCACTCCTTACCAGCAACCCCAACCTAGACCCCGCCAATGGCGCCGGCGCCACCAATCCCTTCCGCTTGGATCGCACACAGGCGGTCACTTCCGACCAGGATCACGACTACCTGGCAGAGCAGCAGGCGTTTCACATGGGGCTCCTGGACCTCTTTCCGCTGTTCGTCGGTACCGCGGGACCGCCGCCGGCAGGGGGCGGGGTGACCAGCACCACTGGTCTTAACCTTGGCTATTTCGATGGCAATACGGTGACAGCGTTCTGGAACTATGCCCAGCACTTCGCGATGAGCGACAACTCCTACAGCACCACCTTCGGACCTTCGACGCCGGGGGCTCTCAACCTGATTTCGGGTCAGACCAACGGGGTCATCTCGACCCTCAACGGAACGGGGGACGAAGTCGACGGCGGTGCCGGATCGCTATCGGTGGTGGGCGATCCGGATCCGCTTGGCGACGTTTGCTCAAACCCGACGCGAAACCAGGTGCGGATGGGGGGAAAGAACATTGGCGACCTGCTGAGCGCAGCCGGCATCAGCTGGGGATCGTTCATGGGCGGATTTGATCTTTCGGCCAAGAATCAAAACGGCACAACGGGCTGCAAGAGGAGCTCGGCCGGCCTCGCAGGGACGACCAACGATTACATCCCCCATCACGCCTGGTTCCAATACTACGCCTCCACGGCAAATCCGACTCACACGCGGCCGGCCTCGATCTCCGAGATTGGACACGCGGGTCCGGCCAACCACGAGTACGATCTCGCCGACTTCGTAAGCGCGGTTCAGACCGGCCACTTTCCGGCGGTGAGCTTCATCAAGGCGCAGGCCTTCCAGGATGGCCATGCCGGCTACTCCAGCCCGCTGGATGAGCAGACCTTCGTGGTGAACCTGATCAATTTCCTGCAGAAACAGCCGGACTGGGAAAGCACGGCGGTCATCATCATGTACGACGACTCCGACGGCTGGTATGACCACCAGATGGGTCCGATCGTGAATCAGTCCACAGGTCTGGCGGACGCCCTGACGGGCCCCAACGCCTGTGGCAGCGCCAGCAATGCCCTTCCGGGCATCGATCCGGCCAACACCCATGCGCTCGGTCGATGTGGCTACGGGCCGCGCCAACCGCTCCTCGTGGTTTCACCCT
>Ga0209039_10004534_pt1 | contig 10082 bp, 10 predicted proteins | sample BogFormECP12_OM1_FD_188238 | JGI IMG/M metagenome (GOLD analysis project Ga0209039, IMG submission 188238) | Bog forest soil microbial communities from Calvert Island, British Columbia, Canada - ECP12_OM1 (SPAdes) (version 2) | ecosystem: Environmental > Aquatic > Freshwater > Wetlands > Bog ... | reverse complement strand
GGGCGCTGGAATGCAATCCGGTCATTATAGGGAAATTTCAGATTTTCGATTGCCCGGCGGGGTCTTAGGTGTTAGGTCTTAGGTCTTGGGCGTCAGGTATGAGTCCTGGGTACAGCCGCTTGCTCCCGGCCTAAGACCCAACACCCGGATCGTGCCAGTGCTTCGTTTCCACTGTCGGCGCGCCGCAGTCGCCGAGGCACTCGCCGTCGTTGCGGAGTCGCGCTATAGTTAGCTGTCCCGGCATGCCTCTGAGTGGCATGCCGGGTCCCAGAAAGGGAGGAACGACCCATGGCAAGCGGCTACAGCGGTGGCAGGACGGTTGCCCACACGATGGTAACAACGCAATTTGAACTCGATGGATTTCGCGTGACGCGAACCCTGGGAGTGGTGCGTGGCATTGTCGTACGGTCGCGCTCCATTTTCGGAACTATCGGTGCCGGACTGCAGACGCTGGTCGGCGGCAACATCACGCTGCTGACGAATCTGTGCGAGAAGACGCGTCAGGAAGCCTTCGACCTCATGCTGCAGCACGCCGCCGAACTGGGAGCGAACGCGGTGGTCGGCGCGCGCTACGACGCGACTGAAATCATGCAGGGCGTCACCGAAGTGCTGGCGTATGGAACGGCAGTGGTAGCCGAGCCGGTAAAGTGAGGGCATCGAAAACGAATGAAAACCGCAGAGGACGCCGGGGACGCGGAGGCGGAAAAGGAAAAGGGAAAAACTTCATCGGAGGATGCGGCGGACAACTGGCGCAGTAATTCGTAAGTTTCTTACTTTAATCCCTCAGCGTCCTTCGCGTCCTCTGCGGTTTTCAGTGGTCCGGCTATTCTTTGTACAGCCACCCGGCTACCATCGCGGCCAGAATCGCGCCCAGCCACATCTCCAGCATCCAGCCGAAGGGAAGCGCGCGGCTGCCCGCGGACCAGGTGGCCTGCGCGAAGTTTTCCGGGAAGCCGGCGACAAAGCCCACCCAGAAGCCGACCCTTAGCGCGTTGCCCGGTCCAGCCCCCAAGGTCTGGCGAGTCCACGCATAGAGATGGGCGACGACGATCGCCATTATGAACAAGAGCAAGATCCACTGCCCTACGAAGAAATGATAACGAGGCATTTTTAGGAAAATTCCCGCGTTTTGAGCGGCCACGTAGCGAGCGTTCTGGATCGCGTAAGTATTAATGACGAAACTCCACACGTTCCACACCACTCCGCCGGCAAGGCCACCCAGCCAGATACGGCCTCTGTTGAGTTTCATGCACTGCCTCCTTATAGGGATCCTTCCGACAACCGGGCCAATGCAGTTCTGCGCGGAAGTGTACACCATTTCGCGAGCTTCTAAGCGGCGGAGTTGCCGCGGGAGCGCTGGGGCTGAGGGTGCTGCGTCCTAGCGTTGCCCGCCGACAGCGGCGTCGCGGGCGCGTTCAGCCGGTTGCGACGCTGGTTGCAGTTAACCTCGGTGTCCTGCGGGGTTTGGACCTATGGCGCTAAGCCTGGATCCTGGTGGCCGGCAGAGGAGAAATCCCCGGGCCGATCCCCACGGATGCGGGGAAAAGCAACGAGGTTGAAGTTTTTCCACAAGAGAATCCGCGCCAGTCGCGGAGATCAAGAAAAATCTCAGCGAAAGAATAGCGAAAGAACCACGGGCGTAAACCCAACCCCTTGTGGTCGTTCGATTGGTTAACCACAATTCCTCGTATTTTCCCGAATCAGTGCAGGGGTGGAACTCTGACCTTCAAGTTTCTGCTTGACAATAAATGACTTAGAGCTAAGATGTGGTACAAAGTGGCATGAAGTGGTCAGGGCGTGGATGTCCGTGGAAGTTAGGAGCTGAAAACGTGGAGCCGGTGGTAAGCCGACCCAAAAGCACGACAAACAGCCCGAACCGCCCGACATTGACCCAACTTTGCGCCGCTTTGACCTCCCTCGTTGCTGTCGTGGTTGATAAGCAAGCGCGCCAAACGCGCGCTTTTGCAGTCTCGCAAGAAAAGCGAGATGGTTTGCGCGACGCGCTCAGACCCTGCGGACGAAAAAGCAGCGTCCTCAGGATAGCAAATCGAGAAACTACATATGTTTCGCGGCAATCATCCAACTCGAGTCGACGAAAAAGGACGTCTCAAAGTCCCGGCCGAGTTCAAGCGGGTGATCGACGAGAAATACGGCACGCAATTTTACATCACAAGTTTGGACGGAGATGTTGCTCAAGTATATCCCTTCGAGGAATGGGAACGGATCGAGCAGAAGCTTGCCGGGCTTTCCACCTTCAACCCCACCAAGAAGAAATTCTTGAGCAAGACGAACTACTGGGGACAAGTGGTCGAGATGGACGGGCAGGGTCGTCTGCTCATCCCGCAACTGTTGCGCGATGCGGCGCGGATCAAGGGCGAGGTCGCGGTGACCGGATATCAGACGTACCTGGAAGTCCGCAACCTGGAAGCGTATCAGCGGAAGATGCAGGAAGAAAAGTTCACGCCTGACGATGAGAAGACGCTCGACGAACTGGGCATCTAGTGGGCGAGGGATCAACAGACACCCCTCAGGGGGTTGGGCATGGTGGTGGAAGGGAAGCGAGCCATGTTCCGGTTCTTTTAAAAGAAGCGATCGACTTTTTATCCGTGCGGCGTGGCGGGACCTATATCGACGCCACGGTGGGCCTTGGCGGGCACAGTTACGAAATCGCAAAACGCCTCGGCGCACCGGGACATTTGATTGGGCTCGATAAGGATCCGGCGGCGCTGGAGAGAGCGGGCGTCAGACTTCGGACGTCGGACCTCGGCAAAACCGAACTTGAACAGGCGGATTGGCCGCTGATTGAGCTGCGGCAAGGTTCCTTTGCCGGGTTGGCTGAGGTCCGAGGGCTGAGGGCCGACGGCATTCTCGCCGACCTCGGAGTCAGCAGCCTGCAGTTGGACGACGCGGCGCGCGGATTCAGTTTTCAGGCGGACGGACCGCTCGACATGCGGATGGACCCGCATTCCGAGCGCACCGCCGAACAAGTGGTAAACCACCTCGACGAGCGACAGCTTGCCGATGTGATTTACGAATTCGGAGAGGAAAGGAGGTCGCGGAGAATCGCCAGAGCCATTTGCCGGTCGCGGCCGATACGATCTACCGCACATCTTGCGGAGGTCATATCAGCCGCGGCCCGGCCAATGAATTCTGAGCAAAGGCGAATTCATCCGGCGACCAGAACCTTTCAGGCTCTTCGAATCTTCGTAAACCGCGAACTGGACGATCTGCGGGCGCTGCTCGGAGCAGCGCCCCGGATTTTGAAGCCAGGCGGACGGGTGGTGGTGATCAGTTTTCACTCGCTCGAGGATCGCATCGTAAAGGATGCCTTCCGTGACGGAGCGAGTCAGGGCGTGTACCGGTTGCTGACGAAAAAACCGGTGACGGCGACCGGCGAGGAAAGCGATCGCAACCCGCGGGCACGCAGCGCGAAGTTGCGCGCGGCAGAAAGAACAGACGTCGGAGCTCAGACCTCAGAGGCAGAGACGGTTGATGAGGTGCTGAGGTCGGAGGGCTGAGGTCTGACGCCCGGTTTTGATTTTAGCTCCGGAAAACCTGCCGGAGTGCCCGGCATTCGCTGTCATGGCGTGCCGGGTCTTCAAGATTCAGGTTTGAGCATGACCAATGCGGACGTTAGATCCGCTGGGGCGGGAAGAAAGCCCGACCTCGGGCGTCGGACCTCAGCAAAAACGGCTGAGGGCTCAGGTCTGAAGTCTGAGGTCCGAGGTCGGGTTTTAACGGGTTCCGTGGTAGGAATCCATTTTGAGGTTGCGGCAAATGTACACGGGCACACTGATCAGGGACTTGATGGCTACGGTTGAACAGGCAGAGCTACGGGCCGAGCGACGGGAAGAGCAGCGGCGGATGGAAGAAGAACAGGAACTGCGTGCCATTTTCGCCATGCAGATTCCAATCGTAGAAGGCGACCACGCTTTCATGGGAGCGGCTTAAATGGCGGCAGCGGCGGCAATTCGCAGTGTCGGTCCAGCAGTTGGCCGGCGTCCCTTCTGGACGGGCACGCCCGAGATCTATTTCGCCAAGGCCATCGACAATTCACGCCTGGTCAAAGTGGAAGACCCACGGCGCAGCCGCGAACGGCGGCAGTTCTGCGCGGCGCTGGTCTTCTTCTTTCTTCTGGTGTTCGGTTACACCTGGCAGCACTTCCGGGCGATCGAGTACGGATATCAGATTGAATCCGCCAAGCGCGAACTCAGCGGGATGACCGAAATGAACCACGCCCTGCGCCTGGAGGATGCTTCCTTGCGCGATCCCGAGCGCATTGACCTGCTGGCGCGCCGCATGGGTCTGATGCCGCCCGAGCCAGGGCAGGTCATTCGCATGGACGCTGCGACCAGCGATGGTCAAGGCCCTGTGATGGCGAGCACCGCTCCCGTGACCGTGATCGCCGCGCAGTAGAGGCAGTGTGTGCTGGATTGTGTGGGTCCGGATCTTTGATCCGGACGGGGCGAGCGAAGCTCGCCTGGATCTCGGCGGCGGCCTGTCTGTACGTAGGCCGCCATGTTTGTCTGAAATGGTTTTCTTGTCATCCTGAGCGAAGCGAAGGACCTCTGCACTCTGTCGGCAGCATTCCGAATGCCGAAGAGCGCATAGGTCCTTCGGCCCGCAAAGAACGCGGTCCTCAGGATGACAACTAGAAGCGAGTAGCTATGGCCTCCGACTCCAGCACGGGCAAAAACTCCCGGCTCTACCTGCTTGGGGCGTTGCTCCTGCTGTGGTGCGCAGCGATTTGTGGCCGCCTGGTCTACCTGCAGGTCTTCAGCTACGGCAAGTTCGTCAAGCAAGCCGGACATCAGCAGCAACGCGCGATTCCGTTGACCGCTAAGCGCGGCGTCATCTACGACCGCGCTGGCCGCGAACTGGCCATGTCGGTGCTCGTTGATTCCGCCTTCGCCGTGCCCACCGAGGTCAAGGACCTGCCCACGGCGGTTTCCCTGATCACTCGCATCACGGGCGAAGATCGGAACGTTGTTCTCGCCGACTGCCAGACGCACAAGACCTTTTGTTGGGTGGCGCGCAAGGCCGACGACGAAACCATCGAACGCATCAAGTCCCTCAACCTGCAGGGCATTCACTTCCAGAAAGAGCCCAAGCGCTTTTATCCCGCGCGCGATCTGGCCGCACAGGTGCTCGGTTCGGTCGGCATGGAAGATTCCGGCCAGAGCGGCATCGAGCACGAATTCGACGATCAACTGCGCGGACGCCCAGGGAAAATGTTCATTTCCGTGGACGCGCGCAAGGAGTGGTTCTCCGACGTGGAGACTCAGCCCGAGCCCGGTGAGAACCTGGTCCTGACCATTGACAAGAACATCCAGTACATCGCCGAAAAAGAACTGGATCAGGCGATCCGCGACACACAGGCCATCTCCGGCACCGTGATTGTTGAGAACCCGCACACCGGAGAAATTCTGGCGCTGGCCAACCGGCCGACCTTCAATCCGAATCTGCGCAAGCAGATCACCCCGACGGCGCTGACCAACCGCGCCGTGAGCTACGTCTATGAGCCCGGCTCAACCTTCAAGCTGGTGACGATTTCGGCCGCGCTCGAAGAAAAACTCACGAACCCGGACGAAATATTCGACTGCCAAATGGGATCGATCGTCTACAACGGCATGCGCATCCGCGACTCCAAGCCGCACGGTCTGCTGCCGGTGTGGGGCGTGCTGGCTGCATCGAGCGACGTAGGTTCGATCAAGATCGCAATGCGTTTGGGCGAGGACCGCTACTACAAATATATCCGCGCTTTTGGATTCGGACAGCCGACCGGAATCGAGTTGCCCGGGGAGACGCGCGGTTTGACCAAGCCTCCGAGCCGCTGGTCGAAAGTCTCGATCGCCGCCATTTCGATAGGCCAGGAGATCGGCATTTCGCCGATTCAACTGGCCGGGCTGATTTCAACCTTCGCCAATGACGGCATCTGGGTCGCGCCCCGCATCGTTGCCGGAACCGTGCAGCCGCAGGGAACGCCCCAGACGGTGGCGTTTCATTCCGGAGCGTCGCATCGCGTGATTTCTCCTTACACCGCCGCCGAGATGCGCTCGATGATGGAGAAAGTCGTGATCGATGCCCACGGCACTGGCCGCAGGGCGATTCTGGAAGGTTATTCGTCGGCTGGGAAAACGGGCACGGGGCAGAAGGTTGATCCGGCGACAGGAGCATATTCGAAGACGAAATATGTCGGCTCGTTTGGCGGATTCGCTCCAGTAAACAACCCGCAGATTGTGGTCGCGGTGATTCTGGACTCAGCCGTAGGGCCCCACCAGGGCGGACAGGTCGCGGCGCCGGTGTTCCGCCGCATCGCGCAGCAGGTTCTCGAATACCTGCACGTGCCTCACGATTTACCGCTGATGCCGCGGCATCAGTTGCTGCTGGCACAAGCGAAGATGAAAGATAAAGACTTGGAGGAAGGAACGCCGGATCATCCGGGCGAGCCGCTAGAGACAGCAGAAGTAAATGGGGACGCTTCCGACGCGGCCAAGCCGCAAAGTGTGGCGCGGGCACTCCCGCCCGCGAATGGCGCGACCAATGGACCGGTCGTGCCGGCGGCCATGCGGGAGCCGATTGCTAGTGACGCGTCACCCGCTCAGCCGCCCCAGACCAATAATCCCGACGTAGCAACCGCAGCAAAACTGCCCTCCACCGGAACCGTGGTTCTCGATGTCGAGCAGGGCGGAATCGAAGTTCCGTCATTCGTGGGCAAGACCGTGCGCGGCGCCCTCGAAGCCGCGCAAGACACCGGACTGGAACTGGAAGCCGTGGGCAGCGGCGTCGCCCGCCAGCAGTCTCCCGCCGCCGGAACGCACGTCGCCGCCGGGTCACGGGTGACGGTGCAGTTCGGGCGGTAAGAGCAAAATCTTAACCACAGAGGACACAGAGAACACGGAGGGTGAATCGCGGCATTTCCTCCGTGTCCTCTGTGGTAAGTCTTTCTTCCGGTTTGACCCGCCGAAAAAGCGCGTGATACGGTAGTCAGTCACGTCATCCCGGCAGACCAGCTCCTGCTCGCGATTGAGGTTCATTTTGTCCTCGGTTGAGGCGACGCCCGCCGTCCGCAAAACTGTGCTGAACGCAGTCCATCGCCAGATGGGCGCGAAGATGGTGGAGTTCAACGGCTGGGACATGCCGGTCGAGTATCCCGCATCGCTGGGCGGCGGCATCATCGCCGAGCACATGGCCGTGCGCACCGGGGTTGGCATTTTTGACGTCAGCCACATGGGCGACATTCGCCTGGCCGGACCGCAGGCGCTGGCCGCCGTGCAGCACATCTCCATGAACGACGCGTCGCGGCTGGCCATCGGCCAGGCGCAGTATTCGGCGCTGCTCTATCCCGCAGGGACGTTCGTGGATGACGTGATTGTCCACCGCCTTGCCGGGGATGAGTACCTGCTGGTTATCAACGCGGGCACGCGCGAAAAAGATTTCGCCTGGGTGCGCGACAATACGCGCCAGTTCGATTGCGCGGTCGAAAATCTGTCGGATGACTTCACGCAGATCGCGATCCAGGGACCTAAAGGCGTGAACCTGCTTCAGAAGCTCACCGACGCCGATTTGAGCGCGGTGAAGTTCTATTGGGTCACGCGCGGGCGATTGTGCGGACTCGACCATATTCTGATGGGCCGAACCGGCTACACGGCCGAGGACGGATTCGAAGTTTACATTCCTGCTGACGAGGCGACCAGCGCGCGGGTGTGGAATGAAATCCTGGCGGTGGGCAAGGAATTCGGCGTCGTGCCCTGCGGTCTGGGCGCGCGCAACACGCTGCGCCTCGAAGGCAGGCTGCCGCTCTATGGTCATGAGATTTCCGATACGATAAACGTCTGGGAAGCCGGGCTCGACCGCTTCTGCAAGATGGAGAAACAAGAATTCGTTGGTCGCGCAGCACTCGAGCAGGCTCGATCCGCGGGAGTGAAACGAACTCTGGTCGGCCTTGAGATGACTGAACGCGGCATCGCCCGCGATGGCTACAACGTGCTCGACGCCGCCAGCCGCGAGATCGGATACGTGACCAGTGGCTCACCGGCACCTTACTTGAAGAAGAATATTGCATTAGCCTATGTGCCGCCGGAATTCGCCGCGGTCGGCACGCCGGTGAAAGTGGAGATCCGCGGCCAAGGCGCGGGGGCGGTGGTGGTCCCGACGCCGTTTTACAAGCGTCCGAAGAAGACGGCCTAACCACTCCTCGACTTCGCTCGGGGGCAGGCGCCGGACACACAGCGGCACCGAGGTTTTGCTAGAAGCTAGCAGCTAGGAGCTAGAAGCTTTTATGTCCTACCCTACAGATCGCAAATACACGAAAGAGCATGAGTGGATTCGGGTGAACGGCGCGTCCGCCACGGTCGGCATCACCGACTATGCCCAGGAGTCGCTCGGCGACATCGTCTTCGTTGAGGTGCCCAAGGTGGGCGCAGAACTCGCCGTGGGCAAGACCTTTGGTACGGTCGAGTCGGTGAAAGCGGTGTCGGACCTGTTTGCTCCGGCGTCGGGCACGGTGACCGAGGTCAACGGAGAGCTGGCCAATTCGCCCGAGAATGTGAACAAGGATCCGCACGGTTCGTGGATGGTGAAGATCACGCTCAAGAATCCCAGTGAACTGGATGCACTGCTTTCCGCCGCCGACTATGAGAAGTTCGTGGCCGAGGAGGCAGGACACTGAGAGAACCGGACCTCAGACCTCGGACGTCGGACCTCAGCAAGAAACGTCTGAGGTCTGAAGTCCGACCCCTGAGGTCCGAGGTCTGACGCTGTTTTTAAGACTTTATGCGCTACTTACCGAAATCTCCCGCCGACCGCGAAGCCATGCTGAAAGCGATTGGCCTGCGCTCGGTCGACGACCTGTTCTCACCGATTCCCGCCGAATACCGCCTGACCCGTGACCTCAACATCCCGCGCCAAATGGCGGAATCGGAGATCGTGGACTGGTTCCGCCAGCGCTCGCGTGAAAACGGCGATGGTTACACCAGCTTTCTGGGCGCGGGCGCTTACTCGCATTACCGGCCTGTCATTATTGATGCGCTGATTTCGCGCGGCGAGTTTCTCACCGCGTATACGCCCTATCAGGCGGAAATCTCTCAGGGCACGCTGCAATCCATCTTCGAATTTCAGACCATGATCTGCGAGTTGACCGGCATGGAGGTTGCCAACGCGTCCATGTACGACGGTTCGACCGCCGCTGCCGAAGCCGTGATGATGGCCGTCCGCCTGACCGGACGAAGATCGGTCGTGGTTGCGCGCAGCCTGCATCCGGAGTATCGCGAAGTCCTGGCAACGTATGCCACGCATCAGGGCATGCCGCTATCGGTCGCGGGCTTCGGCGACGATGGCCGGCTGATGCTGAAAGAACTGGAGAAGGCCATCACTCCGGAGACCGCGTGCGTGCTGGTGCAGTCACCCAACTTTTTTGGGACGATTGAAGATGTGTCTGCAATCGCCGAGATGGCGCATCAGCGCGGAGCCATGCTGGTGGTCTCGATTGCCGAGGCCGTGTCGCTCGGAATCGTCGAGCCTCCGCGACAAGCAGACGTCATCGCCATGGAAGCGCAATCGTTCGGAGTGCCGCTGGGCTTCGGCGGGCCGTATTGCGGGGTCATCGCCACGCGCGAAAAATATGTTCGCCAGATGCCGGGCCGTCTGGTCGGGCAAACCACCGACAAGCAGGGCAAGCGCGGGTTCGTGCTGACGCTGGCTACGCGCGAACAGCACATCCGGCGCGAGAAAGCGACCTCGAATATCTGCACCAACCAGGCCCTGGTGGCGCTGATGGTCAACATCTTCATGACGGTATATGGCAAGGTCGGGCTGAAAGAATTAGCGAGGCAGAATCTGGCGAAGACGGCCTATGCGGCGAGTCAATTCGCGAAGCACGGAAAAGTCCTGTTCGGCGCCGCGCCGCGCTTCAACGAATTCGTGGTCACGACCAGCGAAGCTCCATCTGCCATCAACAGCCGCCTGCTGGGGCACAAGATTGTCGGCGGATTGCCGCTGAAGAAGTTCTATCCCGAGTTGGGGAATGCCTGTTTGTGGTGCTGCACCGAATTAACCACGCGCAGCGCGATTGACACCGCCGT
>Ga0209039_10004533_pt1 | contig 10082 bp, 7 predicted proteins | sample BogFormECP12_OM1_FD_188238 | JGI IMG/M metagenome (GOLD analysis project Ga0209039, IMG submission 188238) | Bog forest soil microbial communities from Calvert Island, British Columbia, Canada - ECP12_OM1 (SPAdes) (version 2) | ecosystem: Environmental > Aquatic > Freshwater > Wetlands > Bog ... | reverse complement strand
CGCTCGCCTGGAACTACGACAACATCTACCGGTTGACCAATGAGACCATCAGCGGCGACCCGGCGAATAACAACGGCAACAACGGCAGCGCGACGTATCTGCTGGACCCGGTAGGCAACCGCACCTCGGCCAGCTCCACCTTCAGCGGCTTCAGCCCCGTCGCGGGCAGCTACAACGCCGACGATCAGCTTTCGTCAGAGACCTACGACGCCAACGGCAACGTCACCCTGGCTGCCAACGGCAACAGCTACACCTACGACTCCCAGAACCACATGCTCACCGCCTCCGGCAACGGCAAGACGATCACCATGGCCTACGACGCCTTCGGCAACCGCGTCGGCAAGACGGTGAACGGCGTGACGACGTGGTATCTGGTGGAGGACGACGTGAACCCCACCGGCCTGCCGCAGGTGATGGAGGAGAAGGTTGGCGGAGTGGTGCAGCGGGTGTACACTTATGGGTTGCAGCGCATCAGCCAATACCAGTTCTTTGACAACCAATGGACCGCGAGCTTCTACGTCTACGACGGCGCGGGCAGCGTGCGCCAGTTGGCCGACTCTACTGGAAATGTAACCGACGAGTACGAGTACGATGCCTACGGCAACTCGTTCACCAAGCAAGGCACAACGCCGAATAACTACTTGTATCGTGGGGAGCAGTACGACTCGGATTTGGGCTTGTATTACCTCCGCGCCAGATACTACAATCCCGCGACGGGACGCTTCATGTCCAGAGACCCGTTGGATGGAAATACAATCAATCCGGCTACGCTGCATAAGTACCTCTATGTCGGCGGCGATCCAGTGAATTGGGTTGACCCAACAGGGCACGACTTGGTAGATTATGGATTACTGCTTGCTAGATCCCTCAAAGGAGCAGTAATTCTCAATTCTATCGGTTGTGGTGTTTCTGTCGGTTTTTCTTTGGTAGACGGTGGTCTCATGGAATTGTTTCAGAATGACCCAACGAGTGCGGCCTTTACGTCTTTCGGATGTTTGACGATGACAATGTCAGGTACTCCGGGAATCGTTGCCGGGACATTAGTACAAGTTACACTAGATGGCGTAGGATTAGCTGCATGCGGCTGGGGGTTATACCAGGCGGTCAAAGCAGAGAACCAATATCTTGCTGATTTGAAACAGGAACAAAGGAATTATGATAAAGAAGCCACCGACTATACGCATGCACTAAACGGTATTATCGGGAGTTTTGTCGGTTGTGAGCTTACCTTAGCTGCTATGCTTTTTTGAGGGAGATCAAATGGAAAATAAGTTACCGTCTATCAGCACCTTGATTATTCCAGACGAACTCAAAGGTCCGTTGCCTCGAAAAGTGCGTCTCATGAGTAGCGGCCTAACCGCGTATATACTAGCTTATGGATTATTGGCATTAGGCATTACATTAGTTCTATGGGTTAGTGTGAATGCATCACGAAAAATGCAGTATCAAATAGAATTGCACAGTGAAGGAAGAGAAACCGTAGGTGAAATCATAAGATATTGGTCTTCAGGAAGGAGTGCAAACTGGTATATCAGTTATTCTCTTATCGTCGACGGAGTCCCCTATAGGGGCGAAGCCAGGGTTCCAGATAATACACTGAATAGTCTTGGAATCAGTCTTAACGAGCACAGTACCTTGTCGATTCTCTACCTACCTACGAATCCATCAGTGAATTACCCCGCTGGTTGGAATCAATCATACATTTCATCCCTGATCTCGTTTATTCCTTCGATCGGAATGGTGATAATCGGAATAGGACTATTATTATTTTTCCGCCAGGAGCGACAATTGATCAAAGGGGGGGTACCATCGATCGGTGTAATAACGAACATCATTCGTGGAAAAGGAAGGACTGGTGATGCAATGTACTATGAGTTTCGCCTTGATGACGGAAGAATCATGAATGGGTGCAGCCCGTGGGATGGCGTTCCGGATAATGGCACAAGCATTTGCATTTTATATTTGCCGCAGAATCCGCAGCGAAACCGACGGTACCCGCTGCGGTACTACCGCGTAGCATGACCAGTGCTCCGTCCTTGACCTGCTGGGTGCCCTATCCTTGAATCGTTCTTTGATTCAAAGGTGGGATTCCTCGAACCTCAACCATCATTCCACTGGATGCGCAGTCCCCTAACGGGCCAAGTGGAAACCATCAACTCCTTTAACACGGGCACGCTTCGGTCAGCTACACCTACGACGGCCTCAATCGGCTTAGCTCGGTTGTGGATAACAATCTGCCCGGCCAGAACACCACCAACTACACCTACGACCCGGCCAGCAACGTGGCCACGGTAAAATATCCCAACGGACTGACCTCGACCTTCACCTATGACTCACTGAACCGGCTCACCGAGCTATCCATGCCACCTATCGCCGATTACAAGTACACGCTGGGCTTGACCGGCAATCGCACCCAGGCGGTAGAGCAGAACGGCCGCACGCTCCAGTGGAGCTATGGAAGATCGAGATTTGCGCTGTGAACCCAGTTGCGAAGCAACCCGGTCCCCCACCCCATAGCGCGCCGCCATGGCTCCCACTCACCAGCGGGAGGTACTGCACATCTTCGGGGTCTAACGGCGCATTGGCGGGGATTCTGGCGCAAATTGCACCAGCAACGGAAGGGAGCACGAGGGCAGTTTATGTCTCCAGTATGTCTCCGGGGCGGGGGGCGTTTTCTGAAAGCCGCATAGATATTGGCGATTAACGCGCTTTCCACGTTCTGCATTGGAAAGTGAAGTGAAGTCCGGTAGGGTCCGGGGAAATGTAAAAAATGAAACAAACTCCTTTGGCGACCCTCAATCCGGACGCGATGGCGGCAACGCGTTCCATGGGCAAGGCCCACAAGCGCGCCCGTGTACTCACCCCGAAAGAGATTCGCCTGTATCTCCGCACTATCTACGAATCGAACATGCGGCGGCAATTGCCGCCGCCTTGAAGCAGAGCGCCTCGAGGATCAGCCGGGAGTCGGCGCGGAACCGGCGGCCTTGCGGCGCGGCGCGCATCGCTCCACCCAGAAACTGAAGAATGCCATCGCGGCCTTCATCGGTCACCACAACAACGAACCAAAACCATTTGTTGGACACAAGACCGCCGACCAAATCCCCGGTCCTATCGCTCGCTTTTGCACGCGAACTTGATAGCGGTTCCACAATTGTTGCACCCGAAACCACTGCCCTCCAGCGGCTCGCCGCGGAGAGCCACCTTGCGATGAACAAAGGGCTCGTGAATTGTGGAACCGCTCTAAGGACAGGACGGTAGGGGGATGGCCGGCGCGCTCTACTTGAACGGCTTTACCGCCGCGGGCTGTTCTGTATCCACATGCCCCACCGAAATCGCGGCGACGTAATAGTTCTCTCCGCGGATGGGGCTGCCGGCCAGCCGCCGCAGCATGGCCAACTGGCCCACATGAGTCAGTGCGTCGGCCACCGGCCCCTGGAACAACCGTTCGACCGGCGCGCGCAGCGACTCGCCGGAAGCCAAAAACGCGTCAAACGCCTGGAACGACTCGAAGAACCGATGCTTCTCGGCTCCCCAGGCCAGCGGCTGGGAATTATGCCAGCGCTCCTGCCCAACGGCCATGCTCAGCGCCCAGTCGAAAAGATCGCCCATGTGGGCCAGAATTTGCACCGGCAGGCGCCCGGCTCCGGCAAAACCCGCAAAATGGTCCGGAGCCCCTTCAAGGGCTCGCGCGGCGCGATAGGCCAAGGTGGCCAGAGTGTGGCGCAGTAATTCCCGCTTCTCATCCATACCCAGAAATATAGCGCAGAACGGCAGCCACTCTCCAGCCTGCGCATCTCCGCCACGCGCGGCAAATTAGGCGCGGAAACCGCTTCTCTGATAAACTGAAAATTCTGAGTCCAACCGCAGGAAACCACTATGTCCATTCATCCCGTCATGCAGCGCCTGGCCGACAAGCTCAAGCGCACCGACCTCCCCGAGTTCGTCCCCGGAGACCAGATTCGCGTTCAGGTCAAGATCAAGGAAGGCGACAAGGAACGCTTGCAGGCGTTTGAAGGTCTGGTCATCGCCGTCAACCGCGGCCCCCAGGGTACGTTTACCGTGCGCAAGATGAGCTTTGGCCAGGGCGTGGAGCGCATCTTCCCCTTCAATTCCAAAGTCATCGACAAGATCGAGAAGATTCGCAGCTACAAAGTGCGCCGCGCCAAGCTGTTCTACCTTCGCGGACTGCGCGGCAAGGCCGCCCGCCTGAGGGAAGTGGACCGCGAAACCGGCAAGGTCCGCGCCTGAACCCCTACAATCCCGTTCCATCGAGCCCCCGGCCCACTCGGCTGGGGGTTTTGCTTTCTATACTGGAGCCATGGCCAAGCCTCTGGTCTCCCACCCCGCAGACCACGACCTGTCTGCTGGGACCCCGGTATCCCACCCCGCAGACCAAGACCCGTCTGCGGGGACCCTACACTGCGGATTTGTGCTGGAAGAGGCCGCGCGCAAGCGGGGAGCACTGCGCATTGCCGGGCTCGACGAAGTAGGCCGCGGACCGCTTTTCGGGCCGGTGGTGGCTGCCGCAGTCATTCTTCCCGAGGGCTGCCGTCCGCAGGGCCTCAACGACTCAAAAAAACTTTCTGAAAAAAAACGCAACCAGCTCGACCTCGAGATTCGTTCGAATGCCGTAGCCTGGGCCATCGCCGCCGTCGATGCCCAGACCATCGACCGCATCAACATCCGCCAAGCCTCGCTGCTGGCCATGCGCCGCGCCGTCCAGCAACTCGCCCTCAGCCCTGACTTCCTGCTCATCGACGGCCGGGACACGATCGACTGGGACTGCCCGCAACAGGCCGTCATCCACGGCGACGCAACCAGCCTCTCCATCGCCGCCGCCAGCGTCCTGGCCAAAGTGCACCGCGACCGGCTGCTCGTTGAGCTGGACCGCGAGTTCCCCGGCTATGGCCTGGCCAGCCACAAGGGCTACTGTTCCCCGGAGCACATCGCGGCCCTGGCTCGTCTGGGACCCACCCCGCTGCACCGCAGGAGTTTTCACCCGGTGGCACAGGCTGCGTTACAATTCCTTCAATCCTGAATCACCATGGAGGCTCGTATTGGCGCGGCTGCGTTGCGTGTGGATTCTATCTCTCGTCTGCCTGCCGCTGATCGGCTGCGATAAGAACCATCCCAAGAAGCCCGATACCACCAAGGGCTCGGTGACAGGAATTGTCCTGTGCGCGGATACCGGCAAGCCCGCGCGCTTTGCCACGGTCACTCTTCTCCCGGCTCCCGGCAAAGCGGCGCAAACCAAGGAAGCGGCCCAGCCTGGGATCACCGACAGCGCGATGACCGACCTGGACGGACGATTCACACTTGAAGCGGTGGACCCCGGCCAATACTTCGCCACTGCCACGTTGGAAGGCTATCTGGACCCGGCGCGCGGCCTCGACTTTGCACGAATCAGCGAACACGCCAGCGATGGGGAACAGGAACTCGACGCGATCGGCCAGTGGAAGGATCATCTCTCCGAAATCACCGTGCAGGCGCATCGCGCCACCGACCTGTCGCTTGAGGTGGAACGCGGCGCGGAGATCAATGGAACGGTCACCTACGACGATGGCAGCCCCGCCATCGGCATGCACTTCGTGCTCCTTCGCAAAGCGGACAAGAGCCGTTGGAGCGGCGTCGGTTTTGCTCTCTTCAGCGGCTGGCAGATCGAAGAGCGGAGCGACGGCCACGGCCGCTACACTCTCACCAATCTGCCCGCCGGGGAGTACAAGGTCTGTGCCTCAATGCCTTTCGATGACGAAGAAGCCGCTCCCAGCGTCTGCCTCGGCGACACCTTCCGCAAGAAAGATGCCAAGACCGTCAAAGTGCAGGCCGGAGAGATTGCAAGCGGCGTGGACATTGAAATCCCTCTTTCCGGACTGCATACCGTGGCTGGAACAGTGACCGCGCTCGGCGACGGTCATGCGCTGAGCCACGCCACGGTGCGGTTGCTCTACGCCGATGACCGCGAGCAAGCCCGGGAACTCAAAAGCCTCGACGAAGGCAAATTCACTTTCCGCTACGTTCCCGAAGGCAAATACATTCTCGCAGTTACCGGCGCGCAGGACGCTGAGCAGAAGGAATCCGAGCCGCCGCCCGGCGATGCGCAGACAGCGGCCCCGAAGAGCGCCGCCGCTCTCCGTTATGCGGATAAGGAATTGCCACTCATCGTGCTGGACGACGTGGACGATATGAAGATGCAACTTGACCTGACTCCGCCGGATAAGACTCAAAAGCAATAAGCAGCCCCAGCGCGGCAGCGTAGCGGGAGGTTACAGGAGGTCTTTCACAGGCCGCGCAAAGGGCCATTGCCCCAGCCGCCGGGCGCGATAAAGGTAAATCAGCGAACCGGAAACCCCAATCGCCGCGGCCATGCCCAGCCCGCCGAGCGCGTGAGTCCGATTGAGCAGGATGAAGATGAATCCCGCCATCGCCACCAGCGGCGGCAGCGGATAAAGCGGCATCCTGAACGGCCGCTTGAGCTCCGGCCTCTGCACCCTCAACAGCATCACGCCTGCCTGTTGCAGAAAAAACTGGAGCAGGATGCGCGTAATCACCAGCATCGTAATCACCTGCGCCAGCGAAAAGAAGCAAAAACCGGCGGCGACCAGTCCCAGGGCCACCAGCGACCGGTGAGGAATGCCGTGCCGTGGATGAATGGCGGCCAGAAAGCGGAAGTAGTTGCCGTCGCGGGCGGCGGCGTAGGGCACGCGCGAGTAGCCCAGCAGCAGCGAGAAGACCGAGGCAAAGGCCGTCCAGATGATCAGAGCGGCCATAAGGCGGCCGGCCCAGCGTCCAAAGGCCGCGCGGGCAATATCCGCCACTAGTTGCAGCCGGACCGTGGCGCCGGCAGCAACATGGGCAGCGGCATCGCGCATCGACGGCAGTGCAGCCAGGTTCATCAGTACGTAAAACGCCGAAACGAACAGCACCGAGAGCAGAATGGCGCGCGGGATCGTCCGTTCCGGCCGCCTTACCTCGCCGCCGAGAAAGGCGATGTTGTAATAGCCCCAATAGCAGTAGGTGGCGAGCAGCGTCGCCTGCGCCAGCCCGCCCAAAGCCACAGGAAGGGTAAGCGCGGGCGAGGCCGGCATCCGCCATCCGCCTGTAGCCGCCGCATGGGCAAACCCGGAGACGATCACCCCCGCAATCGCCGCCAGCATCCCGGCAAACAGCACCCAGGCCAGCCGCGTAATGGAGCTGAGATTGCGGTATAGCAGCGCCGTCACCAAGAGGCACGCGCCGGCGGCGGCAAAATTCGCATAGTGCAACGCAGGCCACGCGGCTAACGGCGCGCCGTCCAGTCCCGGCCAGAACCAGGCCAGAAAACTCGACAGCCCGATGCAGCCCGAGGCGATGGAGAGCGGAGCCGAAAAGCTCAACTGCCAGACGTAAAGAAAACTGAGCCAGTTGCCCGCGCGTTGGGGCCCATATATCTCGCGCAGAAAGGCATACGAGCCGCCGGCGCGAGGAAAGGCGGCGCCCAGCTCGGCCCACACCAGTCCATCCGCCACAGCGATCACCGCGCCCAGCACCCACGCCCACACCGACAGCCGGAAGCCCGCGGCGGCAATCACCAGCGGCAGCGTGATGAACGGCCCCACCCCGATCATCTCCAGCATATTGAAGGCCACGGCGGAGCGCAGGCCGATGCGGCGCTGGAGAGTGCCGCTGCTGCCGGAAGTGGGCTGTGAGTCAGTCATGATGCTTCTGCGCTCCCCGGATTGTACACTGACGGGAAGTATGATTCTTGCCGAGAGATTTCAACGAGCAGCAGCGGGCGCGGCCCTGGCCGCATTGATTCTGGCGGGCACGGGCACCCTTCGCATGACCGCACAGCAGGCGGGGCAGCCTTCCGCGTCCACCACGGCCGAGTTGGCGGCGTTTCTGCTCCCCGAGCCCAGCGACATTGCCTTGCCCATTGCAGAAGACCGCGGCCAGGCGGCGCTGGAGCAATCACTGAAGCGCCTCTCCACCACCGCCAGCGTCATGATGATCGTGGCCCACCCGGACGACGAGGACGGCGCGCTGCTGACCTATTTATCCCGCGGCCTGGGCGCGCGCTGCACGCTGCTGACCCTGACCCGCGGCGAGGGCGGCCAAAACGCCATGTCCGCCGACAGCTACGACGCTCTCGGTCTTATCCGCACCAACGAACTACTGAAAGCGGATGAGTTTTATGGCGCAAAGCAACTCTGGGGCACGGAGGTGGATTTCGGCTTTTCCAAGACTCAAGAGGAATCCTTCGCCCGCTGGGGGCACGACCGCGTTCTCTATGACGCCGTGCTGGCGGTGCGCCGTGAACGGCCGCAGATCATCGTCTCCACCTTTGTGGGCGGCATCACCGACGGCCACGGCCACCACCAGGTCTCCGGCGAGATCGCGCAGGAAGTCTTCAAGGCTGCCGCCGACCCGAGCGTTTTTCCCGAGCAGTTGAAGGACGGTTTGCAGCCCTGGCAGCCTTTAGCCGTCTACGGGATGGTCCCCTTCGCGCCGGTCACTGAAAAAGGCATGTTCGACTACGCGACGGGCAAATGGGCGCCAGCGCGGTTCAAGAATTACGTAACCGGGGAAATTACCGGGGGCATCCCCTCGACCGACGTGACTATTCCCGTCGGCGCGCTGGACCCGGTGCTGGGGCGCAGCTATATGCAGATTGCGCGCGAAGGCTGGGGCCAGCAGAAATCGCAGAACGGCGGCGCAAACCCCACGCTGAGCGGCCCGGCGACAACGAGCTATCACTTATGGGCGGTTGCGCCGGAAGCAGCCGCAAAGCCGGGGACAACGGCGAGCAACGACGACCTCTTCCACAACCGCAAGGTCGCCGTTGACACCGGGATCGAGGGGCTTACCGGCCTGGTGAAGAACAACCTGCCAGCATGGCTCTCCGAGAGCCTCCACCAACTCGATGCCGGCCTCAAACGCTTCGAGACCGAATGTCATGGCCAGGCAAACGTCGCGGTGGCGCACAAGCTGGCTCTCAACTACCGTCAGGCGCTTGCACTGCGCACGCGCGTCGCCGCCAGCAACCTGGACGCCCAAGCCAAAGCCGGCCTGCTCTTCGAATTGGACGCAAAGATCGCCGAGTTCCAGTCCGCGCTCAAGGAATTGCTGGGCCTGGATCTGGCAACCTTCACCACCAAAGCGGCAAGCGCCCAGGGCGGCGGCCCATTTCGCGGCGCATCGGCCGATGAGATGCCGCGCAGCGTGACACCGGGCGAGGAGTTCCGGGTGCGGGTGCATACGGCGCAGGCCACGCCGGAAACGCGGCTCAAACGGGTCTGGCTGGAAAGCCGCGGCGGCGACCAGTGGAAGGCCGAAAACACGACCGGCGCAACCGACACCGCGGCTCCAGTGAGCGATCAAATCTTTGGCGTGCAGGCTGCGGAGAACGCCGAGCCCACCCAGCCCTACTTCACGCGCTCCTCTATCGAGCAGCCTTACTACGACCTCACCAAGCCGGAATACCGCGAGCGTTCCTTCGCCCCCTGGCCGCTGGCGGCCTGGGCGGAGTTCACCTTTGACGGCCTTCCCATCCGCGCCGGCCAAGTGGTGCAGACGTTGGAGCGGGTTCCGGGACAGGGCGGCGTCTATGAGCCGCTCTTTGTCACCCCCGCCATCGGCATCCGCATCGACCCTGAGGCCCGCATTCTTCCCCTCGACGGCTCGACCCTGCCGGTACAGGTCACGGTGCATACCGAAGCTGCGGCCGAGGGAACCGTTGAGTTGAATTTGCCCCCTGGCTGGAGATCGGAACCGGTTCATGCTGCGTTTCATCGAGATAGCGCCGGGGACACAGAACCGATGTTGTTCTCCGTGACTCCAGCCGCAACCGAAACCGGCGCCTGCGCCTTGCAAGCCGTGGCGCGCTCCGCCGGGCGCACCTATCAGACCGGATGGCAGAGCGTGGGCTACGCTGGCCTGCGCCCTTACAACCTCTACAAGCCCGCCCAGTTGAAGACCCGCAAAGTAGATGTGAAGCTGGCGCCGGGTCTGCGCGTGGGTTACGTCATGGGCACCGGCGACCTGGTTCCGCAGGCTATCGAGGCCCTGGGCCCCACCCCCCACCTGCTGACCGCCTCCGAACTGGC
>Ga0209039_10004532_pt1 | contig 10085 bp, 5 predicted proteins | sample BogFormECP12_OM1_FD_188238 | JGI IMG/M metagenome (GOLD analysis project Ga0209039, IMG submission 188238) | Bog forest soil microbial communities from Calvert Island, British Columbia, Canada - ECP12_OM1 (SPAdes) (version 2) | ecosystem: Environmental > Aquatic > Freshwater > Wetlands > Bog ... | reverse complement strand
TCCTAAGGGGAGAAAACGACCAGATCAGCCGTCAGTCGGTCGGTCAGCAAAAAGCTCTAACCGCTTTTGTAGTATGCGCCGCCAATTGCCCAATTTGTCCCAACAAACGAGAAAATATTCTTAGAAATATCTCTGGAATCTGTGCACGACAGACCTGATAATAAGGTGCCTTCTTCAACACGTGCATGGCCATTCCAGGATCAACTTCGGTCAACGAATCCCACCGTAAGCCATATGCGAATCTGCTCGGCTGCAGTGACGACCAGATCGTGCGGGAGTTGCAGGCTGGTAATGATGACGCTTTTGCGGTGGTTTTCCGGCGTTACCATCGGCTGATCCACGTAACGGCCTTGCGCATCCTGCGCGATGCGGGCGAGGCTGAAGATCTAACCCAATCTGTGTTTCTGGAGATTTATCGCAAGGTGGGACAGTTCGACCCTGCCCGAGGGACACTCAAAGTGTGGCTTCTACAGTATGCGTATAGCCGGAGCATGAGCCGTCGCAACTACCTTCAGGCGCGCGAGGTTCATATCGAAGCGAGGGCAGAGCATGTTGAAGAAAGGACAACGCTATGGCAGCCGACACGCGCGCCACTGCAGGAGACGGCCCTTTTGACAGAGCAAATTCTGGCGGCTCTGTCCGAACCACAGCGGGAGACCATCAGGATGTTCTTTTTCCAAGGACTAACGTTGAAGGAGATTGCGGAGCGTCGTCAGGAAACATTTTCGAATGTCCGTCATCACTACTATCGCGGATTACAACAGCTTCGCAGTGTTCTTCAAGACAAGATTGACGCAAGAGATCCCAAACAGGGCGTGGTGCCATTTGGTGAGGTGCGGCGTGCTGAGACATGAACATTTCAATGAGATCTGCGCGGCAGCTGCGATTGGCCAAGCTTCGCCCGCAGAGCTCGCGGAATTGGAGCGACATGCCTACGAGTGTAGCGCTTGCCGCGAAGAGTATTTGGTATGCCTTGACTTGGCGGCGCGACAGTTTGCCGCGGCGGAAAAGCATCGCGACCTTTCGCCTCAGGAGGCGGAGAGTTGTTTGAACTCCGAGAGGTTCACGCAGCGTTTTTTCGAGCGTGCCGAGCGCGAAGGAATCGTTTTCTCACAGGGCGCAGCCAAGGACGCTCGCGAAGTTCGCCCTTTTACACTCTCTTTCCGACGCCGTCCTCTTTGGCTAGTCCCCGCTTTCGCGGCCACCGCAGCAGCCCTACTTGCTGCCGTGTCGACCATTTATTTTATGAGGGACGGCGTGCTCCGTCCAAGCCAGGCCGGTGTGCGCGTACCAGGCCCTACTTCCGTGGCAGCTACTTCCGGCGATTTCAATCAGCCTCTCGCCGACTTGAAGGCAGCAAACGCGAAACTTGAATTCCACATCCAGCAGTTGGCCGCTAAACTTCACAATGCCGATACCCAGCTGGGCATGGCGGACGCCAACCTGAAATCTACTGCACAGGATCGCCAGCGTCTCGCCGCAGAGCGTGACACGATGGCAGCCCAGCTGCAAGAACTTCAGAAGAAGCTGGCTGATTCTGAGGCTCTCGCTGCCGTTGCCCAGGGGCAGTCTACCCAGTTCCGCGACCGCGCTGACGATATGCAGGCTTCACTCGTCGCCGACCGCATCCGCATTCAAGAGCTGACTGACCAGCTCACCGAGAAATCCGCTGCTTTAGATCGCGAACACCAACTTCTCGCGGTGGGTCACGATGTCAGCGACCTGATGGGTGCCCGCAACTTGCACATCGTGGATGTGGTCGACACTGACCCTCACGGCAAGACTCGCCCAGCCTTTGGCCGCATCTTCTTCACAGAGGGCAAATCGCTGATTTTCTACGCCTACGACCTCAACGATGCCAAAATAGAGGAGGCGAATTACCAGTATCGGGTCTGGTCCAAGAAAGAAGGACAAGACACGCAAGTCCACAACCTCGGAATCTTCTATGCCGACGACAAATCCCAGAGGCGCTGGGTCTTCAAGTGCAATGATCCCAAGATCCTTAGCGAAATCGATTCCGTCTTCGTCACGCTGGAGCCAGCTAATAGCGTTCCCGCTCATCCCAAGGGATCAAATCTGATGTACGCCTATCTCCGGGGTCAGGCTAACCACCCGTAGCTGGCGGGCTGCTAATTGTTCTTCTCTCTTCGTCATTCTGAGCGGTCTGCCGCTCCCCTGGAGCAAGAGGAGGGAGATTTGTCGGGGATCAGTCCTCTCGAAATGACAATTTGAGGCCTTGCGGAGGTGTCAACCGAGCTACAAATTTGCTGCTCACTTTGGGACAATTCGCAGGCGCGGTGCGGATACTCCATCAAGGGGGGACAGCCCATGGCCGCGCTCACCCGCTTTCGCCGCGGTTTTCTCTGTATCGCAACTCTTTCAGTTGCTGTCTTCTTAAGCCAGGTTCTTCAGCCGGTTCGCGTGTTCGCCCAATCTGAATCCGCAGCCATGTCTGGCAGGGTAACCGACCAGAGCGACGCCGTTGTGGCCGGCGCGGAAGTCGAGATCAAGAATACGGATACGAATGTGTCGCTAGTGACCCAAACGAACAATGAAGGCTTTTACTCCTTGCCTTCCCTGCGGCCGGGGAATTACCTGATGAACGTGCGCAAGCAGAGTTTCCGCACGATCTCTGTCACCGGCATAACGTTGAACGTGCAGGACAATCTGTCGCGAAACTTTGTCCTCAAGGTGGGCTCGTCGTCGGAATCGGTCACGGTGGTCGCCAACGCGGTCAACATAAACACGACGGACGCTGCAGTCAGCACAGTCGTTGACACGAAGTTCGTGCAAAGCATGCCGCTGAATGGCAGGAGTTTGCAGGATTTGCTTACGCTGGCGCCGGGCGTGGCAGTGGTTGGCAACTTGGGCAGCGGTGGCAATACGGGCCCGGGAGTTGGCGGCGAGATCACGGTTAATGGCCAGCGCACCGAGGCCAACTATTTCACCGTGGACGGCGTTAGCGCCAATGTTGGCACTAACCCCTCAGTCTTCCCGACAGGCGCAGGTTATGGAGGCGGGACTCCCGCGGAGACGGCGCTCGGCACCACCCAGAGCATGATTTCTGTGGATGCGCTTCAGGAATTCCGTGCTACGACCTCGACGTACTCAGCCGAATATGGGCGAACGCCCGGTGGCCAGTTCTCCTTCACCACGCGCTCCGGCACTAATGCTTGGCACGGCTCGGCTTACGACTACTTCCGCAATGAAGCGCTCGATGCTAATGACTGGTTTCTAGATGAGCTGGGCCAGCCCAAGGAAAAGGAGCGCCAGAATGATTTTGGCGGCACACTGGGCGGGCCCATCGTCATACCGGGTCTTTACAACGGCAAAGACCGGACCTTTTTCTTCTTTTCCTATGAGGGCCTAAGGCTGTGGACGCCGCTAGGTGTTGAAACTACTGCTGTTCCTGACGCGACCTTGCGGAAAACAGCGCCGCCCCCGCTGCAGCCGATTTTGAACGCTTTTCCTCTGCCTAACGACGGAGAGGATGGACTGAACGACGGCCTCGGAATCTACGCAGCCGCAATCTCCAACCCGTCTTCGATCGACAGCGTCAGTGTGCGCGTCGATCACAACTTCAGGGACAAGTTCAGGATATTCGGCCGTTATGCTGATACGCCAACGCTGACGGCGGGTGAGTTTGCTAACGCAATCAAAAGCGATGGGATCTCCAATTTCCGGCTGTTGACTGTAGGCGCCACAGCCATGATCACTTCGCGGCAGACAAATGAGCTGCGTTTCAACATCACGCAGAACAACGCTTTGTCTAAACTCGTTTCCACGAATTTGGGCGGGGCGATTCCGTTTGATAGCACCAGCGTGCCCGGGCCAGACGGCAAACCCTTTCCTTTGCAGGGCGGGGAGCTCCAGGTCTTTTTTGGGTTTGGCGCCACCTTTAACCTTATTACTCATCAAATTCAAAACACACAGCGACAATACAATGTCACCGACACCCACAACTGGGTCGTGGGTCGTCACAACTTGAAATTCGGCGCGGACTGGCGCCGTCTTGCCACATACGCGGTTCCTCTCCAAATTTACGAGTACGTAGAATTCGATAGTGAAGCATCGGTTTTGACTAACCAGGCAGACTCTGCTGCCGTGTTTTCAAATTCACCCTCCCCAGTTGAGCCGGTCTATAAGAACTTCTCTGCCTTCGCCGCGGATGATTGGAAGGTGACCCCTCGCCTGTCCCTTTCGCTTGGACTGCGTTGGGACGTAAACCCTGCGCCAGGTAATCTCACCGGCCCTTCGCCTTATACCGTCGATCAGATTGCCAACTTAGCTACAACGAAGCTCGCGCCAGCTGGGACGCCCCTCTGGCAAACGGATTGGCATGGGTTTGCACCGCGAATTGGGGCGGCTTATCAGGTGCACCAAACCAGGGACCATACGATGGTGGTTCGAGGTGGATTCGGTAAGTTTTATGATATGGGCAATACTCAGGGTTCCACCGGTTTTGGCGGAATCGGGTTCGCCAGCTCCAGCTTCCCCCTCGGAGCCAGCTTTCCTCTCACCTCGTCGCAACTTGCTTTGCCCCCGCCGAGCGTGGCGCCTCCGTACGGCGCCTCTATCTATGCCTTCGATCCACATCTTACGCTGCCGTACACTCTGGAATGGAATGTGGCTATCGAGCAGATGCTGGGGAGCGATAATGCTCTCACCGTGAGTTATGTGGGATCGGCCGGGCGGAGACTACTTACGACGTTCGAGTACTCTCCCGAGAACCTGGGCAATCCAAACTTCAATAGCAATGTTTGTGCTGGATGCCTTTTCATTACGAAGAACGATGCGACGTCGGACTACGATGCCCTGCAAGTGCAGTTCCAGCGGCGACTGTCTCATGGTTTGCAGGCACTGGCCTCGTACACTTGGTCGCACTCGATTGACGAGGGGTCAAACAATTATTATTTGTACGAGCTCGAACGCGGCAGCTCGGATTTTGATATCCGGCACAATTTCCAGGCCGCGATCACCTACGATGTTCCGGGCAGGTACTCGAATCCCGTGCTGTCGGGAATTCTGAAGCACTGGGGCCTGGATACACGCATTATGGCCCGTACGGCACTACCCAGCGACATCATTGGCACATTCTCTATCGATCCAGTTACGCAGACCACTCTCGACTACCATCCCAACGTGGTCCCCGGGCAACCGCTTTATGTCTATGGCTCACAATATCCCGGGGGCAGAATCGATAATTACAACGCCTATAGCGTGGCGACGGATTCAGCTGGCAACCCGATAGAAGGAAACTCGGGCAGGAACTCTGCACGCGCTTTTGGGGCGTGGCAGCTGAACATGGGGTTGCGGCGTCAGTTTCCTATCCACGAGCGCCTTCAGCTGCAATTTCGCGCCGAGGCCTTCAATTTACTTAACCACCCTAATTTTTACAACCCCTTCAACTTTCTGAATGTCGGGCCCTGCGGCCCGCCGCAGCCTGGCCAAGAACTCTTTTGCTTCGGCGTCGCAACGGGCATGCTGGACGGTCTCGGCGGGCTCAACTCTTTGTATCAGATTGGCGGGCCGCGCTCGCTGCAGCTTTCCCTCAAGTTGACGTTTTGACCGATATCGCAAGCCTCGCCAACAGCATCTGCAATGCATACCCATCTCGGTGGCCGGCGCAATCAGCCGCAGTGGGAAATTCGGCGCCTTCGCCTACAAATTTGACCGGCTTCATTTGGGACAAACCCGGCAGCCCGTTGAGCATACTCAAAGGAGAGGAACAGGCGAAAGAGCAGACGCTGTCTGTGGATTCACTCGGCTGCCTGAACCCGCGCAGCCAGGCCCGTGGGCTGTGAACGATGATGTGTTGACGACCGTGATGTGGTTCAAGGAAAACTGGTTCCACTTAACGGAAACACAAATGGCAGAACTCGCGGTCTGGTCAATCGCGCTGGACCGCCCAAAGGTCCGCGGGGGATGGTTTGTCGCGACGCATCAGGGTTGAAATCGCCAAGGGATATCACCTGTACTCCGTGGCGCAACCTGCGGGCAGCCCGCTGCCTACCCGCATTAGTGCCGCGCCCGGAGTAAGCGTGGACGGGGTGACCCGCCCAGTTAACCTGGGTTACGACTCTTCACGGAACCAGAAAAACCGCATAGCTCGTTTGATGAGGGGGTAGAAGCGCAATGAAAAACAATCGGTGGCATATTCTCTTGGTCGCCGCGTTCCTGGTTGGCTACGCAGGCTTAGTGGGAGCGCAAAACCTTGCCTCGTTCGAGCAGCGGATCACTGTTAAGACGCTCGATAACGGTCTGACAGTCATCGTGTGCGAGCGCCCGGAGGCGCCCGTCTTCTCCTTCTTCACTCACGTAGACGTTGGATCGGACCGGGAGTTCCCTGGCATCACCGGCCTGGCGCACATGTTTGAGCATATGGCGTTCAAAGGCACGGACAAGATTGGCACGAACGATTACGCGGACGAAAAAGGGGCTTTGGAGAAAGTCGAGCAGAGCTATCAAGCCTACGACCAGGAGCGTCGCAAAGAAATCGGCAGGGATGACCAGAGACTGACTGAACTGGAGAAGGCCTGGAAAGATGCCATGACCGCGGCGCAGAAGTATGTGGTCGAGAACCAGTTTGGCCAGATCGTGGAGCAGAACGGAGGCACCGATCTGAACGCCTTCACGAATAACGAAGAAACTGGTTATTCCTATTCCTTTCCCTCAAATCAGGTCGAACTTTGGGCGTATCTGGAATCCGGGCGTTTCCTGCATCCGGTCTTGCGGGAGTTCTACAAGGAGCGCGAAGTGGTCCATGAAGAGCGGCGCTTAGGTGAGAGCAACCCACACTCTCGGCTCTCCGAACAGTTCGTGGCGGCCGCTTACGTGGCACATCCTTACGGACAGCCGGTGGTGGGCTGGCCGTCGGACCTGGAATCCTTTTCCATGACCGATGCACAGGCCTATTACAAGAAATACTATGTACCGGCGAGCATGATCGTAACCATCGTCGGCGACGTGAAGGCAAGCGAGGTCATGCCAACCATCGAGAAATATTTCGGCCGGCTGCCCGCCGGGGCAAAGCCGGAACCGCTGCGTACCATAGAACCCCCGCAGAATGCAGAGAGGATCGTGATTCTGCACGAAACCTCGCAGCCGATCTTCATTGAGGGTTATCACAAGCCCAGCGCCAAGGACAAAGACGATGCCGTCTATGAAGCACTGGAGGACTTGATGTCGAACGGCCGCACCTCCCGTCTGTACCGATCGCTGGTGCGTGACAAGAGGCTTGCGGCGCGGACCGGAGGCTTCAATGGATTCCCCGGCTCCAAGTATCCCAATATGTTCGTGTTCTACGCCTACCCAACGCCCGGGCACACACTTGACCAGAATCGCGACGCCATTCACGCGGCGATCGAACGCTTAAAAAATGAGGACATTACAGACGAAGAACTTCAAATGGTGAAGACGCGCGCTAAGGCCGACCTTCTGCGGGGGCTAGGAGATAACGCGGGTCTCGCCTTTCAATTGGGAACCACCCAGTCGCTCTACGGCGACTGGCGGGAACTCTTCCGCCGTGTCGATGAAATTGAGAAAGTAAGCAAAGCGAATATTCGACGCGTGGCCAATGCCACCTTCGTTGAATCCAACCGTACTGTCGCCATGATTGAATCTACTCAGCTTGCCACGGCGCCCGCGGCCGGAAAAGAGACGAAGTAATGAACTCCCTGAACCCATTCATCTCCGTCTCCATCGTGCTTTCTCTTCTCGCCTGCGCGCCCGCATCGCTGGGTCAGGCCTCGGACTGGAAACAGATTCAGCCGCCGCCCTTGCACGCTTTTCATCCGCAACTTCCCAAACGGATTCAACTCGCCAACGGCATGGTCATCTTTCTTCAGGAAGATCACGAATTGCCGCTTATCCGCGGCACAGCGCGAATCCGCGGTGGATCGCGGGATGAGCCTGCCGGCAAAGTCGGTTTGGTGGAAATCTATGGCCAGGCCTGGCGCACCGGTGGCACCCAGCAGAGGACCGGGGATCAGCTCGACGATTACCTGGAGGCACGGGCGGCTAAGGTCGAAACAAGAGGCGGCCTCGACTCAACCCGGGTAACGTGGAACTGTCTCAAGGAGAACCTGGACGAAGTGTTTAAGATCTTCCTCGAGGTTCTACGTGAACCCGAGTTCCGTGAAGATAAGATCGTTCTGGCCAAGAATCAGCTCAACACCAGCATCTCGCGGCGCAATGACAGCCCCTTCAGCATCGCTGTTCGCGAAAGCTCCAAGTTGGTCTATGGCGCCGACTCCCCTTACTCGCGGGCCGCCGAGTACGCCAGTGTGGAGCGCGTAACGCGGGACGACCTGGTGAATTGGCACCACCGCTATGTTCATCCCAACAACATCATTCTCGGAATCGCCGGTGATTTTGATTCCAGTGCAGTCGAGGCCATGCTGCACCAGGCCTTCGATTCCTGGCCAAAAGGTCCGGCGGCGCTGAAGCTGCAGCTTTCGTTTCAAGGACCGAAGCCGGGTATCTACTTCGCCGAGAAGAGCGACGTAACCGCCAGTGTTGTGCTAATGGTGGATCTCGGCATCACCCTCAACAATCCAGATTACTACGCGGCCGAGGTCTTCAACCAGTTCTTCGGGGGACATTTCAGCTCTCGGTTGTTCTCCAACATCCGTTCTAAGAAAGGACTGGCTTACGCGGTGGACGGCAGGATTGGGGCCGAGTACGACCATCCTGGAACCCTTGGACTTTTCCTCGCAACCAAGAGTCCCACGACGGCGTCGGCGATTGAAGCCTTCAACGAAGAACTGGATGCGCTGAAGGCCAACCCCAGCACGCCGGAAGAGTTGACGAAAGCGAAGCAGGCGATTTTGAATTCATTCGTGTTCCGCTTCGACACGAAGGAAAAAGTGCTGCTTGAGCGCATGACTTACGAGTTCTACGGTTATCCCGAGGACTTTCTGGAGAAGTACCGAGTGGAGATTGAAAAGGTCACCGAGCAGGACGTGGATCGCGTAGCCCAGAAGTATGTCCACAAGGACAGAATGGCATTGCTGGTAGTTGGGAAGGCGGCGGATTTCGATCGGCCGCTGTCATCTTTCGGGCCCGTGACCACTCTGGATATCACGATTCCACCGCCAGCAGGAGCGCAACACTAATACCTGTTCAAGAGCCAATCATGGCAGTGCAAATGGATTCCGTCTATAAATTCTGGACGAGGTGGATAGTGCCAACGGCAGGTGCGGCACTACCGGCAGCAGGTCAAGTACTTGTTACAGAGCCAAGGTTGGCGCGTTCGAAGAATCTCTTTGCGCTGCGCTTAGATGACAAATTCCCCTTGCTCATCAGACAAGTCGAGTTCACCGGGTAGGAAGGAAAGCTTCATTCTGCTCCTCGGTACATCATAGACTTAAGACCACCGATTCGCGACCTCAGAATTGTGGAGCAGGACTTCCTCCGTGCACCGAGTCGGAGCGCTCCACAAAAGTTGATTGCAGCCCTTCGCGCGATACGGGTTGAGGTACGGTCTGCCCAGCCATCGACCGACTTTCAACGACTTACGCGGCGGGAATATAGGGAGGGTCGCAAGCCAAACCGGGTGCAGGCTTCAAATGGCACGAGAAACAAATCGCGCGGGTCATAGAGCGCGCTAAAGCGCAGCTACCCATTCACCCCTAAATGATTGGACGGCTGCCACTCAGCACCGAAGCGCTCGTTGCACTACATCCCTAAGAATTCCCAGAACGAGGCAAACCACGGTGTGCTGTCGCTCCGAGTGGCTCGCCATATCGTCAAACACCTCTTGATTATCTTTGTCGTGTTGCCTTTCGTTCTGCGCGATCCTCTACGCAATCCTTAAGAGCCGCTAGCAGGGACTGAGTGAACCACCAAAGCGCTTGGGCCCTGTTGACGCCGGCTGCGGACTCAGCCTGTCAACCGTGTCTTTAATCTGTTTAGTCTGACGCTTACGGTCATAGTTCCCAACAGACGCGCCTGTGTGCACAAAGCAGGATTACTTCCGGGAAGTCGCCTAGCAGCCTGTGGTGCAAGTCTGGATTCCGGAGCGGAAAAGATTGTGTAATTCACAGAAATGATTCGTAGAATGCGGGCATGGCGATGGGCACGCG
>Ga0209039_10004531_pt1 | contig 10091 bp, 6 predicted proteins | sample BogFormECP12_OM1_FD_188238 | JGI IMG/M metagenome (GOLD analysis project Ga0209039, IMG submission 188238) | Bog forest soil microbial communities from Calvert Island, British Columbia, Canada - ECP12_OM1 (SPAdes) (version 2) | ecosystem: Environmental > Aquatic > Freshwater > Wetlands > Bog ... | reverse complement strand
GATCGAGCGGGCGCGCCGGTTTCTCGGACGGCTCCAGTTGCAGGCCAAGCTCGCTCGAGTCGGGCGCCGATGGCGACACGATCACTTCAGCGCCGCTCGAGGCAAGGCGGAACGTTTCCCCGCGGTAATCGTCCACAGGCCGCCATCCGCTCCCCGGGAGCAGGCCGGATTCCTTGGGGAAAATATCGCCCCCCGGCGGCGCGGCCTCTTGAAAGGATCGCCGCCGTGCGAGGTAGGGCAATGCATGGCGGAGCCACCCCACCACGCCATCGAATTCAATGTACTCTTTCAGAATGCGCCGCACGCCCGGCGCCACCGGGACGGTCAAGGTGACCAAGCGCCCGCCCTTCGCCAGCCGGTCGACTACCCGTTGTAGCCCCAGCCACGCCCCCAGGATCCGATTCGTCCGGCGTATGGGCCGCAAGCTCGCCTGGCTGGCGCCCCGTCCTTTCCGAAGCCGCTCCCATTCCAGTCGAAAGGCCCGAAAGTCCAACACCCGCGGGTCCCGGCTGGTGGGCAAACCGCCGCCGTGCACGCGGAACAGCAGGCGCGCGGGCAGGGGCGGCGCAAGCGGCAACCGAAGACGGCTCCGGCGGGCCACCGTCACCCGCGTGAGAACCCGATGTCCGTCTCCAATCACTTCGAGATCCAGCGGTTCCCCGCCCATCCCCGGCCCCGGTTCGAGATCCACCAGCAAGGCGGACACCGGTTCCGGCACATTTTCGAGCAGGAGTTCGGCGCGCTCGCCCGCCCAGCGAAAAGGCTCCTGTTTGGTGTAGCGCTCCACCGGCAGCCAGCCCTTGCCAAACAGAATTCCGGAATCGATAGCGGCGATATCGCCAGGCCCAGGCAGGGGGTGCCCGTCGGGCGTGACGCTAAACGTTCCCTCGCGCGTGTTGAGGCGGATCAGGTGCGTGCGGCAGTAGGCCAGTTGTTCTTCCACCGGCGCGTCCACCGGGACGTCGCCCATGGCGTCGTGCCGGTCGATGCGGTACATGCGTCCCGGTTCGAGCCGCCGTTCCGCGAAGAAAGCAGCCAGCTCGCTCGAAAACAGAATATCGATGTTGGTGGCCAGCACGAAGCGGCCGCGGGCCCTGCGTATGCCGGCATTCTTGGCGATCATCTGGTACAGCGCCAGCGCTTCGGCGTGCTTGTAGCGGCGGTGCACTTCCGGCGGAACTTCGAGGAACCGGATTTCGCACGGGCCGCAGTCCCGCGGCCAGTGCAACGCCTCGCGGAGCCGCGGGCGGTCGGGGGGCGGATTCCACTCAACCACGATCAGCTCGGAGGGAACCTGGTAGCGCCTGGCCTGGCCGATCCAGCCATTCACGAAAGCCTGCATGCGGCCCAGCAGGTTGCCGCCATGGTCGTCGTTGCGGGCCGTGACGACTACCGAAAGGTACGGTTCACTGGCGCTGGACATTATCTCAGTTTGGCCGTCAGGCAAAGGTGCCAGCCGAAGGCGCGTTCGAGAGCGCGGAAAAGGGCCTTGGGCATCCAGCGGAAATACCAGACCACCCGGTAGCGGTATTGCACGTATTCCGCGATGATGTAAGGGAAAATGTGATCCACCATGACATCCGTGACGCGGAAACCATGGTGCTCAAACCACCGCCGGCCTTCGATGCGCGAACAACTGTAGGTCACCGGACACCCCGTCTGCGCTTCCGAGTACTCCGCCACCAGCCGGTCCAGCTTCCAGAACTGCCCCTTCCCGTAGACCAGCAGAATCCAGAACACCTTCCACGACCAGCGGTTGTAGACCATGATCTTGACCGTGCTGGCGGGCGTTACGTACTTGCGGATTTCATCGAGCACGCGGTTGGGATCGGGCGTATGGTGAATCACGCCGAATGAGTAGACCAGGTCATACGGCTCTACGGGGACGGCTTCGCTGAGCCTTTCGGCGTCCGCCTGGATGAACCGGATCCGGTCTTCCAGCCCGAAGACTTTCGCGCGCTGGCGAGCGACTTGGAGCGATTGTTCCGTCAGATCGACGGCCGTCACCCGCGCTCCGGCCCGCGCGAAATTGATGGTGTCGGTGCCGATTCCACACCCGATCTCCAGCACCTTCTTCCCGTTCCAGCGCTCGAATTCGGCGAACCGCGGGATGTGCGGCTCCACAAAGTATTTGCGCGCCTCGACCTCATCGTAGTATTCGCGAGTTCCCACCGGCTTGGTGGAATGGCGAATATTGCACGGTCGCGAATTCCAGTATGCGCGGACCGCCGCGATGGGCGTGTCTTCAAACGACGCGGGCATAGTCATGCAAGTTTACAATTATAGCTACTTGCGCCGGGAAAATGCCGAAAAGGGGTAGTGTGGTCATTGCGGGGAGATAGCTAGCGGTCCGACCGGCTTATTCAATTGCCGGTTTTGGTGCGAATGGAGAGGTATCTTCGCCGGCCTTTGCGGCTTTCCACATCGGGTGCCTAATCTCGCCAAAATTCGCTTCATATGCCTTGACTTGCTCAAGCAAGACTAACGCGATGACGGCGGCGGCTTCGGGAGGCATGACAATACCAATCTTTGGAATAGCCTTCCCGTCTTGCAAGGCCTCAGCAAACCCCAGGCGGACCTCCATTTGGGTAATCGCAAAGGCGCAACAGTTAGAGTATACAAAACTCTCCGGGAAAGGGACGAAGACCGTCCTTTGTGTCGCTTTGCGGATATCCGTCTGTCCTTCAGCTACCGGGGCTACCGGGGGGACCCCTACGATTTCTGGCTCGTCGCTCATTTTATGTTTTCTCCTACCGGCCCTCAGCAATGCCGCAGATGGCCATTTGCACGTCTGTCGTGGTCATCAACGACTCAGGACGGTGCGGCGTGCTCGCGACTGCCACACGTGGTTCTTTTTTGGGTATTTGCCAAAGTTGATGAGTGAAAGATGTTTCGGTCGCTTGCATGGAAGCAAAAGCGTCCAGTCTAGCGGACTGCCAATAGGTACAGTTTGCGAGATTGCCCGAAACAAGCCCCGGCAACGTTTCAAATCCGCGATCTTGTGGGAAACTCGGGACCTCAAGAGCCTTGTCGTGAGCGATAGCGGTGTACCATCTTCCGAGTTCGCTAAACGGAACAAAACGACCAACAAATGCGCAATCGAAGCCAGCCGCGATCCGAACTAATGTGTTGATACTCAGGTTTCCATAATTCGGGTCTTCCGCTCTGGATATTGCACCTTGAGTCAGTTCCGATCCTTTGGCGAGATCCGCCTGGGACCACTCACGCTGCCTCCGCAAAACCCGAATCTGGAACGGCAGCATCCGCTTCACGACGGAAGCTGTCCAGGACTCGCGATATCGCTTGCCCTGGCTCAGTTTTTCTTGCAGATTAGACAAAGCGTTCACGTAGAAATGCCTCTCCTCGGGCGACCTTGCCCTTACGCTTTATAGCCAATTCGAACGCATCGGGGGGCGTGTAGATTTTGCCCTTTTTCCTGCAACCAACATAGATCGAAAAAGCTTTCTCTCCCGGTCCGAAGAATCCGGCTGGACGGTACTGAATTTTCTCGGCCTTGAATCGGATCTCGCACAGCCCTTCACGCCCCAAACAGTCGAACTCGGAAAGCCCACGCCAGTCTTCCGTTATCGAAAGGGTCTTGAGTGTGACATCGAAGTCGGCTTGGGCCTCCTCGGGGATACTCTGGTACCACTCCTCGATGAGGTTGTTTCCAGCGGGAGAGCAGTAGTCCAGAAACCTCCACAAACCCATCTTATCCCTAAATCCGGCAAAACGCAATGCAAAATTGCATTACAGCACTTGACTTCTGCAATGCAATATTGCATAGTATCTATAGTACAATGAAAACAAAAGGCCAACAGCCCCAAGTCACCAAACCGGAACCGCTGGCCTTTTGCTGTTCTGGAGAGGTGCCGGAGTGGTCGAACGGAGCCGCCCTACAAGCGGCCAAGGCTGGTCAGGCTTTCACGGGTTCGAATCCCGTCCTCTCCGCGACATTAAACAGCCCCGCTGATAGCGCTAACTACCTGCGGGGCCTAACCTCGGGCTTGCGCCAAAGGCTGGGTTTCTACGCCCATAGTCATTTTGACGCTTGCTCCCGAAGAAAGCAAGGCCGAAATGACCTGCCATTCGTGCCCGATCGAAACAGTGAAGGCCGGTAAGGGCCGCAACAGCGTCCAGCGCTACAAATGCCAACAATGCGGCAAACGGTACTCCGAGCCGCAGGAGAAACCATTCGGAGCGGATGTGCGGCTTCCGAAAGAGAATGTCCGCATGATCCTCCATTGCCTCTTGGAAGGCAATAGCGTCCGCTCCACGGCCCGGCTGTGCGGCGTGGAGCCGAAGACAGTTTTGACCATGCTAAGGTTGGCCGGCGAGAATTGCGAACGCATCATGGGTCGCGTGGTCATCAACGTTCCAGTTGTGGACGTTCAATGCGATGAGATTTGGGGCTTCGTCCAGAAGAAGGAATCCCACAAGTACCCGTGGGAAGCGAACGATAACAGTATTGGCGACGCCTACTGCTTTGTGGCAATCGAGCGGAATACCAAACTCGTTCTGAATTTCGCCCTGGGTCGGCGCGACCAGGCCACCACGGACATTTTCATCGAGGGGCTGCGGGCCGCGACCGCTCCGCAACGCTTTCAGATCACAACGGACGGTTTCCAGCCCTACAAATCAGCCATCACTACAACGCTCTCGGATCGGGCCAATTTTGGGATGCTCATCAAAGTTTACGCGCAGGACCCCGAAGGCGAACGGCGTTACAGCCCGGCTGAAGTAGTAGACGCCACCCCGAAGGCCATCATGGGCCAGCCGGACAAAAAGAGAATCTGCACATCCCACGTCGAGCGTCAAAATCTCTCGATTCGCATCGGGATACGGCGGATGACGCGCCTAACGAACGCCTTCAGCAAAAAGTGGGAGAACCTGTGGGCCGCGTACTGCCTCTGGTTCGCGTTCTATAACTTCTGCCGGATTCATCAGACGTTGCGCATGACGCCTGCGATGGAAGCGGGAATCACGGATCGGATTTGGGACCTCGAAAATCTCATCTCCCCGCAATGACCACACTACCCGAAAAGGCGGGAAAGGGCGTGGGGTCTCGACGGAAGCCGCGGTGTTGATCGGCGGCCATAGCTTCCCGGGCCGGTCAGGCACCCCACCCGGGTGATGCATCTGGAGGGCCTTTTCTGCAAGATGCGTCACACGGGTGGTCAAGGAGCGCGGGCAAAGTCGGTGACTCAACTAGCGGGTTCACAAAAACCGATTTTTGGCGGGGCGGAACTGCCTCACGGACCGGGCATTCCAAGGGTCAACAAGAGCGGGACAGCGCAGTCCCTGTTTTTCCAGGCGTTACCCGCCCGAAACAACGTATATGGACTGTCCCCGGGCCTTCACGTAATCAACGGGCATGTAGTAGTAACCCGCGTCTCCCGCGCACGGTCCCCAGCTATTCTTGAGGATGAAGTAGCCCCCTCCCGATCCGGGCGGGGCGGTCGGAATTTTTGCGGCCAAGTCCTCGTTGCTCACAAAGCCGACGACATGAATGTTGTGCCCGCCGGCATCGGTGGTTTGGTCCCCTCCCCATATACACACCCCAAAGGCTGTAACGGTGAGGCAGGGGCCTTGCACAGGGACGTAACCTCCAGGCGCACCCCCAAAAGCATCTGTTTCCTCGAAGCCCAGCATGACCGTATTATTGAGAGCCAGCGCCAGGATCATATAGTCCACTGAGAGGTCGGGATGCGGCCCGACTCCATACTGAGGCGGGCAGGTGCTACAGAGGGCAGGGATGAGTCCCGTTGGATTCCAGATGTTAAGTATCCCGCCGACCACGGATTTCTTGCCGCTTACCACCCACTCCGCTGGTGAAACCTGCGTACCCGGACCTAGCGAATAGGGCGAACTGCCAGACAGAACCGCGGGTCTGTACCCGCACTCGATGTCGTGGATCCTAACCGTGCAGTATTCCGGGGCTTGGGGGGCACTGTCCGAACAACCCGGTTCGAGGCCTGGATAGGGATAGTTGTCACAAGTGTTCACAAATTCATAGCAGCCGGGACATGTCGGATGATCCCACGACGGATTGTAATCCCACTGATTCTCGTAGGCGAACTGATAGTTTTTCACGAGGGCATTGCCCAGCGCATATCCCGCGTCGTATCCATCCCCGTATAGTTGAGGCGGGCTTGTATATAGCAGGGTCAGTTTCTCCCAGAAGTCCTGCTCGGAAAGGTTCACGTGGACTCCCGTGTTGATTGCAATCAGTTCTTCGACGGCTGAGGTTGCGGCAAAAATGGGGCAGGTCCCTCGGTAACCCTGATCCTTGATACACGTGAGGGCGCCTTTATTCGCGAAGTTGAAATTGGCAAAGATGCCCGCCGTCGAGGGTACGCTGCACGCGGCGTCCGACGCAGGCGTCAGGTCGCCGTAGTATACCTCGGCTAATGCGGGGTTTGCGCCAACCTCCAAGTTGCACGCGAGTGCACCGGTGAAGTTCGCCGGCGGCGGGATCATATTGACGATCGTGCGCCACTGGGAGACAACCGAATCGAGAGCATTTTGAATCGCCTCCAGGGATGCGCCCTGCAACTGGGACGGCGGGATGGGCGGCGTAATTGGCAGGTTGTTCCCGGTGTTCACCGGGTTGACGAAACTCGCCGGAAGTTGATTGTACAGAGCGGTGTAGTTGGCTAGTTGTGCAGCCCGATCGGTAGCGGCCCGGATCGAATTGGCCAACTGCGCCATTTTGGTCCCAGGTCCAAAGTTTTGCACCGTCTGGGTCGCACCCTTCGAATTGACGAAGGTCACGTTGTAGTTCCCATTGGCGTTCCGTTTGACGTTGGGATCGTTTGGATTCGGGATGGACGCGGCCAGCCTGGCAAGATCGGTCAGCTCGGGGTGCTGGGCCAGGTAGCTGGCAACGTAAGCCGAATTCTGGAGGTACGCGATGAGCGCATCCAGGTTCTCGGTCGCCAACAACCCGGGGGTGACCGGAAGCAATGTGCTCGATTGAACCATCTGGTCGAATTCCGCGTTACCGATGACAGTGACGGGGCCGGCGGGCATGGTGCCACCCGTCTGGGATTGGGCATTGGCAACGACCTCGACAAGCCCGAAAAGGACGCAGGTCGCGACAGATCTGAGCATGTTACCCCTCCTCTTTTTCGAATTACGGTTATGATAACCGTTCCACTTGATCGCCACAACCCGCCTGTTCGTGTAGGTCCGCGCGCAACCTGGCGCCGCCCGGTTTACAATGTGGACATACCGGAGGCCGCATGGGATGGCGGGCGATTCTGATTGTTCTGAGTGTTTTTCCCTCTTTCTTGAAGAGCGAGCTGCTGCCGATCCGGACGTACACTACGGCCGACGGCCTGGCGGCGGACCACGTTGACTGCATCGTTCCGGATTCCCGCGGGTTCCTCTGGTTCTGCACGCCGGAGGGCCTGTCGCGGTTCGACGGGTACCACTTCGTCACGTTCGGCGTGGACCAAGGGTTAGGGCACCGCAGGGTGTCAACACTGGCCGAAACGAGTTCCGGCGATTATCTTGTGGGAACGGCGCGCGGAATCTCGCGGATCGATCCCGCCGGCAAGGGCGTCCGGTTTGCCACCTATGCGCCGGAGCACGAGGCCGCGCAAAACTATGTGACGGCCCTCCGCGAGTCGCGGAGCGGAAAAATCTGGTGCGCAACCCGGACCAGCCTGTTCGAATGGAACGGGAAGAGCGGTTTTCGCCGCGTCCAGTTGCCCCTGCCGCCGGGAGTGGAAATCGGCAACATCGTGGAGGCCCCTCGTGGCGATCTGTGGATCGGCACAGGCTGGGGGATTCACCTGCTGCGAGAGAGCGGAACCGTCCAGACCTTCACCGTGAAGGACGGTTTGCCGGGAGATTGGGTCGAGATGCTGTTGGTGGACTCCAAGGGGAGATTGTGGGCGGCGCTTCGCGGCGGGCTGGCGCTGATCACCCGGCGCGCGACGGGTGACTGGAGCTTGGAGAAGGTCTATACCGACAAATCCGGCCTGGTTAGCTGGGACGTGAAGGCGCTGGCGGAAGCGTCCGACGGGACCCTATGGGTAGGCACAACCGAGGGCATCAGCCGCCTCAGATTGGGCGGCGAACCGGTGGTTCTCAAAAACCTGACCCGCGCGCAGGGATTGAGCGACCGGCACATTACCGCACTGGCCGAAGATCAGGCCGGGAACATCTGGGCCGGAACCGAAGGCGCCGGCGTGATGAGAATCGATCGCCTCGGATTCACGACCTATCGCGAGCAGGACGGTCTGCCAACGGACCGCGTGTTTTCGGTGTTTGAAGACCAGGCCGGAGAACTCCTGGCCGTGACCACAGGGGCAGGGGACCAGCGGAGTCGTTCGGTTGAAATCTTCGACGGAGTGAGGTTCCACGGTGTGGCTCCGAAACCCTATGGCGACCGTGCCGGTTGGGGATGGAATCAAGTCCTGCTACAGGGCCGGACGGGAGAATGGTGGGCGGCAACCAAGGTGGGGCTTTGCCGGTATCCAGCCATGAAGGCGGCGGAACTGGAAGGCCGCAATCCGCGAATCTGCTATTCGCGCAACGATGAGGTTTTCCGCATTTTCGAGGATTCCAAGGGCGGCATCTGGGCCTCGGCCCAGTCCCCTCGGGGGGACGAGTTGATGCGATGGGACCCGCGGACCGACACGGTTTTCCACTTCCCGGCTCCCAGGATTCCAGGCGAGCCTTCCGACGACCTGGTGAGCGCCTTTGCCGAAGACCAACAGGGAAACATCTGGATGGGTCTCTATAAGGGCGGTTTGTATCGTTACGATGGCCGCGGCTTCCAGCACTTTCAACAGAGTGACGGCATGCCGGGAGGCGCCATTCTTGCGCTTCTCCCCGGCGAGGGCGGGCTATGGATCGGATCGAGCGGCGGCGGCCTGGGCCGCGTGGTCGACACCGGGGATGAGCGCCCGCGGGTAGAAATCTATAACTCGGCCCGCGGGATAGCGAGCGACATCATTAACTGCATCGTGGAAGACCGCCAGGGCCGCATCTACGCCGGCACAACCAAAGGCGTGGATCGCCTGGACCCACGGACCGGCCATATCCGGCACTTTTCCAGCGGCCTGGCGCATGGAGAATTCACCTCGGCAGTCCGCGACCGCTCGGGCTCGCTCTGGTTTGCGACCAAACAGGGCTTGTCGAGGCTGATTCCCGTGGAGGATCGTCCGCCGGTCAATCCGCGCGTCTTCATCACCGATTTGCGAACCGGCGGCGCGCCTTATCCGGTGTCGCAACTGGGGGAGACGCGCGTCTCGCGGCTGGAACTGAAGCCGTCGCAGAACCAGCTTCAAGTCGAGTTCGTGGGTCTCGATTACGAGCCGGGAGAGGTGCTCCGCTATTCGTACAAACTGGAAGGGGCGGATTCGGACTGGGGTCCGCCGCGCGGCCAGCTCGCGGTCGACTACGCGGCTCTTGCCGGCGGAACATACCGCTTTCTGGTGAAAGCCGTCACTTCGGAGGGCGTGGAGAGCGCAACGCCGGCGGAAATCGATTTTACGGTGCTGCCGCCGCTATGGAGACGCTGGTGGTTTCAAAGCCTCGGGCTGGCGCTGGCCATGGCACTGGTGTTTGCCGCGCACCGGTACCGCGTGGCGCAGATGGTGGACCTGGAACGTATGCGGACTGCCATTGCGACGGATCTGCACGATGACATTGGCGCCAGCCTGTCGCAAATCGCCATCTTGAGCGAAGTGGCGCGTGTGGGCGGCGATGGCCAAGGACGGCCGGGCGAGCCGCTGGAGCGAGTAGCTACCCTGGCCCGCGAGCTGGTGGATTCCATGGGCGATATCGTATGGTCTATCCGCTCCGAGCCGCGCGGAATGGACTCGCTAATTTGGCGTATGCGAGAATTTGCTCTCGATCTGCTCGCGTCCCAGGGGATCGAGTTCGAGCTGCAAACGCCTCCAACGGGAGAAAGCGTGCAACTGAGTCTTCAGTCACGGCGGCAGCTCTTCCTCATGTTCAAAGAGTGCATCCACAATGCCGCCCGGCACTCCGGCTGCACGGCAGTCAGGGCCGAGCTGAAGGAAGTGGACCGGGAGATCGCGCTCACCGTCGAAGACAACGGAAGCGGATTGAAT
>Ga0209039_10004530_pt1 | contig 10093 bp, 12 predicted proteins | sample BogFormECP12_OM1_FD_188238 | JGI IMG/M metagenome (GOLD analysis project Ga0209039, IMG submission 188238) | Bog forest soil microbial communities from Calvert Island, British Columbia, Canada - ECP12_OM1 (SPAdes) (version 2) | ecosystem: Environmental > Aquatic > Freshwater > Wetlands > Bog ... | reverse complement strand
CATGTACGGACGGAGTACCGAAGCGTTTAGTGCCCGAACCGCCAGATTAAGATCGCGGAGATCAAGAATCTGCGATAAGCAGTTGAACTTTACTACCCCCTCTCCGGTCTGTTCACTGCAGTGGGGCTGTTCCGGAGAAACCTTGTCGTTGTAGAGGAAGAACCGCACGACTGCCTCATAGAATGACATTTTCCGACCGTACTGATCGTAAATCTCCGGGTAACTCATTCCCTGACGGAGAAGAGTTTCCACAACCCCGCGCGGAATGTTGTATTCTATAATCTCGTAATTCGGATTCTGGATCTCATTGAGAAGTTCCGGGTTATTGCCTTCGTATGAATCCGGGAAAACCGTGATCGACCTGCGGTACACATTGCGTATCTTCTCGTCGTGGAAGCTTCGGTAACCCGTAACCGCTGCATCGAGGATGGTATTGATACAACTCTCCTCTTCATTCCCGACCATCGTTGCAAGCGATCCCATCGACTCCATGTACTGAATACATCGGAACAGGGTTTCCCCGAGCGTTACCGGATTCTGCAGGGTCTTCGGCCCCGGCTTCCGGAACTTTCCTTTCCACGATGCCTTCGTGGATGTCTTCTTCTTGCGTGGTGGCGGGATTCCGGTATCTATTTTGGTATCTTTCGGCTCTTCATCAATCAATCCTTCTTTTACAAGCTCGGCGTTAAAATTTCCCGCCTCGTATCGTTCTTGTATCGTTCTGGCGGCTACATATGATTCGGTATTGAGGAAATCAAAGTATTGGTCTTCATCACCATCGAAATCGTCCGCCGAGTAACCTCCGACTTGGTTGTTGTAAATGCGGAGGTACTCACTTGAAAATATCTTTGGCCATCTCGACCGTGAATCCCAGTCCGACGGGTGCTCGTTCCTAATATCGTGATAGAAGTTGTCGATCTTGCTTGGCATTTTCTTTCCCCGTCACCAACGATGAAGTACTGATTTCCTCTTCTGGATATCAATAGTCGGACATGGTGTTCACCAGTGTTTACTCTTCTCTGCGCGAAGCTGGCGGTGCGTCAACCTCCACACCCTGTAGCACCCGTCTCAACGCATCGACAACCTTGTCCTGATCTTTCTTATCAAGACGTTTTATACCTTCGTCATCAGCCATGTTACATCTCTTTTCGTAACGCAAGGTATTTAAACATATCTGAACACGGGAATGGAAATATAAAAGAGTTCGTTTATGTCGGTGATCTGCTCGGGAACAACGTGACCGTAATCGCGTTTGTCGGTTCTCCCGAGATACCACCAATATTGTAGATGTCCCCGGAACTCGCGTTGTATATGAGAGAGCCGGATGTCGTAGCACCACCGCCACCAAGTTTTACTACTGCAAACCCGTCAGGAGCCGCCGCAGAAACGGCTAGAGTAAACTGCTCGATAACTCCTGTAGGCGTTGTAGCCTGAGCGATCCCATACCCGGTTGGATAAGGTACAAACGAACCCCACGAACTTCCCGTGTAGTTATATGCAATCCACGAATTACCGGATGTACCGGCATACGGACTTGACAATATAACGTTCCCGCTTATTGCCCCAAAAACACCGAAGGACGTGTTGTTTGAAATCCCAAACGACTGATGTTCTATCATGGAATTTCCACTCGTTAAATCAGTCCATGTAGTTCCGGCTCCAGTCCACCTCTGAACACTCAGAACGCACCCAGATGTCGCCGGCAATATTGGTCTGAAATAAAGAGCATATAACGCGCCCGATCCGTCGAACGTCATATATCGCATGTAACTTACCGAACCGGCGTCGTTTGTTAGTTTGCCCGGGCCGAACAAGTTGTACGGCTGGTACGAAGCTACCGGCACAAGTTTCCCCCCGGTTACAGTTGATGGGGTTATATTGTTCCACACTCCGCTCGAAGAGAATCCGGTAAGTTGCCAAATGTATCCAGAAGTATCGTATGTATACACCGTGGCGGAAACTGTTGGTCGCGGATCGGATATCAGGTCTATAGGGTACGCCATAACAGCCGTGTTAACGCTGCTTGTTCCCGTCCAAAGAAAAGTATTCCACTGAGTTTCCGAATTCGCAACAAGCGTATCATAAGCGTGTTGCATCACAATCAGTCCGGATGTCGGCGATTGACATACAACCACATATTCCGTGTGCCCACTTTGAGTACTTGTTACAATCGGGGTAATAGGAAGCGCTGGTCTATTTGAAGCGCTACTCGGGCCAGTTTCCCCGTAGGGTATCGTTACTCCGTTTGATGGATTATACATCGCAACGTGACTTCCTGTAAATCCCGGCATTTTCTTTCAACTCCTACTAATACCTTCTGATAATTATAACCATTCCCGACCCGCCGTACGAACCAACACCAAGGGGATATGGTTGTCCCGTTTCGTCTCCTGCTGTACCTATATCTCCGCTAATCAAACCACTCGTGCATACTTGGGAAATAGCGTACAACCCGGAAGAGTTATATGTGTAATATACCGAATTTGACATCGATACCATGTTAGTAGCAATAAACATCGTGTCCGACACCACTGTGGTCTGAGTCAACACCCCGGGCGATCCACCACTCTGACCCCCGACCTGAATTGCGTTAACTGTGTTTCCGAGTATAACCCCCTGTTTCCCATCGGCAACACCCGTCTGCATGGTAATCACCCGACCACTCAGGGAATTTGTAATGAAAATCTTCGTGGTATCGGTTATTGTTGTTACGTATGCTCCGGAAGATCCTGCGTTTGATGGAGGCGAAGTAAGTGAACCACTGATAACACCTTTCGGATCGTATTTTGTAGCGTAGACCGGAATCGAAATCGTTTGTATTCCGTACCCGGAAGCTATCACGGTTAACTGGTCAAGAGCTGTATTCGCGGATGTGTAGAATCCACCGCTCGCGTTTGTATACACCGGAGTCCAACCGGATCCCTGAAACAATGCGGCACTGGTGATATTGAAATCCACGGTCGCGGGGTTTCCCGATATAAAGAATGTCTGCGATCCGTCGCGTACGTTGCCTGCAAGGATAACCATACTTCTCACTACCTATGAGATGATGAACGTTTCTTGTATATAAAACTATCAGGATCTTTGAGGATGGACATGTTCGGGAAGAACCATTCGTATAAGGGCGTATAAACACGATACGATAATATCTTCTTTCGTTTGGTCTTCTCCAACAACGAGAGGTATGTCGAGTGCAGAAAATCCTTCTACGATCTCTGAAAGTTTCTCGTCGCACAGTGCTTCGAGCCTCTTGTCTAAAAAAACCGGCTGAGTGAAATATTGATGACCGTCTCGAAGAATAAGCCCATTCTGTAGAAGTATCGGAATGTGATATGCAACGAGTTGTTGATCTATCTTAAGACGCTTCGAAATCTCTGATAACGTAAGCATTCGGTTTGACTTTACCAGAGCCTCGAATATCCTAAACCTTGTATCAACATCTGTCACTGCCATTTCACTCGTCTATTATGTATTTCACCGGGAATCCTTCTACAAGCTCTACCACGAACACCGGGGTTTCATCCAGCCCGAGTTGTGTGACGATCTCGAATCCCTTTCCGTCTCCCACATCCGTTGCCTTGATCTCCCCGGACTTGAATTCTTTCTTCAAATCTCTCTTGATCTTAGCGCACAGTGGGCATCCTTCGGTAGTTACCATCCATCGCTGAACAATGTCAGAATCCGTGAATGTGATCGTCGTTGTCTTAATGCCTTCGTGCCGACGGCTTTTTCCCACGTCGTTGTGGTTCTTTCCGCGAGCGCGATTGTTTCGGCTGCTGGTATTTCCCGACATATTGCATAGCACCTTCTGGTATTCCTTTCTCCGCCAACTCCTGTGCTGGATGAAATTTCTCTACGATTTCCTCGACAAGTTGCTTCTGTTTCCTGTTCAGGTCGTCATATGTGAGTCCCGGAGGAATGTCTCCCGAGTCACGTAGCCGCTGCATTGCAAGGACACGTTCACTTGTTTCGAGGATTTCTCCGGTCTTGTCCCCGACAAGCCCAATCGCTTCTTCGAGTTTCCCCCTGCACACGCGGCATCGTGTGTGGTTTCGAGCTTCCATAAGCTCCGTTATCGCGGATCGTATGTGTGAATTTGCAGTTTCAATCTCGTTTTTTAACGACTGGCTCGCGTTCATCGGGGTTAATCTAACCGAAGAAATGTCTTGGAGATGGGGTATGTTACTGTGGTTCACGATTTCGAGAAGCTTGTCGTGATGTTCGTTCATCTCCTTGCGCCGTCCGTCTTTCGATTCCCCGAGTAATATGTCGAGAAGACCATTCACTCCGATATCAACGACCTTGCTTATCTGGAACCCCATACTATCCGTAACAGTTCCTACCGCACGATTCGCCACTTGTGATATCAACTGATCTTCCCCGGACATTATTCTCCACCTTCTGTACTCTTAACTCCATCTAATATTTCATAAATCTGTCGTCTCAGCCACGCTGTTCCAGCACCATCGGGAGTATTCACAATGATATTGTAATACAACGGATGATCCTCTTCAAGCCACTTCAATACGACCTGATCGAATCCGCCGTACTGAGTGTCTACAATCTTGCGTGCCTCTTCTATTCCCGAGACGACGGGAAGGGGGAGACCTTTGGCATATCCCATGATCTCCCCATTCGCCTCGCCCCACAGTGAGGCGTTGTTGGCGATTGATTCACGAAGTTGTTTTGGAGTTGTCCCCGTTAGGGCACGGTTCAGTATACCACGTACAATATCAATGATAATCGTGGTAAGGAATCCGCCTTTGAGAGAGTCGCCGCTAAATATTCCCATCATATCACCCTATGTGGATGGTCATAATATATGTTTCGGAATCTCCCGCTTGGTCGTTTCCTCCGCGATTGCTGCATCCTGCTCGTAGTATGAAACCGCGCCATCGCGGGGTTTCTCGATTTCATCCTCGGAACCCGGTGTTTCGGGTTCCGGATTGGAACGTATGGGTTCCGAACCGAATGGAGCCCCGCGCGACGGTACTAGGGTTTTTTCATCCGCAGTTTCCCCTCTGTGAATTTCGGATGGTGGGGGAGATGGCTGCGATGCGGGAACCCTCTTTTGAGCACGCTGCTGTTGCGGCATTGTCGCACGGTACTTCGACCCGCAGATCGGACATAAAATCTCCAAGTCTCCCGCGTGAGCAATCATATCTGCATCACACGTTGGGCATTTTATGTGGATCTCCCCTGTCTCATCGGGAGTTCCTCTTGTCCGAAAGGTGTTACTATCCGTTGGAACTTCTGGTGTTTCGGGAGCCGGTGCCTCTGATTCTGGCTGCTGAACTTCACTTGGTGGAACTGCCATTGCCATTCCCACGCCGGTGCCGCCAGCCTGAGCTATTGCCACCGATGCACTAGCCTGAATGCGCTGTGATTCGATCCACGCTGCTGCAACCGATTCTCCAACCTTACTGAGTGCCTGACCTGCGATATCCCGTATGAACGTGCGCCCCTCCCTCTTATCCTGAAAATCAGCTTGCGCCAGTTCCAGATCGTTCGCTAGTCTCTGTAGCTGGATTCGCTGAGATAATTCCTCCGATGTTGTCCCCAATGGGGGAGTTGCGCCCGTCGATTTTTTTCCGATCAACTCCTGCAGGAGTATCTTCATATACGGGTCTTCTGGTGGCTTGTTCGTTGCCGAGGCTAGCGCGTGCGACATGAGCTTGTCAAGCATCGTGTTCTGCGATTTCATCATTTCCGTGACTTGCGGATTCTGTGCAGGAGGTATTTCGGGTGCTGTCTTCGCCTTTATCAGATCGAAAACAAGCGCACGAAGCTCGCGTGCTTCGGATACCTCGCTGTCCCGGCGCTGAGCATTCGTCATCGCCGCAGTGATCCGCTCAACAGCATTGTTGAGCTTCACATCGATGGCGCGGTTCACTTCATCCAGTGAGACACCCGATGAACGGAAACCTTCGCGTCTTGGCGCAAATCTCGGATCGTAGTCATCTCGCGGCGGGAACTCTCTCGGGACTTCACGGAACGCCCCCGGCTGCTGTGGGAACTGTTGTGGATATTGCATTCCCGGGAACATTCTGTCGCCACGGAGGGGTGAATTGAACGGAGCACTGTTCATTCCCATGTTCGTGTCGCTCAACCGCATGTTTCCGGATGGTGCTCCGATGAAACCCATCATGATTCGCTCGCGCTCGCGGCGTTTCTCTTCCTTATAGAGTTCCGCCTGATACCGCTGCGAAATCTTGACCGCTGCTGCAGGAGACATGTACATCTGCAAGACCCCCTGAATCGCCTGCGGTTGCCATCCATCCGTCTGAAGATCGATATAACCGAAGATACGCTGAATCGACGTATCATCGAGTCCGCTTTCGTCTATAATGTCTTTCAACACTTCGTTCGGATCGAACTCTTCCTCATCCAGATCAATCGGGTTCGGTCTCATCTGTCTCCGCGAAGCCGATGCCCCACGCGTCCGTTCCCTTTCGCGGCCATGATCATGAGCCTTCGGAACTTTTCTGGAACTTCTATCCCGTCGAGATTCGTGTCGATCATCGGTGTCCTCTTCGATTTCTGCATCATCGTCATCACGTCCTACTCGGAATCTTTGTACTGACTTTGATTTTCCGGTTACGTCCGGCGCGGATTCTACTCGCGCCTTGTACGTTCTCTCTCCGCCGCGTCTTCCACCAGTTTCTTTAACTTCTTCCGCGTGGTTCGACTCTTCTCCATCTTCTCCTTCGAACTCTGATTCGCGGTCTTCACAGTCTGGTTCGTCGCATTCTGCGCAGTTTCCGTCGCAATCGATGTATTCGACGTCTTCGTCATCAGTTTCCTCCTCTTCAACTCCGCGCCCTGCGACCTGTACTCGCGTTTGCGACGGGGACGGTTCTGGTTCAGACGCCGGGAACTGGAACTGCGATCCGTTTCCGGGAAGCACACCCGTGTGAACTTCGGAATTATTCGAAGTCGCCGGTGTCGTTCCGATAGCTAAATCCGAATACAACTTTGCAACCGCAGCGTGATCACGCGGGTTTACTCCGAAGAGCTTGAGAACTTCTTCTCTTCTAAGACGGGCAACCCCGTTACACTTCGGGCACATTGCGATGAAACTCTTTCCCGAGCTGCTTGTCTGGATCTTATCGCGTGGTACCGCGAACTTGTGACCCTTGATGCACTTCGTTTTGAGCATACTATCGCCTGCTGTGTCTATTTCATCTCCTACTGTATCATTCATGGTTATCATCTTCCTGTGATATCTGCGGGTGCACAGGCACATCTTGTGACTCTGCAAACCTCTGGAACGTCAGGTATGCTGACAAAATCCCGCCTGCAAGAACAGCCGCGCCCTTCATAGCCATATTACTCCTGTCTTCGTACGGTAGGTCTTCGCGTGTGAATCCCTGATACAATGTTGCAGCTCCCATACCCATTACGGAACCCCCTGCGGATGAAATCTTAGAAAGATCCGAAAACGTGTCGAGAGCTAAGAAAGGATTCTTATCGGGCAGGGATAACCCTGTTCCCCCGCCTCGTGATGGTGCGAGACCCCCGCGTCTCGGAGAAGTGACAGCAACTCCGGCACTCTCCAAAGTGATATCCCCCGACTTGATCCCAGCATTGATCTCGGCGAGTGCTTTCTGCACTTTCTTGATCCGCCGGGAAACAGTGACTGGTGATTTTAACCCGAACTTCTTTGCAATGGCTTTAAAAGTAGACGCTTCCCCACCTTGCATGTGAAGTTCAAACATCTGGATATCACGATCTTTTACACCTCTCTTCCTGAGAAGCTCAATCGTGGATATGCTTTCCATACAGAAAGTTTATTATTGCACTACTCACATAAATAGTTTTTCGCTAAAACGAGCAAAAATAGAGTGAAGGGTTATTATAGTTCGTCTTCTACAAGAGATTTCGATCCGCGTCGCGCGGATTCGGGCTTTTCCGTCCATCCGTGTTCGCGCATTAACATCGCGTGCGCACGGGTTGTCCATCCGTACATAATCTGATCGACTTCTCCTTCAAACGCATTGAATTCTCCGCGCGGGCTGTCGCTTTCCTCGGGAACTCTCACAGCGAAAACCTCGTTGTAGAGGCCATCTTCGGTATAATTCACGAGCATATAGTCGTAATCTCCACGGAACTTCGGGTTCCCGAGATACTGCCATATCGACCTTATCTCTCGCGGGTCGGTGACATAGAACAATTTTCGCGTTGTACTCTGCGCAGCAAGCCCGCGAAGGTTTCCGACCGGCTTTGTAACACAATACCAGTAGGGCTTCTGACTGGCAAGCGATTTTATGGATCGTTTTCGTGCCATAGTAATGAGACACTCTGTATAGAAACTATAAAAAGGTTGTGCTTGGTTTGTAGTTATTTACTGGTTTTAGATGCCTCTTCCGCTAGTTCCATTGCAGATTTCTGGAATTCCTTCTCAATTCCCGTGATTGTTGTAAGATAGTTGAACACTTCCTGCTCGGTCAGGATGCCATTATAGCCCAATATGGCAGCACTGATAGCCCCGAGTGCCGTGTAAAACTTGTTCATACAATCCACGATAGACGCGATGTCTCGCGCCCTGATCGAATCCTCGACACACTTGCCTATCTTTCGCAAGTTCGATGAGAATTGCGATATAGACGCTACACAATCGGCCCTATCTATGATAATCCACTCCTCAATCTCTCTATGGGTTTCTTTGGTATATAACAGTTCCCTCCGAAATCATTCAGTGCGATACCGGGGCATTTGCATTTCCCTGCTTATTTGATAGTTTGCCCTCCCGCTTGAGTATATCTACGACAACCGGGTTCAGCTTCCACATCTGCGTTGATCTTCCCCGTATTCTCATCTGCCCTGCGTGGGCGACCACATTGCGGTGTTTCAGCTTGTTCATATTCATATACGCAAGCTCGTCGCCGGATAGAAATTCCGAAAGCTGCGACGTTATGAAACTTCCGCATCCGAATGTGCTGTATACCTTATGGATAATCTCGATCTTCCGTTCTTTATCTCCTCCAAAAACAATCGTTCCCCACGCCATATTATGCCTCCACAGACTCTATTTCTTTTTCAAGTATCTCTTTTACCACATCGGATAAGACCCATTCGATCACTACTCCGGTTCCTTTCCGTTTCGTACCCGTTCTCCGTATGTACCCGCGATGACCCCATCGACAAATATCGCCACTTGAAAGGTCATCTACGACCTTTGATTTTACAACGTCGCTCCGGGTGAAGCCTTCCGAACCGAATACCCTGAAAATGGGAATCAACTTCTGTTTATCGTCCCAGCTTACTTTCATGATCCCCCGCGCATACTTCCATTCATCTTTATATACTATATAGGACGAAAAAGTTTAAAAGGTTTTGCAACTACATCTATGGTTAATGTCGCATAGGAAAAGAACAGGACTCGACGAACTATGGGATATGACCTGCGCACGGCTCAGAATTGGCCCATCTCCGGACTCGCGCGCCGTTCTCGAATATCTCCTTGTACAATATTCAAATCCGGATCGCCACTATCACACAATGAACCACGCGGTGTTCTGCGTGCACACAGCGTTCTTCTTCTTCGATTCGTTTGAGCACCCGTATGAAGCACTGACATACTCTACCGCCTAAAGGCAGTAGGTTCTACGGTTGCCTGACTTTCCGCAAGCAGTGCCGATGGGGATATCAGTGTTCCCCTCGCCATCATCTCTTTCTGACAGCGATTGACCAAGTCGTATTGACGCAACGCTATATTGAAAGCAGCGTTGACATCCGCATGGTCAACGTGCCCGCATACCGGACACTTAAATTCCTTTCCTTTTCGTTGACCCCTTGCACCACATCTGGAACAATCCTGACTTGTATATGCCGGATCAACGTAGAGGACAGGGACACCGAGCAGCTTGGCTTTGTATTCTACAAACGTCTGTAGTTGATAGAATGACCAACTGTGCAGGGCATACTTGAACGAACGGTGTTGTTTCCTTGTCTTGCGGATACCGCTCAAATCCTCAAAGACCAATGCTGCGTTCTGTTCCTTCGCCATTGATACAAGTTTCCTTGATACTTTATGGTTGAGGTCACGAACGATTCTACTCTCTCTATCCTTACAATCCTTGAGTTTTCCGAA
>Ga0209039_10004529_pt1 | contig 10093 bp, 9 predicted proteins | sample BogFormECP12_OM1_FD_188238 | JGI IMG/M metagenome (GOLD analysis project Ga0209039, IMG submission 188238) | Bog forest soil microbial communities from Calvert Island, British Columbia, Canada - ECP12_OM1 (SPAdes) (version 2) | ecosystem: Environmental > Aquatic > Freshwater > Wetlands > Bog ... | reverse complement strand
CCACGCGGTCGTCACGGCCCTGGGCGGGGTGCCCCGCTTCCACCACGCCACCCTGATCCCGCAGGCCGCCGATCACCTGGCCGCCGAGCTCGCCGAGCGAGGCCGGCTGCCGGTCCTGCTGATCGATGAGGCGCACCTGCTGTCCCACGACCAGCTCGAAGCGATCCGGATGCTGACCAGCGCCCAGCTCGACTCCGCCAGCCCGCTGGCCATCCTGCTCACCGGCCAGCCCCAGCTGCGGGCCAGCATGAAGCTCGGCGTGCTCGCCGCCCTGGACCAGCGGATCGGCGTGAGATACGCGATGGCGCCGATGACCCCCGGCGAGACCAGCGAGTACCTGCGGCATCACACCAAGCTCGCCGGCCGGTCCGACCAGCTGTTCTCCGATGACGCCGCCGACCTGATCCACCAGGCCGACCGCGGCTTCCCCCGCGCGGTCAACCGGCTCGCCGCCGCCGCCCTGCTCGCCACCTACACCACCCGCAAGACCATCGCCGACACCACCGCCATCCGCGCCGCCATCACCGAGGTAAACGACCAATGACCCCCCACGCCCTGGCAAATACCCTGATCTCCCACGCCGCCGGCCTCACCAGCGACACCGCCGCCGCCGAACTGATCTGCGCCCACCACACCTGGCTGACCAGGACCGACTTCACCACCCGCTGCATCCACGCCGGCACCAGCCCCGGCCGGCACCCCTACGCCTACATCGACTGGGAACACGCCATCACCGCCCTGGACAGCCACCAGCTCAGCTGCTCGCCCTCCGAAGCCTGCATCCTGAGAATCGCCGCCAGCCTCGGCGACCACCACATCCCCGTCCACCTCGCCCGTGTCCTGGGCTCCCTCGACCACGCCAACATCGCCCGGGTCACCACGGCCATCACCCGCGCCAACGGCTGACCGCGACAACCGGGCCGCCACCCCGGCAACCCGGGCACCACCAGGCCCCGCCGGCTCGCCGGCGGGGCCTTTCCCGTCGCCCGTCATGCCCACCTACCGCGACGCCGACATGCTCACCCAGCGCGACGCGGAACAAGCGGCCTGAAGAACTGCGCGCCGGGCCTTGCGGGCTCACCCTGGCGCGCCGGGCGCAGGAGGTGTGGAGGACAGCCTGGCTGAGGGCGGCCTCGAAGTGGCGGCCGTAGTAGCTCTTGTCGCCGATCAGCGTCTGGCCGGGCAGCAGAGCGGCCAGTCCGGTGTCGTCGAGGATAGGCAGCAGCACCTGCCTTTCGTCGGCCTTGGCGCCAGTGAGCGACCCTAACCCGCAACCGCCCGCACCAAGCCGGATTTTCACGCACCGCGACCATCCCCGAAGATGTATGGCTAACGGCGGATCTCGCGCGACGGCCGGGACCAGCGGTTGTTACGCAGCGCGACTGGCGTTCCCGGGCATGAGCGAACCTGCCGAATCGGGCTTGGTGGCTGGATAGTCGTGGGATTTCCGTGCTGCCCACAGAACGCCTGGTTCTGCACGGCCGATTGAGCTAAGTTATCGCGGGCGATAGAACTGCTGGCCCTTCCAGCGGCTGGGAGCTCGACGAGCGGGCGCGTGGCCCGCTGGGCGGTCCGTCCGGCCACCGCACTGATCGGCCGCCAGCGCCATCACTCGCGCGCGAGCCTGGGCGGTTGCGTCGGTCACGGCATCTCGGCTGGCCCTGACCGGGCGTCCGGCCGGCGTCGCGACGCTGACAGGGGCGCCGATGCGCACGATCACCGCGGTGCGCGGCGGCCGGCGCGTGGTTCCATCCGGCGGCGGCAGCAGCGTTCCCGTGCCGCTGATCCCGGCGGGCACGAGCGGCGCGCCGGCCGCCGCGGCGAGGCGGGCCGCGCCGCGGTGGAAGGCCCCGGTCTGCCCGTCCCGTGATCGTGTTCCCTCGGGGAAGATGATCACGTCGTGCCCGGCCGCGAGCAGCCGGGCAGCGGCGGCCAGGTCGGCGCTGCCGCCCCGGGTGCGCCGCACCGGGAATGCCGCGCACAGCGCGCGGCAGATCCACGGCCGCAGCGCGCCGCGGAACCAGTAGTCCGCCGCCGCGGCGACGGCTGGCTGCCGCCGGGCCTGGCAGCGCGGCGATCAGCGCAACTGTGTCGGCGTGCGACTGGTGGTTGGCCGCGGTCACGCACGGGCCGGGCGGCAGCGCGGCTGCGCCGTGTACCCGCAGGCCGCCGGTCAGCGCGAGGACGGTGCGCCACAGCGCTTTCCGCGCTGCGGCGGCCGCGGGCGCGCGCCTGGTCACAAGATCACCGCCAGGGCCAGGGCGACGAGCAGCGAGTCGATGCGGTCCAGCAGGCCGCCGAACCCGGGCAGCCAGCGGCCCGCGTCCTTGACCGCGGCGCCGCGCTTGACCATCGATTCCAGCAGGTCACCGAGCGGCGCGCCTGGCGGTGACCGCTATCAGGTGCGCGGGGGTGAACACCTCGCCCCCGCTGAGCGCGGTCGCCGCGGCCAGCGCAGCGACCGCGGCCAGCGCCCCGCCGGCCATCCCGGTCCAGCGCTTGGCGGGTGACAGGGGGGACAGCGCGGGCCCGCCGAACAGGCGCCCGGTGCACCACGCGCCGACGTCTGCCACCGCTTACGGGAAGATCAGCGGCAGCGCGGCGGCGCGCAGCAGCACGAGCCCGCTCAGCGCCGCGAGCCAGGCGGCCCCGAACACCCCGGCCGCGGCGCGGCGCGCCCCGGCGGCGGCATCGCCGCCGAGCACCGGGACCAGCGCCGCCGCGAGCAGCGCGCCGGCGAGCGCGCGGCCAAGCTCGGCGGGCATCTGCCAGGCGACCAGCGGCAGGATGGCCGCGGCTGCCGCGACCAGCACCGAGTCGGCCGGCCGGAGCCTGGCCAGCCGCCCGTATTCGACCGCGCCGGTCACGCCGAGCCCGGCGGCCAGCAGCACCGCTCCCGGTGCGCCCAGCCACAGGCACCCCACGACCAGCGGAGCAGACATCATCCAGGTGCGCGACCTGCGGATCACTTCGGCGTTCCGTGACGCCAGCGCGCCGGCGCCGCCGAGCGTCAGCACGCCAGCCAGGCATGCCGCCGTGCCGGCCACCCCGCTCACTGCGCACCCCATGCGGCCCATGCCAGCCGAGCGAGCCGGACAACCGCGGTCAGTGCCGTGCCGCCGGCCAGCATCCCGAGGAACACCAGCGGGAACCCGATCGCCGCGAGCAGTGCGAGCAGCAGGCAGCGTTCGGTCTTGCCGACCGGGCCGCCCTGTATCCGGCCCAGCCCGGCCGCCGCGCCGGCTAGCGCCACCCAGGACGGCAGCGTGGCCGCCAGCGCCGCCGCTAGGACCAGCGCGACCGGCGCGAACGCCAGGCAATCGGCCAGCGCGGCGAGGTCAGGGGCGCGGTCACCGACTTCGTTCAGGACCGCACCGAACGCGGTGGCCCGGCCCCCGTCCCTTGCCACCCCGCCGTCAAGGTTGGCGCAGGCGAGGCTGGCGGCCAGCAGCGCGGCCACCGTCGCGCCCGCGGCCGGGCCCGGCGGCAGCAGCGCCAGCGCGGCGCCCGCGCCGCCGCCGAGGACGACTCCCGTCATCGTGATGACGGCCGGCGGCACGTTCGCGGCTACCAGGCCCCGGCGGACCGGCGCCAGCCGGCCCGCGTACCAGGATTTGAAGCTGTACAGGCCGCCAGCGGCGGCATGCGCGGAAACGTTCATCGCCAGCAGCCTCCCGGTCGGCCGCCCGCACAGCACCGGCGCTCATACCCACCCGGAATACCGTTGCTGCTCATGAGAAGGCGGTGCACCCGCTCATCGCCGAACCGATGCCAGCCGCGGGCCTGCGCAGTATCCGGGCGGCTGCCCGATGCGCCGCCCGGGCCGGGCAGGCAGGAACTCGCCGCCCGGCGACGCGGGATCTTCGAACGCGCGGCCTTTGCGCCGTAGCTCTTGCCCATCGTAGCCAAGGCCTCAACCGGTACCAGTCCGTCGAATCCTGCCATCCGGTATCCCCGACGGCGGACTGGTGTACTTCCAGGCGGCCGACGACTGCGTCACAGACCTGGTGCGGTCATCTCCGGCAGGCCGGGGCGACAGGCCCCGGCGGCAACGGTGCCGCGATCGCCGGCCCGGCCGCCGATCCGGGGCGGACCTGGCTGATGGCTTCGCTCGGCCGGTCTACGAGGTCGCCGTCGGCACGTCAGGACGTGCCGGTCTTTGACATCGCCTGGCCGGGGAGGGCCCAGTGCTGGGACTGGTGTAGAGCTACATGGCGAGTGGGGCAATGGTGAAATAAGCGCCTGGAGTTGCTGGCTTAACCACCCCTCCGCGACCCCGTCCAGGCGGTCATTCAGGAGTGGCAGGAAAGCCTGCAGAACCAAACGGCGGGCAGGCGATCGGCCTGGCCGCGGATTCGATGAACCAGCAATAGGCCGTTAAGCGTGCACCCGGCACGCTCAGTCGTGATAATACATGGAGGGATGCATGGAAACCGCGTGGACACTGGGCGCCTGTGCGGCGGCTGCGGGTGCTGCCGAGGCCGCCAGAATTGACCCGGCAGCGCTGAGTGCTAGGATAGCTGGAATGATGGCTCGCTTAATGCGCATGACTCCTCCGTGGCGTCTACTGAGGTCAGCGGCCTTCTGATGACTCCGTTGTCCCGGCCCGGCGCATCTGACTAATGTGAGGTTAATGCCGCTCTGCGGCCTTTCATGTACCCAGAGTAAGTATTACATGCGCATTATTCAAATACTAAAATATGTGCTTGAATTTCCAATGTAGTTTTTACCGAAAAGTGCATTCATCATGCAGGGGAATATTGGTTAATTCATGCGGTGCAAGTTCCTGGGAAATTTGCAGCGCATGCTGCGCAGAAATGCGGCGCTACCGCGGGGTCTTTCTCCGAATTAATGTCCGAAAATACCCTGCTTGTTCCGTATATATTCTGGTAGTACAGTTTGGTCCATGCACCCGGTGACCCCGGCTGGTGCGCTGGTCGGGCGTGAGAGCGAGCTGCCGCTGCTAACCGGGCTGGTAAGAGGGGTGTCCAAGGGGCGCGGCGGCTCGGTGCTGATCGAGGGCGAGCCGGGCATCGGCAAGTCCGCGCTGGTGCGGGCGGCGGTGGCGGAGGCGCCCGAGGCGGGCTGCCAGGTGTTCTGGGGGGCCGGGGACGAGCTTGACCAGGCCCTCCCGCTCCTCCCGTTCCTGGACGGGCTGCGGGTCCGCGAGCCGTCGGTCAACCCGCGGCGGGAGACGATCGTGCGGCTGCTGCGCGGCGAGGCCGCCGCCGACCGCGGCACCGACGTGCCGGCGGTGCTGGCCGAGCAGCTGCTGGCGCTGATCGCCGAGCAGTGCGCCATCCGGCCGGTCATCCTGGTCATCGACGACCTGCAGTGGGCCGACCAGGCCAGTATCGCCCTGTGGGGGCGGATGGCACGGTCGGCGCGGCAGGTGCCGCTGCTGCTGGCCGGGATGATGCGCCCGGTGCCGCAGCGCGATGAGCTGCTGGCGCTGCGCCGGGTGGCGGACGACGCCACCCGGCTCGAGCTCACCGGGCTCGGCGAGGCCGCGGTGGCCGACCTGGTCGCCGAGCTGGCAGGCGGCAGGCCCGACGGCAACCTGCTGCGGCTGGCCGGCGGGGCGGCCGGCAACCCGCTCTACCTTACCGAGCTCGTCGCCGCGCTGGCCCGCGGCTCCAGCCTGGCCATCACCGAGGCGGGAGCCGCCGAGCTCGCAGGCGGCTCGGCGCCGGCCTCCCTGTCCGCGGCCATCACGGACCGCCTCGGCTTTGCCACCGGACCGGTACGCGAGGTCCTGCGGGCGGCGGCCCTGCTCGGCACTGACTTCGCGGTCCCCGACCTGGCCACCGTGCTCGGCCGCAGCGTGACGCACCTGATCCCGGCCGTCGACGAGGCATGTGCCGCCGGCGTGCTGGCCGAGTCCGGCCACGGCCTGGGGTTCCGGCATCCGCTGATCCGGGAGGCGCTGTACGACGACATGCAGGCGCCGGTACGCGCCGCCTGGCACCGCGACGCCGGGCGCGCCCTGGCGGAAGCCGGTGCGCCGCCGGACCGGGTGGCCCGGCAGATGCTGCGGGCCGTCAGCGGCCCCGGCGGGCCGGCCGAGCCATTGGACGAGTGGATGCTCGAGTGGCTGGTCCGCACCGCGGACCTGCTGGTCGGCCAGGCGCCGGGGGTGGCGGCCGAGCTCCTCACCCGGGCCGCCGCCGGCTCCCCGGCCGGCTCGGCCCGCAATGGCTGGCTGGCCAGCCGGCTCGCCGACGCCCTGTACCGCACCGGCGACACAGCCACGGCCGAGCAGGTGGCGGACCATGCGCTGGAGCACGCCACCGAGCCCGATCTCCTCGTGGATCTGCACTGGACGCTTGCGCAGTGCCGGATACGGGCCGGGTTGTCCGCGGAGTCCCTGGCCACCCTGGACCGGGCGCTGGCCGCGCCGGGGATCTCGGCCCGGCACCGCGCCCGCCTGCTCGCGCTCGCCGCGCGGACGCACCTCAACATCGGCGAGGTCGAAAAAGCGGCCCAGGTGGCCGATGCTGCGCTCGCGGCCGCGTCGGAGGCGGGCGACAACTGGGCCATGGGCTGGGCGTTGCACGTGCTGGCGATCGCGACTGCCGTGCAGGGGCATTTGACTGACGCGCTGCCGCTGGCCGACCGGGCGCTGGCCGTGACCGAGACCGATCCCGCGCTGACCGACCTGCGGCTGCTACTGCAGGTCAACAAGGCCATCACGCTGGGCAATCTCGACCGGTATGACGAGGCGCTGGCCCTGGCCAGGCAGGCACGAGAGCTCGCCGATCGGGTCGGCACGGCCATCCGGCAGGCTCAGGCGCACAGCGCCTTGGGCCAGTTGCTATTCGAAACGGGGCGGTGGGACGACGCGCTGGCCGAAGTGGGGATCGTCCAGGAGGACCTGAAGGCACCTCCGGTGGCCTGCTGCGATCTCGGCGTCGCCGCCGTGATCGGCTTCCATCGCGGCGAGGCCGAAGCGGCCCGGCGCTGCCTCACCGCCGCCGTCCCGCACGCCAAGCGGATCGGACGCCGGCTCGTCAGCGCATTGGCTCTGGCCCGCAGCCTGGATCGTGAGCAGGACGGAGCACAAGCACAGGCGCTGGCCGCGCTGACCGATGCGTTCGACAGCAACGAGGAACTCGAGGAGATCGAGGGCCTGCTGGCCGACGCCGTCCGCCTGGCCGTCGGGAGCGGCGATCAGAGCACCGCGCAGACCCTCGCGGGCCACGCCGACGCGCTCGCCGCCGAATCGGAGATCCCGCACCGCCAGGCGAACGCCCTGTACTGCCGCGGGCTACTGGACGACGACGCGCCGCGGCTGCTCGCGGCCGCGGCGCGTTATGACGACGCAGGCCGGCCCCTAATGCGGGCCAAGGCGCTGGAGGCGGCAGCCGGACAGTTCGTCGAAGCCGAAGGCCGCGCCCAGGCGCGGGACGCGTTCACCCGGGCCGTGGAGGTCTACACAACACTGGGCGCGGCCGCGGACGTCGCCCGGCTACAGGCCACTTTCCGCGCCCACGGCATCCGGCGCGGACCGCACGCCAAGCACCGGCGGGCGACGAGCGGCTGGGACAGCCTCACCGCGACCGAGACCAAGATCGCCGCCTTTGTGGAGGAGGGACTGTCCAACCCGGAGATCGCCGCCCGGCTCCTGCTGTCCCGGCGGACCGTCGCGACCCACGTCTCCCACATCTTGAAGAAGCTCGACGTGCATTCGCGGACCGACATCGCCCGCGAGTCGGCCCTGCGTACCCTGGCGCCGAGGTGATCCCGGCGCGGAAATCACGGCCGCGTTCAGTGAGGACTCTGAGCGGGCCGGAAATGACTCAGAGTCCCCACGCCTGAACCCGGCCCGGCCTGGAGCTAACCACACGAATGGCCTGCCGCCGGTTCCGTGAACCGGCGGCAGGCCATTCGTCGTGGGTCAGGTTGAGTTATCCCCAGAAGTGGACGCGGAATGCCATGGGATCCCTCCCATGGGCGCCGCGCCCGGGGTGGGCTTGTTGCCGTACGCGCTTGCCTAGGCACGGTGCGCGACCAGCCTAACCCGGTGACCCCAGAAATGACAACCGGCTGGTGCGTAAAAGATACTCTTGGTAACCTGGGGAAATGTCCGGAGCCGCGGCGGGTTGACCCCTTACCTGGGTGGTACACGCAGCGCGGCGCAGTATGAGTGCGGCGCTGCCCCCTCATCTGAACGAGCCGGGCCCGCACGGCGCCATCATCGGTGCCCGCCACCCAGCGCTGACCGACGGGCCGGCGGGCGTACGGCCCAGCGCGGCAAGGACCCGGGCGCATCCACGCCGCGGCCCGAGGACCAACCGAGGGGAAACCCAGGGGAGTGGTCCCGCGTACTACGCCCCCGGCCGTCGAGAACGAGCTATGCGCCGGGCGCCCATCGGATGGTTCTCGCGCAGCCGATACCAACGGTTATGCTGACCGGGACGACTGCCGTCGGGCGCGGGTGGCGGCGGCGTGACGCAGGAGGCCCAAGAATCACGATCGGGCTGAGGAGGGTCACGGACTGGATGGCCGCTAAGAATGACATCCACGCGGATGCCGAGCACCCCCGTGACGAGTCCGTGCAGGGACGATATCCCAATCGTTTCGGGGGACTCGAAGGTACCGTACTGGGTCCGGCATCGGCGAAGGCGCTGCGAGCCCAGGCAGTCAGCTCCGACGACACCCAGCGCCGCGCTACCGTGTTCGGCCAGGTGCCGTTGGCCGGGGCGGGACCGGGCTGGTACGTGACACAGACTCTTACGGACCATGACGAGGGGGCCTTTCAGGTGACCGCGCCGGACGGCGCCTGCGCCGGGTACGTCTTGCGCTCCTACCGTGGCGCGAAGAGCTGGACCGCTTATCCGGGCGACCCGGCCGACAGGAATTACAAGATCCGGTGCATCTTCCCTGCTGAAGGCGACCCGGCCGCCAAGAACGGCGAGTGGCCAACCCCCGAGGACGCCGGCCTGGCGATCGCGCGCGACTACACGCAATCAGGCCTGCCCGGAGTCCCGGGCAACCGGAAGTAGGCCGGACCCCAGTAACGCCATCGCGGGGATTTACGTTATCCGCAGGCCCGGCCGCTCTCACCTTGCTGGGAGAGCCGGGCCGCATGGATGCCGGGGGGAGGCGGCCGGCGACGCCGGCACGCCCCGCGGTTAACGGGCACCGCGACTGCGGCGGGCCTAGCCCGAGGCGGGGCCGCAGCGGCCGCGCGGCAAGGGATTGCGCGGCGGAGGGGTGGGCTGGGCTCGGCGGTGAGATCCTGGCGGCGGCAGTTTGGCTGGCCTGGGCCGTCCGGGGTTCCGCCGACCGTCCCGCGACCGCGGGATGCCTCACCGACACCGCCGGCCAGCCCCTCCGCCTGATCCTGTGCGTGCCGAGAATCTCGTCCACGGCTCTGACCAGCAGGGTTGCTCTCCCGGCCGGTCGGCCGTGAGGATCACCGATCATGTGCCTGCGGTTCGTGTTCCTCCTGATCACGCGCGTCGCCGCGTGGCTGCGGCTGTCGCGGCGTGAGGAGGCGTGGAAGACCGCGGAAATCCTGATCCTGCGCCATCAGCTCGCCGTCCTGCAGCGGCGGCAGCCGCGCCGGCCGAAGCTGAACTGGGCGGACCGGGCCCTGCTCGCGGCCCTGCTCGGCCTGATACCGAAAGCGCGCCGCCGGCGGCTGCGGCTACTGGTTACCCCGGACACGATCCTGCGATGGCACCGCGACTTAGTCCGCCGCCGCTGGGCCGCCAGGTCCATGGGCGGCAGGCTTGGCCGGCCGGCGACCCGGCGGAACATCTGGGCACTGGTCCGACGGCTGGCCTGCGAGAACCCCGAATGGGGGTACCGCAGGATCCACGGCGAGCTAGCCGGCCTCGGGGTTAAAGTCGCAGCGTCCACCGTGTGGGAGATCCTGAAGGCCAGCGGCATCGGCCCCGCCCGGCGGCGGACCGGGCCGACCTGGCCGCAATTCTTGCGCTCCCAGGCCGAGGCGATCCTGGCCTGCGACTTCTTCACGGTCGACCTGCTTGACGGCACCCAGGCCCGTCGGGTAAGGGCGGCGCATTGCAGCGCCGCCCTCCCCTCAGAACCGTGCTGGCGGGTTTCCTCGCACACGGCTCAAGCA
>Ga0209039_10004528_pt1 | contig 10094 bp, 7 predicted proteins | sample BogFormECP12_OM1_FD_188238 | JGI IMG/M metagenome (GOLD analysis project Ga0209039, IMG submission 188238) | Bog forest soil microbial communities from Calvert Island, British Columbia, Canada - ECP12_OM1 (SPAdes) (version 2) | ecosystem: Environmental > Aquatic > Freshwater > Wetlands > Bog ... | reverse complement strand
TCACGGAAAACACCATTCAACTCGTCCGTCGAGTGGACATTGATGGAAATGATGATGAAAAAGTCTATTTTTATTCATATCTTAACAGCTATTTCCATTCCGGCCTTAAAACTTCAAATGACGACGCGGTGCTCGCGATTAGTGGCATAAATGTCGAGGATTACGAGAAGATTGACGAGATTCCTTACGATTTCACCCGCCGGCGAATAACAATTGTGGTGCGCAAGGCGAATGAGCAATTTTTAATTGCGAAAGGTGATCCAGATGATATCCTCAGGACTTGCATTACTTGCGAGGAAGGAACCTGCGCTTATGATATGGATGAGGAGTCTGTTGAGAGAATCCGAAACAAATATGAAGATTTGAGTTCTGAAGGTTTCCGAGTTCTAAGCATAGCCTACAAGTCCGTGCCCATCGAAAACAGGCAATATTCTATCAACGACGAAACGGATTTAATATTTTTGGGGTTCATTGCCTTTATTGACCCGCCGCGAGAGGATGCGACAGAGGCATTCCAAAAACTCTACCGTGCTGGCGTGAAGGTCAAGATCTTAACTGGTGATAATGAAATTTTCACCCAGAGGATTATGGAACAACTCAACATCCCCGTGGAAGGCGTTTTAGTAGGGCAGGACATGATCTACGACACGGATGAAGCTCTGGCGCGGATGGTAGAAAAGACTAATGTGTTTGCACGAGTCACACCCGGTCAAAAAAGCCGCATTTTAAACACGTTGAAAAGTAATGGGCATGTTGTGGGGTTCCTCGGAGACGGCATTAATGATGCATCAACCATTACCAATGCTGATGTCGGCATTTCCTCGAGCAACGCGGTAAGCATTGCCAAACAATCTGCCGACATCATTTTAGACCCAAAAAATTTAAGCAATCTCTGCGATGGCATAATAATTGCACGCCGCACTTTCAGCAACACGTTAAAATACATGTTATTGGCGACCTCGAGTCGGTATGGCAATATGGTAAGCCTTGCCCTTATTGCCGTATTCCTGCCCTTTGTTCCATTACTCCCACGCCAGATCCTCCTTACCAATTTGCTATCTGATATCACGTATAGTGCAATCCCCACCGACAATGTAGATGATAATGTCCTCACAAAACCGCGAAAATTAGACATCTCCTATATTCGGAAATTTATGCTCATTATAGGTCCTGTCAGTTCTTTGATGGACATATTAACGTTCCTTATTGTCGCGTTCTTGATTATTGGGGGGAATCCTTCCGATTTTACGCTAGACCAGCAGCAAATTGTCCAAACTTGCTTGTTCCTTGAATTCTTAATTACCGAAATCGTCGAGGTGTTTGCCCTCCGTACCCCAAGCTCGCCCTTTTCCAAGAATAAACCGAGCAGATCATTAGTTCTAACCTGTGCAATCATCATAGGCATTACGATTCTCCTCCCTTACACGCAATTCGGAAGTGATATCTTCCAATTTGGAGCAATCCCACCATCATTCTATGCTCTGTTAGTTGTGATCAATATTATCTTTTTGATCGCGGTGTATTACATGCGGCGGTGGTTTTACAGTAAGAATGCGTACCGGTTGGAGCAGAGTTACATCCCCCTCGACAAAACAATTCTTGGCCAAATTCGTTAAGCTGCGGTGTAAAAAATGAAATTGCTTGTTATAGGGGCGGGGTTTGGCAAAGAATGGATGGCAAATGCGAGGTTAACCGAGCACTGGGAAGTTGGGGGCATTGTGACCCGCACGGAGGAAAGCTTGGCCAAAGTTGGGAGGGACTTTGGGATTCCGGAGGATGAGCGGTTTACTTCTTTATCGAGGGCCATCGATCGAGTACCTGACATAGACGCAGTCGCCGTGGCCACGCCCAATGACACTCACCTGCCTCTCGCGCTCGAAGTCTTGCGCGCAGGCAAGCACTTGATCTTAGAGAAACCGATTGTCATGAATTTAGGAGAGGCTCGCGAGCTTTTCGCGGAAATTGCTGCCCACCCAGGGCAAAAAGTAATGGTAGGCCACACCCAGCGGGGAAATGGCGTGCTTCGTGCAATAAGTGATGCTATTAAAGAGAGAATGATCGGGCAGGTGGAAATGGTAAATGTCCAGGCACGGAACAGGTGGGTCGGGGACCCCGCCGAGAGGTGGCGATTTGCCCTTGAGGACATCATGCTCGACGACATCGGCATCCACCAATTCGATATGCTACGCATGCTATTGGGCGAGCGGAGGTGCCGGACAATCTTTGCCGAAGTTTTCAACCCTCAGTGGTATCCACTCCCCACCCGGTCGACGTGCTCCGCCCTTCTCGAGATGGATGATGCCGTAAAGGTGAATTACTTTAGCTCGCTGGCGGTTACCGGGGAGTCGACACACTGGATCGGGCGCTTCGACATTAATGGTAGCGACGGAACCATTTTCTTCCGCAATGAGCGCGATGCGTACCTAATTTTAGAGTCCAACCCCAAGGAAAAAGTGCCCATCCAACCCAAAGACGACGAGGAACCTTGGGGGTTGGCGTATCTGCTTGAAGATTTTTACGATGCCATCACCCGTGACAGGGCGCCCTTCACAAACATTCAAAATAACCTGCATTCGTTCCTCATCATCGAGGCCGCCAAAATGTCGGCGCACGAGCACCGCATCGTGGACGTCGAGCGAGAATTGCGCGAAGATTGGATGCCGTGGGACTAATTCTGCTCAAAATATCTCGCAAAATTCAATGAAATTTCCACTGTGCAATGACGCACACGCTCATGTGATTTATTATAGAATAGGCACCCTCCAAGACTCAGATTTCCAAAGTAATTCTGCAGAGAAATAGAAAAACGGAGGAATTTTTTATGCCAGTTCGGACATCCACAGCCATTTGGTCTGGCGGGATTCGAGACGGCCACGGCCGTGTAAGCACGAAATCAGGCGTGCTGATGGGAAATGAGTATTCTTTCGGCAGCCGGTTTAGCAATGACGAAGGCACCAACCCCGAAGAATTGTTAGGTGCCGCCCACGCGGGTTGCTTCTCTATGGCGCTTTCCGCTGCGCTCGAGCAAGCGGGTTTCAAGGTGACAAGCATTACGACGAAAGACCGCGTGAACATCGAGCAACAAGGGGATGGTTTTCGCATCACGAAGATCGAGATTGAAACCGTGGGCATTGTAGAAGGCATTGACGAAGACACGTTCCGGGATTTCGCGGAAGACGCAAAGGATAATTGCCCGGTGTCGAAGGCACTTGCAGGCGTGGGTTTTGAATTGGTAACGCGGTGCCTGCAATGTGAAGAAGTGAAAGAAGAAGCAATGGTAGCATAAATAGGACGCTTCGTTTCCATTTTCTTTTTAATTTAGACATTATCTAATGGAGCGTGGACCATTTCCATTGGGAGGTCTTCCCCGTCCCTTTCGTTTTGAAGCGGGATGGATGCCAAGCGACCTCCCTTCGCAACCGCGGTCTCTGCGAGAGCTAAGGCATCTATTACGTCATCCTGTGCCACTAGAGTATAGGAATATGTTGAGAGAGTTGCGTCAATGAGGTTTTCGGTATCAGAATAGAAAGATGCCAGCAAGTGGCGGCGTTCCACCTTTCCTGCTGGTTTCTTTTTATAAAATTGCATGGCGTGCCCACCCGCGAGCGCCCATAAGCATAATTCGGGATGGGATTCATGAATTATACCCCGTGCTTTCGGGTCACTCCGGAGCAAAATGTCGAGTTCGCGGATTTTGGGAACTATATTCCACGCCTGCTTCGACACTCGCTTCCCGCAATTCTGCACATTTATTTCGCACGCTTCGAGAAAAGATGAAGCGTACACGGCCGCGCGACACGGGACGGGAAAAATACTCGATGAACGCGGCCGACCTAGGATGCGCCGGGCCTCAGCATCGCACACGCGCGGCTCAATACCACTATCTTTCAAACCAATGGGGATGTCAATTAGCACCAAATTCAAATCTGGATTAGCATCCCAAAATGCTTGGAAAGTGGGATAAATTCCAATTCGATACTTATTTTCTGGGTCGATTATTGCACAGACCCACCCGCCGCGGCACCCGTCCAAGCCCGCGACCGTCAAAAATTAACACTCCTAATTCATTGAAAGAAAAAGAACGAGGGAGAGTTATTGCTTTTGCATAAATTGGGGCAAGAGATCGCCCTGCAAGCGGAGCATCTCGTCCATAATGGCCCGGGCCATCGCGACACTTGGAACCGTATCGTCTTGCATAATTGCCTGCACCCCAGTGTCGTAATCTCCTGTCAAGGCGGCTTCCACTACCAGAGCCTGCACTGCCACCTCGTGCTGCAAGAGCTGGGCAATCCCCCGCGGCATTGCCCCAATGGATTCCCCGTGAATGCCCTGGGCGTCGACGATTGCAGGCACTTCCACCACGCACTCGTCAGGCAGGTTGCTGATTGCCCCGTGGTTCGGGATGTTGACTGCAATTTCCCGCGCCCCGGTATTGTGGGTAATTTCGTCAATAATGGGGATGGCCCGCTCGTTGCTAAAGTGCACCCACCAGTAGTTGTCCATTTTACCGGCGAGGGTCTTGTCAAGGTTGGCTTTCTTTTCATCCCCGCCGTGGGCAAATCCCTTAAAATCGTACTTCACGCTCGGGCAATATGCATCCGCCCACGGGATGTATTCGCCAGGGTGGGACTGTTCAGGGTAGGTCAAGTAGCCATAAGTCCGTAATAATTCCGCGATGAGGGGGCGTTCTTCCATTTCGGCCCAAGTAATGCCGCGCTCGCGGATGTCCGGGAGCACGTCGTCGCCGGCCGCAATCTCTTTCTCCGGATGTGGTCCCATTGCCCGCAATTTCAGGTCGTGCTTGGCGTTGGCTTTAATGAACCAGTAGAAGTGATTCAGGCCGGCAGACAGCCAGTCGAATTCTTGGTTGGGCACGCCGAGGATCGAATTGATGGAAGTTAAACCTGCCGTGATGCCGTGGCACAACCCCACGGTCTTGATCTTAGTCGCTTTCGACATTGCCCACGTGACACGGGGCACCGGGTTTGAATAATTCAACATCCAGGCATCGGGGCACACGTCCTCCATTAGGTGGCAAATGTCCAGCATCGGAGGAACTTGCCGCCACGTGTGGAATGCGCCGCCCGGCCCGCCATTTTCGCCGTAAATTTGCTTGGATCCGTACTTACGGGGCACATAATAGTCTTGCGTCCACGTTTCCATGCGGTTCCCGTGCTCTATCGACATCACGACATAATTTGCCCCTTGGAGGGCCTCGCGCGGGTCCGTCGTAGATTCCACCTTGAAGGGGGGCTCCTCCCCTTCCTCGGCCGCTTGGTCCATCGCCAATTTCAAGACTCCGCTCGTGAGGTGGAGGTATTTTTCCACGAGGTCGTGAAGCACAATCGTCGAACCCCGTAATGCTTCAAATCCGACCGTCATCAAGTCCCCAAGCGTCGACAAGCCAAACGAGACCGACCCGGCGCCTATGAGGACGATTCGCAAGTCGCTTCCTTCTGCGGCCATAATTTAATCACCGTGCATTGGTGAGCTTCGCTCCGGATAAGAAATTTCCCCGAACGATCTTTGAGGAGGGGAGTGTTGCTATACAAACTCGGTTTTCACTGTCGCAAAGAGGAAACCCAGCATGCGACCAACTTCGCGGAGGAGGTCCGTAGTAATGCGGTCGAGGACCTGCAAACCGGGGTTGTTCGGATCTCGGAATAAAATGTCGTGCGCTTCTTTTTCTGCCGAGAGCACAGCTTGACTCGCATCTTGCCCGAATTCTTTGGCGGGATCAAATTTGTCGTACGCGTGGACGAATTCATCTCCAAAGTCGTGCAGCAACGTCGTGTAAATGGGGGTTAACTGCTTTTTCGCATTAAGACAATAGCGTTCTAATTCGTAGCGAAAGTTCCCGTGGTGCGGGCTGCCAAGCCTCGCGCCATCGACGAGAGCTTCTTTAAAGGGCATGAATCCTTGCCGGAAGCGTGCTTGGGCGTAAACCTCGTGACCATTATGGGCAGCGGAAAAAACCGTGAAGGATTCTTTCAAGTGGCGGAGAATCCGGAACAACATCCTGTAAGGAAATACTTTGACGTGCGCAGGGTGACCGAGGTCCGCGAGATAATGCGTAGCGCGGCTCAAGAACCGCCACGCCCAATAGGCGTTACCGGCAACCCAAGCGCGTTTCGCCGCGTTGAAATAGTACCAAAAACTCTCCCGGAGCGCCCCAAATTTCTTCCCGAATACGCGAAATTCCATATGACGCCACCCGTGGGACCCCTGCGTTACTTTTTGCCCCGGGTGGAGGTTTAAGTCCGTGTCCAATTCCATGTCCGGTTCGGTGGGGTAGAGCACGAGAATTTTCCAAGGTTCAATTTTCGCGCCAACCGGGAGTTCGGGCGAAAAATCACCATTGCGGTCGGCGCAATCTTGGGCATCCTCGAGGGGAATGTCTCGCACGACTTCCGCGCCTTCCTTGTACAGGTCCACGTGGTTGGGCCCGACCGGCCAGTCTCCAAACTGGGGGTTTGCCTGCACCTCCACGGTGGGCAAGTTCAACAGCCAATCTTGCGTAAGGACGGCGAAATATGTAATATATTCGTGGGTGTACCAAGGCGCAGCCGCGGCGGGCAGTCGGGGATCGTCATGTAAGTAATAATCAACCACCCGGAAGCGCCCCCCAGTTCAAGCTATGTACAAATTGATGTACATTAGCAAGAGACTTACAATCGCGAGGATAAGCGCGATCTTACGTATATTAGGAGTTTTATCCCCATCTTTGTAGCTGGGTAAGCATATGAAATAATAGATGAAAAGAATGAATGCGACAGAGATTATGACAAATTCTGCGATAAAATTCGGAAGGAGGGTCATATAGTCTGCCAAACCACTCGGTAAGATAGTCCGAGGAAGGGCAGGATTCAAAACAAGTACCAGCAAGACCAGAATTATGCCAAAATTACTGAAGATTGATGCGGCGATCGCGAGGCACATTATAACGGGGATGTATTTTGTCCTCCGGGTTGAAATGGCCATGCAGGCGAAGAACGGAATAATAACAGAGACGTACCTGTAAAAGCAATACAGCGGGTCCATCGACCCCTGCGCAAAAAAGACCGCGAAGCCGTACATGGCGAACGCCTCAATGAACTCGAAATTGTAGATATTCGCCTTGTCAACGGTTGAGATGTCAATTTGGCGTAGTTCATTTGGGGCGGCGGGGGCAATCAGACCGTCTTTTTTCAATTGTTGCAGGTACTGATCCCGGAACCCGAACAAAGTCCAATTTTCCCGAATGGCGAGCAAGCGAAGTACAAAGAGACCCCCAATAACCGCGGTAGCTACAATTCCAATTTTGAGGACAAAGAAAGGACTATTCGGTGAGAAACCCAGTTGGACGCCCCAATATTTCACCGTGGCCCCGGACGCTGAAATTCCATAGAGTGTGACTGGAATGATGAAGTCCCAGAGCAGGAAGGTAGCGAAAGAAACCACCACACATGCAAAATGACGGAGCATTTGCTTGGATTTTTGATGTGCAATGTCCTGAAATAAAACCTGGTACAAATAGAAGGCGCAAATTACTACCGCCACGAATTTGGCCATGCCGAGAAGGTAAAGCAACACCAATTCCAACGCAACGTAGGGTCGTCCCTCACGCTGGTTGCAATTCAAGACCCCTAAAAGGAGCATGTAGAAAAGTGGTTCGGTTAGGTTGAAAATGCTATATCCCAGAAAGATGGGGTTGAGAGTGATGCCAATAACGATCAGGCGCCGGCGCCATTCAACCTCCGCCGCTTGTTTTTCTCCCGGAAGAAGAACCATTTTTTCTGCAAGTTTCCACGCAAGCCATGGGATAAGTGACGTGAACACTGTATTCAAGATATAAGGGGCCACATAGGGCGTGACGGCGTAACCTAGCCACCGGATCAAGATCGGATATAGCGGGGAAAAATTCACGAGCATTTCGTCAAATTGACCATTCGCATTCAAGTATCCGTGAACTGCGATCCATAAGTAATAGTGCCCATCCCAGACATTGAGGAGTCCTACCAAATCGTTGGCGTTCAGCGTGTTTGGAATGAGAATGACAACCAACGTGCCTATGAAACGGAGAAGCTGGACGATCACAGTGAGATTAAGCACGAAGCGAGTTTCACGGGAAATCTGCATTAGTCTCATGATTCCAAATGAATAAGCTGGACGAGGATCGCAAGCTCCCACACGAACAGGACATTTAGCGGTGCTTTCCTCGCTAAGGTGATAAGATTCCCTTATGGACAAAATTTTAAAAAAGTTTTGGGGGCTTTTCGATAATATTTCGGGAAATTGCCAAATTTATTTCATGTAAAAGGGGGGGATGGAAAAGAACTTATGAATTAAATAAAAAAGGCAGCGAATTGCTGGATGATGGGATTAATATCGTACACGTCAAATCCCAAACGCTCGGCTAGCTCTTTGAGCGTGTAGCGGTCCCCGAGGCGAAAGTAGTTATCGATGAGGAACTGCCCAGCGTCTCGGTCCTGCCACCAATTTTCGCCAAATTGGTTCTTTATCAGGTTACGCAGCTGGATCTCAAAGAGCCACGCCATCAGATAGTCGGCGGAATAAAAACCATAGTCGCCTTGCAGGAACCGGGCACTTTTCATAGGGTACTGGTGCGCCTCGGAAAGCAGGTCAACATATTGTTGGCGGTACTGCTCCAAATCCCCGGAGGTATCCTGATGCAGGCGGACCTCGTGGGCGAACCGCGCCGCATAGGACCGCAGGAACCACAACTTCATAAAATGCCCGTATTCGGCGAAAGCGTGCGCGTCGTCCTCGTTTAATCCCAAATAATCTTGCAGGACGGCAGGTTCTTCCATTAACCCCTCCATCAAAAACGCGACGACTTCCGTGATGCTCGGCGCGCCTAGGGACCGATACTCGATGGGGAGGTCTGCGGCAATATTGCTCATATGCACCGCGTGCCCAGACTCGTGGAAGAAGGTTTGGAAGTCTTCAAATCCGCCGCGGGGCTTGCACACGAGGATGATTTCCGTGGGAACGCGGGGTGCGGCGCAAAACGCCCGCTCAACTTTTTTCGGGCGATCTTCCAAGTCGAGCGTCAACCCCGGGACGTCAGGCCCCCACGGGATGCCCATGTCGGCAAATACCCGGCCCGCCAATGCAAGCATCTGGTCCGGCGTTAGCCTGGACTCGTCGAGCCAAAAACCCCGGCGGAGTCGCTCGAGGTCCGCCCGGGTGGCGTCTTCGATGCTGATGCCCAGCTTGTCCGCGAGGAATTGCCCAAAGACAGTCCTGTAGAGGTCCTTGGTGCGCGCGAGAAACTCTTGCATCTGGGTTTCCAAGCGCGGATAATCCACGTCGTTCAACTCGCGAGCCATGTCATAAAATGATGCGTATCCGAGGGACTTGGCTTCAAAATGGTGCGTTTCTACCATCGGCTTGTAGTACATATTTAATTTCTCGTCTGCCTCATACCACTGGTCGTCCATTTCTTGCCGGCGCGCGCGATCCTCCTCATTTTCGATCGTGCTTTGGATTACCCGGTACGGGATGACCGTGCCATCAGACAGGGGGATTTCCATCACCGCTTCTGCCTGGTTCAAGCTCAGCGTCATAGCTATTGTAGAAATCATTCCGCGGTAGAATAATGCCTTGCTTTTCATCATGCGCACGCGGTGAACTTCATCAGGATTCCCGTCGGCGGTAAATTGCTGGATGTATTGGTCTGCCGCAGCGATTGTTTCGTCCTCGAAAAGGTACCCATACCTTTCCATTAGGGGTTGCGCGTCTGCGAGCGTGATGGACTCCCCATACGCTTGCATACGCACGTAGAATCGCTCCACAATCGCCATCGCTTCCTCGATGTCGGCTCGGGCTTGCTCCAAATCTAAACTAGGATTTGGGTCCATCGGTTAACATTCCTGTTTTATGAACAAGTTGTTTTGTAATTGAGGGGAGGTAGGTTAATCAATCTTGGTTGCACTTCCAAAAACGCTGCTATTTGGCGCTCGACCAAGATAGTGATCACATGAGCGAGTCTGAGAATCTCAAGGAAGCCGTCCTTGCTGGGCACGGCGTGGCTCGGATGCTTGCCGAACACGGCGTGAAGCGAGTCTTTGGAAACCCTGACGGGCACACGT
>Ga0209039_10004527_pt1 | contig 10099 bp, 8 predicted proteins | sample BogFormECP12_OM1_FD_188238 | JGI IMG/M metagenome (GOLD analysis project Ga0209039, IMG submission 188238) | Bog forest soil microbial communities from Calvert Island, British Columbia, Canada - ECP12_OM1 (SPAdes) (version 2) | ecosystem: Environmental > Aquatic > Freshwater > Wetlands > Bog ... | reverse complement strand
ACCATAAGGCTCCCTCCTCTCCGAGTGCTTCGGTCCTCAACCAAAAGCATACTCGGTCCGCGATCGGAGCCTTCGCTCTTATGCAATCAATCCTTCGCGCTTTATGCGAAGGGTGGGCTCTTACGATCCAACGTCCCGGTTCCTCTTTTCTTTTTGGGTTTCTCTTCTCTGTGTCTTCTCTGTTCCTATCTCTGTGAACTCTGTGTGAAGCTTCTTCTTGTTCTTTGCTTTTCTTGAACGGTCAGCTCTCAACTCCCAGATACACCAATCCCCACCCACTCCCACAGCCTAATCTCATATTGAAAAGGGAATGAAGCCCTCAATCGTCGTCGCCAATCGTTACAGCCGCGCCATCCCGCATTGTGTATACTCATCCTCAAAGCTATGTTCTGTATCCGAAAGCTCTTTTTCTGTTGCAGCGCCGCAGGTGTCTTCCTCTCTCTCTTTGCTCAAAGTTCACTCGCCAACAAACCCGTCTGGTCGAAAAAGGCCGTTAGCTTTCGCGCAGGGTGCGATGAGGACGAGCGAAAAGAGTGCAAGCCCCTCAAAATATTCTCACCCGACCGAAATAGCTTTGTAAAGGTTTCATACGAGCCCAACTCGCTGAATCCAAGCCTCGAGATTGTTGCTCTCACAGTCGTCCACGATGGCAAACCACTCGGGCCTGTGGGCCCGACGGGCAGTGTCGAAAATGAAATTGTATGGGCCCCCGATTCAAAGGCCTTCTTCATCAACGGCAGCAACAACGCAAACGGCGATTATCACTTTGCTGTCTATCGTTTGGTTGATTCAAAAATAAGCGTGGTGAGCGACCTAACGGCAAATGCGCTGCAAGACGTGGTCCGCAGTTTCCCTCCTTGCCGTGCCAAAGACCCCTCTGACAAATGCGAAGAACTCGCCGCCGATCCGGATGGATATATCGGGACTGCGGCGATTGATTGGCTCCAGAACTCATCGGCCATCGTGATTATGGCCGAAGTGACTTGTAGTTCTTCCATGGGCGGAATTATGTGCGCGGTACTAGGCTACGAGTTGGACATTCCGTCAGGGAAGATCTTGCGTCGCATGGAACCGAAGGAGTTCGCCAGGCGTTGGCAGCACAGCATGGCCTGGAAATTCCATGATCCAGGCCCGCCAGAGTTCAACGATAAACAAAAGCGTGATGAGCTAAACCAAACGATCCTAATGCCGCGCCTCTCTTACTCCATGACGGTCGCCGTTCCCAGCCCTGCATACACATAGTTCTCTCCATAGGCCTTTTTCAATCGCGCAAATGCAGGCTCCCCCGTACAATGCCCCGGAGCAACCCTCTGCACCTTCCACTTTGTCTGCAGATTCACTACCAATGTGTCAATCTCGTCCAAAGGCGTTGTCACCAGGTGCAATCCTCCAAACACGATCTCCGTTCTTGCATCAACCGTGCTCGCCTCCTGCAATATCGCTTCAATTCCTGCGTGCGAGCATCCATCCACAAGCAGCAGTCCTTTCGGCCTTTTGATCGCCAAGGTCAGTTCCGGCAGCTCCAGAGTCCCTTTTTTCTGCGAAACGGTCCGCACCAGAAAGATTCCCGGCGATACCTCCGTTGTTTTATCCACCAGCACAAAATGCCCCGTGTCAAAGAGCTTCCCGGCGGCGAATTTCTCCGGCTCGGCTCCGCCGAAATACCGCATTTGTACCGGCAAACTCTCATCTGCCCGCAAAAATGACTTCGGGATCGCTACTCCCCCAAACCCGTTCGCGCCATCTGCGGGAACATACACCGTCACGTTTGGATTTACGCTCAACACATAGCGCAAGCCTGATGCATGGTCTGTGTGACGGTGCGAAATCACCACAAAGTCCAGTTTCCTCAGGTCCACCCCCAGTGCCTTGACGTTATGCTCAAAAGTCGCGGCATTATTCCCCGTATCGAACAAAATCCGCTTCCCTTCGTGCTCCACAAGCGCGGAATATCCCCAGTCCTTCGTCAAGTCCTTGGATTCTCCAAACGCATCATAGAGAATCGTTACGCGGTCCTGTGCATGGCTGGGTTCTGCCCCAACGCATACACACACAAACGCCAGCATCCCCATGAAATGGATTCGCAAAGCACACCTCCAATCACCGATTGAGAAGGGAAGTAAAACAATTTAGAAGCCATCTGGCTCTGTTGACATCCTCGCAAAAATCACAACGGAGGCCACAACGTCTGTTTCTCTTGCCTGGTAAGCGCCAGGGGCGCAGCACAAGTTAGCCCAGGGCGTCAGCCCTGGGGCGCAAGGGCCTAAATAAGGTCCAGCGCCGTAGGTGCGGCACCCTGAATTTCAATCTCTTTGCAAGGATGTCAACTTCTAGTCGTCATCCCCAATCAATACCGCCGCCGTCAGCACAGTCGACCACAACCCCCGCTTATCTCCCACCGCCGACTGCGTGATATTCATCGTCCGCACAATCTTGTTCGATATCCGGTATACCTCTTTTTTCTCGTCCCACGACAAATCCGGATCGAACTCCACGTTCAACGTCGTCGCCAGCATCTCCGCCGCCAACTCTTCCGCGTATTCTCCCGCCACTTCTTCCGTCTCGCCAAACGAATGGTGCTCGCTCAAGTATCCGTACATCGGCCGTTCCGCCGGCAGCGCCAATCCGATACTCGCCGCGATCAGCCGGTGCGGCTCTTTCGTCGAATTCTCGCTGATCACCGTGAACGCCACCTGCCCCGGCTTGATCAGCTTCAATCCCTCGCTCCGCGATATCAATTTGCAGTTCGGCGGAAAGATCGAGGACACCCGCACGATGTTGCACGCGGCGATGCCGGCATTCCGCAGCGCCAGCTCGAAGCTCGATAGCCGCTCGCGATGTTTTCCCACGCCCTTGGTCAGGAAAATCTTCTTAGCAACGAATGCCATAGCGGCTTCTGCCCGCCTCCCTGAAGAATTTCTCCCACGAAAAAAATCTTACCTGTTGAAAAGTAACAAGAAGGTCCAGCACTGTCAATCGAATACAAACACTTCCACCCTCGTCTTTTACCGCCACCGCTCCCCAATTTTTCCGTTGAAGTCCCCGCCAGGCGCGTTCCGTCTTTCTCGCCGTTCTCTCTGCTGCCTTTTCTTCTCTTTTCTGTGACCTCTGTGTTCCGATCTCTGTGAACTCTGTGTTACCGTCCCTCTTTCTTTCTCTTCTCCGCTCTTACCCCTGCGAACCTCAGCGTCCTCTGCGCCTCTGCGTTATCCTTGCCTTTCTCCGATCTCTTCAACTTTCAACTTTTAACTTTTAACTCTCAACTGCCTCTCTCACTCCCCCGCCAAATACTTCACCAATTTCCCCAGCGGCCGGCACAACGCCAGCACCTTCCCCAGATCCTCCGCCGTAAAGTCCGGCCCGCTCAGCGCCGTGCTCGTCCCTTTCCGGCTCACTTGCATCACTCCCACCACTTTCCCCTCAAACAAGATCGGCGCGCTCACAATCTTATGGATCGATTCTCCCGAAGTCGTTGCCGTCCGCACTCCCTCAAACACACTCGCGTGCCGCACTCCCGAAAAATTGTTGTTAATCTCCGGCCGGCTTTCCCGCGCCGTCCGCGCCGCCAGCGCCGAATTGCTCGTCAACGGAATAAATCCCACATTCTTCAGCGCCGCCGGCACCAGAAAATGCAGGTGCCTCCATCTCGTGGACACCGCCAGGATCGCCACTTCATCCGTCCTCACTCCCAGCTCCTTCGCGATCTTCTCCCCAATCTCCGGCAGCGCTATCTCCACCGTCTTTCCATCCTTCTCTAGCGCCTCGGCCAATCGCTCCAATTCATGCAGCAAGGTTGTTGCCATGGGTTTCCTGTTTCTTTCTCCATCCGACCACAGGGGGAAGCGGGGCCCTGCTTTGGAGAATTTCCGTCTATCCTATCTCCCATGTTCCCCGTTCCTCTTCCTCCTCGCAACAAAATTTCCATTCATCTGTGCCCTTCAAACAGACACCTCTGCTTGCATCACTTTTCCTAACTCTCTATACTGAAAAGGCCGCGGTTCCTTTGCTCCCGCATCACTCGCTCCTTTCAATCTTCCGGAATCCCGGCGGCGGAGAGGGCATGTCTTCCACGGCCACCCAACCTGATTCAACCCATCTTCTGCGCAAACCTCACTCCTTATCCGGCATCATTCACGGCAGACACAAGGACCAATACACTCCATGAGCGCTACTGCGGCAAATCTTCCGGTCGGCAGCTTGCATTTCTGGCAGACCACCGTCGGCAAGAAAGCGATTATGGCCGTCACCGGCTTCATGCTGTTCGGTTTCATTTGCGGCCACCTGCTCGGCAATCTCCAGATCTACCTGCCACCCGAACATATCAATCACTACGCGGCCACGCTGAAATCTCTCCCCGCACTCTTGTGGGGTGCGCGCATCACCCTGCTCCTTGCCGTCGGCCTGCACATCTGGTCCTCCTTCCAGCTCTGGCTCCTGCAGCGCGACGCCCGGCCCATCAACTACGTCAAAAAGGCCAATCTCAATTCCACCTACGCCTCCCGCACCATGCTCTGGAGCGGCCCCATCATCCTCGCTTTCCTCATTTTCCACCTCCTGCACTTTACTTTCGGGACCGTGCACCCCGGCGGGCCCTTCGACGAGCACAACGTCTACAACAACGTCGTCACCGGCTTCCAGGTCTGGCCCGTCTCCCTCTTCTACATCGTCGCCATGATCATGCTTTGCTATCACCTCTATCACGGCCTCTGGAGCATGTTCCAATCGCTCGGCTTCAGCCACCCCGTCTACACCCCCTGGCTGCAGCGTTTCGCCAAGCTTTTCGCCATCCTCATCGCTGCCGGCAACATTTCCATCCCCCTTGCCGTTCTGGCCCACTTCATCAAGCCGGTCTAACCATGAATACGCCTACTCCAAAAATTCTTGAGGGTGCCCCACCCTTTGCGCGTTTTGCAAAGGGTGGGTTCTTCCGATCCAACGCCATAGCTCCTCTTCTCACTTCCTTTGTTTTTGCCGGTTGCCCCAGGCACGGAGTGTGTGCCTGGGTCTTGGGTTTTCCTTTTCCTGTTCTGTCATCCCGACCGGAGCAACGGCGCCTTCTGCCGTTGCGCAGTGGAGGGATCGTGGCAAGATCTAACTGTTCTGCCAGTCCTGTCATTCCGAGCGAAGCGAGGAACCTGCTTTTTCTTTCTCCCTCGCGCGTCGGCCATATCCCAGCAGGGAGCCCTATCCCATGGAACTAATCTCCAACGCCCCCACCGGCCCGATTGAGCAGTCCTGGGACAAGCATAAGTTCGATCTCAAGCTGATCAATCCCGCCAACAAGCGCAAGTACAACATCATCGTCGTGGGTTCCGGCCTCGCCGGTGGCGCTGCCGCCGCCAGCCTCGGCGAACTCGGCTACAACGTCCAGTGCTTCTGCTATCAGGACAGCCCCCGCCGCGCTCACTCCATCGCCGCGCAGGGCGGCATCAACGCCGCAAAGAATTATCACAATGACGGCGACAGCATTTACCGCCTCTTCTACGACACCGTCAAGGGCGGCGACTTCCGCGCTCGCGAAGCCAACGTCTACCGCCTCGCCCAAGTCAGCGTCAACATCATCGACCAGTGCGTCGCGCAAGGCGTTCCTTTCGCTCGTGAGTACGGCGGCCTCCTCGACAATCGCTCCTTCGGCGGCGCCCAAGTCTCCCGCACCTTTTACGCTCGCGGTCAGACCGGACAGCAGCTCCTTCTAGGTGCCTACCAAGCCCTCGAACGCCAAATCGGTCTCGGCTCCGTCAAGATGTATCCGCGCATGGACATGCTCGACCTCATCGTCGTCGACGGCCAGGCCCGCGGCATCGTCACCCGCTCTCTCTACGACGGCAAAATCGAAGTCCACATGGCCGACGCCGTCATCCTCGCCACCGGCGGCTACGGCAACGTCTTCTACCTCTCCACGAATGCCAAGGGCTGCAACGCCACCGCCATCTGGCGCGCCTACAAGCGCGGCGCTCTCTTCGCCAATCCCTGCTTCACCCAGATTCATCCCACCTGCATCCCCGTTGCCGGTGAGTATCAGTCCAAGCTCACCCTCATGTCCGAATCACTCCGCAACGACGGCCGCATCTGGGTTCCCAAGCAGCCCGGGGACAAACGCGCCCCCGGCTCCATTCCAGAATCCGACCGCGACTACTACCTCGAACGCCGCTACCCCAGTTTCGGCAACCTCGTCCCACGCGACATCGCCTCCCGCGCCGCCAAGGCCGAGTGCGATTCCGGCCACGGTGTCGGCGAAACCGGACTAGGCGTTTATCTCGATCTCGCCGATGCCATCAAGCGCCTCGGTAAACACGTCATTGCCGAACGCTACGGCAACCTCATCGAAATGTACGAGCGCATCACCGGCGAAGATCCCTACAAAGTCCCCATGCGCATCTATCCCGCCAGCCACTACACCATGGGCGGCCTTTGGGTGGACTACAACCTGATGTCCACCATCCCCGGCCTCTTCGTCCTCGGTGAAGCCAACTTCTCCGATCACGGCGCCAACCGCCTCGGTGCCAGCGCCCTCATGCAAGGCTTGGCCGACGGCTACTTCATCATTCCCTATACCATCGGCAATTACCTCGCCTCCGCTAAGCCCGCCAAGGTGGCCGCCGATGCGCCCGCCGCGAAGCAAGCCGTCGCCAATGCCACCGCCATCACAAAGAAACTCCTCAACGGCAGCGGCAATCGCACCGTGGATTCCTTCCACCGCGAACTTGGCAAGATCGTCTGGGACAACTGCGGCATGGCTCGCAACGAAGCGGGCCTCAAGAAAGCGCTCTCCCAAATCCCCGCTCTCCGCGAAGAGTTTTGGAAAAACGTTCGCGTCCTAGGCGCCAACGAAGAGTTCAACCAATCCCTCGAACGCGCCGGCCGCGTAGCCGATTTCTTCGAACTAGCCGAACTGATGTGCCTCGACGCCCTCGATCGCCGCGAATCCTGCGGGGGTCACTTCCGCGAAGAGTACCAAACGCCCGAAGGCGAAGCCCTCCGCGACGACGCCAACTATTCCTACGTAGCCGCCTGGCAGTATCAGGGAGAAGGTCGTGCTCCCGCTCTAACCAAAGAGCCGCTCACCTTTAACTACGTCCACCCCTCCCAACGGAGCTACAAATGACCCCCCGGGAACGCCAACTCTGCCCCATCCCGCGGGTTCAGCGGGATGAATCTCCCGATTGGCGCACTCTCTTAGTAGCGCCGGGTGCCCCAGGCACGGAGTGTGTGCCTGGGTCTTGGGGTTCTCCTGCCTTTTCCGGGTGCCCCAGGTTCGATTTTTTACCTGGGTCTTGGGTTTGCCGTCTCTTGTCTCGTCATCCTGAGCGCGTTTTCGGCGCGAAGGACCTCAACGCGTGTGTCTTGCCTCAATCTTTAATTCCTCTTCCTTCTTCTCTTCAACCCGCCGTTGCATTCCCGCTCTTCCGGAGCCTCAACTAACATGAAACTCACTCTTCACGTCTGGCGTCAGAAAAACCCCCAGGACAAGGGCCGCATGGTCCGCTATGACGCCCCCAACGTCAACGAGCACATGTCCTTCCTCGAGATGCTCGACGTCCTCAACGAATCCCTCATCGAAAAGGGTGAGGACCCCATCGCCTTCGACCACGATTGCCGCGAAGGCATCTGCGGCATGTGCGGCATGATGATCAATGGCAAAGCCCACGGCGGATTCAAAGGCACCACCGTCTGCCAGCTTCATATGCGCCACTTCAAGGATGGCGACGTGATCTACCTCGAGCCCTGGCGCGCCAAGGCCTTCCCCGTCATCAAGGATCTTGCCGTTAACCGCGCCTCCTTCGACCGCATCATTGCCGCTGGCGGCTTCATCTCCGTTCCCACCGGCAGCGCCCCCGACGGCAACGCCATTCCCATCAAGAAGCAGGACGCCGACCTCGCCATGGACGCCGCCGCCTGCATCGGTTGCGGTGCCTGCGTAGCCGCATGCCCCAACGCCGCCGCCGCTCTCTTCGTCGGCGCCAAAATCTCCCATCTCGGCCATCTCCCGCAAGGCCAGGTCGAGCGAGACCGCCGCGCCTTAGCCATGGTCCACCAGATGAACATCGAAGGCTTCGCCAACTGCACCAACATAGGCGAGTGCGAAGCCGCCTGCCCCAAGGACATCAAGCTCGAAGTAATCGCCCGCACCAACCACGATTACATCAAAGCCTCCATCACCGAGCGCCCCGAATCCACCGCCGCCGGCGCAGCCTAACCCGGGAACGCCGATCTCCCGATCGGCGCCTTTGACTTTTCTTTGGTGGCGGCCCGCCTTTAGACCCGTCATTCCGAGCGAAGTCTGCGAAGCGAGGAATCCCTCTTCGTCTTTCTCTTCCTCTGCGTTCCTCTGCGAACTCTGCGCCTCTGCGTTATCTTTTCTCTTGGCTCTTTCTCTTCCCCGAAGCTGTAAACTGTTAGCCGCTTTTGCCGGGTGCCCCACACGCCGGTTTTGCGTGTGGGTCTTGGGTCTGCCTTTTCTTGTATTGTCATCCTGAGCGAAGCGAAGGACCTCAACCCCCGCCGCTTGTCTCCATCGTTTCGTTCGTGCAGCCCGCTTCCTGATATCTGATCGCTGATATCTGATATCCCTCGCAAATCTGCTACTCTACCCAAGTTCGTCTAGCATCTCTGGAGGCCCCATGTTCCGCCTGCTCTGCGTACTCGCCTGTCTCTCCCTGGCTGTAGTTCTCTTGTCCGCCCAATCCCTCTCCGACAAAGCCAAGAAGCTCCATTTCTCCTCCATCGTAGTCGACACTCACGACGACACCACCCAGCGTCTCCTCGATCCCAAATTCGATCTCGCCGCTCGTCACACCTCCGGCAGCATTGACATCCCTCGCATGCGCGATGGCAATCTATCCGCCCTCTTCTTCTCCATCTACATCTCCGGCAAAATCCTCGGCCCCGACGCCGTCAAGCAAGCCCTCGATCAAATCGATGCCGTCCGCGAAACCGTCCGCAAAAATCCCAACGATCTCGTCCTCGCCACTACCGCCGCCGAAGTCCGTGCCGCCCGCGCCCAAAACAAAATCGCCGCCCTCATCGGTGTCGAAGGTGGCCACATGATGGGCAACGATCTCTCCGTCCTCCGCACCTTCGCCGCTCTCGGCGTCCGTTACATGACCCTCACCCACATGCAAAACAACGAGTGGGCCGATTCCTCCACCGCCAAGCCCGAACACAACGGCCTCACCCCCTTCGGCAAGGATGTCATCCGCGAAATGAACCGTCTCGGCATCATCGTGGACATCTCCCACGTTTCCGACAAAACCTTCTACGACGTTCTCGCCACTTCCACCGCCCCCGTCTTCGCCTCCCACTCCTCTTGCCGCGCTCTCTGCAGCGCCGCCCGCAACATGACCGACGACATGCTCCGTGATCTCGCCAAACACGGTGGCGTCATCCAGATCAATTACCACGTCGGCTTTCTCAGTCAGGAGTATCTCGATTTCGATGTCGCCCATCCCGAAGTTCGCAAGGAAATCGCCGCCGAAATCAAAAAGCGCTGCGGCGATGATGAAGCCTGCAGCGACGCTCTCGGCGAACAGGTCGTGCGCGAGTTCATGAAAGCAGGCAAACTCCCCAAAGTCGATTGGACCAAAATCATCGATCACATCGACCACGCCGTCAAAATCGCCGGCATTGATCATGTCGGCCTCGGCTCCGATTTCGATGGTGCCGCCATGCCCATCGGCATGGAAGACGCCTCCCATCTCCCCCAACTCACCCAAGCCCTCCTCGACAAGGGCTATTCCGATTCCGACATCCGCAAAATCCTCGGCGAAAACACTCTCCGCCTCCTCCAACAAGTCCAGCAAGCCTCCCAATCCGCGTTCCCCCAACCCACTACCTCAAAATAGCGCCACCCCGTCATTCCGCCTGCCCGCCGGAGGAGGGAGCGGAGTCCGCGAAGCGAGGAATCTCTCTTCTCTTGGGTCTCTCTTCTCTTGGGTTTCTCTTCTCTTGGGTCTTTCTTCCCTCTGCGTACTCTGCGCCTCTGCGTTAGGTTTTCTCCTCTCTTGGGTCTCTCCTCTCTTGGGTCTTTCTTCCCTCTGCGTACTCTGCGCCTCTGCGTTAGGTTTTCTCTTCTCTTGGGTCTCTCCTCTCTTGGGTCTTT
>Ga0209039_10004526_pt1 | contig 10106 bp, 13 predicted proteins | sample BogFormECP12_OM1_FD_188238 | JGI IMG/M metagenome (GOLD analysis project Ga0209039, IMG submission 188238) | Bog forest soil microbial communities from Calvert Island, British Columbia, Canada - ECP12_OM1 (SPAdes) (version 2) | ecosystem: Environmental > Aquatic > Freshwater > Wetlands > Bog ... | reverse complement strand
CGTGGATGATGATGTCGGAGCCCAGTCCCAATCCTGTTCCAGGCGTGGGTCACTTCAATCGAACGCTACTGGGTCACTTCTGGCGAGCAGCGAAGCATCAGGAAGAGTGGTAAGGATTTTTGTCATGACTGGTTTCCACCTGTCAGCCAACGGGCAATAGCCTGCTCAACTGCTTCACTTAAATCCATATCGGATTCCGCAAGACGCACCTTTAGCGTTCGGTAGAGCTCAACGGGTACGTACGCGGAGAACTGCCGGTACGCGGGGTTGCTGCGGCGGGCCAACGCGGGAGATGGTTTCCCTGCCTCGGTGATTTCCGACGCCTGTGGGGTACGATTCGTCAAAACGCCATATCTACTCATCTGGTCCTCTGAGTGCGGGGGCTGGTTCGCTCATCACTGACGTAGTAATTCTACCCGAGTAGCTGGGTATACCGCTATTTAAATCGCGTGCGTAGAAATCTAGTTTACTAGACGATACACAGCCCCCCCCCCCAAAAAAAGCCGGAAAGGTCTGAGGATGCAGGGGATAAGATAGGGATGTCATCTTCCCGGCTATCCGTGAAGCGGTTGTAGGTGACGATGATGGCTCCCCGGGAACGGGTGGCTAATTACTTTCGAGGAACCGGTCTGTTCTCATGGGCTCGCCAAGCCGAGGACTGCTTGGAGCCTGTGGGCCAGCGAGGGGTCGAGCACGAGCCACACAGACAGGATGCCGAAGAGAATTGTCCCGACGGTGCCCGCGACAGCGATCACGTTGAATAGCGATTGCCATCTGTCGCGCCCGATTTGGCGGCGGCGGTTACAAAGGTCGCTCAGTTGCGATGAAAGTCGCGACAGGCTGTCGTACGCCTTAATGAAGCTAGCAACGCCTTCCTCCCACTGGGCATCCCAAAGGTTCCTGCCCTTGGCAGCGCGCCCGCACTCGGTCAGCGCGGCAATTTCGTCGAGTCTGGCCTGGAGCTCCGTTTCGTCAGGGGCGCCCGAGAGTCTGGCCTGGAGCTCCGTTTCGTCAGGGGCGCCCGAAGACCGCTTCAGCTTGTATTTCAAAGGGAGGACGCGCCGGCGGTACTCGCGAAGGATGGGCCCAAATTCCTTCCGTAAGCGTCCAATCGCGATGGCGTAGGGGTCCATGATAGCCCGGCGCAAATGCTCCTCGGCGCTTGCCAGTTGGCGCTCCCGCTTCGACTGCTCGGTGTCCGGGTTCAGCATCGTCGAAAGATGGCTCATAACGTCGCGGAGGTTCGCGATCGCGGAGGTACTCACGATGCCGGCGCGCTCTTCAAGGAAGAAAATGGCTGCCTCAGCCGCAGCGTATTTGTCTCGAATGATTTCCAGAAACGGCGCTACCAGGGAGCAATCGATACCACAGGCGTTCGACCTCGAATCTTGTACCTTTGGAGCGAGCGGGTCCATTGAGTATAGGGGCTAGCGATCCCGACCGCTACCAATCGCGGGCGACCAGACCCTCGAGTTCACGGATTGCGGCTTTTTCCTCGTCGGCGCCGAGAAGTAACAGCCCCTCAGTGATATGTCCCCCGTGCACATCCTCGATGTCGAAACGGGCGACGTGCGTTTCGCGATAGTCCCGCATAAGGTCAGGAGTGACCTCCTCAGCGTTGACACCTAAGTCCTTTGCGATGAGTGCGGTCGCGGTAGCAAGCAAGCTGGACATCAGCATAGCCTCACAGTTCTATAGACGAGTGCCCCACGTCGGCACGTTCCGTACCATCGAGCAAGAACGCGCGGGAAGCTCACTTTTTGACGCCGGGAATGGGCAGACCCTGAGGCGCAACCACAAATCGGCAGACGTCCGGAACGTCATGCCCAAGCGCCGAGGACCGTGCACAAGTAATCGTAACGCGTAAATGCCGCGGAATCAAGACATTTTTGGACCCGATTATTGCCATATGCGTGAAAAGGGGTGTTTCACCGGAACACGGATTGAGGTCCGCCGTGTGGCGGGGGGGCATTGCCTTAATTATTAACTAATAACTAAACTAGCCGATCTAGTACTTCACCAGCTCCTCGAAATCCACGTTCCCGCCGGAGAGCACCACGCCGATGGTCCGTATGCCGGCCGGCAGTTTCCGGAAGAGCACGGCCGCGGCGGGCACCGCGCCGCTGGGTTCCACCAGTATCTTCAGGCGCAGCAGCAGGAACTTAACCGCCGCGCGGATCTCGTCGTCGCTCACCAGCGCCACGCGCTCCACCAGCTTGTGAATCACGGCGAAGGTCAGTCGCCCCGGCCTGGGCGCGCGCAAGCCATCGGCGATGGTCTCCGGGTGCGCCACCGTCACCAACTCGCCCGCCTGCATCGAGAGAAAGGTGTCGTTGGCGCCTTCCGGCTCGGCTCCGAACACGCGGATGGCCGGGTCGATGGCCTTGGCGATGGTGGCGCTCCCCGAAACCAGCCCGCCGCCGCCCACCGGCGCAATCAGCGCATCCAGCGGGCCGGTTTCCTCCAACAGTTCCAGCGCCGCCGTGCCTTGCCCGGCCATGATCATGGGGTGGTCGAACGGCGGCACCAGCGTGCCGCCCGTCTCCGCCAAAATCCGCGACGCAATCTCTTCCCGGCTATCCGTGAAGCGGTTGTAGGTGACGATGGTGGCTCCCCGCGACCGCGTGGCTTCCATCTTGGAGCGCGGCGCGTCCTCCGGCATCACGATCGTCGCCCGCGCCCCCACGTGCCGGGCCGCGATGGCCACCGCCTGGGCATGGTTTCCCGAGGAATAGGTCACGATGCCGCGCGCCAGCGCCTCCTTCGGCAGCGACAGAATCAGGTTCGAGGCGCCGCGAATCTTGAACGCTCCACCGCGCTGGAAGTTCTCGCACTTGAAGAACACGCGGACACCCGCCTGGGCGTCGAAACCCGCCGAAGTAAACACCGGCGTCCGCCGCGCCAGCGGCCGAATCCGCTCCGCCGCCGCCCGCACATCGTCCGCTTGGATTGCCAGGTCCATAGCTATGAGTCTAGCCAATTCGCCGCGCGAATCGGCCGCTCATCACTTTTTGCGCCGCGGGCGAGCCAATCCGCGGTGAGCGCGCTGGATTATCTGCTGAAGCCGGTGGCTCCGGCGCGGCTGGCCGCGGCTCTGGCGAAGGTCCGTCCCCGTCCCGAAACGCCGCGCCTGGAGCAGGTCTTCGTCAGGGATGGCGAACGCTGCTGGATCGTTCGCCTTGCCCGATATCTTCCTGCTCGAATCCGAGGGCAACTATGCACGCCTCTGCTTCGGAAACGGGCGGCCCCTGATCCGCCGGTCGCTGAACGCGCTCGAGAGCCAGCTCGACCCCGCCATGTTTTTCCGCGCGGGGCGCAAGCAGATCGTCAACCTGAAATGGATCGAGAAGGTGGACGTGGGGATCGGCGGTGGGCTGGTAGCGACGCTGCGCGGCGGCCGGACGGTGGAAATGTCACGGCGGCAATCGGCCCGGTCGGGAAATTCTCAGCCTCTGAGCTAGCCGGTTGCGTCCCGCTCTAAACCCAGTTTCACTTTCCCATCGGGAAACACGGCGTACATCTCCAGCCGTCCGCCCATCGCTGCAACGAAGTTTTCGAGCGTACTGAGGTAGACATCCGTGCGTTGCTCCAGTTGCGACACCGCCGCTTGCGTCATATCAAGAGTCTTCGCGAGTTGTTGCTGCGTCAGGTGGCGGGCGGCGCGCAGCTCGTGCAGCGGCATCTCTTTGAGATCCTGGTCCGCGAGGCGCCGGGCTTCGGCCCGAGCTTCCGGCGACATCTTCGCCCGAAGCTCACTGAACTTTGTCGTCTTTGGCATCGTCTTCCTCCTCGATCTCGGCAAGGTGGTTGTCGTAAAGCCTATCTGCTAGGGGTACGTTCTTCTCGTACCAGCGGTCATCGCCGGCTTTGTCGCCACCCAGCAGCAGAACCGCCACGCGGCGAGGGTCGAAAACGTAGAGCACCCGGTAGGGGTGCCCCTGGTGTTGCACGTGCAGTTCACGCATAGCGGCATGGCGCGAACCGGTCACCCTGCTACTGTACGGGAACGGAAGATGGGGGCCCCGCTCCTCCAGCAGCAATACGAACCTCTCGACCGATATGCACTCGGCTTCGGTGAGTTCGTCCCACCAGGCCTTGAATTCATCCGTAACCTCGACGTCCCACGCCACAGTCAGATTATAATGCAAAGCTAATATAAGTTCGATATTATAATGTTGCAATACGCGGCAAGACAATTCATCCCCTCAATCGACCGCCCATCACTTTCCGCGTCACGGACCAGCCAATCCGCGGCATTCCGCAAGTATGGAACTCCTGCTGCCCTCGCTCCGCATCACCGACACCGCGCGCCATTTCATAATGTGGTGGCGTGGAGCTTGGCCCAGCAGGTGGGCTGGCAGTTCAGCCTGGTGGCCGGCTACCTTCTGTTTTTCCTTTATCGGTCAGGGCAATGCTGTACATCGCCCTCTCTCCGGCCAGAATCCCGTGTCGAGGTCTTGACCTCCAATAGCGCTCGGGACGTGCCATATCGCGCAATTCTTGAAGGGGCGCCTTGGTGATCCGGGCGGAATGGCGTCCCCAAGGGGATTCGAACCCCTGTTACCGCCGTGAAAGGGCGATGTCCTAGGCCGGGCTAGACGATGGGGACTTGATGGCCGGATGAAGGTGAACACTCCTACTGTAGCGTTCGACGAACCTCACCGTCAACTTTGCCCGAGCGCTCGCCGCACCGCTTCAGGGCAGGATCAGCGACGACGATGCCGCCGGAGGCGCCGCGCCGGGTTCATCGGCGTAGATCCTGCGCAGGGCATCGAGAAACGCCCGGCCCTTGCGCCGGCCGTTGTTCTGGTCCAGTTCGAAGCGTTGCAAAAAGACCAGCAGCCCCAGGATGTCGGCATCCCGCGTCTTGGTCATCCCCGAACTCTCGGTTTCCCGGCGCCGGAAGTCCGCAATGCCGGCCTGCACTACGCCACAGATGTGCGCCGCCAGAGGGTTGGTCGGGCGAGTTTCATAATACACGCCGCTTTGCAGGGTGCGGTAGGTGCGGGTCAGCGCGTCCAGTGCATCGCGCATATCGAAATCCACCACCCCCGGCGTCTCCGAGGCGGCGCGAGTCAGGGTCAAGGACAGAAAAGCCAGGGCTTTTTCGTTGTCGCTCAACAACTGATCCGAAACCTTGATGTCCCGATTGGGGACCTGCTTAGGGTCGATGGGCGGCGTCTTGTCGTGCTTGCGCGCTTCCCGCAGGTATTCGCAATCCAGCGGACAGCTCACCGAAACTTCGCGCTCGGCGCCGCAACAGGTGGTGCAAATATCGCCGCGTACTCCGGGGCAGAAGCGCCGGGGACGCCGTGTTTCGCAGAGTGCGCAAGCCATTCCCCTAGTATAGAGGTCGGGGCGCGCCGTCACGCAGACGCAGCGCCCGCGCGCGGTGAGATCCGCGATAGTGGTACGATTCGGTTTCCCGCGATGGAACCCGTACCACGCCCAGAGTGGGCCTCCCCGATCGAAGTTGGCGTGCACGCGCGGGAATTCTTGTCGGCGTTCCCACAGAAGCCCACGAAGGAGGTGCTTTCGGCTTTGGTAAGGGACCCTAAGGTGGTTGCGATCTTGAGCAGTCATCCCTTGGGGCGGCTCGAGCTATCCGGGAGGGTCCCGAATCCAACTTGGAATGGGTCCTACCGTCCGGTTTCGGGAGACTTGGTGGTAAACCCTTTTCGCCCTCCGGACTCATATGGCAAGGAGTTCTATCCTCCGGAGATCAAATCCGTTTCGGAGACCGGTCGGACGCTTGCCGAGGCGGTGCAGCGCAGTTTCTATCACGAGCTCGGGCATCACATTCTGAATGTCGCGGGACCGGAGGTTCGGAACCAGGTTGCGCGGCTATTTCGGAGCGGGCGCACTTTCCCAATATCCCAGCGGGCTAAGATACGGGCGGTGGAGTATTTCTCGGAAAGCTTTGCTGCATATAGGTTTGAGGACTCCTTTGCAGACAAGGACCCGGAGGGGTATCATGTGGTTGAAGCTATTCTCCGGCTGGTTGGAAAGATATGAACGTCGCCCAGAAGAAACGCAACGAAGCGCTGAACGCCATTGGGCACGAACTGGACGATCTATCTTTGTCCGGCCGGCTGGATTTTGAAGGCTTCAAATCCCTCTTCACTCGCGCCCTTGATGTCGCCGGTTCGGATACGGACGATCTGGAGATGTTCTGCCAGGAAGCCCGCGATCCGGAGTGGTGGGATTGGATGACACAGGAACTCCAAAAGTCCCCTTCCCGCCGCGTGGCCTAGTCTTCCGGCTCCTTACTCATACCGGCCCGACTGTCTGCTCGTACGTGCGGCGGAAGAAGGAGTCGGTCATGCCGGCGATGTAGTCGCACACCACGCGATGCGCGGGCTCGTCGAGCGCCTGCTGGCAGTAGGGCGGCGGCAGGCGATCGGGGTGTTCGAGGAAGAACCGGAAAAGCTGTCCGATCATGGTCATGGACCGCCGCCGGTCCTCGCCCAAAGCCGGGGAAGCGTACACCTCGGCATACAGGAATTGTTTCAGGGCGCGGCTGGTCTCCGCCGCCTCCGCCGTAAATTCCGCCAGCCGCCGCGGGAATGCTCGCACCTCGTCGGCATCGGCGACGCCCGAATCCCGCGCGCGGGCGGCGGTTCCATCGATCAGTCCCGTCACCAACGAATCGATCAGGCGCCGCAGTCCCTCGTGGAAGCGCTCGCGCCCGCTGGCCGCGGGGAACTGCGTTTCGATGTCTTCGTAAATCGCGCGGTACCGCGGAACGCAATCGGCCACATCCTCGGCCGCCAGCACGCCGGCGGAGAAAGCGTCGTCCAGGTCGGCCGTGTTGTAGGCGATCTCGTCGGCCAGGTCGATCAATTGCGCTTCCAGAGGAGGGCGGAATGCCGGCAGGTAGGCGTCCAGCTCGGGGTTCTCGCCAGGAGTCAAGTCGCACGAATGCTTGACCATCCCCTCGCGCACCTCAAACGTCAGGTTCAGCCCCGGAAAACGGGCGTACCGCTGCTCGAAACTCTCCACGATGCGCAGCGCGTGAAGGTTGTGATCGAACTGTTCGCCGAATCGCTCCATCTGCCGGTCCAGTTCCTCCTCGCCGGCGTGCGCGAACGGGGGGTGCCCGATGTCGTGCGCCAGCGCCAGGGCCTCCGTCAGGTCCTCATCCAGCTCCAGCACCTTGGCTACGGTGCGCGCCATCTGCGCCACCTCAATGGTGTGCGTCAGGCGGTTGCGGAAATGATCGGAGAGGCCGGATGTGAAAACCTGGGTCTTGGCCTCCAGCCGCCGGAAGGCGCGGGAATGGACTACGCGGTCGCGGTCCCGCTGGAACGCGTTGCGGTAGGGATGTTCGGGTTCGGGGTAGCGCCGGCCGCGGCTTCGCTCCACCGCGAAACGCAGGTGCGCCAGCATCGCAGGACGTCCGCGGCCTACTGCGCGCCAATCTCGCCGTAAGCCTGCAGAGCCACCTGGCCCACCGTCCCGGGCAGGTTGCGCAGCGGGTCCAGAAGTTTGCGCGCCTCGGCGGGCCTCTTCGGCGCCAGATAGCGAGCCAGCATAATGGCCGCTTGTTCCTTGGAAACGAAGATGCTGGGTTTAGCCATCAGATCGCGCATGGTCTTCTCCCCCAGATCGGAGCGCCCATCGGCGAAGTAGATCTGGGCCAGCGAGAGCTTTGCCAGCGAGGCATACTTCTCGTCGCCCTTCTGAGCCGCCGCCTGGAAGCTCTTTTCCGCCTCCGCCAGCTTTCCCTGGTCCGCCTCGATGGCGCCCAGGTAGTACTGCGCGATTTCGCCTTCGTCGCTCCCCGCGTACTTGCTCCGTAAATCGGTGAATACTCTCAGGGCTTCCTGGTCCTTGACTTCCTGCGTGGGGAACGCCAGACCTCCGTTGGCCGAGGGACCCACCGGCGCCTCCTGGACCTGGATGGCTTTGGTCAGCGCTTCTTCACGCACACCGTGCTGTCTTCGTTGATAGTACAGATAGCCGGCGAACAACAGGCCGGCCACCGCCACGATCGCGCCATAGCGGACGATCTCTTGTTGGTGCTCTTCGAAGAACGTTACGGTAAGCCCGACTTCCTGGGCAAACTTATCGCTCTTCATTTCTTTGCGGGTGATTCTGGCCACGAAAACCTCAAATGGAATTGAATGTTCATGGTATCACGACGCTCCGCAAGGGCGGGACGCGTTTCGCCGGCGCCCAGTGCGAGAATATCACTTATGCCACGCCTCGCACGATCGGTCGAAAACGTGCCCCACTCGCGCATTCGCGAACTGGCGGAAATCGCCATGTCGATGGATGGAGTCCTGCGCCTGTATTTCGGCGAATCCAACCTGCCCACGCCGGATTACATCAAGCAGGCCGCCATCCGCGCCATGCGGGATGGTTATACCTTCTATACCGAAAATGCCGGCCTCGCTTCCCTGCGGCGCGCCATTGCGGAAAACTATCGCCGGCTGCATTCCGTGGAGCTCGATCCGTCGAGCGAGATCGTGGTCACCGCCTCGGGAGTGCAAGCCCTCAACGTGGGAATCCGCTGCGCGCTCGATCCGGGCGACCAGGCGCTGGTGCTCACTCCGGCCTGGCCCAACGGCGCTTCCAGCGTCATGATGGCCAACGCCGCCGTGTGCCAGGTGCCGCACCCGCTCCGGGGCGAGCGCTACGGCGTGGATTTCGACGCGCTCCAGGCCGCCGTCTCCCCGCGCACGCGCCTGCTAATCTATACCTCGCCCTCGAATCCGCTCGGCTGGGTGGCCACCGAAGAGGACCAGCGGCGCCTGCTCGATTTTGCCCGGCGCCACGATCTCTGGCTTCTGGCCGACGAGGTCTACGACCGGCTCTACTACGCCGGCGCGCGCCTCGGCGCCCCCGTCCCTTCCATCTTGCGGATGGCTACGCGCGACGACGCCGTGATGGTGGTGCACTCCTTTTCGAAAACCTACTGTATGACCGGCTGGCGCGTGGGCTGGCTGGTGGCGCGGCGGGATCTCGCTGCCAAGGCCACCCAGTTGAACGAGTTCATCGTCTCTCACGCGCCCAGCTTCGCCCAGAAGGCCGGCGAGACGGCTCTGGCGGAGGGCGAAGGCCCGCTCGTCGAAATGCTCGAGCGGCTCAAGCGGAACCGCGATCTCTGCCTGGATGCGCTGGCCGGCATCCCCGGCGTGACAGTCCCCACACCGGACGGCGCGTTCTACGTGTTTCCGCGCATCCAGGGCTTAAGCGATTCCTTCGCCTTCTGCAAGCGCCTGTTGGAGGAAACCAGGGTAGGTCTCGCCCCGGGTGTGGCCTTCGGCGACGCCGGGGAAGGTTCGGTCCGGATCTGTTATGCCGCCGAGCGCTCCATTCTCGAACCCGCCATGGAGCGCCTGACGAAGTTCCTGCGCGTTTCCTGAACCCTCTACTGCCCGCCGAACTCCTTCTTGGCCTGTTCCGTCACCGTCCAGAGGTACAGGGTCCGCCAGTCCATGTTGACTGTCTTGTCGGGCTTCCACTCGCCCATGTCGAACTGGTGCGAGACGATGCGCGTACCCACCTTCAAGTCCTTGAGCAGTTTCGGGCGCAGCCTGATGTTGACCTCCGGCAGCAGGTACAGCGTGACCACCGTGGCGTCATGGAAATCGGCATCGAAGAGATTCATCTGGAGGAAGCGCACCCGGTCGGTCACCCCGGCCTGCTTCGCATTGTCCTGAGCCTCCTTGATCCGTTCCGGGTCAATGTCCACCCCGGTGCCGGTGGCGCCGAACTTCTGCGCCGCCATAATCACGATCCGGCCGTCTCCGCAGCCCAGATCGTAGTGAATGTCTCCCTTATGGACCCCGCCCAGGTTCAACATGGCCTCGACCACGTCCGGCGGAGTTGGAACGTAGGGGACGTCCCGGTGGACATCTCCCTGTTGGGCCGCTAGCGGCGCCACGGCCAGCATCAGGCTGCACGCAACCTGCGCCAGACGGGCGCCTCCGCGGCGCGCAAATACAGCAGATCGGGTGATGGTTTTCATGCTGCAAAGCTTATCACGAAGTGGCGCCGGTGATCTTGTGTGTGCCCCAAAGGGGCCGATTACCAGTGGGGGAAGGACCCACTCGAACAGTTGATGGTTAGATTCGATAGCTGGCGGGCGGCCAGCCCTG
>Ga0209039_10004525_pt1 | contig 10108 bp, 8 predicted proteins | sample BogFormECP12_OM1_FD_188238 | JGI IMG/M metagenome (GOLD analysis project Ga0209039, IMG submission 188238) | Bog forest soil microbial communities from Calvert Island, British Columbia, Canada - ECP12_OM1 (SPAdes) (version 2) | ecosystem: Environmental > Aquatic > Freshwater > Wetlands > Bog ... | reverse complement strand
TTCCGTCGTGGTCGCCTGACAGTAGCCGGCTAGCCTTCGTCAGTTACCAACTGGTTCGGTAGAGTAGACGCGGCCGCTGGAGAATCCACCGGCTGGGCGGTGGTCTACGGTTTCGTTCCTGCAAAGCAGAGAACTGAAAGGTTCGCGGACCAACCGGGTGGGGCAATCCACAATGCCAGTCAATACCCCATTCTCATACTCCGGCACCGAACTCGACGCATTGGCCGAAGCCCGCAACTACTATGCATGGATCTTGACTTATTTTCTGCCCTACCTTGGCAGTTCCGCCATCGAGGTGGGAGCGGGAATCGGAACCTTCGCCAAGTTCCTCCTGAGCAGCACCAGCCTGCGTAAGATCACGCTCATCGAACCGGCGGACAACCTGTTTCCTCTCCTGGAGCGTGAGTTCAAAGACGATTCCCGAGTGGACGTCAGGAAAGGGTATCTGCGGGATTTCGCCTCTTCGATCCGTGCTGGTTCTGTGGTCTCCGTCAACGTCTTGGAGCACGCCGAGAACGACCAGGAGATGCTGCGGCTGATCCATGAGGTTCTGATCCCCGGAGGTCGAGTCCTGCTCTTTACACCGGCACTCCCGATTCTTTACGGCACCGTGGACAAGGAGTTTGAACATTATCGTCGTCACACCAAGCGCGAGCTCCAATCGAAGATGGAGCATGCGGGTTTTCGGGTGGAGGAGATCCGGTACTTCAACCTGCCCGGCGTGGCATTGTGGTTCTTACTGGGAAGAGTGCTGCGGCGGAAAACGATTCGGCCGGCCGGCGTCAAGCTGTACGATCGCCTCGTAATTCCCTGGCTCTCCCGCGTGGAGCGGCTATGGGAACCACCTCTGGGACAAAATCTTCTGGCCATAGGGCAGAAGAACAGGGCGTCGTTATGAGCCGGGGAAATGGTCCGAGGATTTCCATTGTCGTACCGGTGTATAACGAACGGGCGACCATCGAGGAGATTCTCCTGCGCATTCAAGCCGTGGATCTCGACAAAGAGATCATCGTCGTCGATGATGGATCGACGGACGGCACGAAGGAAATCCTGGCGGCGTTGGCTGCCCACGCCGCACCGTCCCCGCCGAGGCTTCCCCAAAGTGGGGAGTTGCGCGCCGACAATGTTCGCGTCTTCTTCCAAGAGCGAAACCGGGGAAAGGGCGCGGCCCTCCGCCGCGGCTTTCGGGAGGCCCGGGGAGAGATCGTGATCGTGCAGGATGCGGACCTCGAGTACGACCCCCAGGAGTACCGTGGGCTGGTTGACCCCATCGAGCGCGGCCTGGCGGACGTGGTTTACGGATCGCGATTTCTGGGAGGCCCGCACCGGGTTCTGCTCTTCTGGCATTCCGTCGGCAACCGACTCTTGACTACCCTTTCCAACATACTTACCAATCTGAACCTGACGGATGTGTGGACCTGCTACAAGGCCTTCAGGCGCGAGTTGCTGCAGGGTATAAGTCTGCGGGAGGACCGCTTCGGGTTTGAACCCGAGGTCACCGCCAAAATCGCCAAGGCCGGATGCCGGATCTACGAGGTTCCTATCTCCTACCAGGGCCGCACCTACGCGGAAGGGAAGAAGATCACCTGGCGAGATGGAATCTCGGGCATCTGGTGCATCTGGCGATATAACCTCTTCCAGTGAATGCACGGTGATTTCTTCCTCTCTTCCCGGTCCACTTTGGAGCCCAGTAAACTAGTCTAGCCATGGTATGCGGCCCAGCTTCTTTTGCGCGCTGCGGTTCAAGCAATCAAAATACAACTTAAGATGAGCGTCGCGGCACCACCACCGAACGAAGCCGTCGTAGCCCTTCTGCCCCAGCTCCGCGCGCAGTTGGGGCGAGCCCGCCAGACGGCCGAGGGCATCCAGCAGTTCCTCGTCGGTGCGATAAACAAATCCTCCTCCGCTGTCCCGGACCACTTCCGGCAAGGCTCCGAGGTCCCGCACCACGACGGGCGTTTTGCGCGCGAACGCCTCCACGCTGATCATGCCGAAGGTCTCGTAGGTGATGGAGGGAACGATGCAGGCGATGGCGTGATGATAGAGCGCGCCGAGCTCCCGCTGGGCCAGCGGCCCCAGGAACTTGATGCGGGGCTTGAGCTGCGGATGGTTCGCGGCCATGGCCCGCAAAGCCGGCTCGTAGCTGCCCTCACCCGCCACCAGCAGGTCGTATTCCGGCACCCGGTCCCACAAATCGATCAGCGTTTGCATGCCCTTGATCAGTTCCAGCCGGCCGACAAAAAGGAAGTAGGGCGCCTCCTGGGGACGCGGCGCCGGGCGCTGCCAATCGCCGTCCGTGCGGTCGATAAAGTTGGGCAAGTAGGCTACAGGCTGTCCAAACCCGCGCTCGGCGTGCATCTGCGCGGTAAAGCGGCTGGGCGCCACAAACTGGTCCACGTGGCGCGCCATACGTTCCAGCAGTCCGGTGTAGCGCCACGCCTGGGGCGGGCGCCGGGCCTGAAGGGTGCAGCGCAGGCACTCCGGCTTTTCGCACGGAGCCCGGTTGAACTTCCACAGCACATGCGTCGGGCAGACGAGCCAGTGCTCGTGCGTGGTGTAGATCTTCACCGGCTCGCCGCGCTCCGGCACGATGGAAAGGACCTCGGGGCCCAGCAAGGAAATATTGTGGAAATGGATCACGTCATAAGGACGCGCCCGCAGCACCTCGTCGATGCTCTTGCGCTTGAGCCCCAGCCGCCCGGTTTGCTGGGTGAGCAGCGGCGAAAGCCAGCCGTAGCCGCTGCGAAGCCCGTGCCGAACCACGTTCGGATGCTCCGCAAATGGCACCGGGGGCTCGCCGGGGTGGAGCAGGTGGTAGGAATCCACGCAGTGGACCACGTCCACGTGATGGCCGCTCTCCGCCAGCGCGTGCGACAACCGGTACAACTGCACGGCGTCGCCCCCAAAGCTATAAGGAGGGTAGAAGGTGGTCAGATTAAGAAAGTTCAGGGGTCGATTCATTCGAGCCGCACCCTCTTTGGCCACGATGCTCCCTTCAACTTCCGTTGGTCGCCGTCCCCAGACTTTGAATCGGCCTTTCAGTATCCCATCGCTCAAGCCGCCCTTCAAGTGCGGCGGGTCATAATAAAATGGGTCGCGAAAAAACCCTCATTTTCCGCCACTATCTGCGCGTTTTTGGCGGAAAATGGCAGAATTTGGTTCGCTTCTGCACAACAAAGAGGCCTCAAAAACTAGCTCGTTTTCAAACCAGCGCTCAAAGCTCGGCGGAAACACGGTCAGCAAGTCCTTTAGATTGAGCAAGCCCTCGCGCGTTCTCCTCCGAAACTTGGGCAACAAACATTGCGGAATCAATAGATTGCACTCGCCACGTTCTCGGTCGCTCGACAAAACCCCGAAAGGTCCGAAATGAGTTGATCCGACGCTCGCGGGAGCATGGCTATTAAGTCCTTTAGATTGAGCGAGCCTTCGCCGTTTCTCCTCAGCAATTCGGACAACAAACCCTGCTGAATCAGTAGATTGGGTGCGCCACGTTTCACCGGCCCGACCAAAACCCGAAAAGGTGTTCCGATGCTCGCGGGAAGCATGGCTAGTAAGTCCTTTAGATTGAGCGGGCCTTCGCTGTTTATCCACAGCAATTCGACCAACAACCCTTGCTAAATCAATAGATTGCCCTCGTCACGCTTCGGTCGCTCGACAAAACCCGAAAGGCCCGAAAAGGGGTTGATTCAACGCTCGCGGGAAGCGTGGCTAGTAAGTCCTTTAGATTGAGCAAGGCTTCGCCCTTTCTTTTCAACAATTCGGCCAGCAACCCTTGCGGAATCAAGAGATAGGCCGCGCCACGCTTCAGTGGCCCGGCGAGACCCGAACGATCTGGTCCGACGCTCGCGGGGTGGAAAGAACGCCCGGCTAGTAAGTCCTTTGGATTCAGCATGCCGTGTTTTCTCCGACTTGGAGAATTGGCGATCAACCATCGTCGAATCAATAGATTGGCCTCGCGGACTGGGGGTCGCTCCCGCCGAACCCCGAAAGGGCCGGCTGAAGGCGTGGAGAATTACCACGGAGGCGCCGAGACATAGAGAGGAGACTGAAGACGATACGAAGATGTCTCTCGCTCCCCAATGCTTCCCATTCTTCTCTGTGCCTCTGTGTCTCTGCGTTGGAGGCTCCTTCGCAATTGCGAAGTGAGCGCCGATTACAGCTTGACACGAGCTACCGGACTTGACACGGTTTAAATAAATCGCTCCCCAAAAGCCCCCGTTATACCCCCCTTATCTCGCCCTTCGTGCCCGTTCGCTGCACGTTTTTGGTAAGAATTGGTAAAATTTGGTAAGATTTGGTAGCCCCAAAAGTGTCCGAAAACGGACACCAAACCCAATAACCCATTTGTCTGCAATAACGGCTTCCCGCCAAATTGGAAACAGGGGTGGTGGAAATGGCGGTTAACTCCCTCTCTTAATTCTCTCAGTTGTACCATAAGTCCAACCATCAAGCGGCTCACTGGCGCAGTCCCCCCATCGATGGCGGTCGTTCCGTCGATCCACCTAGCGACCCCCGCCCTACCGCCAATTGGCCCGCCCCGCGCCGCCCCGAGTCGAACTCCGGAACCCCGGTCGCTTTGCCCCGTCGCCACGCCGACCACTGCTCCAGCTTGAGCTGGTATTCCAATTCCAGCATTCTTTCCTGCCGCAGGATCTTGTCGAGGTCGTTGTCAGTGGGCAACAACTCCGCGTCCCGCGTCGCCTCCGGGATCTCGATCGCGCCCTCCCGGTACAGTGCTTCCAGCTTCTGATAGGCCGCAATCTCCTCCGTCAGGGCGGTCAGGAACGACCGGCGCGCCGCTTGCTGTGACTCTTCATCCCCTTCCGCCTCCGTCTTAATGCCCGCCTTATACGCCATCACCAGTTCGCTGGCGCTCAGCCCGGGGTGCTCGCCGAAGACCACGCGCAGGCATTTCGACCCCAACTCGGTGAAACCCTCCATTTCCACCGTGGCCCGCAGGCCTCGCAGGAAGACGATGGTCCTTTCGAACTTGTACTTGGAATCAGGCAAGGAGGTGAAGCCCTCCTGGGTCTGGAGCCATTTTTCTGCCATGCCGTTCAGGGCCCGGCTTTCCGAGGCCAGACGATGCTGCCGCTTCAGTTCCGTCCGCCGGCGGATTTCCACCAACTTGGCTTGGTGCGTTCGCGTCAGGCGGCCCAGCTTCCACCGGTTCTCCACCATGTCTTCCACCAAATCCTCTTCGAAGCCGTCTTCCGGGTTAAAAGCGTCCCACAATTTCCGGCGCCTCTGATCGAACTCGCGCGGGTTCTCCCCCAGTTGCTCCAGGAAACCGCGAAACGAGCGCGTGTAGGGCGCCGGGCGCCGCTTGCGGGTGGGGCTGGAATTGGTTTCCGGCTCTCCGTTATTCCGTGCGCCGGTCTCCGCCGCCTCGACTGGGGTCGTTTCCGCCGTCGCTGCGGCGGGTTCTGCTTCCATTGCACTCATAAGTCACCTTCTCCTTATCTCCAGAAATTGCGGCCCGTCTTGCGTCCGGCGAACGGGGCCCACTTCCGCCCGGCGAAAAGCCGGTGCCGGAGGCTACGCTCGCCCGAGGCTACCAGCTCGCCCACGCTTCCAAGAAGCCTAGCTGAAGGATAATATAGCTGACGATATATGTCAAGGGAATTATTTCGCGAGTTACTCAAAGCGTACCAATTGCCGGATCATCGTCCGCGCTGGGCGACGAGAAGAAGGCAGCCCGTGACGATGATCCGCTTGCCCAAAACCCTATCCAGCCACGGCGTAAGTCGCATACAGTCTCCAATCCTCACGCTTTCTCCCGGAAAGGCACCGCGCGCAGGATTTTCCCGCCTTCCTCGATCGTATAAGTGGCGTTAGCCCCGAGGTTCTTCAGTCTGTCGTGAACGCCGCTCGGCCAGACGATCTCGACCTCCTGGGCTTGGGCTTCCTTCCCCATGCCGAATGTGAGCGTGAGTTCGGATTGCGAGCAATAGCTCGACCCGGAATGGACCATCTGCCAGTTCGTACCCTGCGGAGTGTGAATCCGGACAACCGCGCCGATGCCGCTCCGGTTGGAACGCCGGCCGACCGTCTTGACGCGCAGCGCGTTGTTGCGCGCTCCGCCCCTGTTTTGGTAAAGATGAACCGGGCCGCCGTTGGTGGTCACCAGGATGTCCGGGGCGCCGTCGTTATCGATGTCCGCGCAGGCAGCACCGCGGCCCACGAGCTTCTCTGTAAAGCCGAGCTCGGCGGTTACGTCCCGGAATCTTGTAATTCCCCTGTCGCGCGATCCCTCGTTGTGAAACACCAAGGGCGTCTGGGCGTAAGTAACCTTCGGCTGGATGCGGTTGATGTCAGTTTCGACGTGACCGTTGGCCAGGAAGAGATCTTCGGAACCATCCAGGTCATAATCAAAGAAAAAGATGCCGAAGGAAAGCGACAGCAACGTGGCCCGGCCGAGCCCCGAGGTGGGAGCCACATCGATAAAGAGTTCATTTTTGACGTTGTGATAGAGCGCCATCATCTGGTTGGAAAAATTGCCAATCGCCAGGCTGGCGTAACCGGAATGGTCATAGTCCGCGGCGGCGATGCCCATGGCGCCCCGCGCGATACCGTCCTCGCTGAAGGCGATCCCGGCTTGGGTACCCCTTTCGGAGAAAGTGCCATCATGATTGTTATGGTAGAGTTTATTCGGTTGGGTATCATTCGCAATGGCAATATCCGGCCAACCGTCCTGGTCATAATCGACGATGGTGATGCCCAGAGATTTTGAGGTGGGATCGTAAAGGCCCGCTTGGCGGGTAACGTCCTCGAAGCGGCCGTTGCCGAGGTTATGAAATAGCCGGCAAGTGTCTCCGTGGTAGGCCTCCGGCGTGCAGTAGGATTTGTGGTGGCCGTCGATCGAACAATAGAGGTCGCCTTTCTCAGACCAGGTAACGTAATTCGCTACCACGAGATCGAGTTTGCCGTCCCGGTCATAGTCCACCCATGCGGCGCTGGTCCCGAAACCATTGTTGTTTACTCCGGCTTCGTTGGTCACGTCGCGAAAACGGCCGCGATCGTTGCGGAAGAGGCGAGCCTCACCCAGGCCCGTGACGTACACATCCTCCCAGCCGTCGTTGTTGTAGTCCCCCACGGCCACGCCCATGCCGTATATTTCCACGTCGAGTCCGACCTTGGCGGTTACGTCCGTGAAATGACCGTGGCCATCATTGCGATAGAGTTTTAAGGTGCTGTGCTGCCTCTGGTGGCCGGGAAGATCCATTCCGTTCACCAGGAAAATGTCCGGGCTCCCGTCATTATCGTAGTCCAGGAAAGCGCAGCCCGCTCCCATGGTCTCGGGCAGCAACTTCTTGCCAAAAGCACCGGTGTAATGCACAAAGTCAAGGCCAGCCTGGCGCGTGACATCCAGATAGTGAACTGGCGGGACGGCTTCGCCCGCGAAAAGGCGTGCGGCGCGGTCGAATCCGGCGGCGGCGCCGGCCGCAAGACAAGCCTTAAGTAATTCGCGACGCGACAGATCGACCCTCAAATCAAGAGAATAAGTCACTTGCACCACGAGATAAGAAGGGAAGTCATCTTTTGAGGATCGGGAAAGATCATCCCCATCATGTGCCAGGCCAAGGTGCTTCCCCGGACCCCGATGATTACTGGGGTGCCCGAGAGCTTCAATGCCTCGGAGGCGGCCTTCTGAGGATCGGCATACCAGGACGCGCCCGCAAGATTGGGGTAACCCTTCATCATGTTTTGGACCTTGTCGGGAGTGACGCCACCCACCACAACCGTCATCATGGAGGGCAAACCAGGATACTGGTCCTGTTGTACCAACTTCAAGACCTTATCGCAAGAAGGGCAGTTAGGCCTTACGTAAATCAACAGCCATTTCTTGAGAGCCGGGAGTTTCTGGCTGTCGACGGTGCTCCCGTCCAAACCCAGGAGCTGAAACTCGGGCATAGGCGTGGGCACGCTGTGCCCGGGCTGCTGCTGAGCGATCCCTGGCAAGCCCAGCGACCCGACTACAGTGAGCAACAGGACTCGAGAGACTAGTTTCATGATCTCACCCTTCAAAGGCCCCGTCGAATTCTTAATGGGAAACGCTGAAGTTCAAAATCTCGGCTTTCTCCGCACTGCTAATGCCGTCAAGCGCATCCGGATCAGTCAGGCCCACCAAGGCCTGCGCTTCGTTCGTGGCCGTTGCATCGTCAGGCGCCTGCACTGCGAAATGCATCAGGATCACGGTCTGGTTGGCTGGTACGGTTACCGTCCAGGTGTATTCGGTATACTGACTTCCGCTATAGAAGTACGTTGAACTGGGCACTACGTTAGTACCGTCAGCGAACACATGGGCCAGAGATGGATCCGGGAATGCGCAATTGCTGGGCTGGCCGCAATCTGTGACCGCATAGGTATTGTTCGTATTCGCCGGTCCGCCAACGATATTGGTGTTGGACCCGGAGCCCAGGTAACTGTAAACCTGGACGGGAACGGTGATAGCAAAGTTGGTATTGTTAGTCACTTCTTCTAGATAACGTGTGAACCTGCCGGCCGTTGGCGAAAACACCTTCCGCGTCACCAGGAACCGGCCTTGATTTGCTCCTTGCGGACCGATATCGATTTCACGTCCATTTTGTGCGAGCAGTCCCGCGGCGCCTTGGCAGTAGAATGCCTGGCCTGCGATCTCTTGATAGTAGGCGCCGTTGTAGGCGTTGGTGAACGTCGTCCCGTCGCTGGTTCCGCCGGAGTTCAGCGCTCCGTAGCAGTTCACGTCGTAGCGGAATCCGTCCTGGCCGTCAAGATTGTAGATGCCGAACGGGAAGGCATTCCCCAGACCAACGTTGAGGTTGAGAGGGCCGCTGGAGGTCAATTGCCCTGTGGCCACCCCGGCAGTCGCTCCGCTTTGAGCTGTGATCTTGAGATTGCCCGCTTGGATGCCCCCCGCCAGGAAGTTTCCGTTGACGCCCGAACTCGTACTTTGTTGGAAGAAGCCCAGCGTCCCGACGCTGTCAAAGTTCTGGATTAGGATGTTGGCCGAGGAAACCGGCGCGTTGGTCTGGTCGAGGACCTGGCCTTGCACACGTCCGATGGCCGGCTCGGTAATATTGTCGGTAGCCGTGTCGCCGTCATTCACCAGCGACGTGCTGTCAAAGACTGACGTGAAAATGCCAGTATTGTAGTCATACTCTTGAATGGTGAATGGACCCACAGGGATATGGTTGTAGGTGTAGACACCCGAGCTGTTGGGCTGTGTGAATACTGTGAAGCCGGAGTTGTTCGGGCTCACCAGATACATTTCAGCCGACGTTACCACATTGCCAGCCGCATTGGACACCGTTCCCGTTACTGTACCGGACGGTCCGAGCGAAACGTTGACCGTCACGGGTATAGTGATATCCGCGACCGATCCTACAGCCGTGCCGGTCAGGCCCGTGTTCGAGTCCTGCGCGGTCACCGTCACGCTCCCCACAGCGGCTTCGAAGACCTCGTAATTGCCGTTTTGATCGTTGCTCTGGGTGAAGAATGTGCTTCCATTGCTGTCGGTGACAAAGACGCTCGGGAAGGGTACGGGAGTAACGCCATCGATGTAGGTTACCTGTCCGTTGATGACCGAAATGGGGAGGGTGAAGTTAAACGTCAAGGTCTGGTTGGAAGTTGTGAAGTTCCCGGTCTGGCTGCCGGTGGTCTGTCCGCTCGGCGAAGTAGCATACACCGTAAAACCTTGGCCTCCGGTGGCTTGGATGTCAGTAAAGCTGTAGTTGCCGTTTTGATCGGTAGCGGTATTGGCCAAGAAGCTGTTGGTGGCTGTGTCCGAAACCTGAACGTTGATATACGGCACCGGTGTGGCTCCATCGGCCGCGTAGACCACGCCCTGAATATTCCCGATGAAGCCCGTAGTGGTTATTGTAACGTTAATGGTCTTACCCTGGTCGGTAGCCATGACTGTTCCGGTGGCGCTACCGATTACTGTCATGCTGTTCGGAGTACCAGCTTGCACCGTGAAGTTCCCTTGCGGCACATTCGGAATCGTCAAAGTGCCGTCGGCGGCCGTCGTACCCGCAAACTGGAACTGCCCGACGTAGCTGTTCTGAATAGAGATCGTGGAATTGGGAACCGGGTTGCTGCTTGGATCCACCACGGTCACTTTCACATT
>Ga0209039_10004524_pt1 | contig 10111 bp, 11 predicted proteins | sample BogFormECP12_OM1_FD_188238 | JGI IMG/M metagenome (GOLD analysis project Ga0209039, IMG submission 188238) | Bog forest soil microbial communities from Calvert Island, British Columbia, Canada - ECP12_OM1 (SPAdes) (version 2) | ecosystem: Environmental > Aquatic > Freshwater > Wetlands > Bog ... | reverse complement strand
GTGAGCTTTCAGGCGGATGACCTCGACGAGCTGCCCGCCGCGCTGGAACATTTTCAGCTCTTCGGCGTGGCGCACCAGGACTTTTTCGGCGGAGGTTGTCACGGAGGGGAAATCACCGGCACGGACTTTGATGACTGGAAGTTTCGCGTAGTCCTCTGCTCTTTCTGGTTCAGCATCGAGGTTGATTCCGATTTGCGCGAGTGCTTTGCGCGTCTTGTGTACCGCCGCGCCCCGGCAATCACTGTCAAAGCAGTTGTGCTGCACGCGGCCATCTTTGACAAAAAAGCGCGCCTGCTTTTCGTTTCCCTCTTGGTCGGAATGCACGGTCCCTTGGACCAAGCAGCGTTGCGGTTTGCCATCAACGCCTTTTATGCCGTGGTAGTCGTAGCTGGTGCCTCCGTTCTCTGCGCGGGTTTTAAATTTCCAACCGTGAGCCGTGAGCAGCGCGCCGAAGTCCTTGAACCAAGGTGGAAGCAAGATGCCCGGCGGCTCTACGAGATCACGTGGCTCGACGTTCTCTCGGCCCGCGTGCCCCGGCGGCGGCGTACATGAAGAGTCCGCGGGATTAACCGTGAGTTGCTCGAACAATGCGATTGCTTGCTGCTGGATGTCCGCGATCGCAGAACCAGAGCCGTTCGCAAGAACACCCGTTACTGCGAAGTAGCGGCCATCGAAGTACATTTCGACGCCGTGGCCTTCTTTTTTCGTCACCGCGCGCGGTATCTTCGCCCGGCCGATGAAGTGCACACCCGTGCCACTCGGCGAGGCTTCGCAGTAAGTCTCGGGCCAATCAGCGAACGTCTCGTGCACCCATTCGGCCAAATTGCCCGTCGCCGGGTCGCGCACGTCGTCGAGGTCGATGCCCGTATATGGATCGGTAGATTTGAATCGAAAGCCGATGCCCGTCAGCGTCTTGTCTTCCTTGAATCGCGCGACTGCTTGCTCGAACGTACCGACGCCCATGTCGTCGCTCGGCGTAGTCTCGCCGTCATCTCGTTTGTATACTCTGCCTGTCAATGGGTTGATCGGCACCTTCGCGCCTTTGATGTATTTCCAGCAGTCCCACTGGGGCGTCTTGCGCAGCTCCTCCGGGACGTTCGTTAACAGAGCAGGGTTGGGGCGCGGATATTTTTTCACGGGCGGCACGAGAGTTGGACGGGCGGCGGTCATCGCACCACCGCCAAAACTGTCGCGCACATAGCGTCCAGATCGTTTTCAAGATTTTCTCGTGCGGCAACAATGTGTTGCGGGGTGATGCCGCTCTCTGCCCGGCGGGCAGTTTTCCGGTAAAACACGAAGTGGTCCCAACGGAGTTGGACGTCGGCGACGGCGCGGTAAGTTTCCAAGTTGACGATGTGCCAGCCGTTGCTGCAGGCATTCTGTGCCGTTTTGATTTTTTTGCGGACTCCAGAAATGCTCATCGAGGGATTCTCGATCGCGTTCTTGATCTCGGCGCGAAGGTCCTCGATGGCGGCAACCAACTCCGGTCGTGCAGGAACTTGAACTTGCATGACTGCCTCGCCCTGCTCTTCCACGCGGGCGACCGGTCCCGCTCGGGAAGGCTGAAAAATTTTGTTCACGCCACTTCTAAACTCTGCAACTTTTCGCAAAAATCAACGACGCACTGCTGCTCTGCCTTCTCCACCTGCTTCGTCCGTTTCCACGATTGTTTGTCCACGTGCTTCATGACCGCTCGGCGAACGCGCCGCCGCAGTTCCGTCGGCGGCAGCGCGTCGAGTTCGACTCCCTGCTTTCCATGCTTGCGGACGAATCCTTCGGCCCTCGAATCGCTCGTCTTTATTCTCAGCGGCGGCAAATTGAACTGAGCGATGTCTTCCTTGAAGATCGCTAAGCGCCGCACGAGAATGTCGTCTTTCGAACCGCGCACTCCCGATAGATTCCGGCTGAGACGTTTGCGCAGGTCGTCGTCCATGCTTTCTCCGCTGGGGTCCCAGTCGCCGAGGTAATAAACGAAGATGGGTTTCCTGATGCCGTCGAAATACTCGGCGACTTCGTGGATCTTCGTCGTGCTCACGAATCCTTTGCTCGGGCGCAACGTGACGCCGAGTTCTTTCGTCAACTCGACGATCGAACCGACGACGGCGTCTTTTTCGCACCAAATTTCGACGAGCACCGGCTGCGTCGTCCAGTAATTTTTGCTGTAGGCGCCCTTGATCGTTCTGGCGTAATCCCGAAGGCCGTCCCAGCCGGACCGCGCGTAGTCTTGGCGGCTTCGGTCGACGATGTATCTCCAAGGGCAGCGATCATCCTCGCGGGCCTTCGTCATGACGCGGCTGACGAGCTGATACTGGAGGGACGTGTTTTCAACTGCCTTGCAAGACACGAGCCGGTAGAAGAGCTGTCGGACCGTCATCGGGTGCTCGCGCTCCAGAATCTCGACCGCACGGTCGATGAGCTGCGTGATGTGTTTCCATTCGCCTTGCGCCATCACGCACCCCGTTTTCTAAACTTAGATAAGTAGAAGTTTAGAAATGTCATGCCGCCACTCTCTTCCTTCCGCGCGCGACTGGCGGCCGCCCCACGCCCACGGCGACTTCTTTGTGCGTGCCATTGGCGCGCCACTCGTCGAGATCACACTTCATATACCGGGGAGACGTTCCGACGTAGCTGACTCTCGGCCCGTGGCGAGCGGTGATCGGCTGGCCGAGCCTGTCCGCTCGCGCCCGGAGACAGCGCATGACGGACATGCTGCCCGGAGTGATCTGGCAGTACGCGGCGGCTTGCTGCGTTGTCAAGGGGATGCCGGCGGATGCGATCTGGCCGACTTCGACGAGGAACTTCGCTGAGAATCTTAAAGGCTTGTTGCGTTTCTTCGCCATGATCGCGCTCCCGAAAATAAAAGGAGGGCGCGGGGATGTGATCCCGGTGCCCTCCGAGCGCGCGACACGGCTGAAAGAGCCAGTGAAGCCTGGGAGTGACGAGTTCCCAAGATCGGTGTTGCTGGAAGATTGTTTGTGGTTTGAGGAGTCACGCGCTCACCTGTCTCGAAAAACTCGAACCGGTCAGGTTCGTTCCTACGAGCTAAACTCTAAACGCGCGTGGTCGAGAAATGTTTACTAACAACGAGCACGCTTTGTTTTTAGTACAGGGAGAGCGAGCGCGTTCTTCGTGAAAATGCGGCCGTCAGCGAGGTGGTAGATGTTCAAACAAAAAAGATAATCGCTCTGCGGGCTTCCTGTTGCGAAATTTCTGGGCACTATCTGTTGTGCGGTTTTGCGCCTGAGCCCTTGGATGCCACTTCTAATAGTGTTGCAGCGCAAGTAGCCTACATATATGAGTAAAAATCTGGAGAAATCGCCTACTTGTTTTTCCTGCGAAGATAGGCAGGAGGGAGGTTCTCGGCCGCTAACTGCCTGTTCTTCTCGTAGCCGAAATACTCTTTGAGGACTTTGTCTTTGATGCGCCAGTTCATTCCGCCGCGGTCATCGTCTTCTGTTTTCATCTTTACGACCCTCTTCCGGTGCCGGTCCCACGCGCTCCTGACGGTGAGCCAGCGCTCTCGGCCGGCCGGGTCCCCGAAATAATCCCTGGCCGTGAACTTGCACGCTTCCGTCAGACTCCATCCTCGGGCCAGGCACTCTTCGACGGTCCAGAACAGCACGTTGTCTTGTATGAGGTCCATCTGGCGGCCCGTCTTTTTCACCCCCATGACGAGAGCGCGCCCAAGTTTGTACTGCGCGTCGCGCAACCAAGACGGCTCAGGGATGCGGTGGGCCTTGCAGTAAGTGATCGCCCTGTTCAGCGGGGGCTTCTTTTGCCGGGACCGCTTGTACTCGGCTCGGCAATTCTCCAGCACGGCGTGTTTCTTAGGCACGGGACGCCTCCTCCGTCAACTGCTTGCGCGCCGCCGCGACTCTGCGCTCGATCTCCGCCTCGCCCGCCAGGACCGTTTCTCGCTGCACTTGCTGCGCTAGGTGCGCGTAGCGCTTCGTGGATTTCACGTCCGCGTGACCGACCGCAGCGCCGGCCTGCTCCAAGCTGCGCCCTGCCATCACTTGATATGAAACGTACGTGTGCCGGAAATCGTGAATCCGGAAATTGCGCGGGTCGCTGCGCGGGAAGTCCAGCCCGGCTGACTTGAAGAACTTTTTCAGCATGGTGCCGTTGAAGTCGAAGCGCGGCTTCTTTGGGTCGATGCTTCTGTCCTTGCGGCTGCCGGGGAACACGTATACGGGAGAGATGTCCCTCATCTGCTCTCGCTCTCTGAGGATTCTGACCGCGATGGGACTCAACTCCACGGTGAACGGTTCCCCGTTCTTGGTCTCGCTCGCCAAAAGCTTCCACGTCTGTGTGGCGAGGTTGATGCCGCCGCTCGCCGGGTCCGTTTCCCAGCGGGCATGCATCGTCGTCTTTTTTCGCTGCCCGCAAGCGATGCTCAGCAAAACGAAGTCGGCGAGGTCGCGGTGCTCGCGCGAGCCCTTCCTGTACTCCTCGGCCACGTCGCGCACGCGGACGAGTTCCTGCTCCGACAGGTAGCGACTGCGCATGTTCTCTTCGTAGAGGTCGTCGTCCTTGTGGAGCCGCGCTGGGTTCTTCCCCACCCACAGTTCGCGGTCGATGGCCCACTTGTAGATCGCGCGCACGTAAGCGATCGCGTGGTTCGCGGTGCTGCCGCCGACCTTCTGCCACAGTTTCCCGTACCGCGCCAGAACGTCCTTGCGGGTGATCTCGCCCAACTCCTTCTGCTTCCAGTCGTCCAGATACCAATTGAACTGTTCGCGGATACTCTTCGCGTTCTTCTCGGGGTTCTTCGTCGTCAGCATGATGTGCTGGCTGATGTAGAGTTCCATCAAAGATTCCAGCGTCAGCACGTCGGGCACGTCCGGCGACGCGAAGGGGTTCGCCCCCGCGAAGCCCTTCTTGCGATACGTTTTGAGCTTGTCGTCGAGGTCCCCGGCCATCCCGCGCGCCACCTCGACCGAGATCACCGGGTGCTCGCCGAGCGTTCGCCAGGTCAGCTTGCCGTTGACGGCGCGGTACCAGAAGAATGTTCGCTTCCCGCTCGGCGTCAGCCGCAGGCCGAGCGACGGCACCTTCGCGTCGTACGCGCTCGCCGTCTTCTCGGGTATGGGTTCTTTCTGGATCTTGCGGTCGTTGAAGTAGAAGCGCCGCGTCGCCGCCGCGTCCTCGTGCTTCCCTCTTGCTCGTGTCCCCATCTTGCCCTCCCGTCTAAGACTCCCAAAAAGTCTAAGCTCAGTCTAAGAAACCTGAAAATCTAAGGCAATCTAAGATAATGAGCGTTAATGACTACGAGAGAATTATACGACTAAAGGCTTTGTTTGTAAATAGTTATAAATGAGCGCTAATGAGAGCTAAGGGGCATAGATTCTATAAACCATGAGGTAGACGATGACGCCGGTGACGCAAACGTAGAACCACAGCGGAAGCGTCCAGCGGGCAATGAGGCGATGCTTGTCGAAGCGTCCGAGCCACGCGCGGCGCAGCGTTACGAGAATCAGCGGAACGATCACGACGGCCAGGATCGTGTGCGAGCCGAGTAGCGCGAAATAGACGGGGCGGATCCAGCCGTGGCCCTGGAAGGCGACGTGGCCCACGCGGTAGTGGTAGACGAGGTAGGAAACGAGAAACACCGTCGAGACGGCGAAGGCCGAGATCATCAATTTCTTGTGCAGGGCGCGTTTGCCGGAGCGAATCGCTACGTAACCAGCGGCCAAAAGAATGGCGCTTGTGGCGTTCAGCGTGGCGTTAAGTGCGGCGTGGGAGAACATGGGGCGGACCTTATCCTGTCTGTGCTCCTGGGGTTCGCTTCCTGATCGCTGATAACCGATATCTGATAACCTGTACCCGAAATCGCCATTCCAGGTCGGTGCCACATTAGCGCGGCAGCTTGTCGTACATCATCAGCCCCAGCAAGATCGGGATGTGCATCACCGTGGCGTGCATCAGCCACTTGGCGCGATTGTTGGACTTAGAATTCGCGGCCCACAGGCACACTTGCACCAGGCCCGTGCAACTCACCAGCGCTCCAAAAAAATACAGCACGCCGGCAAAGCCCATGATCGCGGGCAGCAGGCTGACGGCCACGAGCGAAGCGGTATACAAAATAATCTGCCGAAAGGTCCGCGTGCCGTCCTTGTCCACCACCGGCAGCATCAGAATCCCCGCGCGCGCGTAGTCTTCACGGTACATCCACGCGATAGCGTGGAAATGTGGAAACTGCCAGAAAAACAGAATGGCGAAGAGCAGCCACGCCGGCGTATCCAACCTGCCGGTCGCCGCGGTCCAGCCAATCATCGGAGGAATCGCGCCGGGAATGGCGCCGATGAATGTGGCCCAGACGGTGCGCGTCTTCAGCGGTGTATACGCCAGCAGATAGCTGAGGCAAGTGAACACGCCGAGCAGGCAGGGGAGAAATCCGGCGACCATCGCGAGATCCACGGCGCCAGCCACGCACAGGAGCAGGCCGAAGCAGAGCGCTTCCGCAGGAGTCAGTTGGCCGGTGGGAAGAGGGCGCGAGGCGGTGCGGCGCATGTGGCCGTCGGATTCGCGCTCGATGTAATGATTCAAGGCGGCGGTGCCCGCGGCGATCATCATGGTGCCGAAGACAACGTGCAGCATGTGCAGCCAATCCACGGGACCACGCACGCCCATGTAAAAGCCCGCGGCGGTGGTCATCAGGACCAGGAAGGACACATCCGGCTTGGTGAGCGCGATATACGCACTCAACTTGCTGGGTTGCGTGAGTTCCGTGGTCCGGGCCGTGCTCATTGAGCAGGCACCTCGCCGCGCGTCGTCGCCAGGAGCACTTCCCTGTTTCGGGGGACAAGCCGGTAACACAAAAGCACGGTCAAGATGGACGTGCCAAAGAGAACTGCGCCGACGACAGTGTGCACGACCGTCGAAAACACCATGAATGGCATGGGCTGTGGATCACCGGCGCCCTGAACGCGCGCCCACAGTGCCGTGAGGCCAAGGAGAATCTGAATGCCCACGATCATGTGCAGCAACACCCGGGCGCGGACCAGCTCCCGCACCTGTGGGAAGCGGCTGCGAAGCACCAGCGCCGTCCAGACCACCATAAGCAGCACGATAAGCGCGCCGTAAACGTGCGGCCTCAGCGAAAGGTATTTGTGCCGAAAACCCGCGCCAGCGAGGACCTGCAGGAAAATAACGAAAGCGTTGAGCGTCACAATCGTGTGAATCGGTGGACTGCCGCGATCTTCGTATTGCGGCTGATTCTCCATCCACCAGCGGCTGGTGACCACGGCGATGCTCACCAGCATGGCGAACACGATCTCCGCCGTGCACGCATGCATCACGGGAAGCCAGTAGTGCAGGAGTTTCAGCACGGTGAGGCCGCCGAGCCCGCCTTGCAGACAAACGCCCACCAGGGCAAAAGCGCCCAGCCAACGGACTCCGGGGCGTTCATCCTTGCGCCACAGCAGAAACGCCAGAACAATCACCAGGAATCCCAGGGCCGCGGCAATCATGCGGTGGGAATGCTCAAAGGCGATGCCGCCAACCATCGGTGGATTCAGCGAGCCATAAGAAAGCGGCCAATCGGGTACGGCGAGCGCCGCGTCCTCGGAAGTAACCAGTGCGCCCGCGGTCAGCAGGCCCACGGTCCAGCACACCACGAACACGGCGTAGCGATGAATGCCAGGATGATAGGTGGCTTTCATGAATTTCGGGCCCCAATCCCCGAAATGTGAATTATAGCGCAACAAAAACCAGAACGTGTCCCCGCCCGTACCCCGAACCCGTTTGGAGTGCGGCTTGGCCTGAGCGTCGAAGGGCGACTTGTCGCCACTTTCTAGCCTGCAACCCCTCTCCCACACCACCCATCGACCAAAACCTGTCATTTTGACAGGAGGGACGCCGATCTCTGCCTGCAACCCCATCACGCGATTGTCATTCCGACCGGAGCGGCCCGACTTTCTTTTGCGCGCCGCCTTTTGGCGCGTCGGGCCGCGTAGTGGAGGAATCTCTCTTCGGCTTCAGGCTTTACGACCAGGCTTAAGCCACGCACCTGGTTGCAGCCTACACCGACGCACTTTCCGCCGACACTTCCACCGCGCGAAGCACCAGGTCCTTCAGCGCGCCTATGAACAGCGGCCCATCGCCGACGGCCGGCATCATGCGGAAGCGCTCAATGCCCCATTTCCTGGCGTCGGCGCGTCCATCAATATTGACCTCGTGCAGCGTTTCGATGTGCTCGGTGACAAACGAAATCGGCACCACCAGCGCTTCCTTGGCGCCTTCGTGGCCCAGCCGCTCGAGCGTACCCAGGAGAGAAGGCTCCAGCCACTTCGCCGGGCCGACCTTGCTCTGAAAGCATAGAATATGCGTGCGCGGCCAGTTCGGGTATTCCCGCGCGCCCTGCTCGCAGACCAACCTCACCGTCTCTTCAACATGTTTCGGATACGGATCGCCCTTTTCGACGAGGCTCATGGGCAAGCCATGCGCGCTGAAAATCAACTGCGCGCGCGAGCTATCCGGAAACTGGCGCAAAATCTTCCCGATGTTTTTCACCAGCGCCTCGATGTACAGCGGGTGATCGTAGAAATATTCGATGGTGCGTTCCGGGAGAGTATCAACCGGCTCGCCATAGACGCGCCGCCACTCCTTTAAGCTGCTGAGTGTCGTGGCGTATGAAAAGTGGGGATAAAGCGGCAGCAGCACAAGTTCATCGAGGCGCCCAGCCTTCTTCAATGCGGAGACGGCGTCCTCGGTAAGCGGCTTCCAATAACGCATGGCCGTGAAGGCGACGGGCTCGATGTACGGCTGCAATGCGGCCACGAGCTTGCGCCGCTGCCGCTCCGTAAGAATCCCGATTGGCGAACGGCGGCCAATCTGCCCGTAGCGCTGGGCCACCGGCACGCAGCGTTTTTTGGCAATGTACCGCGCCAGCGGGCCGCGCATGAAATTCAACGGCCCCAGGGGAATGATGTCCGGGTCAAGAAAAAGGTTGCGCAGAAACGGCTCAACGTTCTCGAGCGAGTCTGGCCCGCCGAGTTGAAAGAGGACAATGCCAACGCGCTTTTTGGAATTGCTGCTCACAAGTAGTTCCTTGAATCGGTCCTTGTAGGGGCCGCCTTCTGAGGCGGTCCGCTGGCTCAGCCTCGCCGCGAAATGCTGCCACTTTGCCGCTATTTGCTGCGCGGCAACGCGCTCTTCAAACGCTCCACTTCGGCGCGAAGATCCGAAGTGCGCTTGGCAATTGACGCATAGAAGAGAAAGAACACCCCCCAGCCGATGATGTATGCCGCAAACACGCTGTCCAGATTCTTCATTGCGCCTCCGCTTCCCGCTTCAGAATATCCACTTCCGATCTCATTTTTTCCAGCGCATAGCGTTCCGCGATCAAAAACGCCATGAAAACGCACATTGCCAGCCCGGAGAAGAACAGCACATTCCGCATTATCGGATCCAAGCCAGACCCTGGGCCGCCCATGATAACTGGCGAAGGATGTTGCGTGCGCCACCAGCGAATCGCTCCGAACACCAGGGGCACATCAATAAAAGCAAAAATTCCGAACAGCGCGCTGAGCAAGGCGCGCCGGTCCGGTTCCTCGATTAGACTCCGCAGCAGCAAATACGATACATAGAGCAGCCAGAGCACAAACGTGGAGGTCAGCCGGGCGTCCCACGTCCACCAGATGCCCCAGACGGGATGCGCCCAGATTGGCCCGGTGATCAGCACAACGGTCGTAAATACAAGCCCCACCTCCGCGCCGGCCACTCCCAGCCAGTCGTACTTCGGTTCGCGTTTCCACACATACATCAGGTTCCCGATGAAGCACACAAAAAAAGCTAGCATCCCGGCCCAGGCGCTGCCCACATGAAAATAGAAGATGCGCTGGATTATCCCCATGGTGCGCTCTTCCGGCGCCACATAGAACGAAGCGTAGGCCGCCGCGATGACCAACAGTATGGCCACCGCGCCGAGAACGATGCGTTTACCCATTGCGGATTACTCCTCCAGAAGATATTCGCCGAAAAGCCACAGCGCCGTCAAAAAAATGAGGTCAAACACCGCCAGAAATCCGATGCCCTTCCACTGCACAACCCGCTCGCGCTCCAGAAGACTTCCCGTAACCAGCGAACTGACCACCAGCACCGGCGTGAG
>Ga0209039_10004523_pt1 | contig 10113 bp, 11 predicted proteins | sample BogFormECP12_OM1_FD_188238 | JGI IMG/M metagenome (GOLD analysis project Ga0209039, IMG submission 188238) | Bog forest soil microbial communities from Calvert Island, British Columbia, Canada - ECP12_OM1 (SPAdes) (version 2) | ecosystem: Environmental > Aquatic > Freshwater > Wetlands > Bog ... | reverse complement strand
GCTTTGTCGACCGGTACATGGCGGGTCGCATTCGGCTCGACGAGATGATCACGGCGACGCTGCCCCTTGTAGAGATCAATCGCGCGTTCGATCTCATGCATTCCGGCGACGCGATCCGCAGCGTCATCCTCTATCGCGCGCGGTAACGCGCGAGCGCGCCGGCGAGGCCGAGCCGCGGGCTCGAGAGGATAGGCGCACGGAGCTCCGCACACAGCGATGCGGCACCTGCCATGGAGGCCTGCGCAAGGATCACGACGTCGGCGTCGCGCGCGTCCCGGCAAAGCGCCTCCGCGATGGCGTGAAGGTAGCCTTCGGAGTCTCCTCGCTCGAAGTGGGCCCATGCGCCCTCACACAGCAGCGAACTTGTCCGGACGTGGCGTCCGGCGGCGTGCGCCGCGTCCTCCACCAAAGACCGCGTGGGCTCGAGGGTGCTTTCGAGCGCTGCCGCGATCAAGATGCGCGGACCGAGGATCACCGCGCGCTCCGCCATCGGTCGGTCGATCCGCATGGCCACGCCCGGCCGATCCTCGTTCGCGCGCTCAGCGCAGCCTCCAATCGTCGAGCACGTGCAGACCACGAGCGCGCCGGGTTCAGACGCGGTGGCAAGCACGACATCCCGGACGCGGAGCGCGAGCGCGCTGGTGAACCCCGTGCGCCGCGCCTCGGCGAGGAGTTCCTCGTGGACGCTGTGCCGGGCCACGAGGTCGGGGGCCATTTCCCGAAGCAGCGCGTCGAAGGTGGCCACCTGGGCCGTCGCTGTATGCAGAAAGGCGAGCAGGCGCTAGCCCCGAGCCTCGCGCGCGTCTACCGCCCGCAGGAACTCCTCGAGCTTCGGGAGAAACAGCTCTGGGCACTCCAGGAAGGGCGCGTGCCCGCCGGGAAAGAGCTCGAGTCGCGCGTCGGGGAAGCGCCCGATGGCCTCTCGGCAACGCGCGAGCGGAAGGGTCCGGTCGCTCTTCGCCCAGGCAAAGAGCACCGGGCAACGGATGCTCTCGGCGAGGCCGCGCAGGTCGGCGTCGGGCCGAGCGAAGCCGCGCCATGCCTCGGCAAGAAGCGGCGCCATTTCACGGGCGCATGCGACAATCCGTCCGCGCTGTTCAGCCGCGGCCGCGAGGGGAAGCACCAGTCGATAGTACGCTGCGAATGCGGCGGGATACCAGCGCGCACCGCGGGCCCCCGCGTCGAAAAAGCGCACCATGAGGCCAATCGCCAGGCGGGAGATCGCGTCCAGGCGAACGAGCCCACCGGGGTCGACGAGCACGAGGCCGCGCACCCGTTCGGGGTCCTGCGCGGCGAACCGGATCGCAGCGGCCCCGCCGATCGAATTGCCCATCAAGACCGCGCGCTCGACACCCAAGGCATCGAGGAAGCGAGCGAGCAGAGCCGCGTAGCGGCCGGCCGTGGGCGGCTCGCTATCGTCACTCGAGTTCCCGTGCCCGGGCCAGTCGAGCGCAATCACACGCTGCGTTCCCCGCATCCGGGTACGCAAATTCTCGAAGTCCCCCGCGCCGTGGGCCACGGCGTGCAGGCAGACGAGGGGGTCGCCCCGCCCCTCATCGTCGTAGGCCAGCCGAACGCCCTCCACGACCAGCTCCTTCCAGGGACTCTTCGCACCGAGCGCCGAGCGCGCCCGGTTCGGGGACGCACTTGCCATGGGGTTCTCCTCTCATGAGCACGTTGGTGATAATATTATCACTAGTGGTCGATCGCCGTCCAGTATGCTAGGCAGGCGTCCGTGACGATCCGCCGCACGTCCAAGACCCCCCGGCCGCTGCGCGGGACGCCCGAAGAAACACGCACGCGCCTCGTTGCCGCCGCCGCGCAAGTTTTCAACCGCAGCGGCTACCACGGCACGGACTCAAACCGCATCGCGCGCGCGGCAGGCTACTCGCCGGGGACCTTCTACAAGCACTTCGCAGACAAGCGCGAGATCTTCCTTGCCGCGTTTCAAGAGTGGGTGGATCAAGAGTGGAAGGCGATCGAGCGCGAGGTTGCCGTGGCGCGCGATCCGGAGGCGCTGGCTCGAAGGATTGTGGAGCTCACGCTCAGGCTCCACCTCCGCTGGCGAGGCTTGCGCGCGTCGATGCTTGCGCTCGTGGGCAGTGAGCCCGTCGTCCGGCGGTTTCACCGCGCGCAGCGCCGGCGCCAGCTCGGCGTGTTGGCTGCGCTTCGGAAACGTCGGCGGGTACCTCCGCGGCCTCCCGAGGAGGACCTCGTCCTGCTGTTCACGATGGAGCGCACCTGCGACGCTGTCGCACTGGGCGAGCTGCGCGACCTGGGTCTCTCCCGCAGGGCCGTGGTCGAAGCGCTGTGCGCGACCGTACGGCGACACGTCTTCTAGAAACCTGCCGCGGCCTCAGCCACTCGTGAGATTCTGCCTGCGGAAAAGACGCGCTCCACCGTGGAGCGCACGCCCTACTCTCCGAACGGCTCGTCGAGCAGCGGGGCGTTTGCCCATCCCGGATCGTCGAAATGCCACCATTCCGTCGGCAGCGGGACAAAGCCCTCCGCGGTCATGGCGTCCTCGAGGATCTGGCGGTTCCTCAAGACGGGTGCTGGAAGTTTCATGTAGTCGCGGCGGGCGCGGTCGCTAAAATCGTCGTGCTTTGTGGGCATGGGCAGCGGATTGCCCTCCTTGTCGACGAGGGTCACGTCTACGGCGGAGGCCCGGCTGTGCTTCGAGCCCACGCTCGGATCGGCCACATAGCGCGGATCGGGCACGAGGTCCCACATCCTTTGCTGGACGGATTGCGGCCGGTAGCAGTCCCACATCCGCAGGCCGAATCCCTCCGCCAGAAGCCGTCGCTGAACGCGAGCCAGGCGCTCGGCCACGTCGGCCCGCAACAGGCAGCGGTTCACGGGGTAGATCGCCTCCTTCAGGAAGTTGTCCGGCTTTGCGTAGCGCATATCGACCTGGATCGACGGATCCACGTGCGTGATATCGCACAGGATGGCGCCGAGGCGCACGCGTCCCTCCATTTCCGGCGGCACCGTGCGACCGAGCAGAAGCAATACCGTGGGTGCGGTATCGAGGATCGAGACGTAGGGGATGGTCGCGCCCGGCGGGGCGCCATCTCCCCACGCGATCCAGGGGATGCGTATGTCCTGCGCGAGGTCCGTGCCGTGACTTGTGCCGTGTCCTCCGTGGTCCGAGGTCACGATGAGCGTGAGCGGCCGCGTCCCCGCCTTCTGCGCCTCCGCGGCAAAGGAACCGAGGAGCGCATCGAGGTTCGCGAGCGCATGCAGTTGCGCGCCACTCCCCCAGCCCGCGGATCGTCCCAAAAGATCGATCTCGCTGATCTGAATCATCACGAAATCAGGGTCCACCTTTTGCATCCACTCGAGGGCACGGCGGAACACCTCCGCTGCGTCGCCATCCATCTCATAGTGTTCCACCCCGGGTTCGTCCTCGGCGAAGTATGCGAACTTGGCTTTGCCGGCGAACAGACCGCAGCGTAAGCCTTCCTTCGCGCAGCGCGTGAAGATGGTTTCCGCACGGATGTGACGCCACGGGAGATAACGATTCCAGTCGACGCCATGCTTTCCGGGCGGGAGTCCGGAAAGCATGCTCGCGTACGCGTTGAGGGCGAGCGAGGGTATGACCGTCTCGGCCACCGTTGCCGCCACACCCTCACGTGCCAAGCGCGTGAGGTTCGGCTGCGGCGTCGATTCGAGCACCCATTCCGCGAGACCATCGATCGAGATCAGCACGACCCGCCGCGGTGCAGCGTGCCGTTCGGCCGGCGCCGCGCGCTCGATCTTTCGCGGGGCGAAAAGATCGAGCACCGGTTCCGTGTCGTAGAGCAGGACCGCGAGGATGCCAACGGCTGCAAGGATCGCGACGTGTCGGTGCTTGAAGAGTACCAGAGCGGGCCTCTAGCCCCGGTAAAGCCGGATCCGATCGAGGTGCCTCTCTCGCAGCGCGGGATTGGTGACGCCCAGCCCCTCGTGGGGCGCGAGGCAGAGCACGCCGATCTTGCCGTCGTGCAGGTTGCGATGGACGTCAAGGGCCGCCTGTCCCGCCTGCTCGAGCGGGTAGGCCTTCGAAAGTGTGGGGTGGATCGCACCCTTGCACACCAGCCGATTGGCCTCCCACGCTTCCCGGTAGTTCGCGAAATGGGAGCCCACGATGCGCTTTAGGTTCATCCACAGGTAGCGGTTGTCGTAGACATGGTTGTAGCCGCTGGTCGAGGCGCAGGTGACGATCGTCCCGCCGCGCCGTGCCACGAATACGCTGGTCGCGAAGGTCTCCCGGCCGGGGTGCTCATAGACGATATCGGGATCCTCACCCCCGGTGAGCTCCCGGATGCGCGCGCCAAAGCGGCGCATCTCCTTCGTATTCATCTCATCGCCGCTCCAGAACTTGAAGCCCTCAGTCTTGCGGTCGATCACGCGATCGCAGCCGAGCTTGCGGACGATCTCGGCGCGGTGCGGGCTCGAGACCACCCCGACCGGATAGGCGCCACCGTTCAGGGCGTACTGCGTCGCGTAGCCGCCCAGGCCCCCCGAAGCGCCCCAGATCAGCACGACGTCGCCCTGCTTCATCCCTGCACCGTGCTTCGATACCAACTGGCGATAGGCGGTGGAGTTCACAAGGCCGTTGCAGGCCGCTTCCTCCCAGGTGAGGTGCTCGGGCTTGGGCATCAGTTGGTTGGCCTTCACCAGGCACAGCTCCGCCAGGCCACCGAAGTTCGTCTCGAATCCCCAAATCGTCTGGCCCGGGTCCATCATCGCGTCGTCATGGCCCTCGGGCTCCTCGAGGTCGACGTAGTTGCAGTGCACGACGATGCGGTCGCCGGGCTTCCATTTCGAGACTCCGGGCCCTGTGCGCAGCACGACGCCTGCCGCGTCGCTCCCGAGAATGTGGTAGGCGAGATCGTGACGCTTCCAGAGGGCGTTGCGCCGAGCGTTGCGCTCAAGGAAGACGAAGGTGGGGATGGGCTCGAAGATCGAGGACCAGACCGTGTTGAAGTTGATGGCCGAGGCCATCACCGCAACCAAGGCCTCGCCAGGCCCGAGCTCGGGAAGCGGCACTTCGTCCAGGTGCAAGGACTTGCGTGGATCCTTCTCCGCAGACGGGATTCCGTCGAACAGCTTCTGCTCGTCCTTGTGTGTCGTCACGGCGTGGAAGGTCTTGGGCACGGGCAGAGAGAGAAAGGCGTCGCCCGACGCTTGGTTCTCGATGGCCTCGACGATGGACTTCATGGCTCCAGACATCGGAATCTCCGAACGGTGGCGGGTTGAGGGGTGTGTCTCACAGCTCATCCTACCCGTACCCGCCGGTCCGGGCGAGGGCTCCCACCGGTTGACCCGCCGGCGGAAGCTGATTAGCGTCCGACTGCTCGTGGCCGCGGGGCGGCCCCGCCGCGAGACTTCCAGAGGAACCCATGCGCTTTTACGAGTACGAGTCGAAGGCCCTCTTCGCCCGCCATGGCCTTCCCTTAAGCAAGAGCGGCCTGGCTCACTCCCGGGAAGACGCCCGCCGGATCGCTGCGGAGATCGCCCGACCGACGGTGCTGAAGAGCCAGGTGCTCTCGGGCGGGCGGATGAAAGCCGGCGCCGTGAAGTTCGCACAAACCCCCGACGAAGCCGCAGCGCACTACGACGCGATCGTGCCGATCCTCGTCCACGGCCAGAAATGCCGCGCGGTGTTGGTGGAGGAGAAGAGCCAAGTCGACCAAGAATATTACGCCGGCGTGACCTGGGACGGCCGCCGCAAGCTGCCGGTGGTGATCTTCAGCGACATGGGGGGGATCGAGATTGAGCAGGTGGCCGAGAAGCACCCCGACCACGTCTCCCAGACCCACGTCTCGACGCTTCTCCCACTCATGCCGCACATGGCCAAGGAGGCGGTGGCGAAGACAGGCGTGACCGGCGCGGAGCTCACGCGCCTTGCGCCCATCGTCTCCAAGCTGATCGAGATCTTCTTCCAATACGATCTCACCCTGGCCGAGATCAACCCGCTCGCGAAGCTCGAAGACGGCCGCTTCGTCGTGCTCGATGGCCACGTCGAGCTCGAGGGCGACGCGCGGCATAGGCACGAGAAGCTCCTCGCCGAGCTTGGGATCCGCCCGGAGGAGACGCGACAGGCCCGACCGCCCACCGATTTCGAAATCCGCGGTGCGCAGGTGGATGCCAGCGATCACCGCGGCGTGGCCGGCAACGTGGTCGAGTTCGACGGGAACCTAGGTCTCGTGATCGGCGCAGGCGGCGGATCGCTCACGCTCTTCGATGCGGTTCGCAAGCACGGTGGCCGGCCTGCGAACTATTGCGAGATCGGAGGCAATCCCTCCGTCAAGAAGGCATGTGCGCTCACCAAGCTGGTGCTCTCGAAGCCCGGTGTCGAAAAGATCGCCGTGATGATGAACGTCGTATCGAATACCCGCGTGGACATCGTGGCGCGCGGAGTCGTCAAGGGTTGCGTGGAATCGGGTCGAGATCCCGCGAAGACCATCGCGATCTTCCGCATCCCTGGTGCCTGGGAGCAGGAGGGCTTCAAGATCTTAAAAAAGTATGGCGTCGAGTATTGCGATCGGACGGTGTCGATGTATGAGGCGGCGGGCCGCGCCGTGATGAAGATGAAGGCCTAGGAATGTCGATTCTGATTCACAAGGACACGACGGTCATCATCCAGGGCATTACCGGCCGCGAGGCCGTGAACATGACCCGCGAGGGCCTGAATTACGGGACCAAGATCGTGGGCGGAGTGACGCCGGGGCGCGCAGGTCGGGACGTGTACGGCGTTCCCGTCTACGACTGCGTGCGCGACATCACCTCGAAGACACGCGTCGACGGCTCGATCGTGACCGTGCCCGCAGCGTTTACGCGTGACGCGGTATTCGAAGCGATCGAGAACGGCATCCAGCTGGTGGTGATCGTGACCGAGCGCATTCCTCGCGGCGAGGTCGCGCAGATGGTCGAGCTTGCGCGGCTGCGCGGCGCGCGCATTATCGGTCCGAACTGCCTCGGGATTCTCTCGCCCGACGAAGCCAAGATGGGTGGCCTCGGCGGTCCGGCCGCCGACGCGCGAAAGGCATTCACCAAGGGTCCGATCGGCGTGATGTCGCGCTCTGGCGGGATGACGACCGAGATCTGCAACACGCTCACGGCGGCAGGCCTGGGCCAGTCGACGGCGGTCTCGATCGGCGGCGACGCCATCATCGGCTCCACCTATGCAGAGCTGATGCCGCTTTTCGAGGCGGACCCGGAAACCAAGGCCATCGCGATCTACTCTGAGCCCGGTGGCCGGATGGAAGCAGAGCTCGCCGACTGGGTCCGTGAGCACAAGTCGCGCCTCCCGATTGTGGCGTTCATGGCCGGCCGCTTTATGGACGAGATGCCAGGCATGCGCTTCGGCCACGCCGGGACGATCGTCGAGGGAAAGGCCGACACCACCGCCGACAAGATCGAGCGCATGCGCGCCGCCCGGATTGCGGTCGCCGAGCGGATCGAGGAGATCCCGGCACTCATCCGGGCGCAGATGGCGAAGCGAGGGGTCCGCTAGTGCCCGGAACCTTCATCGATGTGACGGTCGATCCCAAGGCGGCTGCCGATCCGGCACTCGCCAAGAAGCTTGTGGAGGTCTGCCCCGTGAACATCTTTGCGGCGCAAGACGGCGGCGGCCTCCGCATCGTCGAGGAGAACCTCGACGAGTGCGTGCTGTGCGATCTCTGCGTGCAGGCTGCGCCGCCCGGCGCCGTTCGGGTGATCAAGCTGTACGAGAGCTAGCCCCGCCGACTGAGGAGGACACGCTGTGCGCAACCCCCGCTCGTTCCTGAAGCCCCTCGTGATCGGCGCGCCCGCGCCGATGCAGGAGATTCCGTTCAAGCCGTCGCGGATGATCCACTTCTTCGATCCCAGCAACGAGAAGATGGCGGCGAAGCTGCCCGAGATCGCCGGCAAGACGGACGTATTGCTCGGGAATCTCGAAGACGCGATTCCCGCCGACCGCAAGCAGGCCGCCCGCGAGGGTCTGGTGAAGATCGGGCGAACGGTGAATCTCGGCGAGACCGCACTCTGGACCCGGGTGAATAGCCTGGACAGCCCGTGGTTCCTCGACGACGTGCTGCGACTCGTGGGGGAGATCGGCGACAAGCTCGAAGTGATGATGATCCCGAAGGTGGAGGGGCCGTGGGACATCCACTTCGTCGATCGGCTGCTCTCCCAGCTCGAGGCGAAGCACGCGCTAGTTCGCCCCATCCTCGTGCATGCGATTCTGGAGACCGGTCTTGGTGTCACGAATGTCGAGGACATCGCGAGCGCGAGCCCCCGGATGCAGGGCATGAGCTTCGGCCCCGCCGACCTCGCTGCGTCGCGGCGCATGAAGACGACACGCGTCGGAGGCGGCCACCCCGGCTATCGCGTGATCTCCGACCCCGACCGAGAACACCCGGAGGCGCCGCGTGCGAGCGCGCAGCAGGACCTCTGGCATTACTCCATCGGCCGGATGGTGGATGCCTGCACGGGGGCCGGCATCCTCCCCTACTACGGTCCCTTCGGCGACATTTCGGATCCCGTGGGCTGCGAGGCGCAGTTCCGCGCCTCCTTCCTCATGGGCTGCGTCGGCGCCTGGTCGCTCCATCCCAGCCAGCTCGAGATCGCAAAGAAAGTCTTCAGCCCAGATCCTGCCGAGGTGGCGTTTGCACGGCGCGTCCTCGACGCCATGCCGGACGGACGCGGCGTCCTCATGCTCGATGGAAAGATGCAGGACGACGCCACCTGGAAGCAGTGCAAGGTGATGGTGTCGCTCGCTCAAATGCTGGCGAAGAAGGATCCCGAGCTCGCGAAGGCGTACGGCTTCTAGGCTCGCCCCGCGTGCGTGTCGGCACCCGCTGTGACACCCGGTGGAAAGCGTTTGGTTAGCGGACCGTCACCTCGACGCGTCGGTTGTTCCTGCGCCCGGCCGAGTTCTCATTCGAAGCCGCAGGAAACTGCGTGGAGAAGGCCTGCGTCACGATGCGGGAGCTCTCAATCCCCTTTGATTCGAGGTACTTCTCGACGGTGTCCGCGCGATCTTTCGACAGCTGTTGGTTCGTGGCCTCCGCTCCCGTGCTGTCGGCGAAGCCATTGACCTCAATGATCGCTTTCGGGTAGGGCTCGATCTGCTTCACGAACCAGTCGAGCTCGCCCTGGTCCCTGGGTCGAAGCTCGGCGCTGCCCACGTCGAAGTACGCGACGGCCGCGTACTTCTGCGCCTCCGCGTGGGCGGCGCGCTCCTGCTCCGTCTCCTCCTTCTGCTGGGTCTCCATTCGCTGAAGTTCCCGGTCGTAGGTGCGCTGGTAGGCGGACGGACAACCCGTCGCTCCCGCTGCCACGCCGGCCAGCACAAGCGTGGCTAGGCCTGGGCCTCGCAGCGTCACTTCTTCACCTTCTTCTCGTAGATATTCACGACCTCATCGAGCTGGAGCACGCCGTCGCCGTTCGTATCGGCCTCGTCAAACAGTGCGTCGCGGGCCCACAAGAACTCCGAGAGCGAAATGCGTCCGTCCCCGTTGCGATCTGCGTGCTTGAAGTCCTGGGGATTGAGAACCCCATGTTCGAGTTCCTCAGGGCTTAGGTATCCGTCCTTGTTGGCGTCGGCCGCGTAGAAGACCTCGACCGTACGATCGATGAATTCGGCGCGATCAATCACGCCGTCGCCATTCTCGTCGGCCTGGGCAAATGCGGCCCGGACGTCGTAGTTTGGCTTCTCCTCCGTGCGACCGGCGGGTGCCGCGAGGGCGAGCAGGGCGAGTGCCAGGAGCGGGAGGATCAGTCGCATGGCGAGCACTCCTTCGACACCGGCAGGCGGATGGTGCATCGCACCTGGGGTTAGCTCTCGATCTTCCACGTGCCGTCGGCTTGCCGGCATGCGGTGCCGTGGGTCTGGTGGGGCTCGCCGCCGATCTGGATCGTCTGCTCGTAACGCCGGCAGTATTGGCCGTTGGCGAGCTGGTAGGTCTTTGTGGGCGTAATCGAGCCCGAGTTCCCACTGTCGGGATTGTTCCAGACCGACGCCTGCCCCGCCCGGTTGTTCTCGAACGCCTGCGCCGCGGCCTCCGCCGCCATGCGTTTGTCGCGGGCGTCGAGCCGGTTCCCGATATAGCCGCCGAGAAGACCGCCGAGGAGGGCTCC
>Ga0209039_10004522_pt1 | contig 10119 bp, 8 predicted proteins | sample BogFormECP12_OM1_FD_188238 | JGI IMG/M metagenome (GOLD analysis project Ga0209039, IMG submission 188238) | Bog forest soil microbial communities from Calvert Island, British Columbia, Canada - ECP12_OM1 (SPAdes) (version 2) | ecosystem: Environmental > Aquatic > Freshwater > Wetlands > Bog ... | reverse complement strand
ACGATTGGGGTCGGCGGGGGAACCTTTGACGTGGTAGATCTCCCATCCGGCGAAATGGGGGCCGCTGACCTCCCACTTTTCGCGCTTGCCGTCGGAAGATAACAGAAATGCGCCCTTACGTGTGCCAACCAAGACTCGGACTTTGCTCATCGGATGCTCCTTTTCACGCGATGCGAAACTGGGCAAGCGTAGTGCGGGCTGCAGGCCACAAGACGCGCCGGCCGACCCCCGGACAACGGGGAAACAGTGTGCCATATAGCTTGCGGAATGCAAGTGAAAATATGCTAGTGTGAAAGAATGGGAAAGAAGACGGGGAACAGCGAGTGGCGGTCGGGGTGTCCCCTGAATGCCTCGGTGGAAATGCTGGGGGACCAGTGGTCGCTGTTGATCATTCGGGACATGATGCTGCGGGGTGCGCGGACCTTCACGGAGTTCCTGGATTCGTACGAAATGATTGCGACGAATGTGCTGGCGGACCGGCTGAGGCGGCTGGAGGCGAACGGAATCCTCACCAGGGAGCAAGATGCAAAGGACAGGCGGAAGCAGATCTACCGGCTCACGGTAAAAGGAATCGATCTCGGGCCTGTGCTGACGGAAATGGTGCTTTGGGCCGCGGCACATGAGGAGACGGAAAATGCCGCGCTGGTGCGGAGAATGCGAAAGGACAAGAAAGGATTTCTGGCGGGAATTCGGCAACGGTGGGCGGAGGCGGCCGGAGGAGCGGGGACCAGAAGAATGAGACCTGGCCGAAGTTCGAAACACGAAAAGCAAGATTCGGGAAGTGCAACCCGCGGTTGAACCTGGATGGGCGCGACGGGACTCTTACAGATCGTCCAGGTCTTCCTGCGGCTTCAGCGTGGTGATTCTGTGGGTTAGTTTGACGCCGTGTTTGCGGATGCCGGCCAGGATGGCGCGGCGCGTTTCGATGGGGAGCATTTCCGGGGCGAAGACTCCGGGGGATTCACGCGGAAAGAATTTGATGAAGAGGGCGGCGACGTGGGCGGTCGCGTAGGCGACGGGCGTGGTGAAACGTCCCTGACGGCGAATCTGGTAGAGCGTGGGGAATGAGGCGTCGGTGCGGATCAGCAAGTGCTGGTCGTCCTTGGGGGAATGCTTGACACCGCGCACGAGGACAGACGCGGCAAAACGCGCGTTCTGCAGGATGCCCTGGCGGATGAGGGCCGCGATTTTTCGCGGAGAGGAAGTTTCCGGAAAGCGCAGGCGCGGCATGCCGCGGGATTTGGAGAGTTTGCCCTGCTTGTGCCAGCGGCGCAGGCGGTCAAATTCGTTGCCGCCGATTTTTACATCGAGGTCCTGCATGGGGATGAAGTAAGGAAGCGTGGCGACTTCATCCTGGGCGGCAAGGACGACGTTGGCGGGGCCGATGGGATCGGGGAAGCGGAACTTTTCGAGCTCGGAAAAGCGCTTGGCCAAGTGAAATGTTTTGTGGCGATAAATGCGCGGGCGCGAAATCGCTTCATCGAAAGAAACTTCGGGAGACCATTGAGAGATGGGATCGTCGCTCTCCGAGCTTTCGTAGAGGCGGATCTGTACCGCTTGGACTTCGCTGAGGAGTTCGGCGGCACGCATTGCAAGCAAATTGGTGAGGCCGGGAGCCGCGCCCGCGTTAATCAAGGCCGTGCGACGCTTGTCCTGGAATTTTCTGACATAGCGGAATTGCTCGGGCTTGAAGGGATTGCGCGTGAGGTGAGAGCTGAGATCCACGTAATGGGCGCGAAGACGGAGGGCGGCGCGGAGGACGATTTCGTTGAAGACGGAGGCAGAAGCGTTAACGATCAACTGGCAGCCCTTTGCGGCGCGAACGATGGCGCGGAGGTTGCGCGCGTTGACGGGGGTGACGGCGATGGTGGACTTCTTGCCGAGAAAGCGGCGGGCGCGGGCAGGATCGCGGTCGCCACACCAGACGTCGTGACCCTGGCGTTCCAGCAGTTGTGCGAGGAGCGAACCGGTGGCCCCCGCTCCCAGTATGAAGATGCGCATGGTTTCAGCAAACTGTATCACAGGGCTGGTGAGAGCTGCGCGCGGAAGGCGTGGGAAATATCGGGAATTGAACTGGGAAATGGGGGGGCGTAAACTGGGCAAGTTAACTCCGACCCCTCCGGCCCTCGGGAGAGACATTCCAGGGCGGCGGGGCGAGGCGAGCCGGGAATGGTTCGCCGAGGGTCTGGGTGGAAACGCCCGAGCCTCCCTGCGGTGACAAAGTTGCCGCGTTTGGAAAGGAGCCTGCAAGCCGGAAATGTGCAGATTTTCGGGGGGCACCCGATTCCATGCGCGAATCGGGTTTTTTGCTTTTGGGTGGGATTGACGATGAGCCTATTCGACAAATTTGGCCGGCAGATCACCGATTTGCGGATATCGGTCACGGACCGGTGCAACTTCCGGTGCGTGTATTGCCGCTCCGCCGATCCGGAAAACTACCGCGATCATGACGAGATTCTGTCGTGGGAGGAATTGAAGCGGCTGGCACGGATTTTCGTGGGGCTGGGGATTCGCAAGGTACGCATTACGGGCGGAGAGCCACTGGTGCGCGAGGGCGTGGAAGAGTACATCGCCTACTTGAAGGGGCTTGGGGTGGAGGATTTGTCGATCACGACGAACGGGCACCTGCTGGCGGAACGTTGTGAGGGGTTGATTGCAGCGGGGTTGCAGCGCATCAACATCAGCCTGGATTCGCTGGACCCCGTGAAGTTTGAGCGCATCACGCGGACGCGGTCGTACGACAAGGTGATGGAAGGAATTGAGGCAGTGCAGAAGTCGCGGCTAGCCCCGGCGAAGGTAAATGCAGTGCTGGTGCGGGGACTGAACGACAACGAAGTGGAGGCCTTTGCGGCGTTCGCGCGAGAACGCGGGGTAATCATGCGGTTCATCGAGTTTATGCCTTTGGATGCGGACCGGCACTGGTCGCGCGATCAGGTGGTGCCCGCAGCGGAGGTTTACCAGCGCATCCATGCACAGTGGCCGCTGGAGCAGATTCCGCACGAAAAGAGCGAGACCGCGAGGAAATACCGGTTCGCGGACGGTGTGCCGGGGCAGATTGGGTTGATCGCGCCGGTGACGCAAGCTTTTTGCGGGCACTGTTCGCGGATACGGTTGACGGCGGACGGCAGGATGCGCACGTGCCTGTTCAGCAAGGAAGACCGGGACCTGCGCGGGCTATTGCGAGCCGCCGCTACGGATGAGGAGATTGGGGAATGGGTGAAAGCGATGGTGACGGAGAAAGAGGAAGGGCATCGGATTAATGAGCCGGGCTTCGTGCCGCCTTCACGAACGATGGTGTTTATCGGGGGATAGCCGCGGGGATGCGGCGGGTTGGATTGCCGCCCAAGCTAGTATGACGGCGCTGGTAAATCTCACGAAAAGGCGCAAGAATTCATCTAACACTGAGGAATGACGAGGGTTAGCGGAGAAGCCGGAAGACGCATGGGAACGATTGTCACTATATCGAAGGATTCGCTGGCGGGTACGGAGCAGCCCAGCACGGTGCGGGCGCCGGAAATCGAGAAGGGCGTGGGCTGCGATTTCGATTCGTACCTGCTGCTGCCGGACACGACGTTGGACGAGCGGATTACCGCGGCAAAGGCCAAGCTCGGGAAGGACGTGGTGATTCTGGGGCATCACTACCAGCGCGACGAGGTCATCAAGTTCGCGGATTTTCGCGGGGATTCGCTGAAGCTTTCGCAGCAAGCCGCGCAGACCGACGGGAAGTACATCGTGTTTTGCGGCGTGCATTTCATGGCGGAGAGCGCGGATATTCTGCGGCGCGACCAGCAGATCGTGGTGCTGCCCGATTTGAACGCAGGCTGTTCGATGGCGGACATGGCGGACATTGGGCAAGTGGAGGCGTGCTGGAGCGAACTGGGAACGGTGGTGGTGGATACGCGGAAGATTGTGCCGGTCACGTACATGAATTCGACGGCGGCGATCAAATCGTTTACGGGCGAGCACGGCGGGGCGGTGTGCACGAGTTCGAACGCGGCGGCGGTGATGAAGTGGGCGTTTGCGCGCGGCGAAAAGGTGTTGTTCCTGCCGGACGAGCACCTGGGGCGCAACACTGGTTACCTCATGGGGATTGCGCTGGATGAGATGGTGGTGTGGGATCCGTTCGAGGAATTGGGCGGCAACACGCCGGAAGCATTGAAGAAGGCGAAGGTCATTTTGTGGAAGGGCTACTGCTCTGTGCACCAGAGGTTCACGCCGGAGCATGTGGCGCGCGTGCGCAAGGAGCATCCCGGGATTCGCGTGATTGTGCACCCGGAGTGCCGGTTTGAAGTGGCGCAGGCCGCCGATGAGATCGGCTCGACGGAAGGAATTCTGAAAGTGATCAAGGCAGCGCCCGCGGGGAGCGAATGGGCCGTGGGGACGGAGATTCACCTGGTGAACCGCATGGGAAAAGAGCTGAGGGACCGCGCGGTGATTTCGCTGGATCCCAGCGTGTGCGTTTGCACGACGATGTTTCGCATCACGCCGCAGCACCTGCTGTGGGCGCTGGAGAATTTGGGAGCCGGAAGAATGGTGAACCAGATATCCGTGGATGAGCGCACCAGGCATTTTGCAAAAGTGGCTTTGGACCGCATGCTGGAGTTGCGTTAGCGGCGGCGGTGCCGGGCCAGACAAGAGAAGCACGACGGAGAAGGCATGGCGGATCACGACGAAGACCAAGACGAGTTGCCGGAAGAACCTCAGCGGTTGTTCACGTTGACGGAGGCGGAACGCACGCGGCGTGAACTGGAGCCTTTCTTGATCGAGGCGATTGACGCGCGCAAGAAGCTGAGCGGACTGGAAGACGAACTCAACGCGGTTTCCACGCGCATCCTGATGATGGGCGGAATACTGGTGCCGTACGCCAAGCTGGCCGCAAAACGCATGGAGCACCAAGCCCTCACGGAGATCATGAAGACGAATCTGGAGAAGATTCTTTCGACGGGGTGCCTGATCAAGGACCTGGACGTGGGCTTGCTGGATTTCCCTTCGGTTATCGGGAACGAGGAAGTTTATTTGTGCTGGAAGTTGGGGGAAGACCGCATCCGTTATTACCACCGCCAGGATGAAGGGTACTCAGGAAGAAAACCACTTGACCCGCGCGATCTGGGCCCTGGCGATCAGATTCAGTAGGCGCGTCCAACAATTGCGAGCGGCGAATACCATTGGAACCTGTCTCATAAACGGTTGTGGTGTCTGCCCAGTCGGAGCTCAGGAGTTGAAATCCCTGAATTTCAGGCAATTTTCGGCACGGCTAAATGAGGATGCGGAAAAAAGGGGTCGATCCGTCATTCCGAGCGAAGCAGGAATCTCTCCTTCACGGAACCAAGGAAAAGAGGGATTCCTCACTCCGCAGACTCCGTTCGGAATGAGGGGGGCACCTTTTCCGCAATCTGTGAAGTTGTGCCCTGACGGAGCGCCACGTGAGTGAAAATCGATTGAAGGATTCCGCCAGCCCCTATTTGCGTTCGGCGGCGCACCAGCCGATTGACTGGCACGAGTGGGGGGAGAGCGCTTTCGCGCGTGCGAAGAGCGAGGACAAGCCGATCCTGCTGGACATCGGAGCGGTGTGGTGCCACTGGTGCCACGTGATTGACCGGGAGAGCTACGAGAACCCGGAGATTTCCAAAATCATCAACGAACATTTTGTTGCGGTGAAGGTGGATCGCGACGAGCGGCCGGACGTGGATTCGCGTTACCAGTCGGCGATCAGCGCAATCAGCGGGCAGGGCGGCTGGCCCTTGACGGGATTCCTGATGCCCGACGGGAAGCCGTTTTTCGGCGGCACGTATTTTCCGCCCGAGGATCAGATGGGGCGGCCGGGTTTCCGGCGCGTGCTGCTGGCGGTGGCCGATGCGTACAAACAGAAGCGCGAGGAGTTGTTGCGCACGGCGGAGGCGCTGGCGGAAGCGGTGGCGAAAGCGGAGATTTTTTCGGGGGCGCGCGCGGAATTTGATTTGGGCATCGTGGATGCGCAAATCAGCTCGATCACACAATTATTCGATATTCGGAACGGAGGATTCGGGCAATCGCCGAAGTTTCCGCACGCTTCGGCGATTGATCTGGTGCTGGAACGGTATCGCCAGACGGGAGAGAAACACCTGCTGGCGATGGCGGAGACGACGCTGGAGAAGATGGCGAAGGGCGGAGTTTACGACCAGTTGGCGGGGGGATTTCACCGGTATTCCGTGGACGAGCGCTGGTTGGTGCCGCATTTCGAGAAGATGAGCTATGACAATTCAGAATTGCTGAAGAATTACCTGCATGGCTGGCAGGTTACAGGGAATCCTGTTTTGCGTGAGACGGCGGAGAGCATCATCGGCTGGGTGAACGAGGTTTTGTCCGATCAGGAGAAGGGCGGATTTTACGCGAGCCAGGATGCGGACTATTCGCTGGATGACGACGGCGACTATTTCACCTGGACGGTGGAGGAATTGCGTGGCGCACTTAGTTCGGAAGAGTCGCGAATCATGGAACTCTACTACGACGTAGAACCCCACGGCGAGATGCACCATAACCTGGCCAAGAATGTTTTGTGGATCGCGCGGGAAGCCGGCGAGATCGGGAAAACGCTGGGGCTGGACGAGGCGCAGGTACGGCTGGCGGTTGCAAAAGCAAAAGGCAAGATGCTGCAGGCGAGGATGCCCCGGCCCACGCCATTTGTCGACAAGACGATGTATGTGAGTTGGAATGCCATGTTCGTTTCCGCCTATTTTGAGGCTGCGCGTGTTCTTCCCGGCCCACTGGGAGAGGATTGCGCGGCGTTTGCGCGAAAGACGATTGACAGAATGCTGAGTGAGGCGTGGAGCGAGGAGCAGGGGTTTGCGCATCGGATTGGCGGGGCGGCGTTGCGGGGATCACTGGATGATCAGGTTTTTGGCGTGCTTGCACTGCTGGATGCGTACGAAGCAACACTTGAGGCGCGGTATTTTCTGGCGGCGCGGCGCACGCTGGACCTGACCATCGAAAAGTATGGTGATGCGGAGGGCGGCGGATTTTTCGACCGGGCTTCGGATGCGCCGCCGATGGGAGGGCTGGAGGTGCGACGGAAGCCGTTCCAGGATTCGCCGACGCCTAGCGCGAATTCCGTGGCGGTGCTGGCGCTGACGCGCATGCATGCCTACACCGAGGACCGGCAATATCGCGATTGGGCGAAGAAAACATTGGAGGCATTTGCGGGTGTGGCACCGCAGTATGGGTTGTTTGCGGCGACCTACGGACTGGCGGCTACCTTGTTCGCCGAACGCCCGGCACACGTGGTGATTACGGGGGCTAGCGGCGATGATGCGGCGCTGAAGCTGGAAGAGGCCGCGAACAGTGATTTCCGGTTTGGCAAGGCGGTGTTGCGCGTGACGCCTGAGACATCGTTGGGGAACCTGCCGGCCGCTCTGCGGCAAACATTGCCGCATCTACCGAAGGAGAAAGCAATGGCGATTGTTTGTGCGGGAACGACGTGCCTGGCGCCGATTGGGGATGCGGAAGAATTGAAGAGGGTTTTGCAGAAGGGAATTGCGGGGGCGGTCACGGGAGCGAAGGATTAAAGCAGATTCCTTGCTGCGCTCGGAATGACATGAGGGTTTTCACCTTGCCGAGATGGGGCCGAGCATTGCTCGACCCCTACACGGACAATCAGCCTGTGGGGTGAGTTACTTTTTGGGGCGCGATTCGGGCGGGACCATGCCGTTGCTGCGGTAGTAGACGACAAGCGCGCCATAGTGCTCGCCGGAATGCTCGATGAGGCCGTAGGCGAGATCATAGAGGCGGTCGAGGTGCGGGCCGCCATCGTTGACCGCTTCATTCAACCCCTTGTCGCCCTTCTTCTTGATTTCGTCAGCGCCATCGGCAACGCACTGCTTCACGAAGGCTACGACCTGAGCCCTCGTCTTCAGATTGTCCTGCTTGGGGTCGTCCGGATAGCGGGGTTTCTTTCCTTCAGCGATATCCGTGAAGTAATACATGGAAGCCGAAGCGTGCAAGAGGCTGGCAAGAAAGGTCCGGGATTCCGGGGCAGGCTTGTAAGAATACTTGTCTTCCGGAAAATCTTCGGCCATGGCGATGAGCTTACGGCCAATATCGTTCCACTGTTCCAATACAGCTTCCGAAGGGCTGAGCGCGGGCTTCGGCTCAGGCTTTTTCGCGCCCATGTCCTGCGCCCTTACGGGAAGCGCGACAAGACATACGGCAAAAAGAAGTGCAGCAAACAGAGGCATTCTTCTCATATTTTCTCTCCTTTAAATCTCCTGGGTGAGGGCCGTTATATCAGACGCACGAGCGGATGGGAAGGCGTGCGGAGCCCGGAAGGGCAAGAAAGCTGGATGCAAGGATTATCAGGATCCGACGCAATTGCCAGAAACTGCCGCAACAGGTTGAAAGGAGAGGGGTTATTCTCCGTGAGTAGTACGCCACACGCGCCCGGAATTGCCTAGCAAGCGTGATATCCTATTACTTTGCCACTGAGGGAGAACTAGCGTTGAACTGGGGTTGGACTCTATTGCGGAGCGCGGTGGGGCTGGGCATTGTGGCCACGCTGTTCTTCTCGCAGCGCTTCTGGTACCGGACAATTTGGCGCGTCACATCGAACTGGGGCCGCGTGTGGCTGCGCGTGGCCGTTCGGTTGGTGTATCTCGCCGGGCTTCTGCTGATCATTCTGGCGATCGCCGATAGTATCCGCCAGGATCATGGGCGCATCCTGCCAAATCATTCTCCTATAGCGGCGTTTGCGGGGCTGTGGTTCTTCAGCGCGCTACTGGCGTATATCGGGGTGAAGGCAGTACATGCCGTGGAGTGGGTGTGGCATCGCGTGCACAAGCCTGCGCCACCTGCCTTACCTTCCGCGCTGACGCGGCCAGCGGTGACGGAAGATTTCGTGCCTGATCCTTCGCGCCGTACCTTTTTCAAGACGGCCAGCGTGGTGGCGGGCGCGGCGCCGTTCCTGAGCGTGATGTATGGATTTGCCGCGGAACGTTTGCGGTACGAGCTGCGGCGCATCGAAATCCCGATGGCGAACCTGCCTGCGGAACTCGATGGGCTGGAAATCGTTCAAATCAGCGACATTCACCTGAGCGGCTACATGACGCGCGATTCGGTGCGCCGTGCCGTGGACATGGCGAATGGTGTTGGCGCGGACCTGGCGGTGGTTACTGGCGACCTGATTACCGGGATGCATGATTCCATCGAGGAATGCGTGGAGGAAGTGCGGCACCTGAGAGCGCCGCTGGGCGTGTACGGATGCAACGGCAATCATGAGATTTATGCGCGCGCCGAAGACCTTGCCGAAAAGCTTTACCAGCAGGCGGGCATGAAATTGCTGCGGCGCGAAAACGCGGTGATTGCTTACAAGGGCGCGCAGTTGAACCTGATTGGCGTGGATTACCAGCGCGAACGCATGCCCAGCGGCCGCAAGATGCAGATGCTGGATAATCTTGAGCCGCTGGTGCGCCGGGACATCCCGAACGTGCTGCTTTCCCACAATCCTAATTCGTTCAATCGCGCGGCAGAATTGGGGGTTGAGCTGTCGCTTGCGGGTCATACGCACGGCGGGCAGGTAAAGGTGGAGATTCTGGACGTCAGCATCAGCCCGGCGCGATTCATCACCGATTACATTGCAGGACTGTACCAGCGGCCGCTATTGATGCCGGATACGCCGAGGCGCATGGGCGAGACAATCAAGCTGATGCCCAACGCGCCGAAGGGCCTGGCGGCGCTGTACGTCAATCGTGGGCTGGGAACGGTAGGCGCCCCGGTGCGTCTGGGCGTGCCGCCGGAAATTACGCACATTGTGCTTCGCCGCGCCTAGGCGCGAAGTTTCTTTCCTCTGAGTTCTGCAGTAGCCGACATTCCTGCCTTTTTGCTGCGATACTAAACTTGCTTGCTCAACGTTGAACGCGGGCCGATCCGCCATGTGCAAATGCCCGAACTTGGTCCAATGTGGCCATCGTCGTGTCGCCTGGAAACGTCGTGAGCAGCGCTCCATGCGCCCAGCCGAGTTTCACAGCTTCTTCCGCAGGCTCCCCAGCGAGGACTCCGTAGAAGAAGCCAGACGCAAACCCATCACCTCCGCCAATCCTGTCGTACACGTCAAGTTGACATTGGGGGGATACATAACTCTTACCGTTGATC
>Ga0209039_10004521_pt1 | contig 10120 bp, 12 predicted proteins | sample BogFormECP12_OM1_FD_188238 | JGI IMG/M metagenome (GOLD analysis project Ga0209039, IMG submission 188238) | Bog forest soil microbial communities from Calvert Island, British Columbia, Canada - ECP12_OM1 (SPAdes) (version 2) | ecosystem: Environmental > Aquatic > Freshwater > Wetlands > Bog ... | reverse complement strand
TGCACCCTCAGCTCGCGGCCGTCTTTCTCAAACTCCCAGGCGTACAATCCGCCGTGTGTGGGCAGACGCAAATTGATGCAGTTGTGACCGATCAGTTCCTGCGGCCTCTTTGGTTCTGGCCGCGTGTTGAAATACGACGGAGCCCCCACGACTGCGATGCGCATGTCTGGCCCGATGCGCACAGCGATCATGTCGTTCGCTACCTGCTCGCCGCTGCGCACGCCAGCGTCGAAACGCTCGGCGACGATGTCGGTCAAGCCATAATCGATGATGATCTCGGTTTTGATGTCCGGATACTGCCGCAGGAACTTCGTGAGCTTCGGCCAGAGGATCGTGTCCGCCGCATAGTCCGTGGCCGTGATCCGAATGGTGCCGGCGGGCTTCTCCCGAAGTTCGCTCAGGGCGGCAAGCTCGGCCTCGATTTCCTCAAACCGCGGTCCGATGGTGTGAAGCAAGCGTTCGCCCGCTTCCGTTGGGGAGACGCTGCGCGTCGTGCGGGTCAATAGCCGAAGACCGAGCCGTTCCTCCAGGCCACGGATGGTGTGGCTGAGCGCGGACTGGGAAACGCCCAGCTTCGCTGCGGCTTTCGTGAAACTGCGCTCTTGGCCGACAGCCAGGAGGGCCCGCAGGTCATTCAGGTTTCCGCGCTGCATTTATGGAGACAGCTCATAAGTCTATGCGAATTATAGGGTCTAATCGCTACAGACGCGCGCGCTAAATCATGCCCAGGTGACGGCCGCAGCGAGGCGGGAGATCGGGCGATGACGAATTTCGATGCGGACACTCTGCGCGAATTGCGTGAGGTGCGGGAGGTCGCGATCCGGACCGAGAAGCACCCCAACAGCGCGGTAGTGATCTGGGTGATCGTGGCCGACAACGAGGTCTTTGTGCGTTCGGTGTACGGCGTCAAGGGGCGTTGGTACAGAGACCTCGCGGCGGGCGGGCCCGCCACGCTGGAGTTTGCCGGCCGCCGGCTGGCGGTGCAGGCGATCCCAGAGAGCGACCCAGCTGCGGTCGCCCGGGCCAGCCGCGAATACCTGGAGAAGTACAAGCCGAGCCCCTATGCGCAGGCGATGGTGAAGTCCGAAGTGCTGCCGACCACGCTGCGGCTCGAACCGCGCTGACCGGCAGCTTGGCTCACCTTAGTCCTGCTGCGACCAGAAGCTCGGGTGATGCCCGATCAGCACTTCCGACCAAAAAGAGGAGAGCAGAAATGGAAATCAAACGAAACGGCTCGCAACCCTCCGGCAAGGGACCGGCGGAGTATTTCACCGGTACGGTCCGTATCGATCCGCTGTTCAGCCCGCCCGACCCCGCCCGCGCCAGTGGCGGCAGCGTCACCTTCGAACCTGGCGGGCGCACAGCATGGCACGCCCATCCGCTCGGTCAGACCCTGATCGTCACTGCCGGCTGCGGCAGGGTCCAGCGCGAGGGCGGGCCGGTCGAGGAAATCCGGCCGGGCGATGTGGTCTGGATCCCGCCGGGAGTGAAGCACTGGCACGGGGCCGCGCCCACAACCGCGATGACGCACATCGCGATCCAAGAAAAGCTCGACGGCAAGGCTGTCGATTGGCTGGAAAAGGTCACCGACGAGCAATATCGCAAGTGATCTCAGAACGAACTGAAGGAGAGAACAATGCCTCATGTCATCGTAAAGATGTATCCCGGCAGGTCGGAACAGCAGAAGGCTCAGCTTGCAGAAGCAATAGTGAAAGACGTGATGGCCATTGCAAAGGTCGGGGACGAAGCAGTCTCAGTAGCTATCGAAGAAGTAAAATCTGGTGATTGGGCCGACAAGGTCTATAAACCGGACATTCTTAACAGTCCCGGGAAGCTGTACAAGAAACCCGGATATAACCCATTTGAAAGCTGACCTCCTCGGCCCTGCAAAGGAGGGCGCCCCTGTGCTGACGCTGTACTACTCCCCCGGCGCGTGCTCGTTGGCGCCGCACATCGCGCTCGAAGAAGCCGGCGCGCCCTACACGCTGCAGCTCGTGTCGATCACGAAAGGCGAGCACCACGCCCCCGAGTACCTGAACGTAAACCCGCGCGGCAAGGTACCGACGCTCAAGACCGACGAGGGCATGCTGACCGAGAACGTCGCGATCCTGACCTATCTCGCCCGCTCGTTCCCGCATGCCAAATTGCTGCCGGAAGAGCCGATCGGCATGGCGCGCTGCCTGTCGCACATGGCGTATCTGTCGAACACGGTGCATCCGGCCTTCACCCACATCGTCCGCCCAAGCCGGTTTGCGACCGACGAATCCGCGCGCGAAAACGTGAAGGCCACCGGGCGCGAGAATGCCTGGACATTGCTGCAGGAGCTCGACGCCCTCCTAGCCGGCAAAGAGTGGGTGCTGGGCCCGCAATATTCCGCCGCCGACCCCTACACGCTCGTCATCTACGGCTGGGGCAAGCATAACCGTATGGCGGTCGAGCAGCTCCGGAACTACACCGCCTTCAAGGACCGGATGCTGCAGCGCCCGGCGGTCCAGAAGGTGCTTGAGCGCGAGCACAGCCCGCTGCTCGAGGGCTAACAACATCGGGCCATGGCGGAACTCGTTCGACCGTTATGGCCATTGCTTATGCCGGCTTGCGTCCTATCGTCCGAGGGTCGTCGACATCGAGCTCGATAACCTCACTAGGGAAGGGCGTCGCGGTCATCAGCGTCACGCCTTCCGGTGAATGAAAGCGGTGCCACGCACCCTGCGGAATGACGGCGATAATTCCTGCGCGGAGCGCGAAAGATTGCGGCCCGTCCTCGCCCATGATTTCCAGGGTCGCAGTGCCGTCGAGGATGTGAATCAGCTCGTCGCCGGTGAGATGGGATTCCCAATGACCTTTCCCCGCGAACTTGGTGATGGTTAGGGCCCCGTCGCGGTAGGAAGCCAATCGAGCGCCGCTTCCCTTTCGATCTGCCATCGTCGACTGCGGCGTCCGTCCACGGAACATTGTCAGCTTCGCGAGTTCTGCGTTGAGATCGATGATGCTGGGCGGTCTGCTTTCCATTTCTCTCTCCATTTGTTGACGGCTACATAAAACCCGGGGCGCCTGGCAGATAATTGCACCAATTGCCGAAAGGCCGCGAGGCCATCAGGACATAGGGCTCTTCGATGCGGAACCCGAGCGCCAATACCGCTTGCATGACGACATCCGCCTGGCCCGGAACGATCATGGAGACTCGGCTCGGCCCGCTCTCCAGCGCACTGCGCAGCGCCGTTGTCACGACCCCCTTCGCATCAGCGTCCGGTGCGATTGCTATTGGGCCGACATGGCCCTGGGCGGAGATGTAGGCGTAGCCGGCGGCGCGGCCCGCTCGCTCGATCCGAATCGCGCGCGCCGCGAAGCCGCCAAGCAGAAATCTGTGATGCCAATCTCTGCGGCACCCGAGCAGCTCCTGATCGATCCGGGCGGTCCACTCATCAGGCTCAGGCCAGGGCGCAATCGGCATCACGTCATAACCGGCATCGGCAAGGTTCTGCGCGACAGCCTGCGCCGGCGCGGCCATGCGGTAGAGCGGCTCGCGGGGATAGAGGCCGTTGTTCAGATAGAGGCCAGTCGAGGCGATATTGTAGGCAGGGGTGATCAGCGCGCGGTTGGTGGCCCCGTTACGCTCGGCTTGTACGAGGGTTTTCGACAGAAGAGCCTGCCCGATGCCCTTCGCCTGCGTTTTGGGCCTGACAAAGAGTTGCGACAAAAACCAGAACTTCTCCGTCATCCAGCTGAAGCCGAAGCCGACGATGGTGTCGCCATGTTCCGCGACCCAGAGCCCGTCGGGGTCCTCCGCCAGGCAGAATTTCGGAAATGCGATCGGAGGTGGTGCCGGCCACGGCTGCCTGCCGTGGCGCACACGCAACTCGTTGCCGGCCTCTTGGACAACGCGCTCGGCGTTCTCCAAATCTTCGAAATTTGCAGGACGATAGCTGATGTCCATCTTAGAGCGGCGATGGTCCGAGGAGCTCCCAGCCGTGGCGCCGGAGCATCTCGGCCCGCTCGCTCTCGGTCATCGATGCGAGAGTCCGCTCTGTGCGATGCTGCTCCTCGATGAACCCGCCCGCCTTGGCCGGCGCATAGAGAAACAGCACGCGGCCGGTCTCAGGGCCGATGCTCTTCCACGCATGCGGCACGCCGCGCGGCACGAAGGCGCAGGCGCCGGGCCCGCCGACCGTAACCTCGCCGGCGATCAGGAACGTGACCTTGCCGTTCAGCACATAGGCGATCTCGTCGCTGTCGCGGTGCAGATGGAACCAGCTCTTGGTCCCGGGCGGAGCGGTCTCCTCGAACAACATGACGCTGTCCGCGGTATCGACGCCCTGCAATTTCATCGTGAGGAAGCGGCCCGGCGTGAAGTTCTGGACTAGGCCTTCGCTCGGCTGTACCACGATACCCTCGGCACCCATCGCTAATTCCTCCTCTTTTCTGTTGGGATCAGAACCCGTTCGACCGTCGTGGCCGTTGCTCAGGTCGGCTTGTGCTCTGCCGCCCGGGGGTCGTCGACATCGAGTTCGATATTCTCGCCGGGAAAGGGCGTCGCGGCCGTTTGCGTAAAGCCCTCCGAAGAATGAAAGCGGTGCCATGCACCCTGCGGAATGACAGCGACCGTCCCGGCGCTAAGCGCGAAAGATTTGGGCGGCCCGTCGTCGCAAACGATTTCCAAGGTCGCCGTGCCGTCGAGCACGTGAATGAGCTCGTCGCCGGTCAGATGGCGTTCCCAATGATCTTTCCCCGAGGCCTTGATGGCTAAGAGGAGGCCATCCCGGTAGGAAGCCAATCGCGCAACGCTTCCCTTTCGATCCGCGACCGTCGAGTTGGGGGTCCGCTGGAACATCCTCAGCTTCGCGAGTTCGGCGTTGAGGTCAATCAACCTCGGCGGTTTGCTTTGGATTTCCCTCTCCAAGGTCGTCTCTTGGTTCAATGCGGGCGTCGGCAATACTGGCCGAGGATCGTCGACATCGAGATCGATATGGTCGCTGGGAAGCGTCGCGGACATCACTGTCACACCATCCGCGGAGTGAACCCGGTGCCATGCGCCCTGGGGAACGGTAGCCATCATTCCGGCGTCGAGCGCGATAGATTTCGGCGGCCCGTCGTCGCACACGATGTCCACGGTCATCGCTCCGTCGAGAACGTAAAACAGCTCGTCCTCGGGATGGATCTCCCAATGGCTTTTTCCGGCGAATTTGCTAAGCAGGAGGAACCCGTCGCGGTAAGGAGCCAATTGTGCCGCACTACCCTGCCGCTCCCTGAACGTCGTTTGCGGAGTCCGTCCGCGGAACATCGTCAGTTTCGCGAGTTCGGCGTTGAGATCGATGACGCTGGGCGTTCTGCTTTCCATTTCCCTCTACCCCCGCTGGGCGCGTACGCCGCTTCCGGCGGGCGCTGTGTGGAGAAAGCGTAGCCCCACAATTTAATTGCGGTGATCTCCGTTTTCGGAGACCACTGGAACGTTTTCGTGGCACTCACTCGATAATACGGTTCGCGGCCTGAGGTCGGCACTCGCTTGGCGATAAAGGAACATGTCATGGCTGCTCTCGACGGATTGGCGATTGCGGGGCGTGAGACGCGGCATGAGCCGGCGACCCGTCCGCCACGACCCAATCGCGGCGCGATGGACTGGGACGATGTCCGGGTATTCCTCGCCGTTGCCCGGGAGAGCTCGATGCGTGCCGCCGGGCGGGCGCTCGGGCTGAGCCAACCGACTATCGCCCGCCGATTGGCCGCGTTCGAGGCCACGTTTGACGGGCCGACCTTGTTCGACCGCCTGCCCGAGGGGCTGCGCCTCAACGCCGCCGGCGAGCAGCTGGTCCCGGCGGCCGAGAGCATCGAGGAGGCGGTGCTGACGTTGGAGCGGCGGCGCGCGGCGGCCTCGCCGGTGTTGAGCGGTACCGTTCGGGTATCGACCGGCGAGTGTGCCGGCGGGTTTCTGGCTCGCTGCCTGTCGGGATCGACGACGACGGCGCTTCCGTCCGGCATTACCTTGGAACTGGTCGACGAGTTGCGACCCCCGGCAAACCTCGTGCGACGCCAAGCCGATATGGCATTGCGCCACGAGCCGCCGGAAAGCGGCGACTTCTACATCTCCAAGGCAGGCACCTTCGCCTGTGCGGTCTACCGGCGTCGCGGTGCTGCTGCCGGTGCGTGGGTCACCTATACCGAGGAGCAAGCGCACTACGCGCCCGCGCGCTGGGTCCAGCGGGAGGTAGAAGAGACGGGACAGCCGGTGGCGCTGCGCGCCTCATCGATGCTTATGCATTTGGAAGCGATCCGCGCCGGTACCGGCCGCGGGGTACTCCCCTGCTATGTCGGCGACGGCCATCCGCTGCTCGAGCGGCTGACACCGCCGATCACCGAAATCGCGGCCGAATACTGGATCATTGTTCACCGTGATCTGCGCCGCTCCGCCTGCGTGCGCGCAGCAATCGATTGGGTCAAAGCGCTGTTTGCCGAGCAGCGAGACGTGCTTGCCGGCAATCGGTAAGGTGCCGCGAACGGCACATCCCTTGGAGAATTCATCGCTGAGTATTTGATCACCGCGCCGGCGGTGACATCGGCTGCGCGAGACGTTGCGCAGCGTAACCGGAGTTTGAGCGGGGATTTTGTTCGATGCTATGGTTGGCGCTCGAAGCGCTCCACGTCGGTGAGGTCCATCGACCACGGGAGGGCCGAGCGGCACCAGCCCTGCCGTGTCGGACGCAGCTCGGCGCGGCGGTCGAGCGCGCCAACCCGCAGGCCATAGGACGGCGGGTCGGCGCCCGGGGCCGCCGCATAGATCGGTGTGCCGCACTCAGGGCAGAACGCGTGCGCCCGCTTGTTCCCGCTTTCAGCGGTCTTGATGTAAATCTTCGGCGTTCCGCTCCGCAGAACTAAGGTGCCGGGCAAGCTCGGCACCGTAGTGCGAAAGGCGGTGCCGGTGAGGGTTTGACAGTCGGTGCAATGGCAGATTCTGACCTGGGTCGGGTCGATTTCGGCCTCGAAGCTGATCTGACCGCAGTGGCAGCGTCCGGTGACTTTCATCGCCATTTCTCCCTGACGATATTCGCCCGATGCGGGGCGCGTTGACGGTCAAGATCCCTCGTTTGGGCGTTTCGAGCAACGGCGGATGACCTCACATGGATCCTGCAAGTCTTTCTAACCTTCGCACCTGGTTGACTGAAGCCGCGCTCGCGGGCAAGAGCGAGACCGCGCTGCTCGATGGCTTCTGCCGGCGCGCGCTCGATGCCGGCCTGCCGATCGCCCGCGCCGCCATCATCATCGACACCCTGCACCCGGTGCATGAGGGACGCGCGTTTCTTTGGCGCCGGGAAGCCGGGCAGGCGCAGACCGAACTGGTCGAATACGGCCCGACCAGCGAGGGCGAAGCCGCCGAGAACTGGCGCCGCAGCGTCTTTTTCCACCTGCTCCAGACCGGGGAGTCGTTGTTTCGGGTGCGTTTGCACACCGGGGAAACCGCCGATTTCTCGACGATTGCCCAGATGCGCGAGGCAGGGATGAGCGACGTTGCCGCGATGATCACCCGGTTCGCCGGCTCGGGGGCGATCGGCGAGATGGATTCACTTTATTCCTACTGGGCGACCGATCGTCCGCACGGCTTCGACGACGCGCATGTGGAGGCGATAGCCGGCTTGATGCCGATGTTGGCGCTTGCGGTGAAATGCGTTTCGCTCGCGCGCATCGCCGGTACGCTCGTCGAGACCTATCTCGGTCGCGACGCCGGCCGCCGCGTCCTGAAGGGGCTGATCCGGCGCGGCGTCGCCGACAGGATCAGCGCCGTGCTGTGGTACAGCGACCTGCGCGAATTCACTCGCATCACCGATCAGTCGCCGCCGGAACAGATCATTCCGCTGCTCGACGACTATGCGGAGGCGGTGATCTCCGCTGTCTTCGACAATGGCGGCGACGTGTTGAAGCTGATCGGCGACGGTACGCTGGCGATCTTCACTGCCGCTGCGGCCGAGGAAGCCTGCCGCAGTGCAATCGCGGCGCATAACGTCTTGCAGGAACGGGTTGCCGAACTCAACAAGCGCCGGGCCCGTGACAGCCTGCCGACCACGGATGTCTATGTCGGCCTTCATATCGGCGAGGTGTTCTACGGCAATATCGGCAGCGACGAACGGCTCGACTTTACGGTGGTCGGCCCGGCTGTCAACGAGGTCGCGCGCATCGCGGCGATGTGCCGGTCGGCGGAGCGCAAGGTGCTGCTCTCTCAGGCGTTCGCAGACGCCATGGCGAGATCGGAACGTGGTCGGCTGGTCTCCGTCGGCCGTTATGCATTGCGCGGCGTCGAGCGGCCGCAGGAACTGTTCACGCTCGATCCATTCTGGACTGTTTGAGCGATGCCGGCATGAAGCCTTATGTGATCTGGCACATGGTCGCGAGCGCGGACCGCCGCATCCTGACAAGCCGGTGGCGGCCCAAAGGGTCGGCACGGGACTGTTCGAGCGCCTGCACGAGCGGCTCGCCGGCGACGCCTGGCTCGTCGGTCCGCTGGAGATCCTGACCCGGGAGTTGGGGGTCAAACGCTTGGTGCTCGAGGGCGGCGGCGCCTCGAACGGCGCCTTCCTCCGAGCAGGCCTCATCGCCGAGATCAGCCTTGTGATCTGTCCGGCAGCGGACGGCGCGAAAGGCGCGCCGAGCGTCTTCGACTCGGGCGATGATGATCCCGGCGCGCCAGCCCCGGTCCGCTCGATGACGCTGGAAAGCAGCGCGGTGCTGGAGGGCGGCGCCGTTTGGCTCCGCTATCGACTTCAGAGCGACTGACGCACGTCCGCGGAGGTCGAGCCCGCGGGCCGCGTAGGTCTCCACGCGGGCCGCGATCAGACCGAGGGACGGCCTGTCGAGCGCGTCGTAGTAGGCCTCGGACTCGCCGGGGACGTGGTCGAGGGCGCCGTCGTTGCGGTAGGTCCAACCGTGATAGGCTTCGACTTCGCAACGCTGGCGGGGGCGCCGGGCTTCGAAGGGAAGTCGATGGAAACCGTCGCGGAGGACATGCTGACCGCCGTCCGTGTTCGAGCGATTTAATTCCCTGATCGCCGATTTTGTCTCCCTGTTCGCCGGATTTGTTTCCCTGTTCGCTTGCTTAGGGAATTTGCTTTCGGCTGTGGCGAAATATCAAACACTTAGAGGCCGGCTGTCGGTCGCTGGAGGGGCCTGAATCGGCTTTTTCGCAGTATGTTCCCGTCGACCAGGGAACTCGAACACGACCCGCATCCGGCTCCGCTCGTCTTCCGGGCGGCGCTCGGGCATAGTGGAGACGATGCAGCAGCGCGTTGCGATCGCTCAGGATCTCGTCCTCCTCGGCGGCGGCCATGCCCATGTCCGCGTGCTGAAGGGCTTTGGCATGCGGCCGATGCCGGGTGTGCGCGTCACCTTGATCAGCCGCGACGTCGAGACGCCCTATTCAGGGATGCTGCCGGGCTACGTCGCCGGGCATTACTCCTTTGCGGAGTGCCACATCGATCTCGGCCGGCTCGCGCGCTTTGCCGGGGCGCGGCTGATCCGCGACGAGGCGATCGGCCTCGACCGGACCGGGCATTTCGTGCTGTGCCGTGCGCACCCGCCGATCCGCTGGGACCTGCTGTCGATCGACATCGGCTCGGCGCCGCGGACCGACGAGGTCCCCGGTGCTGTCGAGCATACGATCGCGGTCAAGCCGATCGCCCATTTCGCTCGGCGGTGGGAGGCGTTGCTCGCCCGCGCCAAGAAGATGCCGAGGCTGCGCCTCGCGGTGGTCGGCGGCGGCGCTGCCGGCGTCGAGCTGGCACTCTCTGCGCAATATCGGCTCGCCGGCCTGTGCGGCGGTGCGGTCGAGGTTACCTTGGTGACCCGGGAAGCGCTGCTTCCTTCGCACAACCCGCGGGTCCGCCGGCTCTTCGAGCGGATCCTCGCCGAGCGCCGGGTTGCCGTGCTGACCGAGAGCGAGATCGTCCGTGTCGAGCCAGGCGCGCTGATCGGTGACGACGGGAAGCGGATCGTCTTTGACGAGGCCCTGTGGGTGACCGAGGCCGGGGCAGCACGCTGGCTCGCCGAAACCGGGCTGCCGCTGACCGCGGACGGCTTCATTGCGATCGACGAAACCCTGCTTTCGACCGGAGATCCGAGCATCTTCGCCACCGGCGATGTC